>OJPS01002349.1_pt1 | contig 10927 bp, 10 predicted proteins | sample 1598551 | NCBI WGS metagenome assembly OJPS01 (sample SAMN03922488, study PRJEB24848) | human gut metagenome | isolation source: stool sample | host: Homo sapiens | place: Germany | collected 2011-05 | reverse complement strand
GCAGATTAAGCAGATCGCCACGCCCGAGACAGAAAAATATGCCATTCGCCAATGGATTCGAGATGGAGGCAGTGTGACGGCCAGCGAAAAGCCCACAAAGCAGACAATTGTGGAGGTTTTTGCCAAGGCTGTGGAAAAGCTGGATGACGCTTTTGCGCCAGGTGAGGACAGATACCTTTATGTGAGCGCGGAGATGTATAAGAACCTTTCACTTTCCAGCGAATTTCTGGGTCTGGAGAGGCTGGGAGAGCAGGCGCTTTCCAAGGGCGTTGTTGGCGAATTTGAGGGCGCGAAAATTGTAAAGGTGCCTACGAGTTACATGCCGGAAGACTGCTATGGATTTTTAGCCTGCAAGGATAGCATTCTGCTGCCGAGGAAAATATCCACATTTAAGACACACACCAATCCTCCGGGAATTGATGGCTGGCTGATGGAGGGGCGCCTTTGGTTTGATGCGTTTGTTTTGGGGGCGAAGGCCAACGGCGTATGCGCCATTGTGCTGAACTCTAAAAAGCAGACAACGCCCAGTATTACAGTTGGGAGCGGAAATGTTACGATTGCCAGCGCCAATGCGGCGAAGATCCTCTATACGCTGGATGGAACAGACCCGCGTTTTAACCCGAAAGCGGAAGTCTACGCTGCTGCGCTGGATACCTCTGGTTGGGAGGCTGGCAAGCATCTCATCCGGGCAGTGGCATATGGCGGGGCATCGACGCCTTTTACATCTGATATTGCGCAGAAGGAGATTTCGATTTCCTGACTTTTGGGCAGGAGGGGGAAACCCCTCCTTTTATAGAAAAGGAGGAACAGATGACGGCAAACGAGATATACCGCAGCGTTCTCGCACTGATGTTTATGGACGACGGCGATGCGGAAGAATATCAGAAAAATTTTCTGGTGCAGCTAAATATGAAACTGGAAGAATGTTTTGAGGCGAATAACTCTGTGCGCCTGGCACGGGGAAAACAAGCGCTTTTGGAACCTCCGCTGATTTTGCAGCTGGAGGATGAAGTGCCCTATGAATTTGAGCTGATAAGAAGCGTGATTCCGCTGGGAATTGCAGGGGACCTCTATGCGGATGATGACGAGACCGGCATTTCCAACGATTATCGCGAGCGATATCTTGCATGGAAAGGGCAAAAGGTGCGGGCTCGGTTTTGCCCGGTGGAGGTGGAATAATGGCAAAGACTTCTCCCAAGCGAGCGCGGTATATCGAGTTATCCAGTTTTCTGGGCGTGGATTTTGCAAACGAGGAAACAGAAGTGGATGTGCGCCGCAGCCCATATGCCCCGAATATGGTAGCAGATCGAGCGGGAAGGCCGGAAAAGCGGGCGGGCTATCAAACGATAAAAGAGTTTTCCGGGCGCATTAATGGCATTCATTTTTTTGATGGGAATATGCTCGTACATGCGGGAACGGGATTCTATGATGCCCAGGGAAACTCCCTTTATTCTGGGGCAAACGATGCGAGATCGGTTTCTTTCATTATGGCGCAGAGGGAAGTGGAAGATGAGATGATTGTGCTGCGCCATAATCTTTATTTGCTGGATGGGGAAAATTATCTGCGCTATGACGGACAGACGGTGGAAAAGGTGGAGGGATATATTCCAACGACGATGGCGGCGGGAATTTTGCTGGAACCAGTGAACCTGCTGCAGCCCAAACGGAAAAACACTTTTGCGGGCGACGGAGAAAAGGTGGAATTTCAGTTGGATGGGCAGAGCCTGGATAATGCGGAGGCAAAGGTATATGTGGATGGAGAACTGAAAACCCCGGAAATCGACTATACCCTTGATATACAGGAGGGAACTGTGACATTTGCGAGCGCACCAGAAAAACCCAGCGGCGGCGAGAATATCACGGTGGAATTTTCCAGAACAGTTTCGGGATACCGGGAGATGATAGAGCACTGCTGTACCTATAGCACATTTGGCGTTGGAAATGATACGAGAGTATTTGTATCGGGAAACGCAGAGCATCCCAACCGAGACTGGCAGAGCGCGACCTACAATCCCGAATATTTTCCGGACACAGGATATACGGATTTGGGAAGCAGCAACACTGCAATTATGGGGTATATGAAACAATATGATTCGCTGATTGTGGTAAAGGAGCAGAGCGATGAAACAGGGCTTTTTATGCGAACGGCGCAGCTTTCCCAAACGCAATATGAAGGAGCGGATACTTATGAACCGGTTTTTCCGGTAAAGGAAGGAATTTCTGGAATTGGGGCCGTTTCCAGGTATGCCTTTGCAGGATTTGGAAGCGATCAGCTGATGCTCACAGGAAATGGAGTTTGCGGCCTTTCCACGGATGCAGTGACAAATCAAAGAAGCGTAGTAAACAGGAGCTTTATGGTAAACCCAAAGCTCATTAAGGAAAAGAACCTGAATGAGGCGGTTGCGGCGGTATGGGGGCGGTTTTATGTGCTGTGCATCAACGGCGCATGCTATGTGGCTAATATAGAGCAGACATGCTCTACTCCTTCCGGGACGGGATATGAGTGGTATTACTGGACGGATATTCCGGCGCGGGTTTTGCGGGAACACCAGGGAAAACTCTATTTTGGGACCAGTGAAGGAGAGGTTATGTGTTTTAAAGATCCAGAGGAGGAGGGCAGATTTGCCTATTCGGACAATGGAAATCCCATTCACTCCGCATGGACGACCGCGCTGCTGGACGGCGGAAATTTCATGAGGGAAAAGAGTATTGCCAAAAAGGGGACGGGCGTGCTCGTAAAGCCATACACCAGGAGCTCGGGGGAGATTTATTTTACGACAGATAAAACTCTGAGGGAAGCGACGCGCAATTTTACTATGGATATTTTTGACTTTGACGATGTGGATTTTAACCGGTTTACATTTGATGTGATGGACGGACCACGCGTACAGGTCTCCCCTAAAAAATTCCGCAAGGTACTGCAGTTCCAGATGGGCGTGCGCAACAATGAGGCAAACCAGGGGTTTGGCATCTTGGCAATGATGATCAGCTTTACCATAGGAAAGCTCACGAGGAGGAAAAATGGCTGAATTTAAGGATTTTAAAATAGCGGAGGCGGATTTTGCGCAAAAGGATATTGCCTCTATTGAAGAAAATGTGGTAAGCGGGCGCGCTGACTGGCTGAAAGCTCAATTTGACAAGGCCAGCAAAGAGGTGCTTGCTCCAAAAATCAATGGATTGATAGACAACCTTGAGGGAACGGAAGGAGCAAAAAATATTGGAGCGGAGCCGTTGGCGCCTGGTGGTGCGCAGACGGTAGGAGGGCAGCTGGCATATTTAAACGATCAGGTAAAAAAAGCGGTAGTGGGGCAGATCCCGGATGCGAGTATTACCATGCAAAAGCTGGATGCCAAGTTCCAACAGGACTTTCTGGAAAAGGCGGAAGCGGATTTTTCAAATGTGACGGGCACGCTCCCGGTTTCCTGCGGAGGAACCGGAGGGATAACGGCGGCTGCAGCGCTGCAGAACCTTGGTGCGGCGCCGGCCGGATACGGAATTGGCAGCAATACAGGAGCGGGGACAGGCAGCGGAAGCCTGGAAGCCTTAAGCGGCCATAACGATTGGGATTGGGCAAGCCCGGGAGGAATTTATTCGGCATATAATGCACAAAATGCCCCGGCTTCCGGGTGGTTTATCGGCATGACGATGGCGCTGGACAGCGATTCCTATGCACAGCTTCTCTCTTCCCTGCAAACACACGACCTATATTATCGAATCCGCTCGGATGGAGCGTTCCTGCCCTGGAAACAGCTAATTACGACCGCGCTTATGACATACGGGACAGAAGAGCCGCCCTCTTCCGGGACGCCGGGGGCAGTATATTTCAAGATTGTGGGGTAGCGGATGAGAGCTGAGATAAGTTTTGTGAGCGGGCAGCAGGATAGAGCTGGGTGGGTGCGCGTGGGGCACAACGCCGATTTTACAAATCCGGATGCCGTCTGGAAATTGAGGCTGGTTTCAGAGGGAGAGACGGTGAGTAAAGTAGATGGCGCGGCGCTCCATTTCCAATGGAATAATGATGCGGCGGGGACAGGATGGCAGGGTGCCTTTCGCTATGTGATTACCATACGGTTGGGTTCGGCGAGTGGAGAGATGATAAAACAACATGCAAACGATCTCTCGGGGAAGAGCGGCAACTGGAATGTCGACAGAACGGACTGGGGCTTTTTGCCGGATACGGATTATTACCTGTGCTTGAATGTCAAAGAGCAGATACCCATAAGCTATTCGTCTATGAAATCTTTTAGCACGACGGCTTCTGTGGACAACCTTAGATCCAAATGTGCGCCGCCCATCGGAATTGTCATTGGGGATGGAGGTTTCCGCACCTATCGCGCGCCTGGCGCCGGGGCGACGATGCAGATTCTTGGAGGCGGCGGGGGCATCAACAATGCATTTTCCAAATGGTATATTGAAGAACTCATTTTTTCGGACAGCGAGGGAACTTTAGTGGATTGGCACCCGGCAAAGAATGGAGAAGAACAGGAAGATGCCTCCATCTGCTATGCGGCTTCCCGCACGGTAACCATATATCCAACAAAAACCAGAGGAGAAAACAAGCGCTATCGCATACGGGCCAAAGGGGCGGCGGGAGATGCCTTTGATTCCGAGACGGTGGAATTCTCCCCGAATATCTGCACAAACCGTCTTCCCGCTACCTGTACGGACCTGCTGTTGGATAAGCTTAGAATTCCTCCTGCTCAAGGCCTGCGCCTTTCCTTTGCGGGAGGCGGAGATGCAGACGGGAACTTACAATTCTACCAGATCAGGGCGACGGACGAAAATGGAGAAATTTATAGCGGGGGAGATCTGGGGCGCCAGTATGATACGGCCAAAAAATATGTGGATATTGAACTTGCAGAGCATGCGGATGCCTTTTGCGCCGGGACAAAATGGAAATTCCAGGTGCGCGGACACGATGGGCTGGAGGCAGGAGCTTGGAGTGAATGCACGCCGTTTGTAGAGATTGGAGGGGTGGTGCGCATATATAATTCGAATGGAGAACTGCGGGAGGCTGTGCCATATATCTATGATGGCACTGGCCTTTGGAAAGAGGCGGTCCCATACTGCTTTAATGAGAACGGCATTCCCAGAATCGGCATATGAGTATAGAGGAGGAATACCGATATGGGAAATTTATCTGAATTTTTGAGATATTTGGAAGAGCAATGGGAAAACGCTTCTATTTATGTATGGGGCGGTCAGGGAGAAAATTGCGAGGTGATAAGCGAGAGCTGGATTCGGAGGATGGAAACCAGCGAGAAAAACGCTGAAAGAGCTATTAAATTTTGGAAAAAGCGTGTAACCGAGGGTAAGGGTGAAGCTCTCAGAGCTTTTGACTGTTCGGGGCTTATCATGTACTACCTGCAAAATATGAAGGGAATCTATAGCTATGATATGGCATCCAACACCCTCAAAGGGAAATGCCGGCAGATTGGCAAAGAGAATTTAAAGCCAGGGGATTTTGTATTCCGCGTTTATGCCAGCGGCGCAAGCAAAGGGCGGGCGTATCATGTGGGCGTAGTAGTGGATGAGCAGAAGAATGTCATCGAGGCAAAAGGGCGGGATGACGGCGTAGTAAAGCGGCACATTGACGCCCAACAGGAATACTGGAATTACTTCGGAAGGCCTGAATGCTTCAAAGCCGAGATTGAAGGCCAGAGTACGCAGCCCCAATGGCCGGGCAGTTGGGTGCTTTCCAGACTGTTAAAGCGCATAAGCCCCATCATGCGGGGCGAGGATGTGCGGCATGCTCAGGAAGCTCTCATTACAAGAGGATATCCTTGCGGGACCAGAGGGGCGGACGGCCAATATGGCGATGAAAGCAAAAAGGCTGCAGAGAGGTTCCAACAGGAAAACGGGCTATCGGCAGATGGAATCATTGGCCAAGATACCTGTGAAAAATTGGGAGGCGCCTGGCAGGAGGGCACGGGAGCGCAGCTCGGAGAATGGAAACTCTCCAGGCTGTTGAAGCGCGTGAGCCCTCTTATGCAGGGGGAAGATGTGCGGCATGCGCAGGAGGCTCTCATTGCAAGAGGATATTCTTGCGGAAATAGAGGAGCGGATGGCCAATATGGCGATGAAAGCAAAAAGGCTGCACAGCGGTTCCAGCAGGAAAACGGGCTATCGGCAGATGGCATCATTGGCCGGGATACCTGCGAAGCCCTGGGCGGAGAATGGATCAGTCAGCAGGGAGGAGAATGGGAGCTTTCCAGGCTGTTAAAGCGTGTAAGCCCTCTCATGCAGGGAGAAGATGTTAGGCACGCGCAGGAAGCGCTGATTGCAAGAGGATATTCCTGCGGAAGCAATGGAGCAGATGGCCAGTATGGCAGTGAGACGGAAAATGCCGTGGAACGGTTCCAGCAGGAGAATGGGCTGACTGTTGACGGCATAATCGGAAGGAATACCTGTAAAAATTTAGGCGGAAACTGGAGGGGATAGGCCTTATGGATTTTTCTCAATATATTAGACCGGAGTTGCTTGTAATCATCCCCATGCTAAACTTGATTGGTGTCTTTATGAAAAAAGCGAGGCCGCAAATCTGCAAATATATTCCGCTCATTCTGGGCGGTGCAGGCGCAGTGCTGGGCGTGGCATATACGCTGCTATTTCCAAAAGAGGGGTGCGATATGCTTCAAAATGCCCTTATGGGCCTGATTCAGGGGGTACTCTGCGCGGGAATCGCAGTATATGGGCACCAGATGAGCAAACAGATGATACAGCAAAAGCAGCAGACAACACAGGCAAAAGAGCAGGAGCCCCAAAAGCAAGATGAAAAAGAAGAGAATGTGGGCAGCACGCAAAGCGGGGCGCCGGAGGCATAGAAAATGGATGGAGCAACGCTTAGCGCATTGCTCGGTTTTCTAGGGACGATAGTCGGCTCGGTGGGCGGGATACTCGCTTCTTCCCGCCTGACGAGCTTTCGGCTGCAGCAGCTGGAGGAAAAGGTCAAGCTGCATAATAGCCTTGTAGAGCGCATGACGGCAGCAGAAGAGAAAATCAAGAGCAATTCGCACAGAATTACAGATTTGGAAAGATTAGAAAGAGAGGAATAGAGATGGCGAGTGCACCGGGATATAAGAAATATGATTATAACGCGGCCTATCAACAGGCAGAAGAGGAGCAGAGAAAAGCGCAGGACGCCGCATATAACAGCGCGGTAGAGGAACTCAAAGCGCAGTCGGACAAGCTTACAGGGCAGTATGATGCGGCTCGCCAAGGCGTTTACAAAAACGCGCTGATTTCGGCTCAGGGCGCAAACGAGGTGATGGCTGCAAATGGACTGACATCCAGCGGTATTTCTGAAACCAGCAATATCCGGCGGCAGATTGCCCTGCAAAGTGCGCTGAATCAGGCAAATTTGCAGGAGCAGGAGCAAAAGGATGAGATTGCAAGAAAAATTATCCAGGCAGGCTATACAAGGGATCAGAACATGGCGCAATATTTGGCGCAGGCGATTATAGATAGAGCAAACAGTGAGGCGCAGGAAAACCAATATGCGGCGAGCTATGATTTTAATGCCTGGCAGGCCCAGAAAGACGCGGAACAGTATGCGCAGGAATTTGCATATAACAAGGCGATGAATGAAGTAAATACCTTTGGAAGGATTATCACAAAGGAGGCGGCTGATGCTCTTGGTCTTCCCATCGGGACGACATCTTACGCCGTGCAACAGGCCGAGGCTGCAAAAGCGAGGAGCGGCGGAGGCGGTGGAAGCAGCAACAGAAACGGAAGCAGCAAAATCGATCATGAAAAGGTGGCGCGGGCAATGTCCATCGTCAGAGAGAACGGGTTTGCAAACACATTTAATGCCACGACCATCCAGCATGCCCTAGAAAAATTAAAGGTACATGGCAATGCATCGCGCGATGACAAGGACAGGGAAGCGCTGGAATATGTTTTGAATCATGGCTATTATAATCGCTAGAAAACACAGAACGCATTTCTAAAAGGGCGGCTGCGATGCCCTGGGCCTGTTGCAGCAGGCCCTTTTTATGGGGGAAATGGGAAGGTTTTTTATAATGCGGCCTGCGCGAGTTTAAAAAATGCGCAAAAGGGTAGACTAAAAGGAGGTGAGCCCCCTGGTTTAAAATGGGAAACAAGCGGTGCTAAAATCTGATATATACCTTGACACACACATATATATATAATAGAATGGGAAAAATAAAATCCGGCTTCCGGCACGCTGAAATGGTGCAGGAGCGCACCCGCCGCAGTTTCTCCGATAATGGCGCTTGTTTTTTAAATTGGCGCATACCAGCTATATGGAATTGACATACTTGAACTTATTAGGAGCCATAATGAAGAAAATTGCAGTTCTAATTCCGTGTTACAACGAATCTCAGACGATAGGAAAGGTAATCGATGATTTTCGGAAAGCTCTTCCAGAGGCGGAAATCTATGTTTACGATAATAACTCCACGGATGGGACGGGCGAAATCGCAAAGCAGAAGAAAGCCATTGTCCGCAAGGAATACAGGCAGGGCAAGGGAAATGTGATCCGCAGCATGTTTCGGGATATAGAAGCGGATTGTTACCTTATGATTGACGGCGACGATACCTATCCGGCAGAACATGCGCGAGAGATGATCACCCCTGTTCTGGAGGGCCGTGCAGATATGGTGATCGGGGATAGGCTCTCTTCGACTTATTTTCAGGAGAACAAACGCCCCTTCCATAATGCTGGCAATCGCCTTGTGCGATGGCTCATCAACAGCCTTTTTAAGAGCAAGGTAGTGGATATTATGACGGGTTATCGGGCGTTCAGCCGGCCTTTTGTCAAAAATTTTCCAGTGCTCTCCCGTGGTTTTGAGATTGAAACAGAAATGACGATTTTCGCGCTGGATCGCAATTTCAAACTGGTGGAAATTCCCGTGCAATACCGCGATAGGCCGGAAGGCAGTGTTTCCAAGCTGAACACAACGAGAGATGGCATTCGAGTGCTCAAAACGATTGTGGCGCTCTTTCGGGATTATCGGCCCTATACCTTCTTTTCCTTTGTCAGCATTTTCTTTTTGCTGGTTTCGCTGGCTTTCTTCACCCCGGTATTCCTAGAATATTTCCGCACGGGGCTGGTGCCCCGCTTTCCAACGCTGGTTTTCGCGGGCATGCTGCTCATATTGGCAGTTCTATTTTGGATTTGCGGAATCATCCTTTCTGTCATCACAAAGAAACACAGGCAGCTATTTGAACTGTTTTTCATTCACTCGAACGACGAGGTAAAAAATGAAAAAGATTGCTAAACTGGCAGAGCCGGTACGCGGCTGCTTTTCTGCTCTTAAAAGCGGAGACCGCAAGGAAAAGCAGGAGGCGGCGCTCAGCCTCTTTTTATGGTGTCTTTTTGTATTTGTGCTCCTTAGCACATCCATCTATACCATCTGGACATTCCGCGCCGAATTCCACTCAGATGCTGCCACTGCGGCCATGATTGCGCCTTTCCAGCAAAAGGAAGGGGCATTGCTGTTAGACGAATGGTATTATTCTCAGGATTTCTGGCCATTCTTCGTGTTTAACCCAGTTCTTTTGCTTAAACCAATCCTTCATTCGGATTACCTGGCGACGCAGGTGCCCGTTCTCATTCAAACGCTGCTGCTCATGCTTTTGAGCATGGCGCTGCTTGGCAAGGTATATAAGAGCAAGCTGAACATTTTGGTGTTAAGCATGATCTTCTCTATCGGCACCGCCGTTTGGATTGGGCCGCTGTTTGGCCAGGGGCAGTACGGCAATGTCATCCTGTGGGTTTTGCTGAGCATCTGGTTAACGCTGGAGTTGCTTGATGCAAAAAAAACCTGGAAGCGGTATACGCTGCTTGCGGTCACCTGGATTTTGGTTTGCTATATCAATACCACGAGCGTGCGGTATCTGCCGTTCTTTGCAATTCCCATGCTGGCGGCGCTTATTGTCAAGATGATGCTGGCGGCGCAAAGGGAAGTGCGCCGGCGCTGCCTGCTCGCCCTGTGCACCATCGCATCTGCGGCGGTGGTAGGCTACTTGGGGTTTGGAGCCCTCTGCGAAAACTATCACTATAACCCTGGAAATACCGGAAGCATTCTGATTTCCAACGGGCAGATTGTCCAGAAGAATATTTCAAACCTTGTCTATGCGTTTTTGACGCTGGGCGCAGGCGGGGGTGGCAAGGAGCTTGTTTCCCTGGATGGCGTGTATTATCTATATGCCTTTTTCGGTTTTTGCGCGATGGCGCTGCTGCCCATTTGGGCGTGCATCCGCTTTTTCCGCAAAAAGCAGTGGGAGGAGCGCCCAAATGCACTTCTGCTGGTATGCTTCTTTGTTACCGTCACCTTTATTTCCGTGATATGCATGCTGATGACCAATCTGGATAACACCGGGAGATACCTGATGGTGGCGATTTACTGTGGATTTCTGGTGCTGCCCATTCTGCTGGAAGCGCTGGAGGGCCATATGGGGCGAAAACTGTTGGCGTGTATTTTGTGCGTTCCCGTCATTGTGGGGGGGATGTTCAAGCTGAACGAGCCGCTGGGCAAGCCCATAAAGGAAGATAATGTGATCGCCTGCCTGAAGGAAAATGGGCTGGAACAGGGCTATGCGGATTTCTGGGTGGCGGATAAATTTACGGTGCTTTCCAATCATGAAATCCAAATTGCGCACATCAATGTGGATGATATGTCGCCGTTTCTGTTCATGGCCTGTCCGGAACAGTATCAGCATACACAAAACGATAGGTATTTCCTGCTGTTGAGAGAAGAGGATGTGGAAGCGGCACAAAATAGTCCCATCGAGGAATATATGGGCTCGCCGGAAGAGATTATCACCTGTGAATCCTATCAAATTTGGGTTTACGATCAGCCCTTTTATGGAAATATGCCCTGGACATTTGAGACAGAAGGATAAAATAAAAAAGAGCAGGAGCGCTGCCGCTTCTGCTCTTTTTTTATTTCCCTGCTCAGAG
>OJPS01002337.1_pt1 | contig 10982 bp, 10 predicted proteins | sample 1598551 | NCBI WGS metagenome assembly OJPS01 (sample SAMN03922488, study PRJEB24848) | human gut metagenome | isolation source: stool sample | host: Homo sapiens | place: Germany | collected 2011-05 | reverse complement strand
CCGAAACGCCGAACCGCTTGCAAACAAATATTTTAATTCTTATATTGGGGAACGAATACGAACATAAACCTTCAAAATCTCACCCGATGAACCGAACAACGCACATCCGCCGCTCCTTTTTTTGGAAATTCGCCCTCGTACTGGGCGCTTACCGGCTGCTCGTCCATCCCGGACCGAATGCGTCGCCGTCCTATCTGGCGCTGAACATGGCCGGCGTCATTCTTCTAAGCTGGATAATCAGTTATGTCTACGCGACCTGGATTCGGCAGAAAATAGCCCGCTACGACAGGATTCGGCCCGATATGGAGCCGGGAGAGGTCCTGCTGGCCGGTAGCGCGGCCACGTACGGTCTGCACGGAGGCCGGTTGGTACTGACGGACCGGCGGCTGATTTTCGTCGGATCGATTTTCGGGAAGAAGAAAACGGTCTTCGCGCTGCCTTCGGCATCGGTGGCCGCCCTCGATCCGTCGGGACGATACGGCCTGCGTCTGACGACGACGGAAGGGCGGAAGCTGACTTTCCGGCTCGCGCAAGCCTCGTCGAGCCTCCGCCACGCTTTCGTCCGGACGGCGCACGAGAACTCGCTCTGAATCCGGAGAACAGTCCGTACCGTTTCCATGTTATGGCAGCCGGAACGCTTGCTGCCGCCGGAACATCCCAGCAGACGCGGCTGCAATCAGATTCCAATCAAGCAAGGGCAGCCGAAAGCCCCGCCGTCCGCCCGGACACGGGTCCGGGAATGCGTCCGGGAACGCGTCCGAACGGCCGCTCCGGCCGAAACGTTTCGCCGCACGCTCCTGTCGACGTCCCGGGCCGGAGGTTTCGGAAACCGTCCGCCGCCGGACGATCTACGTTCGGCCCCCAAGGGCCTCCTCCGGTTCCAGGTATCTCCGGCCGCTCGTTTCCCTATGTTTAGGTATTTCGCAACCGGTCGTGTCCCGTTATCTTTGCCAAAAACAAAAAGAGACATATGGAACACAAGATCGGAATATTCTACGGGAGCTCGACCGGAACGACCCAATCCCTCGCGGAACAGATTGCCCTGAAAACGGGCGTTTCCAAAGCCGATACGCACGATGTAGCGGACGCGGCTCCCGATACTATCGACGGCTACGACTGTCTGCTGCTCGGATCGTCCACATGGGGCGACGGCGACCTGCAGGACGACTGGTACGGTTTTCTCGACAAGATCAAGACGCGGGACCTGTCCGGCAAGACGGTAGCGCTCTTCGGCTGCGGCGACAGCGAATCCTACCCCGACACGTTCTGCAACGCGCTCGGCACGATTTACGAGGAGCTTCAGCCTACCGGCTGCCGGTTCGTCGGCGCATACGAGCCGCAGGATTACGCGGTGACCGACTCGGGCGTATGCCGCGACGGAAAGTTCGTGGGACTGGCCGTCGACGAACTCAACGAGGACGACAAGACCGCCGCGCGGACCGACCGCTGGATCGAAGCGGTGAAAAGGGAACTGTCATGAGCGAGCAGGAATACGCCCGGTTCGGCGATATGAAGATGTTCATGCATCATATCTACGAATTCAAGAAAGGAGTCCGCAGCCTGGTCCTCTGCACGATGTGCCGTACGTGCGCCTCGATCGTGGCCGAAAGGCTGCGCGGGCAGCAAATCGGCTACATGATTCAGGAGGTCTCCGAAAAGAAGGTCAACCTGTACTTCGGCAAACAGGAATGCCTCGACGCCGTCAAGACATTCATACACAAGCCTCTGAACCGGCTGTCGCCCGAGGAGGACTTCATGCTGGGCGCGATGCTCGGCTACGACATATCGATGCAGTGCCGGAGGTACTGCGATCGGAAAAGCATGCGGCAAGCCACCGCATAGCTTCTCTCATCTTCATGCCATCTGTTTTAAGTTTCACGGAGTCCGGATCATCCCGCGAGGCGCGATCCGGACTCGCTCCATATGGTCGGACCCCGAGCCGGACTACCCAAAAATAGGTATTCGGACCACCCGAAATACCGATTTGCACGGATTGCCCGTCGCGGCGGAAAGCGCGAACTTTGAAGTCGCGTTCGGGGTGCGGAGCGCTGTCCGACGGTACGCTTCCGACGAGCGGCACCGGGAAACTACGGACCCGACCGAGGCGAGTCGCGCGAAATAGTTATCTTTGTCATAGCGAACAAGCCTCGAAAAACAAAAATGAAGATGTACAAACTCGGCCGATACAAGCAGACCGACAGAATGAGCGACCTGATCTGCGAAAATTATCCGATGCTTCTGGTACTCAGCCGGTTCGGCATATCGCTCGGATTCGGAGACAAAACGATCGGCGAAGTCTGCGAGGACAGCGGCGTCGATACGAAAACTTTCCTGACGATCGTCAACCTGCTGCTCGACGACCATACGACCGCCGAACAGATCGATCCGTCGCTTTCGGTCGAGGCTCTGGTAAGCTATCTGCAAAACTCGCACAGCTATTTCCTCGATTTCCGCCTGCCCCTGATCCGCCGCAAGCTGATCGAAGCGATCGACTGCGGGCACAGCGACGTTTCGTTCGCCATCATGCGCTATTTCGACCAGTACGTCGCCGAGGTGCGCAAGCACATGAACTACGAGGAAACCACCGTTTTCCCCTACGTCCGTTCGCTCGTACAGGGAAAATCCGGCAACGGAAAATATCACATCGGCATCTTCAGCAAGCAGCACGATCAGGTCGAGTCGCGGCTGGCCGAGCTCAAGAATATCATCATCAAATACTATCCGGCTACCGGAAGCAACGAGCTCAACAGCGTGCTGTTCGACATATTCTCCTGCGCAACGGATCTGGCTTCCCACAACCGCATCGAAGACAACCTGTTCGTGCCGCTGATCGCGGAGCTCGAGCGCAAAAACGGTTGTTCGCGATGAGCACGTCCATGAAAATAGCCGTCGCCGAGCCGTCGGTCATCATCCGCAGCGGGTTGCTGTCGGTGCTCGGACGGCTGACAACGCTGAATATCCAGATACTTGAGATAGCCGAGATAGCGCAGCTCGGCTCGGCGCTCTGCCGCCAAAAGCCCGACATGCTGATCGTCAATCCGGCGCTGCTGGGCATGTTCTCGCTCCAAAAGATCAAAAGCGAAGCAGGATGTCTCCCGATGAAGTGCATAGCGCTGCAATACTCGGTCACGGACTCCTCGACGCTGAAAGCATACGACCAGACGATCTCGATCTACGACACGGCCGAGCAGATCAAGGAGAAGCTTCTCCAACTGCACGGTTCCGAGGCAGGTGGCAAGGAACACGACGCGCTGAGCGCGCGCGAACGCGAGATCGTCGTATGCGTCGTCAAAGGCATGACCAACAAGCAGATCGCAGAAAAGCTGTGCCTATCGCTGCATACGGTCATCACGCACCGCCGCAACATCGCGGGCAAGCTCCAGATCCACAGCCCGGCCGGACTTACGATCTATGCCATAGTCAACAAACTGGTCGAACTGAGCGAAATCAAGGAAACCATATCGGACTCCGATCAGTAGCGAACGCGTACGTCTTTATCCGGCCCGGCGAATCACCCGTCCTCAGACTAGAACATTTTACGTCTCAGCGCCGGAATCCGGACAATCCTGCCAGAAACGCGACCTTCCCGGTCTCCGGAAAGTCGTCCTGCCTTTTCCCGCTCGCGTCGTACGACGCACCGGCCTCTCCCTCGCCCCGAAAAAAAGAACCGAAGGAAAGCACACTTAAACCCGAAAATATTATTTTTGTTCCATATCCGTAACCCATACCGCGAGCGATCCACCCGACCAACCATGACGGAGTCACCGGCATACTCCACGGAAACAGAACTTTCCGAACTGACGGCATTCAACCTGCTCTACCGGCTGCATGTCTCGGCCTTGGTCAATTATGCGGAACGTTTCGTCGACGACGGCACGGCACGCGACCTCGTACACGATGTCTTCGTCCGTATCTGGACCGCACGGCGGTTCCGGATGCCCGAAACGGAAATACGCCGCTATCTGTTCCGCTGCGTATTGAACGCCTGCCGCGATCACGTCCGGCATCAGCAGGTCGAAAACAACTTCCTGTCGAAAACCATCGCGCAACTGAAGCTGCACGAACTGGAATACCACGAAGCGCACTGGGAACATGCTCCCGACGAGCGGCAGCTACGGGCCGTCTATCTCGAAATCGACAAGTTGCCCGACCGCTGCCGCGAGATTTTCCGGAGAACATACCTCGACGGCTGCAAAAGCCGCGACATAGCGGCGGAACTCGGCATTTCGCAGCGCACGGTCGAGGCTCAGCTGTACAAGGCGCTGAAACTGCTCCGCCGCTCGCTGACGGGAATCCTGACGCTGGGCGGCTGGCTGGTTCTCGGCAGGCAAATTTTCTGATTTTTCTCGTTTCCATGCAAAATATCGGACCGATCCGGTAAGTAAAAAACCGTTCAGAATCGTTTGTAATATAAAAGGGCGGCCCAAAGACGCCAAACAGACAGGAAAATGAACGGAAACGACACGATAGAATCCCTGACCGCGGCATACCTCGAAGGACGACTGTCGCCCGAGGAGGCAGAGCGCCTGCTCGAAACGATCGAGCGGGACGAGCAGGCCCGCCGAACGCTGTTCGAGATGAAGAACCTGTACGACCTGGGACGGATGAATCCGCTCGACCAGCGGCAAATCGAAGCCGGCTGGGAAAGGCTCGTCCGGCAAACGAGTATCCGGAGCGGCGAAAACCGAACCGCCGGCCGGACGTCGGACCGTACGCCTCTGCGCCGCATGGCCCGGACCGCGCTGCGCTATGCCGCCGTCGCGCTGATCGCCCTGTCGGCCGGCTTCGCAATGAGCCGTTATGTCGTCCTGCACCGAGCCGCCGGATACAACGAAGTGGCCGCCGAAGCGAAAAACCATTCGGAAGTCGTTCTTTCGGACGGGACCAGGGTCACGCTGAACGCATCGTCCCGACTACGCTATCCGACCTCGTTCGACGGATCGGCCCGCGAGGTATGGCTCGACGGCGAAGCCTATTTCGACGTGTCGCGCGACCCGCGCAAACCGTTCGTCGTGCACACCGAGCGCCAGAGAATCCGCGTACTGGGAACCTCGTTCAACGTGATGGCCTACGACGGAGATACGTTCAATATCGTCACGCTGTTGAGCGGGGCGGTGCAGCTCGACGTGCTCGGAACGGAGGGCTCGCTGCTGGAGTCGGTGCGGATGAAACCTTTCGAGCAATGCCGCTTCGACACGCGCACCGGAGAGCTGACCGCAACCCTGCTCTCGGACGAAGACAGGAACCGCACGTGGACCGACGGCGTGTTCCGCTTCCGGGACGAGCCGCTGTCGATGATCGTCTCGCGGCTGGAAAAATACTACGGGATCGAAATCGCCGTCGACGATTCGCTGGGCTCCGTCCGCTACACGGGCGCCTTCCCTCTGGAACAGAAAATCACGGAAGTGCTCGAAACCCTCAACTTCGAGAAAAGATTCACGGTCGTACAGCACGGAAACGACTTCGCGCTGGAAAAAAAGTGAACCGTCATAATCCCGAAACCGAAAACCTAAAACCACTTCGAGCCATGAAAACCAGCTGATCCCCCCTAAAAAAAGCCGGAACAGGTAAGACCCGATCCGACTCCGTTTGTTTTTAATCCATTCAATCCGATCCCCGTCCATTACCCCCTAAGTAGACGGAACGGGTATCGGCGACCTTTTAAAAACGTACAAATTTATGAAAAATTTTTCACTACATGCCATATTACCCTGCTTTTTATTATTGGCATTTAGCATTTTACAGGCATCGGCCCAGCAGGCCGTGCTGAACCGACCGGTCACGGTAGCCGTGCAGGACGGAACTTTCTCGGAAGCCGCCGGACAAATCGAACGGCAAACCGGACTGATGTTTCTCTACAAGAGCGACGACATCGACCGGAACCGCAAAATCAGCCTGAACGTCCGCAATCGCCCGCTCTCGGAAGCGCTCGACCTGCTGCTCCGGGGAACCGGTCTGGGATACCAAATCTCCGACCGGCACATCACGATCGGCCATGTCCCCGCGCGGTCGTCCAAACCGGTCACCGTAACAGGAAAGATCACCGACGCGTCGGGCAACCCGATTATCGGCGCCAACGTATTCGTGCAGGGGACGACCAACGGCACCGCCACGGGAACGGACGGCAGCTTCCGGATCACGGCATCGCCGGAGGACATGCTGCAAGTCACCTATCTGGGCTATATTCCGCAACAGGTAGAAATCGGCAGCCGGACCCGGATCGACATCACGCTGGAAGAGGAATCCACCGAATTGCAGGAAATGGTCGTCATCGGCTACGGCACGGCCAAGCGGGAAAGCCTGACGGGAGCCGTCGCGACGGTCCGCTCGGAGGATCTGACCGTCGCACCGGTCGCCAGTACGACCAACGCGCTGGCCGGACGGCTGCCGGGCCTGATTACCAAACAGCAGAGCGGCCTGCCCGGAGCGGACGCCGCGACGCTCAGCATCCGGGGCTTCGATCCTCCGCTGGTGATCGTCGACGGCGTGGAAGGCGACTTCAACAACATCGACGCGAACGAAATCGAGTCGATCTCGGTGCTCAAGGACGCCTCGGCAGCGGTATACGGAGCCCGGGCCGGCAACGGCGTGATTCTGGTCACGACCAAGCGAGGCAAGGAAGGCAAGCCGACGATCACGCTGAACAGCACGGTCACGTTCCAGAACCCGACGAACCTGATGCGAATGACCTCGGCCGGACAGTATACCGAACTCGTGCGCGAAGCGCATATCCAGTCGGGTCAGCCGGCCGAAACGGCCCGGTTCTCCGAAGAGCAGATACAAAAGTACTACGCCGGCACCGATCCCGACTACCCGAGCACGGACTGGGTAGACTACCTGATGCGCAAAATGACGCCCCAGCACCAGCACAACCTGTCGCTGCAGGGCGGAACCGAGCAGATCAAGTACTACGGATTCTTCGGCTATCTGGATCAGGAATCGATGATCCGGCGCGGAGGCGGCAACTACCAGCGCTACAATATCCGTTCGAACATCGACGCGAAAATACTCAAAAACCTGAGCATGTCGGTCGACTTCTCGACGATCATCGAGAACCGCCGCTTCCCTTGGCGCGACGACCAGGGCGAGAACTCGGTCTGGAACGATATCTGGAACACCGAGCCGATCTATCCGAGCTCGCTTCCGGACCCGACGAAGATTCCGTACGCCAGCACGAACGGCACCGGCGGCGCGCACATCACGAGCAACCGTAATCTGAGCGGCACACGCGACACCGACAACCAGTCGATCCGAGCGTCCGGCTCGCTCAAGTACGACGTGACGGCCGTACCGGGCCTGTCGGCCAAGGCATTCGTAGCGCTGGACAAATGGTCCCAGGATTATAAATTTTTCCAATACCTGCCCGATACCTATCTGTACAACTACGCATCGGACACCTACACGCTCCAGTCTCTCTCCCTCGAGAAAAAGCTGACTCAGCAAGCCAGCAAGGGACAGCGGCTGACGGCCCAGTTCTCGCTGAACTACGAACGTACTTTCGCCGAGGACCACGACCTGAAGGCTCTTCTGCTGTACGAGCTGATCGACTACGACGACAGCTGGATCACGGCGCAACGGACCGGTTTCGCGACGACCTCCATCCCGTATCTGTTCGCCGGAGGACTCCAGAATCAGTTCGCCGACGGCCGCGCGTCGGAAATGGGCCGTTCGAGCCTTATCGGCCGGCTCAACTACGCCTATCGTTCGAAATACCTGTTCGAAGCGACCGTCCGCTACGACGGTTCGGCCAAATTCGACAAACATTCGCGCTGGGGCGTATTCCCGAGCGTATCGGCCGGCTGGAGAATCTCCGAGGAGCCTTTCATCAAGGACAACACGAGCGTGATCGACAACCTGAAGCTGCGGGCCGGATTCAGCATGACCGGCTATGACGGCGTGGCCAATTTCGATTACCTGGCCGGCTATGTCTACGGAAGCTCGTATATCATCGGCTCGCAGGCCGTGCAGGGACTCACCGCGACGGGCCTCGCCAATCCGATGCTGTCGTGGGAGCAGATGAAGATATGGAACGTCGGTCTCGACTTCGGACTGTTCCACAACAGGCTCTACGGCGAGGCCGACGTGTTCTACCGCGTGAGGGACGGCATCCCGGGCAGCCGCGCCGTCTCGCTGCCCGACACGTTCGGCGCCACGCTTCCGACCGAAAACCTGAACAGCATCAACACACGCGGTTTTGAGTTCACGCTCGGCTACAAAGGCGCGGCGGGCGACTTCCGCTACAACGTGGCGGCCAACATATCGTGGGCCCGCTCGAAATGGGGCTACTACGGCGAACCCGAATACACCGACCCGGACGAGATCCGGCTTTACAAGAAGACGGGCAACTGGATCGACCGGGACTTCGGCTATCGTTCCAACGGACTGTTTACCTCGCAGGAAGAGATCGACGCGCTGGACTACCGCTATCTGGACGGGTCGGACAACTCGTTCCTGAAACAGGGCGACGTCCACCTGCTGAATACCAACGGCGACGACGTGCTGAACTGGCGCGACCAGGTCGAGATCGGCAAAGGTACGATGCCGCACTGGATGGCCGGACTGAACCTCGATCTCGCATTCAAGGGATTCGACCTGTCGGCCCTGTTCCAAGGGGCTTTCGGCTTCAGCCAGAACGTCGTGTTGCGCCACGCGATGGTTTTCCCCGAAATCATGTACAAGGAGCGCTGGACCTACGAGAACAACGACCGTCATGCGATCGTTCCCCGTCTGGGAGGAGCCGCCTCGAACGACTGGGCATCGGACTACCGTCTGGTCAACGCTTCGTACCTGCGCCTCAAGTCGATGTCGATCGGCTATACCTTTCCCAAACGCTGGATGAGCCGCGCCAAGATCGGCAACCTGAGAATCTACGTTGCCGGGACCAACCTGTTCACGATCAGCAAACTGAACAAGTACAAGCTCGATCCCGAAGCGCCGAGCGGCGCGGGAACTCGTTATTATCCGCTGATGCGTACCTTTACGATCGGCCTGAACATTTCCCTTTAATACCCGAACAGCCATGAAAAAAATCCATATCATACTGATTTCGATACTCTGCGGTCTGAGCTCCTGCACGAGCGTTCTGGACAAAGAGCCGCTGGACATCATCTCGGACGACGTGCTGTGGAACGATCCGGTACTGATCGACAACTACCTGCTGCAATGCTATGCCGAAATGTGCTTTTTCAACGAGATGCCCTACGGCGCGACGCAGGACTGGTTCAACTGCATGTATGCGACCGGCTTCGCCGACGAATCGACCAGCGCATGGACCCAGACACCCAAAACCCATTGGCTGAACATCAGCGGCGGCGACTGGGACTGGTGGGGTTATCCGACCGTCCGTAAACTGAACGTATTTATCGAAAAGATGGAGACCGCACCGGTCGACGAAGCCGTCCGGACGGCCCGCACGGCCGAGGCCCGCTTCCTCCGGGCATTCGCCTATTTCAACATGGTCAAGCGTTACGGAGGCGTGCCTCTGATCCTGAAAGCGCAGCAACTTTCCGATTCGCCCGAAGAGCTCTATCCGAAACGCGCGACCGAGGAGGCCGTCTACCAGTTCATTCTCGACGAGATGAACGATATCATCGACAACAGGCTGCTCCCCGACGCATACGGAGCGGCCGATCTGGGACGACCGACACTCTATGCCGCCGCCGCATTGAAAAGCCGAGCCGCGATGTACGCGGGTAGCATAGCGAGCTGGGGAACGGTCCAGATCGACGGTCTGGTGGGTATTCCGGCCGACAAGAAGGAACACTTCTGGCAGGAGTCGCTCAACGCGAGCAACCGCCTGCTGTACGGCAGTCCGTTCGCGCTTTACGAGAAATATCCCGACGACCGCTCGAAAAACTACCGGAACATCTTCCTCGACGAAAACAACTGCGAGGTGATTTTCTCCGAAATTTACGACGGCAAGTCGGGCAAGGGCCACTCGTGGGACATGTGGCAGAATCCGAGCGGATACAACGCATGGGCCGGCGGACAGCAGAACTGCGTCTATTTGGAGTTCGTCGAGTCGTACGAAAACATCGACGGCTCGGACCCCACGATCGACCGCGAGAAGGTCGCCCAGTACTACACATGGACGCTCGACGAGCTGTGGGGCAAGAAAGACCCTCGCTTCAAAGCCTCGATCTATACGCAAGGCACGCCATGGACGCACGAGGGAGCCTCCGTGACGCTAGACTACCACGTAGGCATCTTCGTCGACGGACAGTGGATCAACGACGGTTTCTACGAAGGCGTGCCGGCGCTGGGCGTCTGCGCGAACAACTGGCGCCCCACTCCGTTCGGCATCCTGAAATACCTCGACGAGTCGTCGGCCATGATCCCCGAGCGTTACTACTCGAAAACCGACTGGATCGTCTTCCGGCTCGGCGAAATCTACCTGAATTTCGCCGAAGCGGCCTTCGAACTGAATAAGCCCGACTCGGCGCTGTGGGCCGTGAACAAGATCCGCGCCCGGGCCGGCATGCCCGAACTGCAATCGATCACGCGCGAGCAGATCCGCCACGAACGCAAGATCGAGCTGGCGTTCGAGGGCAACCGTTACTGGGACGTACGCCGCTGGCGGACCGCCGTACAAGACCTCTCGCACGCTTGGCACGGCATGCGCTACAAGCTCGACTGGGCAACGCAGAAATACTATGTCGAGATCGTCGACAACATCTGCGGCACGCCCGAGCCCTATTTCAACGAGATGCATTACTACTGGCCTATCGCACAAAGCCGAACCCAACAAAATCCGAACCTGCTGCCCAACAATCCGGGCTGGAGGTAACATTCACTCTCTTTTTGCAACCTGTTGCGGGCTGCGACTACGGCCCGCAACAGTTTTTTCACTAACTTACACTCGCAAAACGCCATGAAAAAAATCATATTCCCGATCTGTTGCGCCGCGGCGCTCTGCCTGGCGGCGGCGCTGACCGTACACGCCGCAGACCGCTTTGAGACCGACCGCGTTTCGGGCTGAGTGA
>OJPS01002308.1_pt1 | contig 11079 bp, 6 predicted proteins | sample 1598551 | NCBI WGS metagenome assembly OJPS01 (sample SAMN03922488, study PRJEB24848) | human gut metagenome | isolation source: stool sample | host: Homo sapiens | place: Germany | collected 2011-05 | reverse complement strand
TGGGGCTGCGGAAAGGTTAGATTTTGCAGGAAGTTGGATAGGAGATATCGCTGTTTCGAAAGCAGACTGTTTCGCAGCTGAAACGAATTTGAATATAGCATATAGTGGAAATAGTGGAAAAAGAGCCTTCCCACAACAACGGGAAGGCTCTTTTTTCAATCAGATTCTTTTTCGAGGATATGGCGCACGCTGATCGGTCAGCCCTAAAAGATAATCCACACTGGTTTTGTACAGCTCTGATAATTGGATCAAAATATCCACGGGATATTGTATTTTGCCGCATTCATATTGAGAATAGGTGTTTTGGCTGACATTTAGGTATTTAGCCACCGTGCTTTGCTTATAATCATGATCCTCGCGCAGTGAACGGATATTCTCAAAGTTAGGGGCTATATTTTCATTTTTCAATTTTATCACCCTGCACAGGCTATAACATCTCAAAATAAGATATTGACTTTTATCTGATATACAGATAAAATATGTTCTGGTGAGGAAAATGAATCTTGATGATACAGCAAGACAGTATTTTTTAATTTTGGATAAAACATTGCCTGCAGAAATTTTAAAAAGCTTTACTGAAGCGTCTGCGTCAGAAGTTATATTCTATCATTATACAATAGGGATGTGGGTTAGAAATCATTTTTTATCTCCAGATGATGACCTATATAAAGCTTTTTTAGCAATAGAAATTTATGATAAAGATAGCATGTCCTATTTTTTCACTTATATGTATCATCTACACAGACAAGTGTTTTCAAAAAGCGGATCTACGGGTTATCGAGCGGAGCCGAAAATCAGTTTAATAGATAAATGGAATCAGAAGTATGCACCCTACCGTTTTTTTCTGGAGTAGGGGCGTTTCTCATCGGTTAGACCCAGAAGATAGTCCACGCTGGTCCGATAAAAATCTGATAATTTAATCAGGATTTCAATTGGATAATTCAGTGTCCCAATTTCGTATTGTGAATAGGTGTTTTGTTTTACGTGTAGGATTTCGGCAATCTGAGTCTGTGTATAATTGTTGTCAATTCGAAGATTTCGGATATTTTCATACTTTAATACTTCATTTCTCATCTTTATCACCGGATACGATGATAAAAGATTTTTTGTTTTTCGCTCTGATTTATCTTATATTCAGATATCATCGGTTAACAAGGGCAAACGCGCCTGCCCTCGTCAACCGATGATAAACCTCTCCGCTATACAAAAAAAGCAACCGGCCGGCAGGAGTCTTCCCCCTGTCAGCCGGTTGTTTTTATTTTTATGCGGTTTGCTTATTTTTCAGACGCTTCCCCCCGCAGCCGAAGGAGGCAAAATCCCCGTCCGGGTACGATCAGTGTGCTGCCGATCGGGCTGCCGCCGAACAGAACCTCGGCCGCATCCCAGCCCGTCCCGATTTCCACCGGGGCGGGACTTTCCCACCGGTTGACCGCCACGAGAATCTGTTCTCCGCCGCCCTTGCGGATATAGCAGACCGTCCCGGCGTCGGAGGACACGGGCAGAAAATCACCCCCGCAGAAGGCGGGCGAGGAGCGGCGAACCTCTCCCAGCCGGCGATAAAAATCGGTCAGCTGGCCGTCGGCCTCTCCCCACGGGAAAAAGCCGCGGTTGAACGGGTCACTGTACCCCTCCATCCCCGCCTCGTCCCCGTAATAGAGGCTGGGCACGCCGGGCAGCGTGTATTGCAGCACGGCCGCGATTTTCAGCAGACGAAGCGCCCTTGCCCGGTCGGCCGGCTCCATCCGGCGGCCGGATTGCCAGGCACGGTCGCGGCCGTCGGCCTTTTCGCCGCCCAGCAGGGTGAGAATGCGGGCGGTGTCATGGGTGCCGATGTGGTTCATCAGGCAGTCGACCGCCGGCTTGGGATAATTTTCCAGCACGGTCATCACAGCGTCGAGGAAATCCATCGACTGCCCGGCCGTGAGAAATTCCAGTATCGCGTCGCGAAAGGGATAATTCATGACCGAGTCGAGCTGCCTCCCCAGCAGAAACCGCCGCCGCGCGCCATAGCTGATTTTGTTGCTGGCGTCCTCCCACACCTCGCCGAGGAGGAGCGCCTCCGGGTTTTCGGCCTTGATGGCCTGCCGCACCCGGTCGAGGAAGCCGTCGGGCAGCTCGTCGGCCACGTCCAGCCGCCAGCCTGCCACGCCCCGCCGCATCCAGTGGCGGAGGATGCCGTCCTCCCCGCAGATGAAGTCGGAAAAGCCGGGGTTTTCCTCCTCCACCTCCGGCAGGGTGTCGATGCCCCACCAGCTCTGGTATTTGTCCGGCCACACCTCAAATTTATACCATTCGTAATATTTTGAGGCGGTAGAGTTATACGCGCCGTCGACCGGATAGCGCCTTTTTCGGTTGAAATAGAGGCTGTCGTCCCCCGTGTGGGAAAACACGCCGTCGAGGATAACCCGGATCCCCTGCGCCTTTGCGGCGGCACAGAGCGCCTGCAGGTCGGCCGCCGTCCCGAGGAGGGGGTCAATCTTCAGATAATCGGCCGTGTTGTAGCGGTGGTTGGAGTGCGCCTCAAACACCGGATTGAGGTAGAGGCAGTTCACCCCCAGCGAGGCGAGATAGCCGAGCTTTTCGGCAATGCCGCGCAGATTTCCGCCGTAGTAATCGTTGCCGAGGAAGCGGCCGCTTTCCACCGCCTCCGCATCCTGCCGCCAGGCCGGCTCGGCCGCCCGGTCGGTTTGCAGAAATCGGTCGGGAAAGCAGGCGGTCGGTTCGGCCTCCTCCCCCGAAGGGGCGGCGGCAGCGGCGAACCGGTCGGGAAAAATCTGGTAGAGAACGCCCCCGGAAAACCAGTCGGGGGTCGAAAATTTTGCGTCATAGACCGTCTGCTGCCAGGCGGCTCCGTCGGTCGAGAGATAGCCGTTGCCGCCGGCGAACCGGGTGACGGAGTGATAACCCGTGCCTCCGTCATAGGCGAAGGTGTACCAGTACAGCCCGGTCTCCAGCGTCAGGCGGAGCGTATAATAGCGATACTCCCCCTGCCATTCCGCCGGCGTGAGGGGGAGGCGATCCGGTTCGGCCCGGTCGTCGCGGCGAAGTAGCATCCAGGCATTTTCACAAAGGGCGTCGCGGTGCAGCAGAAGGCGATAGGTAACCGCCTCTCCCGCCTTTACTGCGCCGAAAGGGGTTTTATAATCGGGATTGCGGGAGCAAAAGGGCAGGGTGTTCATCTTTTGCACGCTCCTTTCGGACGGGTGGATTGAGGGGGCTTAGCCCTCTTTTTCAGTCTTGCGGCCGGGCTTGCGAAAGCGCAGACGCCCCTTCGGCGCCTCTCCGTTCCGGATGAGGTCGGCCGTGCGGAAGTGGTTGTAGACGAAGATGGGTACAATCGGCACAAGAATCCAGATCACCGCAGCCGGCAGCAGGGGCAGGAGGCCGGATATTCCGATCTGTACAAGAGCGTCATAGCTCAGCAGGGCGATCAGGCCGAGAAAGCCGAGCATGACAACAAGGTCGAGGTAGAGGGAAAGGTTGTGCAGCACCCGCTGCCATTTCTTCTCGGCCGCGATCAGTCCGCAGACTGAAAAGTGGAAGAGGAAGGGGAGGTAGAGCGCACAAAACTCCAGCAGCTGCATATGGGCGTTGGAAAGATCGCGGTCGATCAGATAGGTCCGGATGATTACAGCGGCCTCCACCGCGGCCGAAATCGCGGTCGTAAGCACCAGCAGAAGAACCGGCCGCTTTTTCTTCAGCACCATGTTCAGCACCATGGCGGCAATCTGCACCGGAATCAGCAGCATGAGGTATGCATACCCGGCGCGCAGGGCGTTCTGCTCGGGCAGAATATAGGCCTGATAATCCAGCACCATCCCCTCGAACACCGTGTAAAAGAGGACGCCGAGGCCGCCCAGCATGGCGGCCGAATACAGCATGCGGAAAAGGCGCCTCCCTTCCGTTTTCGGGGTGAGGCAGAGCGCGATCAGCAGATAAAGCACCAGCGAAAGCAGGCAAAGAATGGATAAAACGTTCATATTCACATTCCGTTTCTGCCGCAAAGAGGCGGCGGTTGAAATTTTTTTGTGCTGCATCCCCGGCCTGCCGCGTAAAGCGGCAGAGCGGCCGGAGTGGCCGAGGTCGGTCGGCGCTGTCGGCGTGAGAAACAGCCGAGGCAGCAGAGATGGCCGGAGCAGCCGGGGCGGCTGAGGCATGGGAATCGGTCGAGGCGTGTATAGCCAAAGCCACAGAGGCATATCTGCCTCCACAGCTGAGGCAGCAGGTGCGGTGGGCGCGGGGAACAGCCGAGGCGCGCATAGCCGGACGGCCGGACGGCCGGACAGCCGGACGAACACGCCTCCCCTCTCTCCGGCAAAGAGATCCACCCTCCGGCGAGGAGACCTGCCCTCCGGCAAAGAGGCCTCCCTGTTCCGGGACGGCGGCCGTAAGGGGAAGGCTGCATCCGATTTTATATAGAAATTATTATAATCCATCCGTTCCGGAAAGTAAACTGACGGCGTACAGATTTAACAATTTGTACTTTATTTTTTCCGCCTTTGTGTTATAATGTGTTCATAGTATGCTCGGGCATTATGCTTTGTATAGCGTTTTGGCCGCAACTCTGCCGTCCTATTGTCCTTTTGCGGGAGCGGCGGAATTTAAAGAAAAAGGCGGGTAAAGGATTTTGAGTATTTTAACGAAAATCTTTGGGAACTACAGTGCAAAGGAAATTAAGCGCATCCTCCCCTTGCAGCAGGCGGTACTGGCGTTGGAGGATCAATATAAAGCCCTGTCGGATGATGAACTGCGGGAAAAAACCAACGAGTTTAAAGAGCGGCTGGCCGGCGGCGCAACGCTCGACGACATTTTGCCGGAGGCCTTCGCCGCCTGCAGAGAGGCGTCCGACCGCGTGCTCGGCCTGCGGCACTTCCCGGTGCAGATTCTGGGCGGCATCATCCTGCATCAGGGCCGTATCAGTGAGATGAAAACCGGTGAAGGAAAAACGCTGGTCGCTACCCTGCCGGCCTACCTCAACGCCCTGTCGGGCAAAGGGGTGCACATCGTCACGGTCAACGACTATCTGGCGCGCCGCGACTCCGAGTGGATGGGAAAGGTCTATCGCTTTATGGGGCTTTCGGTCGGCCTGATCGTCCACGGTATGAATAATGAGGAGAAGCGGGAGGCGTATAACGCCGACATCACCTACGCCACCAACAACGAGCTGGGCTTCGACTACCTCCGCGACAACATGGTGATTTATAAGGAGAACCGGGTGCAGCGCGGCCACAACTACGCGATTGTGGACGAGGTGGACTCCATTTTGATTGATGAGGCGAGAACACCGCTGATCATCTCCGGCCAGGGGGACAAGTCGACCGACCTGTACACCAAGGCCGACCACTTTGCCCGGGGACTGAAAAAGGTTGTCGTCCGCGAGCTGAATAATAAAGAGGATAATGACGAGCTTCTGGGCGACGAGGGCGACTATATCGTGGATGAAAAGGCCAAGACCTGCACCCTCACCCCCGCCGGCGTGAAGAAGGCCGAAAGTTATTTTGGAATCGACAACCTCAATGATGCCGACAACATCACCATCGCCCACCATGTGCAGCAGGCCATCCGTGCCCACGGCATCATGAAGCGGGACGTCGATTATGTCGTCAAGGACGGTGAGGTTGTCATTGTCGATGAGTACACCGGCCGTTTGATGTTCGGCCGCCGGTATAACGAGGGGCTGCATCAGGCCATCGAGGCCAAGGAGGGCGTTACCGTCGCGCATGAGTCCAAGACGCTGGCGACCATCACCTTCCAGAATTTCTTCCGCCTGTATCAGAAGCTGGCCGGTATGACCGGCACGGCCAAGACGGAGGAGACCGAGTTTCAGCAGATTTACTCCCTCGACGTGGTGGAGATTCCGACCAACAAGCCGGTCGCGCGCGTCGATCAGCCGGACGTGATCTATAAAACCGAGCAGGCCAAATTCCGCGCCGTCATCGACACGATTGAGGCCTGCCACAAGAAGGGGCAGCCGGTGCTGGTCGGCACCGTCACGATTGAAAAATCCGAGCTGCTTTCCTCCCTGCTGAAGAAGCGGGGGATAAAGCACAACGTCCTCAACGCCAAGCATCATGAAAAGGAGGCCGAGATTGTCGCGCAGGCCGGAAAGCTCGGCGCCGTGACCATCGCGACCAACATGGCCGGCCGCGGTACCGATATCATGCTGGGCGGTAACGCCGAGTATCTGGCCAAGGCCGAGATGCGGCATCAGGGCTACAGCGAAATGCTGATCAATGAGGCGACCGGGTATGGGGAGACCGACGACGCCGACATCATCGCAGCCAGAGAGAAATTTGCCGAGCTGAACGCCCGGTTCAAGGCCGAGATTGCGCCGGAGGCCGAACAGGTCCGGGCGGCCGGCGGCCTCTGCATTCTGGGTACCGAGCGGCATGAGTCCCGTCGGATCGACAACCAGTTGCGCGGCCGCGCCGGCCGGCAGGGCGACCCGGGTGAGACGCGCTTCTTCATCTCGCTGGAGGACGATCTGATGCGTCTGTTCGGCGGCCAGCGGATCTACAACCTGATGGAAACCCTCAAGGTTGACGAGAATATGCCGATCGAGACCAAGATTCTCTCCAAATCCATCGAAAGCGCGCAGGAAAAGGTAGAGGCCCGCAATTTCGCCCAGCGCAAGAGCGTGCTGGACTTTGACGACGTTATGAACAAGCAGCGCGAGCTGATCTACAGCCAGCGGAACAAGGTGCTGGACGGCTCGGATGTCAAGGATTCCATTCTCGGCATGATTGACGAGACGATCGAGAGTGAGGCGACCCGGTACCTTTCGGACAGCATTCACGACAACTGGAATATCGAAGGCTTCCGGGATTATTTTCTCGGCTGGCTGACCACGCCGACGGATTACCGCTTCTCACCGGAGGAGCTTGGCAACACCTCAAAGGAGGAGATTGCCTCCGACCTGAAGGCGCGGGCGCACGCGAAGTACGCCGAGCGGGAGGAGAAGTTCGGCGAGCCGATCATGCGCGAGTTGGAGCGGGTTATTCTGCTGCGGAGCGTCGACTCGCACTGGATGGATCATATCGACGCCATGGATGAGCTGCGGCGGGGCATTCATCTGCGCGCCTACGGCCAGCATGACCCGGTGGTCGAGTACCGCAACGAGGGTTATGACATGTTCAACGCCATGACCGAGTCGATCCGGGAGGAGACCAGCCGTCTGATCCTCAGCGTGCAGATCCGCAATGAGGAGCAGGTCAAGCGGGAAAAGGTCGCGACCGAGACGGCCAGCAGCGGCGGGGACGGCAGCGACGCCGCGAGCAAAACCGTCCGCGGCAAGGGTAAGGTCAGCAAGAATGCGCTCTGCCCCTGCGGCAGCGGCAAAAAGTATAAGCGCTGCTGCGGCAAGGATGAGGAATAGGCCGCTTTGTCCGCCCTGCCTTTGAAGTGGGAGCGCAGGACTTTATCCCTTTGGCAAAAAATTGGCAAAATTGTCCGAAATTTGCACGCGGGGTGTAGACTTTTTCAGGCTTTTCCTGTATAATCTCATCTGTACGAAACTTGTTCAGACGGCCGGAACGGCTTTTGGCGGCCGGCCTTTCTGAATGCTTTGAAAGGAATGGAGTAAATGAACCTCTTGAAAAAGATGACGGCGGCGCTGCTGGCCGTCCTGATGCTGGCCTCCTTTGCGGCCTGCCATCCGAAGAACGAGGTGGCGCTCACCATCGGAGATGTGGACATCACAAGCGCCATGTATATGTGCTTTTTGATCCAGGCGGATGGAGAGGCACGCGACGCGGTGGACAAAGCCAACGCCGACAATACGGATTATGATTCCAACACGGTGGACTACTATGCGCAGAAGGTGGATGACACCGATTTCTCCGCCTGGGTCAAGAACCGCGCGCAGGAGGTTGCGGCGGAGTACGCAGCCTATATGACCATGTTCAAGGACAGAGAGCTGACCCTCTCGGATGAGGATCAGTCGATGATTGATACATATGTGAATCACTACTGGAACACCTACGGTTATTCGCAGATGTATGAGCCGAACGGCGTCAGCCTGTCGACCTACAAGGAGTATTTCTCCTACAGCTATAAGTCCAAGGCCTGCTTCATGAGCGTTTACGGCGCCGACGGCACCGACCCGGTCGCGGATGAGGAGGTTCGGAGCACCATCTCCGCCAATTTCGCGCCGGTGAATGTGCTCACTCTTTCCTACAGCTATAAGGACAGCGACAACAACACCGTCGACTATTCGGAGGAGGAGATTGCCGCGATCAAGGAAAAGGCGCAGACCTACGCCCAGCGCCTCCGCAATGGGGAGAAGTTCGGCCCCCTTTATCTGGAGGAGAATCCGTCGGCTGACACCTCTTCGGCTGACACGAGTGATGAGTCGATCTACGCCACCGTTTTCGTGAGCGAGGCGGCGCAGTCGTATGTTTCCTCCAGCTACTACACCCACGATCATTGGGATGAGGCCTCGGCGCTTGCTGTGGGCGAGGTCAAGGTGATCGACGATGACGATAAGTCCCTGGTGATGTACAAGTATCAGAATGTGCTGGATAATGAGAAGTACATTTCCACCCTCACCGAGCCGGCGCTGTATATCCTGAAGCAGAGCGAGTTTGAAGAGAAGATCAAGGCTGACGCGGCCGCGCTGGAGGTTCAGACGAACAGCTATGCGGTGGATCGCTTCAACCCCTCCAAGATCGAGTATCCCAAGAGCAGCACAAGCGGTTCTACGGGAACGACGGCCAGCCGGTAAATCCGATAACAAAAAAACGCGCCGAACCCGGAAGCAAAACCGGGTTCGGCGCGTTTTTTTGCCAAGTGAAAACCCCCGGCACTGCCGGGGGTTATTTGACTTTTTATAAAAGGCGTGCGGCTTAGAGAGACACAGCTTAAAGCAATGGGGCAGAAAGCACGGCGTGGAGGGTGCGGCCAAAGAGGCGGGGTGTAAAATCTTCCGGATGCGGCGGCTTCTGCTGCACCGCCTTCTCGCACGGCCTTTATGTGCGGTAGAAATCTTCCGCCTTCGCGGTCGGAGGCTGCGGCTCGGCCGGAAGCGCCTGCCCGCGGTGCTGGGGAGAACGGGTTGCCCGCCTCTCGCAAAGATTCAGCCCTCCGAGGATCAGCATAAACAAAAGCCCGGTCTGCACCCAGAGGAGGGTGAGGTCGGTGATTCCGTGGATGGCGGCTGCGGCAATCACGGCGCTGAGCAAAACCGAAATTTTCTCATCCGGCCTCGAGCGCAGGCAGTGCACCAGCGGGCGCAGGTAACTCAACACAAAAAGCAGGAGGAAAAGGGTGCCCACGATGCCGTAGCTGAGCAGCGGGTCGAGATAAATGTTGTGGGCGTGCGTGGTCGGATAGCTTCCGGGATAGTCGGCGTAGCAGTGGAAGTAGGTCATCGGTCCCCGCCCGAACAGCGGCGTGTCCAGAAAGGCGTGGATGGTCGTCCTCCATATATCGATCCGCCGTTCGGTGGTCAGCGGCGACTCGGTCAGGCGGGGCAGAAGAAGCCCCGGCGCGAAATACAGGATGAAGCAGAACAGCCCGCCCCCAAGCAGGAGGCCGCTCAGCATCTCATGCTTGCGCAGGAGGAAGAAAACCAGCGCGACGCCGATGAAAATCTCCACCCATACGAAGAGGCTGCCGCTTAAATAGGCGCTGAACATGTTGAGCAGCGCAATGCCGAAATAAAGCATCCGGTTCCCCTGATGAGCGCCGACCTTGTACGCGCAGATGATGACAACGGTTGCCGCGATGGTCGCGAAATAGTTGGCGTTGAAAAAAACCGATATGCAGCGGAAGCTGTACAGCTCGGGATGCCGGAGCTGAAGAAAGATACGCTCCAAAAACGCGACGACGCCGACCGGTATGCTGATCATGCAGATGATGTGCAGCATGTGCTCGTATGTTTTCACCGTGAAGGCCGATCGGGCAAACAGCCCCAGCGTCAGGATGGCAAACATGCCTATACCCGCGAGCAGCCCGATCCAGTTTTGATAGGCGATGGACGCGCCGAAGCTGACGGCGAAAAAGGGGAAGAGCCACTTTGCCCCCTTGTGGCAGAAGATGCGCCCCCTTGTCCGCGGGCAGATCAACACAAAGGCCGCCATAAAAAGAAGGATGATTATTGTAAAAATATAAGGCAGAAAGACCGACACGGCCAGTATATAAAGGATATTTTGATCGCTGAAAATCCGGTCGATTAGATTTGTGTAAGGCCGTCTGTTCTCTGATGTTGAGATTTTTCTCACCTCCGCTGGCGGCGCGCTCTGCGCCGGCCGGCTTTTTGAAGCCGGGCACGTCCTCTTGCTTGCCGGACGCCATGGCTGATGCGAAAACACGCCGGCAAACGCTGCCGGCCGTAGTGTGCGGTTCGGCAAAATGGGGAGGGGTCGGGCACCCGCTTTGCCGGTCTTTTTTTAAGGATACTGTTGCCTCGCCTGCGCAGACATGCCTGCCGGCGCGCCTTTGCAGAGGCTTTGTCCTTCTCACTTTGAGGGGTGACAACCCCTCTGCGGCTCCTAAAAGTCCGAAATCGCTCGAAAATGCATCGCCGGCCGGTGCAAAATCGCCTCTGCCGCCGGTCGAGTGATGGTGCTGCCGCCGCTTTATGTCAAGCGACCCTGTTCCGTCAAACCTCTGCCTGCCCATACAGGCCGATGATCACTTCTATTATACACGGAGCAGGGCGGTTTTGCAACTCCTCGAATTCAAATTGTAAAAATATAAAAAATAGGAAATTTTTGCTTTTCCTGACTTTTTGAAAAGATGTTGCGATTGTATAAAAAAACGGATAGAATCGCAACCATATTGGCGAAATCACCTGAAATCCGATTGCACCGTGAGGATCTTTATGGTAATATACCGTTGTAATGGAGAATGAGACAAAATTGTATTTTGTACATTCTATTCTGAAAGGGGGTCGAAAAATGAGACAAAATTGTATTTTGTACATTCTATTCTGAAAGGGAGTCGAAAAATGAGAAATTTTAAAGGAAAGCTGGCGATTTTGATGGCGACAGCCATGCTTTGCGGAACCGCTTTCGGTTCTGCTCCGGCCATCGCGGCCGACAGCGCCGCCTCCGGCGAGACCCGGGTTCTCTTTTCCAC
>OJPS01002304.1_pt1 | contig 11085 bp, 8 predicted proteins | sample 1598551 | NCBI WGS metagenome assembly OJPS01 (sample SAMN03922488, study PRJEB24848) | human gut metagenome | isolation source: stool sample | host: Homo sapiens | place: Germany | collected 2011-05 | reverse complement strand
TCCTCGCGCTTCGCGCTCAGGGCGCCACGGCCCCTTCGGGGCCTCGCAATGACAAGGCCGGAGGCTTTCCGCATTCTTCATTTTTCAGTCTTCAGGATTCATTCATTTCCGTGCCGCTCCCCTACAACACACGACTGACAGCCTTGCAAAACTTTCCACTTTCCATTTTCGATTTTCCACGCTCTCCCATTCTCTTCTTTTCGGTATTTTTATATAAATATTTCCGGATTGAATCTGCGAAAATCCGCAAAAAAATCAACAAAGTGAGAAAATACCCATAGATTTTTCCGGCCCGGTGTGGTATATTGAAGTACGCAGTCAGACTATCAAAAAACCTGCTTAGCCGAACGTTTCGGAGGGAAGAAAAGTGGGAAAGGAAACCGTCAGGGTGCCCTTTCGCGCTTGATCACCCGCCGCAGCGGCAGAATTGCAAAAGCATGCTGCAAAAATTGAGTTTGCGATCCTGAAAGCAGCGAAAAGTCCGAAGGGATTTTTTGACAGGCCGGCGCAGAACAGAATCTTTGCGGCGGGTCTTTTTGTGCCCGCCCGATTCCGGAACTTCATGAACTGAGGTGGTACACCCTTGAAACGAGCCTTTTTCGGCGGCGTCCATCCAAAGGGCTATAAGGAGCTTTCGCGCGAGGCAGCCATCGTCCCGCTGCACCCGAGCGTCGTCTCCGTCGCCATGTCCCAGCACATCGGCGCGCCCTGCCAGCCGCTCGTCAAAGTCGGAGACCGCGTGACCGTCGGCCAGAAGATCGGCGACGGCCAGGGCCTCTGCGTCCCCGTCCACGCCTCCGTGTCCGGCACGGTCACGGCCATCGAGGCCCGGCCCCATCCGGGCGGGAACCTGCAGACGGCCATCGTCATCGAGTCCGACGGCCGCGACACGCTCTGCCCCACGGTCAAGCCGCGGGACCCCGAGGCCGTCGCCGCCATGAGCGCCGAGGACCTCATCGCCGTCATCCGCGAGGCCGGCATCACCGGCATGGGCGGCGCGGGCTTTCCCACGTCCGTCAAGCTCTCCTCCGGCCTAGGCAAGGTCGACACCGTCATCGTCAACGGCGCGGAGTGCGAGCCCTACATCACGTCCGACGACCGCCTGATGCGCGAAACGCCCGAGCGCGTCGTCGGCGGCCTGCGCGTCGTCCTGCAGATCCTGCAGCCGAAGCGCGCCGCCATCGGCATCGAGCAGAACAAGCCCGAGGCCATCGCGGCCATCTCCGCCGTGCTGGGCAGCGGCATCGACCTGCTGCCGCTGCACGTCCGCTACCCGCAGGGCGCAGAAAAGCAGCTCATCCAGACCGTCACGGGCCGCTGCGTGCCTCCCGGCGGCCTGCCCGCCCACGTCGGCTGCGCCGTGTTCAACGCCGCGACCTGCGCCGCCATCTACGACGCCGTCTATCTCGGCCTGCCGCTCGTGCGCCGCGCCGTGACCGTCACGGGCAGCGCCATCGCAAAGCCCGGCAACTTCCTGGCTCCCATCGGAACGGCCTATTCCGACCTCGTCGAGGCGGCGGGCGGCTTCGCCCTGCCCCCCTACAAGGTCTTGTGCGGCGGCCCGATGATGGGCATCGCGCAGTATACCCTGCGCACCGCCACGATCAAGGGCAACAACGCCCTGACGTGCTACAGCGACAAGGACCGCCACGAGACGGCCAATCCCCACTGCATCCGCTGCGGCAAGTGCGTCGAGGCCTGCCCCATGCACCTCATGCCGCTGTTCCTGCACCGCGCCGTGAACCGCGGCGATCTGGAGCGGCTGGACGAGCTGCACGTCATGGACTGCATCGAGTGCGGCTCGTGCGCCTACGGCTGCCCGGCGGGCATCCCGCTCGTGCAGAGCTTCCGCACCGGCAAAAAGCTCGTGCGCGACGCCGCCGCCCGTGAAAAAGCAAAGAAGGAGGCCGCCGCGAAATGAACGAAGAAGCCCTGAAGCTGACGCTCTCCTCCTCGCCGCATGCGCACAGCCCGAATTCCACCCGCCGCATCATGCTCGATGTGTGCATCGCCCTGCTGCCCGCCCTCATCGGCGCGATCGTTTTCTTCGGCGCGCGCGCCCTGACGCTCACGGCCCTGTCCGTCGCGGGCTGCGTGTTCTTCGAGTGGGCCTACCGCCGCATCATGAAGAAGGACAATACCACGGGCGACCTCTCCGCCGTGGTCACGGGCATCCTCGTCGCCTTTGTCTGCCCGGTCACGCTGCCGTTCTGGACGATCCTCATCGGCGATTTCTTCGCCATTGTCGTTGTGAAGCAGCTGTTCGGCGGCATCGGCGCGAACATCGTCAACCCCGCCCTTGCGGCCCGCGCCTTCCTGTTCAGCTGGCCGCTGTTCATGAACACCTGGGTGCGCTCCGGCGTGCATGTCCCCGCGTTCTCGAACCCCACGACGGCCTCGCTCGACGGCCTGACCGCCGCGACCCCGATGGCGAGCCTCCATGTGGGCGCCATGCCGGAGGCCAGCGTGCTCGACCTCTTCCTCGGCCGCACCGGCGGCTCGCTCGGCGAGGTCTCGGCCATGCTGCTGCTTCTTGGCGGCATCTACCTGCTCGTGCGCCGCGTCATCTCGGCCCGCATCCCGCTTGCCTACCTCGGCACGGTCGCGGTGCTGGCCTTCCTGTTCCCGCGCGGCGGCGCGGCCCGGCTGGACTGGATGCTCGTGCAGCTGCTGTCCGGCGGCCTGATGCTCGGCGCGTGGTTCATGGCCACGGACTACACGACCTCGCCCGTCACGCACGGCGGCCAGATCGTCTACGGCGTTGGCTGCGGCGTGCTGACGTTCCTGTTCCGTTACTTCGGCTCCTATGTTGAGGGCGTGTCCTACGCCATCCTCATCATGAACTGCTGCGTCGGCTTCTTTGACCGCATCGGCGTGCCGAAGCGCTTCGGCGCAGTCAGGCAGAAAAAGCAGAAGAAGGGCGGTGCCGAAGCATGACAAAACCGCAAAGCACGGCCGCCTATGTCCTGCGGCTGACGCTGACGCTCTTTCTCATCACCGTCATCGTCGCGGGCCTGCTGGCCTTTGTCAACTACCTGACGGCCGACACCATCGCCGAACACACGGCCGAGGCAGCCCGTTCCGCCATGAAGCAGGTCCTCGCCGCGGATGACTATACGGAGCTTCCCGTGTCGGACGCGCAGGCCGCCACCGGCGTGACGGCCGCGTGGAGCGCCGGGGAGGCCGGGACCGTCGTCCGCCTGACGACGAACGGCTTCGGCGGCGCGATCGACCTCATGGTCGGCGTCGACAAGGAAAACAAGGTCACGGGCGTGGCCATCATCTCCCATTCCGAGACGGCCTCGCTCGGCGCGAACTGCACGCGCGAGGACTTCCGCGCCCAGTTTGCCGGCAAGACCGGCGAGCTGGCCGTCAGCAAGGACGGCGGCGACATCGACGCGCTGACCGGCGCGACCGTCACGTCCCGCGCCGTCACCCGCGCCGTGAACGCAGCGCTGGCCTATGCCGGGGAGGTGCAGAAATGAATTTTAAAAAACAGCTCCGCGAGGGGCTCCTGACCAATAACCCCGTCGTGGGCCAGCTGCTGGGCATGTGCTCGACCATGGCCATCACGACGACCCTGTTCAACGGCCTCGGCATGGGCCTGTCCGTCACGCTGATCCTCATCTGCTCGAACGTCGTCATCTCTCTGCTGCGCAAGGTCATTCCGGATAAGATCCGCATCGCGGCCTACATCGTCGTCATCGCGGGCTTCGTCACCATCATCGACCTTCTGCTGCAGGCCTATCTCCCGGCCCTGTCCAAGAGCCTCGGCGTGTTCATCCCGCTCATCGTCGTCAACTGCATCATCCTCGGCCGCGCCGAGGCCTTCGCCTCGAAGAACGGCGTGCTGGCCTCCGCCGTCGACGGCCTGACGCAGGGCATCGGCTACACCGTGGCCCTTGTGTGCATGTGCGTCATCCGCGAGCTGCTCGGCAGCGGCACGTTCGGCAAGGGCGTGATCTCCGCCGACGGCGTGCGCATCCTGCCGTCGCAGTACCCGGCCATGCTGATGATCCTGCCGGTCGGCGGCTTCCTGACGCTGGCCTGCCTCATCGCCTTCACGCAGTGGTTCAACCGCCATCTGGCCGAGAAGGCCGCCAAGAAGGAGGCTGAAGCAAAATGAGCGTATTCATCTCCCTGTTCACCATCGCGCTGAACGCCATTCTCGCCGAAAACTTCATCCTTGTGAAGTTCATGGGCATCTGCCCGTTTATGGGCGTGTCGAAAAAGCAGGACACCGCCCTCGGCATGGGCATCGCCGTCACGTTCGTCATGGGCATCGCCTCGGCGGCCACCTGGGCCGTCAACGAGTTCCTGCTCGTGCCGCTGAACCTCGTGTACATGCAGACCGTCGTGTTCATCCTCGTCATCGCCGCCCTCGTGCAGCTCGTCGAGATGTTCCTGCAGAAGGCCGTCCCCGCGCTGTATCAGGCGCTGGGCATCTACCTGCCCCTCATCACGACGAACTGCGCCGTCCTCGGCGTGGCCCTGCTGAACATTCAGGACGGCTATAACTTCGTCGAGTCTCTGGTCTACGGCATCACGGGCGGCATCGGCTTCACCGTGGCCATCCTGCTGTTCTCCTCCGTGCGCGAGCGCCTGGAGGACTGCGACTGCCCGAAGGCCTTCCGCGGCTTCCCGATCGCGCTGCTGGCCGCCGGTCTGCTGGCCCTGTCGTTCATGGGCTTCTCCGGCTTCAAGGTATTCGGGTAAGGAGGGCGAGTCATGAAAGAAATTCTCTATGCCGTGCTGGTGCTCGGCATCATGGGCGCCGTGTTCGGCGCGGTGCTCGCCATTGCCTCGAAGGTCTTCGCCGTGAAGACGGACGAGCGCCTGCCGAAGCTCATCGAGGCCCTGCCCGGCGCGAACTGCGGCGGCTGCGGCTTCGCGGGCTGCCAGGCCTATGCGCAGGCCGTGCTCGAGGGCCGCGCGGAGATCGGCCTGTGCGTCGCGGGCGGTCAGGCCTCTGCCGATCAGATGGCCGCCGTCATGGGCGTCACGGCCGCAAAGACCGAGCGCGTCGTCGCCATGGTCCGCTGCCGCGGCCACCACACCGCCAAGGCCCGCTACGACGGCATCCACGACTGCCGCTCGGCCATGTTCGTCGGCGGCAACGGCCCCTCGGCCTGCCCGAGCGGCTGCCTCGGCTTCGGCTCGTGCGTCTCGGTCTGCCGCTTTGACGCCATCCACGTCGTGGACGGCGTGGCGAAGGTCGATCCCGAGAAGTGCACCGGCTGCCTGCAGTGCGCCGCCGTGTGCCCGCGCAAGGTCATCGTCCCCGTATCCTACGACGCCGATATCGTCATCGCCTGCTCGAACCACGAGCGCGGCGCCTATACCCGCCGCGAGTGCGACATGGGCTGCGTCGGCTGCCACCTGTGCGAAAAGCAGTGCGAGTTCGACGCCATCCACGTCGTCAACAACCTCGCCGTCATTGACTATTCCAAGTGCGTCTCCTGCGGCCGCTGCGCGGCCGTGTGCCCGCGGAAGCTCATCTCCGATTCGAACCTCCGGCAGGATATGGACGCCGTCCCCGCCATGCCGCGATAAAGGCGCAGCCGCCTGAGAGGGAAACACTGCAATGCCCTCTCAGTCACCTTCGGTGACAGCTCTCCCAGAGGGAGAGCCAAGGGCGCTTCGCTCCTCGGAATGACACAAGAGGGAAGCACTCTCAAGTTTGTCATTGCGAGGCTCCGCAGGAGCCGTGGCAATCTCGCAGCAACCGGCCGGAACATGGGAAAGCCTTCGGCGAAATCGAGAGTGCCTGCATGAGATTGCCACGTCGGGCTTGCGCCCTCCTCGCAATGACAAATCGGAGGTGCATGCCATTTTAGCGATGGCCTGAACCTGTCGGCAGTGCCTGCAAAGCCCTCTCAGTCACCTTCGGTGACAGCTCTCCCAGAGGGAGAGCCAAGGGCGATGCCGGGGAGGGAGAGTCACGGCATCTCTCCGCAATAGGAAAAACGCCCGTCCGCAGCTTTTGGGCTGCGGACGGGCGATCTATATTCCTGTATTATTTCAGGGGCTCAAAATCCTCCGCGCCGTGCTTGCACAGCGGGCAGATATAGTCCTCCGGGAGCGTCTCGCCCTCGTAGACATAGCCGCAGATCTTGCAGACGAAGCCGGTCTTCTTCTCGGCGGCGGGCTGGGGCTTCGGCTTGATGTGCTCGAAATAGTAGGCATACGTCGCAGACGGGACAGCGGACAGGACGCGGGCCTCCGTGACCTCGGCGAGGAAGAGCGTATGCGTGCCGCAGTCGAGCGTCTGGATGACCTTGCCGGAGAGGACGGCGTTCGTACCGGCCGGCTCATAGCGCAGGCCGTTGGCCGTGCGGACCGCCTCCGCGCCGTCGAACTTGTCGGCCGTGTCGCGGCCGCTGCGGAAGCCGTACTGTTGGAACTGCGCAAACGCCGCATCCTGCGAGAGGACGGACAGATTGAACACGCCGGTCTTCAGGATCATGTCGTGCGTCAGGTTCTGCTTGTTGACCGTGATGGAGATGCGCTTCGGCGTGTCCGTGACCTGCGCAGCGGTGTTGATGATGCAGGCGTTGTCGCGCTCCCCCTCGCGGGCGCTCAGAACGAACAGGCCATAGGACAGGGCGAACATCGCCTGATTGTCCACCGCGCCGGGTTCGGAGGCGTGCACCTGCGGCTGCGGCAGCGTGGCGCACAGGGCGTCGGCCAGCGCGTCCAGCTGCGCGCTCTGGCTCTCGGCCATGGCGGAGCGGATGGTCAGCTGCTGGTCGAGGATGGTGACATTCTTCAGCTTGCCGAGCAGGTCGCGCATGTGCTTGCCGGACGTCGGGGCCCACGAGCCGTTTTCGATGAGGGCGACGGTACGGTTCTGCAGGTTGTGCGCAACGATGTCGTGCAGCAGGTTCTCCATCGTGACGAAGATGCCCGCATTGTACGTCGGCGCGGCAAAGACGAGATGGCTCCAGCGGAAGGCCGCGGCGATGATATCGGACGCCGGAGTGACGGAGACATCGAACATGACGGTCTTCACGCCGCGCTCGCGCAGGCGGACGGACAGCAGCTCGGCCGCGTTCTCCGTGCCGCCGTAGACGGAGGCGTAGGCGATCATGACGCCCTGCTCCTCCGGCGTATAGGTGCTCCAGTGGACATAGCGGTCGATGAATTCGCCGATGTTCTTGCGCCAGACGAAGCCGTGCAGGGGGCAGATGCGGTCGATCTGAACCGTGGAGGCCTTCTTGAGCAGGGCCTGCACCTGCGTGCCGTATTTGCCGACGATGTTGCAGTAATAACGGCGGGCCTCGTCCACATAATCGCGGAAGAAGTCGACCTCATCGGCGAACAGCGCGCCGTTGATCGCGCCGAACGTGCCGAAGGCGTCGGCCGAGAACAGCGTGCGCGTCGTCAGGTCATAGCTGACCATGACCTCCGGCCAGTGGACCATCGGGGCGCTCAGGAACGTGAGCGTGTGGTGGCCGGTCTCGAAGGTGTCGCCCTCCTTGACGAGGTGGAAGGCGTTCTGCGGGGCGACGCCGCCGCGGAACTGCTGCAGCATGGCGCGGATGCGGTCGCTGCAGACGATGACGGTCTCCGGATGGCGCAGCAGCACCTCGCTGACCGTGCCGGAGTGGTCCGGCTCCATGTGGTGGATGACGAGATAGTCGAGCTTGCGCCCGGCCAGAACGTGGTCGACGTTCTCGAAGAATACCTTGCTGACCGACGGATCGACCGTGTCGAACAGGACGGTCTTGTCGTCGAGCAGCAGATAGGAATTGTAGGAAACCCCGTTCGGAACGGCGTAAACGCCCTCGAACATGGCAAGTCTGCGGTCATTCCCGCCGACCCACCAGAGATCCTCCAGAACCTTGCGGACACAGTACATAAGTTTTTCCTCCGTATTTGATAGATTGTTTATTTTCATGGCATAGCGTGTGCGAGTGGGAAATGGAAAGTTACACGATACCTCCGGCCGCCGTTAAAATGGTAAACGCCGAAGTATGGGGTGTAGCGGCGGTCACTGCGCAGCCGTTGGCGGCTTTGCCGCCTTACGGATGCGGCGTGCCCCTTGCGGGTAGTGACCGCCTTGTACAGGGACATTCAACCGTAGGAGAGCGCTGGTGCACCACAGCACCACCCTGATGTGTCATTGCGAGGAGCGAAGCGACGTGGCAATCTCGGGAAGGCACTTGCAGCCCGTACAAGCCATCGCCGACCGCATGCAGTATTGTAGGGGAGGGGACAGCCGGGCCCGGCGCTGCACCTGCGCAAGAAACAGGCTGCCGTTAAAATGGCAAACACCAAAGGTTTGTCATTGCGAGGAGGCCAACGGCCGACGTGGCAATCTCGGGAAGGCACTGCCGACTCGTACAGGGCGGCGATAAAACGTGAAAACCGATTGCGGGTTGTGAGCGCCATGCAGGCCTCCAATTGTTTGCGGCATTGATTTTATGGCGTGAGGCTGTCAGCTTTGTCATTGCGAGGAGGCCAACGGCCGACGTGGCAATCTCGCAGTACCATGTCGGATAACAAGTAGGCCTCGGCGAAAACGTGACCGGTTGCAGGAGATTCCCACGTCGCTTCGCTCCTCGGAATGACAAGTCGGGAGCGTTTGCCATTTTAACGGCGGTTTGTACAGATTGCAAGTGCGTCGCCGGGAGCGGCATGCCGCTCCCCTACAAGGGCAGGTGCGGTCGGCGGGGTGCCACCAAACCTACAACCTGCAAGGCGCTCACAACCCGCAAGGGGCACGCCGCATCCGTAAGGCGGCAAAGCCGCCAACGGCTGCGCAGTGAGCGCCGCTACAAACGCAATCGGCGCGTGCCGTTTTGACGGCGGTCTGTACGGGCTGCAAGTGCCTTCCCGAGATTGCCACGGGCGCGAAGCGCCCTCGCAATGACAAGTCGGGAGCGTTTGCCATTTTGACGGCGGCCTGCTAATTGCGCAAGCGCTGCGCTCCTACGATCCGTAACCGGTTCTGCGCCGGTCACTCCCGATTTCTCCCTGCATTATACCACATGGCATGAAAATCCTCAACCGTCCTTGTGTAAAAAACCGCCCCGTCCGAAAAGGGACGGGGCGGCAGGAGGTTCTTACAGCTCCTCGCTGCGGTAGAGCACGGCGGCGGAGATCAGCCCAAGGAACAGCGGGTGCGGGTGGTTCGGGCGGGAGTTGAACTCCGGATGGGCCTGCGTGGCGAGGAAGTACGGATGATCCGGCAGCTCGAGCATCTCGACGATGCGGCCGTCCGGCGACATGCCGCACAGGCGCATACCGGCGTCCGTCAGCGCAGTGCGGTAGTCGTTGTTGACCTCGTAGCGGTGGCGGTGGCGCTCGTGGATGAGCGGCTCGCCATAGAGCTCATAGGCGCGGGAATCCGGGTCCAAACGGCAGGGGTACGAGCCGAGGCGGAGCGTACCGCCGATGTCCAGAACGCCCTTCTGGTCAGCCATCAGATGGATGACGGGATCGGGCGTGTCGGGCATGAGCTCGATGCTGTGCGCTTCGGGCAGGCCGACGACGTGGCGTGCGAATTCGACAATGGCAAGCTGCATGCCGAGGCACAGGCCGAGGAAGGGGATGCGGTGCTCACGGGCATAGCGGATGGATTCGATCATGCCGTCGATGCCGCGGCTGCCGAAGCCGCCGGGGACGATGATGCCGGACATATTGCCCAGAATTTCGCCGACGTTCTCCGGCGTGATGGTCTCGGAGTCGATCCAGTGGATCTCCACATGGGCGTCGTTTGCCACACCGGCGTGGCGCAGCGCCTCTGCGACGCTGAGGTAGGCGTCGTGCAGCTTCGTATACTTGCCGACGAGGGCGATGTCGACGCGGCGCTTCGGGTGCATCCAGCGGTCGCACATCTGCCGCCACTGCGTCAGATCCGGCTCGCGCTGCGGCAGGCCCAGATCGCTCAGCACGACCTCTGCCAGATGCTCGTCCTCCATCATCAGGGGGACCTGATAGAGAATGCTGGCGTCGAGGTTCTGCAGCACATGGTCCGGGCGGACATTGCAGAACAGGGCGAGCTTGTCGCGGATGTCCTGCGTCAGGGGGTAGTCGGAGCGGCACACGAGCACGTCCGGCCGCAGGCCGATGCTCTGCAGCTCGCGGACGCAGCCCTGCGTCGGCTTCGTCTTCATCTCGCCGGAGGCCTTGAGATACGGGATGAGGGTGACGAGCAGGATGATGGCATTCTCCTTGCCGACCTCGTTCTGGAACTGGCGGATGGCCTCCAGGAAGGCCTGGCTCTCCATGTCGCCGACCGTGCCGCCGACCTCGATGATGGCGATCTTGTCCTCGCCGCGGTAGAAGCGGCGCTTGATCTCGTTGGTGATGTGCGGGATGACCTGCACCGTGCCCCCGCCGAAGTCGCCGCGGCGCTCGCGCTCGAGCACCGTGCGGTACACGCGGCCGGACGTCACGTTCGAAACGCGCGTCAGGCGCTCGTCGATGAAGCGCTCATAGTGGCCGAGATCCAGGTCGGTCTCCGCGCCGTCGTCCGTGACGAACACCTCGCCGTGCTGGATCGGGTTCATCGTGCCGGGGTCGACGTTGATATAGGGGTCGAACTTCTGCATCGTCACGGCATAGCCGCGCGCCTTGAGCAGCCTGCCGAGCGAGGCGGCCGTGATCCCCTTGCCGAGGCCGGAGACAACGCCGCCGAGAACAAATACATATTTTACCGCCATGCCAAATTTCCTCTCTGTTCCGGGGAGGGTCCTCCCCCTTGTCTGGTATTTCAATAGCTTAACCTGCAGATGCAGGATGTACACATGTTATTTCACAGGGCCGGGGCATCGATGATGCGTTGTAGGGGAGGGGCTTGCCCCTCCCGGCACAGCACCTGCGCAAGAAACAGGCTGCCGTTTCGCGGTACCCGCCATTGTAGGGGAGGGGCATGCCCCTCCCGGCGACGCACTTACAGTCTGTACAAGCCACCGTCAAAATGGCAAACGCTTCCGACTTGTCATTGCGAGGAGGCCGCAGGCCGACGTGGCAATCTCGGGGAGGCACTTGCAGCTCGTACAGGGCCGGCGATAAAACGTGAAAACCGATTGCGTCTGTAGCGGCGCTCACTGCGCAGCCGTTGGCGGCTTTGCCGCC
>OJPS01002301.1_pt1 | contig 11089 bp, 8 predicted proteins | sample 1598551 | NCBI WGS metagenome assembly OJPS01 (sample SAMN03922488, study PRJEB24848) | human gut metagenome | isolation source: stool sample | host: Homo sapiens | place: Germany | collected 2011-05 | reverse complement strand
TTGCAAGCAGATGGCGTGCAAAGTCGCCAGACGCTCTTTGTGCGGTGTTGCCTTATACCAACTGGTTCCGGTTGCAGATCTTCAGATTTTCGATGACCTTCTTTACGTCCTGTGTGCTGTCCTTGGCACAGATCAGAACGGCATCGTCAGTGTCTACCACGATCAGATCTTCCACGCCCACTGCTGCGATCAGACGCTTGCCGCCGCAAATGGTGCTGCGTTCGGTGCCGATCGTAATGACATCGCCCTCGATATAGTTGCCGTATTCATTGGTGGAGTTGATGCGTTCCACTGCCAGCCAGTTTCCCACATCGTCCCAGCCGAAGCTGCCCGGCAGAGTGTAGATGTTCTCTGCCTTTTCCATGACACCGAAGTCAATGGACTCGCTGCGGAATGCGTGATACTCAGTTTCCAGCACTGACGGGAATTCCGCAGTTCCCACAGCCGCTTCAATGCGTTCCAGACCAGCGTAGATGTCCGGCATCAGGGATTCCAGATTTGCCAGAATGGACGATGCTTTCCAGACGAACATGCCGCTGTTCCAGAGGTACCGGTGAGAAGCCAGATACTGCTTTGCAGTTTCCAGATCCGGCTTTTCTACGAAACGCTCTACCCGATAAACGCCGGCCATACCCAGATCGGTGTCCCGTTCGAAATTGATGTAGCCGTAGCCGGTTTCCGGATAGGTCGGTGTAATGCCGATGGTCACCAGATTCTGATCCTTTTCTGCCACTGCCACTGCCTGCCGCAGGGTGTCCACATACATTTCCTCATAACGGATCAGGTGGTCAGAGGGCAGCACCAGCATCATTGCCTCGCCGTACTTCTTGCGAATCACAGCGGCAGCCAGACCGATACAGGGAGCTGTATTTCTGGCACAGGGCTCCAGCAGGATATTTTCCTCCGGCAGCTGGGGCAGCTGTTCCTTTACCAGTGCGGCATAGCTGACATTGGTCACCACAAATACGTCGTCCATTGCCACCATCGGCAGCAGACGCTTGACGGTTTTCTGGATCATGGTTTCTCCGTCTTTGGTCAGAGAGAGAAACTGCTTGGGATAATTGCCACGGCTCTTGGGCCAGAAACGTTCGCCTCTGCCGCCTGCCATGATTACTGCGGTCACTTTCATGAGTGATCTCCTTTCTCTTGTTCCTGCTCCTGCATCTGCTCCTCCTGATACAGCAGTTCCTGTGCATCGTGAGCATTGGCTTCCTCGTTGGTTTCACCGGGGAACAGGGCAGTTTTCAGTGTCATCAGAATGATACGCAGGTCCAGAAAAATGGAATAGTTCTCAATATACATGAGATCCATTTTCAATTTATCATAGGGCAGGGTATCATACAGACCGGTGACCTGTGCATAACCAGTCAGTCCTGCCTTTACCTGAAGCCGGAACTCGAATTCCGGCATGGTTTTCTCGTATTCCTCCGCCAGTTCCGGACGCTCCGGACGGGGGCCCACCACAGACATATCGCCGCGGAGGATATTGATCAGCTGGGGCAGTTCGTCCAGACGGCACTTCCGCAGAATCCGTCCCACCCGTGTGATACGGCTGTCGTTTTCCTTTGCCAGCTGCGGGCCAGCCTTTTCAGCGTTGACCACCATGCTGCGGAATTTGTACACGTAAAATTCCTTGCCGTGATAGGTCAGCCGCTTTTGTTTGAACAGCACCGGACCGCCGTCGTCCAGCTTAATGGCAATGGCGGACAGCAGCATCAGCGGGGACAGCAGTATCAGAAAGACCACTGCAAAAACAAGGTCGAAGATGCGCTTTCCCAGCCGCTGTTCAAATGTCAGCCCATAGTTCCGGCACAGCAGCAGCGGCGTATCAAACAGCCGGATCTCCTCTGCCCCTCTCAGGATAATATCCGAAATTTTCGGGGCAATATACGCCCGCACATTCTGGGCGAAGCAATATTTGATAAGATCGTTCCGCAGCTTTCCGGAAACCTCACAGAGGATAATACCCTCGTACCGTGCAATTGCCTCCTGAATCTCCTCCGGCGGTGCGTTGGCACTGACGGATTCACAGATCATATACTTGTCCACGCGGCGGCTCATTTTCAGCACCAGCTCCGCGGCATTCCGGTCGCCGTAGATGACTACCAGCTTTCGCGGCGGGTACAGCCGGAAACATAAGCGATTGGTCAGCACGATCCACAAAATCAGCACCGCCAGATCGGCAATGGTCAATAGGATCATCGGCACTGCCGCAGAAAAATCACGGTTGACAACGCTGATCTGGAAATAGGTCACCACATTGACACAGAAGATCGAAAGCGTCTGGGAGTAGAACATGTCCGTTCGCTTGAGGTAGCCGATCTTCAGCCCGCCAAATGACTTGGCGAACAGCAGAACCAGCACCACATAGATCAGGATCATGACCCAGTTGCCGCGGCGATAGAACGGCAGCAGAATGGCATCGCTGTAGCTTTCATACCACACCCATGCAAAGCCGGCGGCATACAACCCCACCAGCAGCACCGCTGCAAAAAATGAAAAGATCCGTTTGAACTGATCTCGGTTATAGTTTTTTTTCATCATATTCTCACAGCACATTTCTGTGCTGACATGCTTTCCTTTCCACAGGATCCGCCGGAAGAATTCCGGCAAAACTGCATCTCGGCACTGCACGAAGCAGACACCGCAGCACACACTTTTATTATAACAGAGGGTACACCACTTTGTCAAGTATTTTCCATATAGTGCAATGTTTTCTGCTTCTGTTTCGTGCTTTTTTTGCACAAAATGACGATTTGTGCAGAGCAGCACCTGAAATTTCTGCCGTCAACCGCAAAATGCACACAGACATTCCGCCTGTGTGCACTGCAAAGAAGACTACTGAAGATTACTTGTGAAACTCTAATTTAAGAGGCAATATTGCCGCCGGAGTTGTTCGAATTCGGCATTTCCGGCGGTGTGCCGCCCTGTCCGCCGTTTGGTGCACCATTGGGAGCACCGCCCCGTCCGCCGCCGGCAGGTGCTCCGCCGTTCATGCTGCCGGTGCCGCCGTTTGCTGTGACCTCTGTGCCGCCGCTGACAGAGCCGCCTTCTCCATAGCCGTCCTCGTTGAGGGTGCCGTCATAGGTGCCGCCGGTAACAATGGTATAGTCGGCGGAATCGCTGTCGCCAATGCCATAGATCACATCGGAAACGACTTTCGGGGACTGCAATGTTGCAAGAACCGTACCGTTCTTGTCCACAATGCTGATCTGTTCCCCTGCTGCGGCATTGCAGTTGGTGGCGATCAGACAGCCGCTTTCCGGATACTCCATCATGCCCTTGCTGGACAGTGCCAGCAGAGTGCCGCCGGTATAGGTCATGTTGCCGTCTGCGTCCAGCGAGCCGTCACCGCCGCTGGTGGGGCCGCATACCAGCAGAGTGCCGCCGGACATCTCCCATGTGCTGTTGGAGTCTACGCCGTCACCGGAAGCGTTGACGTAGATATAACCGCCGGTAATGGTCATGGCATAAGAGCCGCTGTCAGAGCCGCCGGTGTTCAGCCCGTCGTCTGATGCGTCCAGAATCCGGACATTGCCGCCGCTGATGGTCATTTCCGCCTTGGATTCTACACCCTCGGTACAGCTGTGAATCGTAATATCCCCGCCGGAAATTTCCAGATCGCCGTGGCTGCTGATGCCCTTGTTGTCGGAGGTGATCTCCAGCGTGGTGCCGGAGAACACTGCCGTTCCTGCCGCATGTACAGCGTGGTCGGTGGAATCAATGGTGCAGCTGCCGCCGCTCATGGTCAGGCTTCCGCCGCACTTGATGCCCTTGCTGGTGGCATCTTCCGCAGCAGTGGTCATGGCAGCTGCCGCAGATGCTCCTGCGTCTGTGGAGGAATCTGCGATGGTCTGCATGGCTGCTGCCGGAATCGCACTGGCATCACTGGCAGCGGCGTTCTGGCGGTTGTCTGCATTGTCGGGCGGTGTATTGCCGTTACCGCCGAAATTGCCGCCGCCAAAGGTTTCGCCGTCCGGCAGCTCCGGCGGATTTCCGGAGGGTGCCTCTCCGGAGGGCATGTCACCGGAAGGCGGATTGCCGCCGCCGAAGTTGTTCGGCTGGAAATCGTCCTGTGCAGAAGCGGCAACTGTACCGGTGGTGGTAATGGTCACAGCACCGCCGGAAACTGTCAGGTCACCATCTGCCTGAATGCCGTCCTCGGCACTGGTCACATCGACTTCTCCCGCCTGTAACTCCAGCGAACCGGTGCAGTTCACGCCGTCTTCTGCGGCATCAATGGTCAGCTTGCCGCCGGCAATTTCCACATCGCCGCCGCAGTGGATTCCCTTGCTGCTGTTGGCTTCGCCGGTTTCCGTATTCACAGCCGTACCGCTGCTGGTCAGATGATACGTACCGTCTGCGATCCACACCAGCGTTTCCGCCTGCAAACAGTCGCCGCCAGCCTGCACTGTTGCACTGCCCTGCTCCAGCTGGAGAAAGCCCTTGGTGTCGTCGTTGGATTCTGTAGACTTGATGCCGTCATTGCCGGCGGTGACGTTCAGGCCTGCCCCGAACATTGCCACGCAGTCCTTGCCCTTTACGCCATCCTGTGCAGCTTCTACGGTGATCGTACCATTCACCAGCTTCAGGTCGTCCTTGCAGACGATACCGTCCACGCTGCTGCCTGTGACAGTCAGGCTGCCGCTGCCGTTGATCGTCAGTTTATCCTGTGCAAACAGGGCACAGGCGGAAACGTTGCAGCCGTTGATCTCTGTATCGGCGTTGTCCGCACTGTCTGTCAAAGTGTTCTGTGAGCCTTTCGCCAGTGACAGAATGGTGCGTTTTTCGTTGGTGCAGACCAGAGCCGGTCCGGAGGGACTGGTGATCTCCACACCGTCCAGATACAGCTTGACTTTTTCCGAGCCGGTCACAAGGACTTGTCCCTTGGTCAGCTTGCCGCTGAGCCGGTAGGTGCCGCCGGCGGAAATGGTGACGCAGTTGTCCTTGACAGAAACCGCCTTGGTATTGCCTTTCACCTTGGTGTTGCCGTCCTCCAGCGTGATCTCTGCATCAAATGCGTCATAGTTGTCGCAGAGGTCATCTTCGTCTGTGGTCACGCCGGCTTTGCCGGACTGTATCGCCGAAAGGCTCTGTCCGACGGCAGCTTCTGCTGTGTCGTTGTCGTCCAGCGTGGTAGTCTGTGCAGTGCTGCTGCCGCTGTCTGTGCCGGACGAGTTGGTGTTCTGTGCACAGCCGGTGCAGGTAATCATTGCCGCTACCGCCATGCTCATTGCCCAGGCAAATATTTTCTTTTGCATGATACGCACGCTCCTTTTTGATTCTGGTACCCCATGGTGTGAATTTGTCATGTGTAAAACTCCTCGATATGTGATACCCAATTCCCCAAGCGTGGTTTTGATCTCTGTTTCTATACTGTATTATCGCATACGTTTATGGAAACTGCGTGAAAATCCTGCGTGAAGCTGCAAAAAGCTGCGTGGAAGAAACTTCCGCATTTCAAAGGGCAACAGAAAAACGCCCGACAGAATCTGCCGGACGCTTTCCCGAAAAATAATAAGGAGAATGTATGAAAAAACAAGATGTCAAGAATGTTGGAGCAACGCCGCACAAAGCCTCTGCATCAGATGCTTTGTTTGATGCTGCATCAAGAACGCAGATCAGTTATTTTCTGTCTGCTGCACTTCTGCCAGTGTCACGTCAACCTTTTTGGTTTCGCCGGCACGGACATAAGTCAGCGTGATCGTATCCCCAGCCTTATACTGGTTCTTGACTGCGTTCAGTTCTTCTGTGGTGCTGATCGTCTGATCCTGAATGCCGGTGATAACATCACCCGGCTGTAAACCAGCCTGATCGGCTGCACCGCCGGCGGTCACGCTAAAGATATAGGCACCCACCGGAATATTGTAAGCCTGTGAAACCGCTTCTGTCACGTCCTGACAGGAGATGCCCAGCTGCGGGCGGCCGGTCACATAGCCATAGTTAATCAAATCATCGACAATGCTCTTTGCCTCCGACATCGGAATTGCAAAGCCAATGCCCTCTACTGTCGCTTCACCGGAATAGGTGCTGGACATTTTGGCGGAGTTGATACCGATCACCTGACCAGAGCTGTTGATCAGCGGACCGCCGGAGTTACCGTTGTTGATGGCGGTATCCGTCTGGATCAGCGTCATGGTGTTGTCGTTAATGGTAACCTTCCGATCCAGTGCGGAGATAATGCCGCAGGTTACGGTGTTCTGGAACTGCAAGCCCAGCGGGTTACCGATTGCCACAACCATTTCGCCGACTTCACAGCTGCTGCTGTCGCCGAATTCTGCGGGAGTCAGGTTGTCTGCATCGATTTTCAATACAGCAATATCCGCTTCCTTGTCATACGCCACGATTCTGGCATCATAAGTGGTTTCCTCGTCAGACATCTGGATCTGTACGGAAGAAGCTTCGCCATAACCGTATTCGTCATCGTAAATAACGTGGGCGTTGGTGACAATATAGCCGTCCTTCGACATGATGATGCCGGTGCCGACGCCAGTCATACCCTGCGAACCGTTGTTGCCCTGCGAGCCGTAGCCAAAGAAGCCGCCGTAGCCGTTCATGGGGTTATTGTTGCTGCCGTTGGACGAGGAGAAAGTGGACTGTACGCCGACAACCGACGGTGTCACTTTCTTTACAATATCCGCTACCGACATGGAACCGTTGGTAGAAGCCAGCTGAATCCAGCTCTGACTGGAGTCGCTCTTTTTGGAAGAACTGCTGTCGCCGGTGCTGCTTTCTGCGGCAGAACTGTCGTTGCTTGCAACGATCGAACTGCTGTTGTCCGCATTTGAGGAACGAATGCCCTCATAGACACCGATCGAACCGCCGGACACCAGAACCATTGCCAGCACAAACGCTGCCACTTTCAGTCCGGTATGCTTTTTCTTCGGCTTCTTGTTGGGGTCGCCGCCGTTGGGATCGGAGTAGTAGTTTACATAAGAGTAGCCGCCGTTGTTGCCGCTGCCGCCGTTTCCGGTGGGAGTGGTCTGACCGCCTGCCGGATTGTTATAGGCAGAGCCGGCAGCATTCTGCTGCTGGTATGCACCGCTGTGCACTGCCTCGTCCTGATGCGGTGTGGTGTTGCGGTAGTAACCGTTCTGATATGCATACGGATTTGCTGCACCGTTGACACCGGAACCGGCATTTCCTGCCGGAGCCGCGGTATTTGCAGCACCGCTGTTGCTGGTATTGTCGGCATTCTGTGCCGCACCATTCTCATTCCATTGTGCATTGTTTTTGTTTTCGAAGTCAGCCATAATACTCTTCCTTTCTATCGTGAACCGCTTGTTTTCTGCGGTATGTGTTCTTCGCTTTCTGTAATTATTATTATACAGTTTTATGTGATAATCATATGATAATCGATAGAAAAGACGGTAAAATACAGCCCACAAAGGCTTCACATTCCCTGAAAACAGCTTTCACACAGGAAATCATGCCTGATTCTGTGCAAGATAGTCTGCCAGGTCGACATGAACGCCGGCACCGGTCTGTGCCATATAGTACAGCCACAGGAAAATATCCTGCGAATCCAGCGTGCCGCTGTTGTCTGCGTCCAGAGCCTTTCGCTGAATCGGATTCAGTTCGGTGTCCAGACCAGCACCTACCCGTGCAATATTGTACAGGCAGAGAAACAGATCCTGTGTATCAATGCTGCCGCTGGCATCGGCATCGCCCATACTGCATGCCATTTTCTGATGAGATGCGGCTCCGGTGATGATGCTGTCTGCCGAGGGACGATTGCTTTTCAGATCGCCGTCCTTGCCGGTAGCGGTATAGGCATTGGAAATCACGCTGCCGTCGCCGCAGGAGAGCATCTCCGAGGACTGGATCGCAGCAGATGCCAGCATGACCTGCCCCAGCGGAGTGAAAGTCATGTTCAGATCCATGATGTTGCTGAATTCAAAGCCGATCGCCTTTTCACCGGCTGCCCCTACATAAGGCGTATAGAAGTCGGCAGCAGAAGCATTCTGCAAGCTGCGGATCTTGTCATTCAGTCCAGCATTGTCTGCAATGGTCATTGATGCCAGTCCCGTGCCGCTGACATTGCCGCCCTCCAGGGAAACGTCCAGATACTGATACAGATATGCGATTACAGTCTTTCGGTTCTGGGATACACCGGACATGCCGTAATAGTCCACGCCCAGCGGATTGTTGACAGTCTGTACTACCACGTTGGCAGAACGGTTCAGGGACTTGACTTCGGTAACCGCCGCTTCAATGTTTGCCGCAACGGTTTCCACCAGAGCCGGCAGATCCCGAGCAAGCTTGCTGTTTGCCGCAGAAAGCTTCGAGCCATCACTGGTCAGCTTGTTTGCCACGTCAGTAAGCGTCTTACAGTTGTCCATATCCACCAGGTCGGCGTTTTTATACAGTACTTCTTCTATAAAGTCGTTGACACCCACAGAGATCATTACCACATCTGCGGTCTGCACATCGCGTTTCATATTCTGATTGGACTGCAAGTCAGAAACCAGCTTACCGGAAGTGGTGCCCACTGCGGCATAGTTCACCGCATTGCCGCCCAGATAGTCCGCCATATAGGAAACTGCCGACTCGCTGCCGCTGACTTCTGCCAGACAGTCGTCACCCAGTGCCACGACCTTCGGGGTAACTGCAAGGCTGGAAGTGTCTGCCGCAAATACCGGCAGTGCCAGTCCGGTGGCTGCTGTGACAACGGCACAGGCTGCCGCAATGCCTCTTTTCCAAAAATGTTTTTTACTCATATCGTTTTTCCTTTCTGTACAGGCAGAGCCGCCGTACCCCCTTATGGCAACACTGCATAAAGCTTACTTGTTGACTTCATCTGATGCTGTCCCTATATTTTTTCGCACGGCTCTGCATTTCCTTTACGATATTGTCATTATACCGTGTTTTTCCGATTCTGTCAAGATAAAACTGCACAAAGCTGATGCATAAGATGCATCACCAGATTTTTCGGCAGAGTTTCTCCAAAAAGCGAAACCGTGCCTGCCCTCAAAAGGACAAGCACGGTTTCAGTAAAGCAATGAGAAAAAGAGAGATAACTGCAAAATTCAAAAATTGCATGTGGAAATGTGACTGGCATCTCGCAATTCTATTTTGTCAGTCCATATCCGTTCGAAGCATCATCACACGCGGGATTTCCGTTTTCTGTGAATCATCTGCCTTGCTTCTGTGATAATTATATCATATTTGCACCATTCTGTCAACAGGAAAGTGCTGGATTTCGTGTAAAATATCCAATTCGTTTTTTGTGCAATTTCACAACACGGATTTTATACACCATATTTTCCTTGTCCAGCTGGTACAATTTCTGCAAGCATTTCCCTTGTGAAAAACGTTTTCCACAATTTTATCCACTTTTCCACATGCACCCGTGTGGAAAGCGGTGGAAAAGGGCGAAGTTCGTTAGCTCTTGATGATTTCCGCGGAATCCAGCAGAACGGTAAACGGTCCGTCGTTGCACAATTCCACCTGCATATCTGCCCCGAATATGCCGGATTCCACCACAGACACCCGTTCCCGACAGTACGCCTTGCATGCTTCATAAAGGGCTTCCGCCTGTGCCGGCGGTGCCGCGTGCACAAAACTGGGGCGGTTCCCCTTGCGGCAGTCCGCATACAGAGTAAACTGGGACACCAGCAGCAGACTGCCGCCGACATCTTGCAGCGAGAGGTTGATCTTATCGTTTTCGTCCGAGAAGATCCGCAGCCGCAGCAGCTTGTCCACCATTTTTTCCATGATCTCCGTGGTATCCTCCGGTGCAATGCCCAGCAGCACCAGATACCCCTGTTCGATTGCACCGGTAACATTGCCGTCTACGGTGACTTTTGCGTGTTTTACACGCTGTACCAACATTTTCATACCTGATCCCTCACTTGAATTTGTTCCAGCACCTTGCCGATGGGTTCCCGAATGCACAGGTCTGCCTGTTCGTCCATGGGCGTTGCATCACGGTTCAGCAGTACCAGATGTTCCCCGCGGAAATACCGCAGCAGTCCTGCCGCCGGATAAACCGTCAGCGAAGTGCCGCCCACCAGCAACAAGTCTGCGTTGGCAATGGCGTTCACAGAGCGTGTCAGCGTGTCCTCCGGCAGAGATTCCTCATAGAGCACCACGTCCGGCTTCACTCTGCCGCCGCATTTGTCGCAGTGTGGCACACCGGTGGTCATCATGATCCACTCGGCATCATAGACGGCACCGCACACCTGACAGATATTCCGGTGCACACTGCCATGAAGTTCCAGCACACTCCTGCTGCCTGCCAGCTGGTGCAGCCCGTCAATGTTCTGGGTAACTACTGCCAGCAGTTTTCCTGCCTGTTCCAGCTCCGCCAGCTTCTTGTGTGCCGCGTTGGGCTTCGCCGTCAGACAAATCATTTTGTTCCGGTAAAAGCGGTAAAACTCCGCGGTATGCCGTTCAAAATAGGTGTGGCTCAGAATCGTTTCCGGAGGCACGTCATACTGCTGATGATACAGCCCGTCCTGACTGCGGAAGTCCGGAATCCCGCTTTCGGTAGAAACGCCGGCTCCGCCAAAAAACACGATACGATCCGACTGATCCACCCATTGCTGCAATTGTTTGATTTTTTCCGTTTCCATGATACCTGCCCCTTTCTATCCGGCAATGACGCTGACATAAAACGTCCGGCGGCGTGGACCGTCGAATTCGCAGAAGTACACGCCCTGCCATGTGCCCAGCACCAGTCTGCCGTTCCGCACGGGAATGGTCACGCTGCTGCCCATTGCCGAAGCACGGGCGTGAGCAGAGGAATTGCCCTCCATATGGCGAAATTCCGGTCTGTCCGGAAACGCCTTCCGATATGCCAGCAGCAGATCTGTTACCACATCGGGGTCGGCGTTTTCATTAATGGTGATACCGGCGGTGGTGTGGGGGCAGTAAACGACACAGATGCCGTCTGTGATGCCGCTGTCCGCTACGGCTCCCTGTACCTGTGCCGTGATCGGGCAGAGATTCTCTGCCGGTGTTTCCAGTGTATACGAATATAGCATGGCATTTGCTCCTTTTTTCGGTAGTATTTCTATTTTTTCGGTAGTATCTTTAGGAAACACTGAATAAAGCTTGTGCGTAAGATGCGTAGTCAGATTTTTCG
>OJPS01002294.1_pt1 | contig 11120 bp, 12 predicted proteins | sample 1598551 | NCBI WGS metagenome assembly OJPS01 (sample SAMN03922488, study PRJEB24848) | human gut metagenome | isolation source: stool sample | host: Homo sapiens | place: Germany | collected 2011-05 | reverse complement strand
TTATATAGATTTCAGCGCCATGCTCAGGCAGGTATTTTGTAAGATTATAAAGACCATCCAGAACTTTTTTTCCGAATATTCCTTGAGCAACACACTGATGCATTTGTTCATGCGTAAAGGGCTTTATGAAATATGAGCCTTTCTCGAGCACTTGGATATCACCTGCGCTTATCAGCATGTTCTTGAGCGCTTCAAACGTATAGACATGATGCTGCTGAAGCATGATATTGCGCTGTGACAGAATGTCAGGCTGAGGAATCATGCCAGCCGATACTGCTAGCAGGCGATGAAGAGAAAGCGCGTTGGGCACATTGACATGGATTATCGTATGAGGAGCGCATAGTGTACGCACTTATTTCAAAAACACAGACGGCTGCGTCACTTCATGTAGAAGACTGCTGATGAGAATCAGATCATAATGGCGCCCTGCCAACACGCTCGCCTCGTTTTCAAAGAAGCCACACACCAAGTGCGTCTGGACATCAGGCCAGGAGGCTGAGTCCTGCTTGGCCTTAGCGAGAAAGAGACGGCTGGGTTCGACAATAGTCAGACTTTCTATTCCATGCAGGTCATTTCCAATGGAGTGCATGCCGCATCCAATTTCAAGCATGCATTGATGTGGAAGTGGGTTTAGCAAAGATACTACCGTTTTTCTGCGATAGCTCGCCATGATCTCTTCGAACTCTGCATTAAGATATATAGACATCACGATACCTCTCTGTTTTGCTATAAGAGGATGAACGAAATAACAGCTTACTATGATATCAAAACAAAGCTGTGATCTCGGAAAATGTTGTATCCGGGATTACAGCTTTTATCTGTTTTTTTACAAAGAGGGAAGATATGCTTTATCATCCTTTGCAAATAGTCTATCAAAAGATCCGAATCCTCGCATATGTCTGCTTAGCCTACTGTCTTGGACAGAAGTTTTAGGAGCTTCACCATTTCCGGGTTACTGAGAACTTTCATGGCCTGTGCAATATCAGCTTCTGATGCAGGAAGCGATTGACAGGGCTGAACTGTTTCTTGCTGTTCAGCCGTAATCTTTCCTGCGCCCTTCCCGCGATAAAAAGCCTTTTCGAGTAGTTCGGCGTTCTGCTTGCGATTTTCATCCAGAATATGTGAGTATTGGTCTGTAACCATTTGAGCCTGCGAGTGTCCCGAATCACCCTGAACAGCTTTGATGTCTCCGCCATTGAGCTTGAGCTTGTAGGTTATGCTGGAGTGCCTGAGACTGTGGAACACTACTGGCGGCAAGTCGTTATCCTTAATCAGATCCTTCATCAATTTTCTGATTCGGGATGCTTCTATAGGGAAACCATAAGAGCCTGCCATGACGAGTTGGTAATCCATATACTCACTGCCCAATGCATCGATGAGTGAATCTTGCTCCATCTTCCAAGCGACGAGCATTTCTGCAACGGATTTGGGTAAAAAAACCTTACGTGTGCTGGAAAGCGTTTTGGGCTTTTTTAGAACCAGGACGGTTTTGTTTCTGCTGCCTTGTTCAGGAAAGGTGACGAGAATATCCTTTGCATCCAGCGCATTCATTACGCTTTTGCTTACACGCTGCAATTCTTTGTTGACAAAGATGGAAGCGTTTCCGGCCAGGATGCTTTCTTCCGAGATATCAACGCAATCCCATGTCAGTCCAAGCAATTCCCCGATCCGAAGTGAACAGGCAAAAGCGAGATTCAGGCACAACTTCAGGCGTTGATCTTCACAGCACTCAATCGCCTTGAAAAGTGTAGGAGCATCCCATATTTCCCGTGGCTTTGATTCCTGCTTGGGGACTGTTGCATAGCGTGCAGGGTTCTTTTCAATCAGGTCCCATTTCTCTGCTTGATTAAACGCGCTTCTGAGCAAGTTGTGTACCTTGCGTATAGTAGATGGTGTTACGGTCGTCGTGAGTTTTTTGTTCTTTCGGTCCGTCATTCTCCGGGTTGCAGGCGCCTTCAGAAGCGTCTGATAGTATTTTTCCAGGGACCGCGCCGTGATTTCTTTGAGCTTGATATTCCCCAGGTAAGGCTCAATATAGCGTTTGATCAGGGACGTATTGCTGGAGTAAGCGGAGATGGACCATTTTGCTTTACCGTAGAGTGAAACATATTCAGAGAGAAGGTCAGATAAGGTTGTGCAGCTTGGTATAGTGAATGTTCCCAATTGTTGGCTGTATTCAATTTGTGCCTTGCGTTCTTTGGCTTCGGGAAGCGTTTTGAAGGTTTCCCATTTTTGCTTGCGTTTCCCTTGGTCATCCATGTAGGAACAAATAACATAGAAGCGGTTGTTTCGAGAAATGATAGAAGCCATTGTGCATATCCCTCCCGTTTAATGACGATGAAAATGTTTTTGCATATCCTGAAGCTCTTCTGCCCGGATATACCACTGCTTGCCGATTTTCTTCCCTTGTATTTCATGGCGCTGAATTCTCCTGTATAGGTCACGGTCATCTGTGTTCAGCAGAAAAGCTGCTTCTTTAAGCGGGAAGAATGATTTCTCTGCAACATCTTTATTGGGCGTATTTTCTTGACCAGATGACTTTGAAAGTGCTGAGACTTTTACATACTCTGATTGATTCTGATACCATTGTTCAAAGCTCTCTTTTGTGATACGCGGCTTACCTGCTACACGAATGGTCACAAGTGCTGCCTTTGCTTTTGTGTGCAGTTTCCATGCCGCCCGGCGGTCTATGCCCAGCAGCCGGCCCATTTCCGGGACCGTCATAGAGGCTTCTTCAATCATACGGTCGCGTTCCCGATCCTGAGCGTTACGATAATGGTTTTGACTTCCATACCAAGCCTCAAAGACTGTTCGCGGCACACGTAGCTGATAGTTGACCGACACAGTTTTTAACTTGGCATGTTGAATCAGGTCATAGACGCTTGAGGTTGTGATTCCCAGCATTTCACCGATCTCTCGTGCAGAATAAGATTCCGACCGCAGCTTTATGCCAGGTTCCTCGCCGTGGACTTTCCTGTAATGGATTTGGTTTGCATACCACGACTCAAAACTCTTTTTCACGATGCGCATACGGCCAGCTATTTTTACAGTATCAAAATAATGCTTTTTGATCAGCCAATAGCTCTCCGTTTTCTTAATCCCCAGGATTTCTCGCATCTCACGGACGGACATCGTCGTGGCCTCTCGTTTGCCTGTTATGGTGCACCAACTCCTTTCTGGATGCTCATAAAAATGATAGCACAACGCTCACAAAAGTTTGAGGCTGTCACCGGTGGATTTCACAGGTCAAAGGTTTCTATTGCTGATGCATCCAGTTGTTGAACGTGCATTTGGGAATACGATAGCCAATGCTGCGAATCCGAATAGCCGGAAATGCTTTTTTGTGGATCAGCGCATAAATGGCCTTATGTCCTACGCCGAGGATTTGCGCCAAGTCGTCGACGGTATAGCAGCCGCGTTCTTGACGCGAGGCGGAAACCTTTTGCTCATTCGGAAGAGCTGAAATCTGATCTTTCATTCGCGGCATGTTTGTTCTCCTTTTTGTTTGATTGGGGGATTTTTTCCCTTCACTATAAAAAGCCCGAAAAACGGCAAAATGGAAACCAATATTGCCGTTTTGAAAAAATTTTGAAGAAGCCTGCTTGCATCAGCCTATGAAACTTATGAAAATGAGTTGCGGCGCGGCACACTCAAATACACCGGACGCGGGTGAACAGATTAGCCTTGCTTGTTTTGATAAAAGTGAGAAGAAGATGCAAAAAGCTGGGCTAATAGGTTGACTTAAAAAAACGATCAGCCGCCTAATGCCGAGCGCACAGGTAATTTTGAAATTTTCGTGCATTATATTGTTTTCTTCGTGCAAATAGCATATAATAGAAGTGCCAGAAGAAAGGAGATGATTCTATGGCCGGTTCTACCACCAATATTAGTATTCGAATGGATTCTGAACTGAAAGCGCAAGCCGACGCGTTGTTTGCCGAGCTCGGCATGAACCTGTCTACCGCATTTAACATCTTTGTCCGGCAGTCCCTTCGGGAAGGCGGGATTCCTTTTGAAATCAACCTGCGTCAGCCAAACAAGGAAACGATTGCTGCCATGCTGGAGGCAGAAAGGATTGCAAAGGATCCGTCTGTAAAGGGGTACACCGATATGGATGAGTTGTTTGCGGATTTGAAGAAATGAGCCAGACAAAATATGTGGTCAAGTTCACCACGCAATTCCGGAAGGACTACAAGCTGGCGATGAAGCGTGGCTTGAAAATCGAATTGCTGGAGCGGGTCATTATGCTTTTGGCTGCGGGAGAAGCATTGCCAGAGAAAAACAGGGATCACGCACTTACCGGTAACTGGGTCGGACACCGGGAATGCCACATTCTGCCTGACTGGCTCCTGGTCTATCGGTTTGAAGATGATGCCCTGGTGTTGACGCTGACCCGCACAGGAAGTCACAGTGATTTGTTTGGAATGTAACCGATTAAAAGGCCGTCGTAGCGTCCTTCATTGCCAAACTCAACCGTCGTCCACGCAAATGCCTCGGCTGGAAGTCCCCTTTTGAGGTTTTCTTCAATACGCTGTTGCACTTGACTTGACAATTCAAGATCAAAAAAGGCCGCTGCTTGCGACCTTTTTGAATAGGCTGATACCACCAGGTCGATGCCCCGTGTTCCATCCAATGTCATCTTTTCTAAAAAGTGCACCAATAAATCGTACTTTATCATACTGCCCCTTGCCCTGTCATCTAGGCAATTTTACTTTTTTCCGCAAGTCAGTGCAAAAGCTTTCTATTTTTTCACTGTTGTTGATTCACGCGCTGTTCCCGCCGATAGGCATTGGGCGTCTTACCATAGATCCGCCGGAACGTCCGAGCGAAATGTTGCCTGCTATTAAATCCCGCCTCTAGCGCAATATCCACAATGGCAAACCGCGTGGTACGGAGCAAATACGCTGCCTGATCGCACCGCACCGCCTGAATGTACTCCACTGTGCTGTAGCCCAGATGGGTCGCAAACAGTTGAGCCAGATAGGATCGGCTAATGCCAGCATGAGCCGCAATCTCCTCCACGGTCATCGTCTGCTGAAAGTGCTGGCGAATATAGGCCCGTGCCACGGAAAGAAATTGTACCCCTGCAGGCCTCTCATGGGCATGAAAAGACCGTGCCAGCTTAATAAGAAACTCCTGCAACGTCAGGTGAATCATTCTGTCCCGTTCCTGCTCCTCGTGGTGCATCTCATATTCAATGGCGGAGAAAGTGATACGGATATACTCCCGATCCATCAGGATGCAGAAGCGTGTCTTGAAGCTAAAAAAAGTATCCACGATGGGTATGGTCAGACACAGGTGATTCAGATCCACACTCGGCAGACCAGTAGTATTACGCAATCGTAACAAAAGAATCTGACAAGGATGTTCACCCACACTTTCAATGGAAACGGTTTCACTTCGGCCAAGCACAACAACCGCATCCATTCCGACCGTATGATCATTCTCCCCATGCCGTACCAGCGCCTTGCCCGCAATCACCTGCGCAAAGCAGTTCTCGTCCGCGGCCGTGTCCAACAACAAACGGGATGTAATAACCGCTTTCTCACAGCTATGCGGCCATACAAGCAATTTATTCGCATATGGATATGGCATACGGGTTCTCCTTTCTCCATATTACACCACAGTATGAAAAAAGTGGAGAATACATTCCATTTTGTCGAATGTACGTTTATTATATTGCACATGGACGAAATATGTCAATTATAATGTGTCCACAAGGATGTGATGCAAACCATGTACAGCCATCAGGTAGAGGATCTGAGTCTTTATCAGATTCTGGTAAACGAATGTAAGGTTTACGGCTCTGCCGCCGCAGTTGCGTCGGAACTGAGCGCCTTGCGGAAGGCTGAGCAGGCGCATCGGGTTGAAACGGCTCGCACGCTTCTCACCGCCGCTGTGGAAAAGCTATCCCACGGCAAAAACACTGTGCTCTATGACAACGCAGGCGTCCCCTCGATTATGGTACGCATTCCTGCCATGACTTGCGAGGATGTATTGCCGGGCTGTGCCATTCCGGGGCTCCACCCTGCTTTCCGCTGCGGGAGAAAACGCATTCGCGAAATCTGGTTTTCCAAGTATCTGAACACAGTGGTTGCGGGGCGCGCCGCATCCCTGCCCATGGCCCAGCCCTACAACGCACGCAATATTGAACAGGCATCGCAGATGATCTCCCACAAGGGCACAGGCTGGTGCCTGGTCCCCTTCTCTTTGCGCGCTGCCATCAACCTGAAATGCCTGCGCGAGGGCCATGTACCCTCCGGCAACACCGACATCGGTCATGATTATTACAACATGAATGAAGTCGGTACCATGACCGAATCAGGCGCAGCCCTTACCGGAAGCGGCCCACTCGCCTGGACGCACAATGGCAGCCCTGAAGGCATCTGGGATCTGGTCGGCAACCTGAATGAGTGGGACTGTGGTCTGCGGCTGATGGATGGAGAGCTGCAACAGATGGATATGGACGCACTGCTAACCCCTGGCGCAGACCTGGGTTCAGCGTCCACCCTGTGGCATGCATTGGATGTACAGGGGCATCCAGTTGCCCCCGGCACAGCAAATACTCTGCACTTTGACGGTTGTGACGGTGAGGTAAAGCTTACCCTTCACGCACCGAAGCATCATGGACTTGGCAACTGTGCCTTCTGCGACGTGACGGTTGACGCAGGCATTGCTGACGAGCTCCTGAAGTTGCTGGCGCTGATTCCTCCGCAGGCAGGCATGCCCGAGGAGGCAGGCTGGCGCTGGATCTCCACGGAAGGCGAGGCGTTGCCTCTGAGCGGCGGCGCATTCCGTATTATGAACCATAGTGGAATCTTTTTCCTGGGGATTACCAAGTCTCGCGATGTGGATTATGAGCTTTCGGGAGTGCGCACCATTTATGTGGCTCCTGATGCCATGAAGGAGGATGAAGTATGAGTGTAAGCAATGCCGTGCAGCCACGCACTGGCGGAAAGCTGCGCACCTTTGTCCAGGATCTTCGCAAAAACAGAGTCTATCTGTGTTTGCTGATTCCCGCCATTGCCTATGTGCTGATTTTTTCCTACACACCCATGGTGGGCGTTATCATGGCTTTCAAGCGCTATAATTTTGCGCAGGGATTGTTTGACAGCCCCTGGGTTGGCCTGAATAATTTCAAGTTTCTGGTAGCCTCCAATAAGCTCTGGCCCCTGACGCGCAACACCCTCTTGTATAATATTGCCTTCATTGTCGTCGGTATAGTCATGGAGGTAGGCTTTGCAGTGATTATCAATGAAATGCGCTGCAAGTGGTTCAAGAAGATCTTTCAGTCCTTCATCTTCCTGCCGTATTTCATTTCCTGGGTGATTGCCTCGGCTGTGGTACAGACCTTGCTGGACTATGATTCCGGTCTGATCAGCCGCACGGTGAAAAGCCTTGGACTTCCCATGGTGAATGTGTATGTAAACGCTGCACCCTGGCCCTTCCTACTGGTCTTTTTCCGCATGTGGAAGGGCGTAGGTTATGGCAGTATCGTCTACTTGAGTGCCATTTCCGGCATTGATGCGGAAATGTACGAAGCCGCAGAGATTGATGGCGCCAACAGCTGGCAAAAAATGTTCGAAATCACTCTGCCGAATCTGGTGCCCACCATGGTTATCATGTTCCTGCTGGCCTGCGGACAAATTTTTCGCGGCGACTTCGGCATGTTCTACCAGCTCATTGGCAACAACGGTGTGCTGCTGGAGGTAGGGGACATTCTCGACCTGTATATTTATCGTGCCATGGCCGGTAACGCAAATCTGGGGTATGGTGCAGCTGCGGGCCTGTATCAATCGGTTCTATGCTTTGCCACCATTTTGCTGGCCAACTTTATCGTCAAAAAGGTTCAGCCTGACTACACGCTGTTTTAACGGAGGTGACGAACATGTCCAAGCGCAGATATCCGCTGACCTTCAGCGAGCTCAGCTTTCGGGGGTTGGGCTATGAGTTGCTCTTTGTGTTCGGCCTTTTGTGCGTGATTCCATTTTATTTGATTGCCATTTCCTCCTTTGCTGATGAATCGTCGCTGATTCGCAATGGCTTTCAGCTGATTCCGGAGCGTTTTTCGCTGGATGCCTATAAAATGGTGTTCACCAATCCAGCGCGAATTGGTCGGGCTTACTTCAATACCATTCTGACTACCACGGTAGGTACCACCCTGTCCCTGCTGCTCAACACACTGACAGGCTATGTACTCTCCCGCCGCGACTTCAAGTGGCGCAATGGCTTTTCGTTCTTTTTCTTCTTCACTACGCTGTTTTCCGGTGGTCTTATTCCATGGTATACCTTGTGTACTCAGGTGCTCCATTTGAAGAACACCTACTTGGGCCTGATTTTACCCATGGTCTTTTCCGTATGGAACATGATTATCGCCAAGAACTATATGGCAGGCATCCCTTACGAAATTTCCGAATCTGCCAAAATTGATGGCGCAGGCGAAATTCGTATTTACGCGCAGCTGTCCCTGCCGGTTGCCAAGCCGCTACTGGCCACATTGGGCCTGTTCGCAGCCCTGGGTTACTGGAATGACTGGTATAACTCCATGCTTTTCAGTACCAAGGAAGAAATGCAGTCCCTGCAATACTTCCTTCAGGATATGCTGAGCACCATTCAAGCACTCAAGCAACTGGTGGCAGAGGGACAGTTTGAGCTGGTGGAAAACATCTCCATGCCCTCCACGAGTATGCGCATGGCCATGACTTGCGTGGTCACGGGCCCCATCATTTTCCTTTACCCGCTAGTACAACGGTATTTTGTCAAGGGACTGACCATTGGTGCGGTAAAGGGCTGATTTTGTTCCACCGGGACGGCTGCTTTTCCGTTTCTGGCAAATAAATATTTTTATAGGAGGTATCTACATGAAACGAATCCTGTCTCTGGTACTGGCTTTTGCCCTACTGCTTGGCCTGTGCAGCTTTGCTGTGGCTGAGGAAGAGAGCAACCCTTGGAGTGATCTTGACCTGTCCGAATACAAGGAGATCAATTTCATTATTCCTGGCAACAAGCCCACGGCTTTTGATGAAATCCTCGGCAAAGCCAATGAACGCATGAAGGAGCTCATCAATACTACTGTTAACTTTGACTTCGTTTCCTACGGTGAATTTGGGACCAAGCTGAGCCTGTTTCTCAGCAGCGACGACTATGACCTGGTGTATGGCGCTTACTGGCTGTCCTTCGGCGACTATGTGAAAAACGGCGGCTATAAAGGCTTTGATTGGGACTTTGTAGAAAAGTACATGCCCATGACTGCCAAAACGCAGGCCCCTACCAGCTGGCGTGAAATGAAGTTTGGCGATCTGTATTATGGTATCACCAACAGCATCAACAGCATTAGTGCCAATGGTGTATGGACTCGTCAATCCATATTGGACAAATATGGTTTTCAGGCGGAGGACATCAAAAATGATGAGGATCTGATGCAACTGATGGATGCCATCGCGGCAGATACTTCTTCCACCGGTGTGTACGTGTTCAATCCTCAGGGTACCTACCCGCTGGATACCATGTACTGGTTCACGGGGAAGAACCACATGATGGACGTAAACGCCGGCACCGCCACCTGGATGGTCTGGAAGTACAACACTGGCAAGGAATTTACTGTTGAGGATCTGCAATGGTTCGCCGATACCGATGAGTATCGTCAGTTCTGCCTGCTCATGGCTGATTTCTATAAGAGAGGCTACTTCCCCGCAAGCGTGATCTCCAACGATACCATGGTGGATGACAACTTTACCGCAGGAACCTCTGCAATCACCTTCGGTTCTCCTTCCGGCATGAATAATCTTCTGCAAACCATCACCAACGATACGCCTGTGTTCCTCAACTGCCTGTGGGATGACGAGTCCGTCACCCGCCGCGGCAACTATTTTGTCTACTGCGTCGGCTTCCCTCCCAAGAGCCAGAACATGGAGCGTGCCGCTGTGGCGCTGGACTGCATGAAGAATGATCCCATTGTCAATCGCCTGCTGGTCTTTGGCATCGAGGGACGTCACTATACCCTGTCGGAGGATGGCAAGTACTACAACCTGGGTCCGGAAGCTGCTGATTATCCTTACTTCGCCATCGGCAACAACGCCGCCTTGCAGCATGACTCCGATCCTCAGCAGGCTCTCCATCCCTCCGTGCAGAAGTATCAGGAAATGTATGAGGCCGCGGAGGTTCCCGCGGATACCTTCCCCATCAATGGCTTCAACTATCAATGCAACTACGAGGCTGAGCTTTCTGCGGTAACTGCGCTGTTCAACGAGTACCGTTTCTCCTTCTGCTTTGGCATCTTCGGTGACCAGACCGAGGCAAAGCTGGACGAATTCATCAATCAGTGCAAAGCCATGGGTATTGAGGACATCATCCAGGATTATCGTACCCAGCTGGCTGCCTACATTGCCGAACAGCAATAATGCGCTGGCAATGTATCCATCCCGGCACGGTCGGCATCTCCTTTGGAGCTGCCGACCGTCTCCTGGATGCACTGGAAAGCTGCGGTACCGAGCCACACGCGCTGCTGGTCCTGCGCCATGGCTCCCCCGTCTTTGAAGGATATTGGGCGCCCTATGCTCCTGGTATTATCCACGGCGATCAATCCCTGACCAAAACAGTAACCGGCGTTGCCCTGGGGGTTGCCCTCACGGAGGGTATCCTGCACCTGGATGACCGGCTGATTGATCTTTTCCCGGGGTTTGCACATCATGCCCAAGGCCGCCCCTGGTGGGATCAGCTGCGCGTGCGCCACATTGCCACCATGGGAGCCGGGATGGAGCGTCAACCCGCTGTTACCGATCCGGACTGGATTGAAAAATTCTTTCAAATGGACATCGTCCATGAACCCGGTACCGCTTTTTACTACAACAGCATCGCCTGCTCCATGGTAGGTGCGTGCATTCGCAGGCGCACCGGTCTGGGACTGATGGATTATCTAACCCCCCGCGTATTCAACAAGATTGGCATCGACGCGGAACACCTGCGCTGGCACAAGCATCCCGACGGGATGGAAAACGGCAGCGGCGGACTGATCTCCACCGTCCGTGATAACGCGCTTATCATGGAGCTTTACCGCCGAAGTGGCGTCTGGGAAGGCGAACGCATTCTGTGCCCCGAGTGGGTGGACTTTGCACTGAAAG
>OJPS01002283.1_pt1 | contig 11163 bp, 2 predicted proteins | sample 1598551 | NCBI WGS metagenome assembly OJPS01 (sample SAMN03922488, study PRJEB24848) | human gut metagenome | isolation source: stool sample | host: Homo sapiens | place: Germany | collected 2011-05 | reverse complement strand
AAAGCAGCTAAAAAGGGGTTCTAAAAAAGGTTTTTTGGTTCCGCCGGGCAACCTTCTAAAATCATATTGAGGGCGTCAGCTCAAGACAGATCAGGAGGTTTTAAGGGATGAGTTCAACTATTTATGGATATGTCCGCGTATCCACAAAGGAACAGTGCGAGGACAGGCAGATGATTGCGCTTAGGCAATTTCCCGTGCACGAACGCAATATCTTCATGGATAAGCTCAGCGGCAGGGATTTTAACCGGCCCAAATATCGCAGCTTGCTAAGAAGATTGAAGCGCGGAGATGTTCTTGTAGTGAAATCCATCGATCGGCTGGGGCGCAATTATGAGGAGATTTTAGAACAGTGGCGGCGTATTACCAAGGAAAAAAGGGCGGATATTGTGGTGCTGGATATGCCACTGCTGGATACCAGAGAAAGGGGAAAGGGTCTGATAGGCGCATTTGTAGCCGATCTTGTGCTGCAAATCCTCTCCTATGTCGCCCAAACAGAGCGGGAAAATATCCGGCAACGCCAGATGGAGGGCATTGCTGCCGCAAAGCTCAGAGGGGTCCGCTTTGGCAGGCCGAGAAAGTCAGTGCCGCCAGAATTTGCGGAGCTTAAAGCGGAATGGGAAAGGGGAGAGCTCTCCTCCCGCGAGGCAGCCAGGCAACTAAAAATTGCCCAGGATACTTTTCTGCGCTGGGCACACGGAAAATAGAAAATGTAGCGGAAAAAGGTAGGGAATTCCGTTCCCGTATAGCAGGGAAAAGGTAGAGGATTTTGTTCATAATATTTAGCCACACAATTGGCCGATTATGTTGGCGGTTTTAGCCGCTAAAATCAAGAAAAGAAGCACTGTGAGTAAAAAATAGGTAAATTTAGGAAAATTATAACTCATAAGAACGAAAAAGTCTACCTTTTCCCTGCTATACGGGAACGGAATTCCCTGATTTTTCGTTTAGAGGAATAGAATAGGCAAAAAAATTTGTAAATCGGCGGGAAATGTGCTTTTTTTGCATCTTCTGCGCTTGTTGTCAGCTTGCCGAACGGAAAAATAATGCACAAAGGTGCAGTGGGCAAAGAATATGGAGCCATTATAGGAGATTTTGTGAGTATTTGTAGGAAGAGCAGCATAGGATAAAGGGTCACGCCGCTAAAAATGAGGTTCGCAAAGAAAAAATGCGAACGGATAAAAGCGATTGGCGTGAGGCAGGCTGCGGCCATGGTTAGCAGTTTTGCTCAAACCCAAATGAGAAAGATGTTTTTTTATGCCGGGTTCATGGATAGGCTCATAAGAAAATAACCAAAGGAGGGCTTTATGAAGCATAGAAGGCAAGTTTCTTTTGTACTGATCATCACGCTCATCGTTTCTTTGTGCTCAGGATATATTTCTGCATTTGCAGCCGGTACCGGCCGCATTGGCTCATGCCAGCACCATATGGAGCATACGGCAGAGTGCGGCTACCAGGCGGCCACGGAAGGATCTCAATGCGAACATGCATGCTCCGAACAATCCGGCTGTGTGAAAGTGGAGTGTATGCATGAACACGATGGCAGCTGTGGCTATATAGAAGGCAGAGAGGATAGCTGCGCCCATATCTGCGGGGAAGAATCTGGCTGCGTAAAAGTGGAATGTGTGCATGAGCACGATGCGGAATGCGGCTATGCAGCAGCAACGGAAGAGAGGCCTTGTCAATATATCTGCCCCATATGTGATTGCGTTTGCACCAGCCTGTGTGCTGAAGATGCTGGGGATGCGGAGTGCCCTGTCTGCGCTCAGGATCCGCAGGATTGTTCCTTTACAACGGTGGAAGTCGAACTGAGCTTTGAGAATGCCTATGCCCAGTACGGCCCACAGGGCGGAACTGAACTGATCCTTTCCGGCACTATCGATGGCGGAAAAGTGACGGGCGCAACCATCCGCGTCGCACTTTCTAAAGAGGAAGCCGCGATGCTCACAATCCCGCAAGACGCTCAGAATATCGAGCTGGATGGCAGCGAGCTGATATTTTCGCTGACTGGCGGAAGCTCTGTTTCAGAAAGGATTCCCGTTTCTGCGGCAAAAGAAACGACGCTGGATATTTCTGCGGAGGATATTGCCGTTTCTCTCGTGCCGGATTGCTATCAGAATAGCCCTCTGGCAAAAGTCGCCGTTTCCGGAGATAAGGTGATATTGGTTGAAAAGCTGCCCGAAGGAGAGGGAGAATACGGAAGCAATCTCGCATATGAAGCCGAAGTGGAAAGCGTGATAGTCCACTATGTGGATCGCGAGGGAAACCCCGCTGCCCGGCAGGAAGCTGCCCCCACATTTACGCTGTATTACCAGGTTGGGGAAGGGGCGCCTATGGCCTTGCAGGGAAGCGACTTGCCCTTTGGTTTGGCCAAAGTTCCCGAAATTGCCGTCACGCCGGGGGAGGATACCTGGAGTGGCAGCGTAGTGGATGTGAGCGGCCTTCCCTCTGCTGTGCTTGTGATGGAGGGTGGCAGTTATGTGGAAAAGCCGGTGAGCTGGCATCTGGAACCCTCGTATCCGGAAGATTACTATGTCAATGCCGGCCAGCTTGTGGAAATTACAGAGGATAACGCTGCAAATTATCCTGCTGGTCTGGGCAGAGGCTGGTATTTTATCGCTGGGCAGGAGCCCTTTCCCGATGATACCGTAGTGATAGATGACTATCTCGATACCCTTGCGCATCATGTCTATTGGGCAGATAACGGAAATGCCGACGGCAAACGCCCGCAGGATTTGGAAAACCTATATGAGCTGCAGTATGCCTTTGACGGCTCTTCTTCCTATCACACGCTGACTGAAAATGCGCTAAAAGAGCTGGGGCTGAGAGAGATACCCAAGCCCAGCCTGGAAAGGCAGGGCGGGAGCTGGAGGATTTACTGGAATCGCTCTTTGCCCAGCGAGATTACATACTCCGATAGCACCGGAAGCGGAGAGGCCATCACCCGCAATGTGAACTGGCGGGTGGTGTTTGTTGGCGCGCCTGAAAGTTATAGCATGGTGGAAGTGACAGAGGAAAATGCGGGCGATTATCCCAGCGTTCAAAATCAATATGGGACTTATTATGTGCTGGAGACTTCCCTTACCTTTACCATGCGCGTTTTCCGCGGCGGAACTTCCAAAGGGGATAACCTGTTGGAAGCGCTCCTGGAACAATTCTATCTGAAGGCTGAATACAGCGGCAGAGAGCAGTATCACCAGCTGGAGGCCATTCAGGAGGATGGGCATCTTACGGAGAATAGCGCACAGAGCGCCGATACTATCACCATAGGCATAACCAACTTGTGGCGGTATAACCTGGATAATACGCGCATCAATTATTCCATCCAAGAGGAGAGGGAGAGTGCGGATGGCCGGCTAGAGGGCGTTTCCGGGCTGGAAGAGGGGGATTACTTTGCCGTCAGCTATAACAATAGCGCTGTGCCCAGCTTCAGCGATGTGATAGATGCTGTGCATGGCGGCGGCGTTTTAAATCTGACACTGACGGGCACAGTAAAATATCACGCGACCAAGGCCTGGCTGGATGATGGCCAGACAAAGCGCCCCGATGTGGTAATGGAGCTTTGGCGCTATCGCAGCGGAGAATCCTATTCCACTGCTTCCCTGGTGCGAAATAGCGGGGGCGCCCCCTATACGCTGAACCTGGAGGATATCGAGCCAAATGCCGATGGCACATATACGATTGAATTTGCAGAGGTTCTTCCAAAATATGACCCGGAAGGCTACCGCTATCGTTATGTTGTGCGGGAATACCTGAGCGGAGAGAATGCCGGGCTATATGAGCAGGTTTTTGGGGTGGTCCAGGCAGATGGAAGTGTACAGGATACGCTTCCCGAGGGTGCGCCCCGCGAGGATAATAATACCTACCTCTATAATGGCGGCACGCTTTCCAACCGTCTGCGGGATACTGTTTCGGTTACAGTAACAAAAGATTGGAAGGCCGCTTCCTTCCAATCGGAATTCGATGGCGTCATGGTGGAGATGCGCCTGCAATCCCGCTACAAGGGCTCGGGCGGAGATTGGGAAAATACCGAATATACCCACCAGATGTTTGGCTTCCTGGCGGAAAATCTTACAGTGATGCATACTGGTGCCTATCCACAGTATGACGATCACGGAAAAGAGCTGGAATACCGCTGGGTAGAAGAGGCCGTCTATCAGGGCGGCACGGTTGTAGAAGATGAATATATTGGCGGAACGAAAGTGCCCTCCAATGTTGAGCCAGATGGCACGCTCACATTCACGCTGGATCAGAATAGCCGGAAAGTGACATACCGGAGCATCTCCGAAAAACAGGGTGAAGAAAATCATACTGTCATTACAAACTCCATCGCCAATATCGTCGATTATGAAGTGAAAAAAGAGTTTACCCCGGAATGGAGCGCAGATCTATATGAGGAAGAGTATACCTTTACATTGTTCCGCTATACCAGTGGATCTGCGCTGACCCGCTATGCAACCTTTAGTATCGATGGGAATATGGACGATGAACCGCAGGCTATCATAAAGGAAAATCCGCAGGATCCCGCTCGCCTTGCCATTGAGCAGGTGGACGAATGGAGAGTGCTCATCTCCGGTTTGCCGGAATTTGATGCCGATGGCCAGCAGTATGAATATATATTGCTGGAGCAGGATGGAACCGTCCTTCATATCGATACCGAGCGGGATGCCGATGGCAACTATCTGAGCACCGTCTATAACACCATCGGAGAGGGAAATATCATCTTTGTGCGCAAGGACTGGATCGACGAAAGCGACGCCCAGCATCGCCTGCCAGTGAAGATTTCCGTGCATGATAGAAATACCAATGAGCTGATTGCCACTGCCACTCTGGGCCCAGATATCTGGTATGAGCTGGTTGGCATTGGAAATCGTGCCGGAAAGGATGTCTATATTCTGGAGATTCAGGTGGGGGATACGCTGCTTGATCAGGGAGAACCTTCCGCTCCAGTTTATACCAATCACGCCGATGGGCTGGAGCCTACTGCCGTGCATTTTGAAACGCAGTACCACAATTATGAGGCCACCTATTCGTATGAGGAGGATTTTGGCGCATCCGGAGGGTTTGAGGGCATTGACTGCTTTACCGTGACAAACCGCCGCCTGGGCAATATCAACCTGACTGTGACCAAAAACTGGGTGGATGGCGATAAAAAAATGCGGCAAGCACTCCAGGAAGCCCTGGAAACTGCCGGGTTGGAGCTGGCCGTCCGGCTGGATTTCATGATAGAACCTTCCCCTGACATGGAAGGGATATATCGCATCACACGGAGCGGTTTTGGAAATGGGAATGGCGATATCGTCACCATAAGCCGCGGCAATGACACCCAGATTCTGGATAACAGCGGCAACTGGGTGGATTCTATTCAGACGCTGAACCTGGATCTCGATAGCCAGAATCTGTATTTTTGGAACCTGCCGAAATACGATGGCAACGGCGCTTCTGTGCGCTATACGATAGAGGAAATCTTTGTGGATTCCCAGGGGCAGGAAGTAAGCCAGAGGCAGATAACGCAGAATCCCGCCTATGCCGATGTGGCAAAGGTCTGGCAGGAGTATACCCGTTCCATCGCCATGGGGGATTACATTGTGGGCAAAAACCATGCGCTGGATACGCAGGATTTTACTCTGACAAACAAGCTGAGCGCCGCCACGGATGTGAGCTGGTATGCCCTCTGGTTGGATGATTTTGCCTATACTTCAGGCAGCCGGCCGGATATTTACCTCAATATCTATGCGCGCACCCATGTGCAGGGCGAGGATGGCATCGCTGCCAAGACGGAGCTCTTCGTGCGCAACTACCACTGGGAATATGAGGAAGAGCAGGGTGATGAAGGAGTTTCGGAACAAAATTTCTGGAAGTGCATTATCGAAGGGCTTCCCAAATACGACAGCCTGGGCTATGAGATAGACTATTTCGCCGTGATGAACTCTTTTATCGTCACCAGCGATTTTGATTATCTGGAAACTGCCTATGCCCCGAATAGAGCGACAAATCAAAATAGCGTATTCGCCACTGCCGGCGGCATAATCGATGCGGCAGGCGGGCAATATGCGGAGCTGCTGCAAAATGTGGGAGAAGATGGAGGGGCGATCTATGCGCTTCAATCGGGCAATACCTTTGTGAACGCCATCTACGACAGCATCACATATGCCGGTGAAAAGCTGTGGTCAAACCTGCCTGGCGATTATCTCCTTGAAAATCTGCCTACAGTAAAATTTACGCTGAACCGCTCGGTTGCAGGGGGGAACCCCGAGCATGGCGTCGCCTCCATGATCATCCAAGGGACAGATTGGCAGAAGCTGAATAAAAATGGCCATTATATCTTTGAGCTGGCCCATACGGGGGAGAATGCACCGGTAAGCGATGCCTCTGGCATCGCTCTTCCGGAAGGCGAAGATCTGCTGCCCCGGTTTGACGATAGAGGCCGGCTGTACACCTATACCATAGCCGAAGAGATTCTCTGGCAGGGCACGGATGCCGGCAATGAGAACGCCGGGGATAGCATTTTTGTGACAAACTCTTCCGGCCAGACGATTCACAATATGTATCGCTCCGGGGATGCGATGATATCCGCCATCAAATACCTTGCGCTTAAAAAGGGAGATGAGAATACCGTCTATCCCGCGATTACGCTGACGCTGAGCCGCACTTTTGCTCAAAATGACGGCAGCAATGCAGAACAGGAAATCGTGGAGTCCGCTGTGTGGAGCGCAGCGCAAGTTAAGGCAGCGGTCGACCAAGCGCTGGATGAAGATGGCGATGGAATGGTGATGATAAGGCACGAATTCCTCTTCGATGAACTGCCCGTCTATGCGCCCAATGGCGCAAAGTATCGCTATACTGTCGCCGAGGATAAAGCGCAGCTGGGCGGCTATATCACTTGGGCGGCGGCAGGCGATGTAGCTGCCGATGCCCTGGAGGAGGAAAGTTTTAAGGGAGTAACATCCGTCTCGGGCATTGCCGCACATGAAGGTCAGAGCATCGATGCCAGCTTCTTGAATCAGCCCGCAGAGCCGGAGATCATCACGCTTACTGGCCTCAAAGTTTGGAACGATCTCTCCAATGCCTTTGGCTTCCGGCCAGATCCGAAAGACGGGCTCTCCATCCAGCTGGAGCGCAGGGCCGATGCGCAGTCTGGGCAGGGCAACGCCATAGGGTGGCAGGAGGTGGAAATCGATGGCGCTTCGGTGCAGATCGATTGGCAGCTCGATGCTTCCGATTCCAACCAGTGGCGCTATACCATCACCGGTCTGGAGCGCTATGCCCATACAGGCATGCCGTGGATTTATAGAATTACCGAGACAGTTCCCGAATACTATTCGGGAACGACAGTCCGAGCTTCCCAAAATTCCCAGGCCCCCGACGGCAGCATTGCCATGCATAACCTGATAAACTCCATTCTAACCAATACCTATTTCAAAAAAACCTGGGTGGATAAAGACGGAATGGTGATTACGGAAAACCTGCTGGGCGAGGATATTGAGCTTGGGGTGGAATATGCTCTGCAGGTGCGGGCAAGGGAATTCTCGAAAACAGATTGGAGCCAATGGGAAAACGCGGGGGACTATTTTGCCAGGGAGATTCAGGAAGATACTTCCGGCCTGAAAGCCCGCGTCTATACGGGCACGATCCGGGCAGCCCTTGGCAGCACGGCATGGAATGCCAGTTACCGCGGCACGGGCAATAGCTTTCATAGCCTGCCTTTGTGCATCAGGGCAGGAGATGGAATGGTATATGCTCTGGAATACCGCGTTGTGGAAACGAGCGTAGAGGTATACCGGGCGGGCAACAGCGCGCCGCTGCTTATGCAGACTTATACTGCGCCGCTGGATAATGGAAGCGGCAACTACTCCTATGTGGTAGCGGGCGATGCCAAGCTATTCTCGCCCTATTATGGAACTGCTGGGGCAGATAGCCAGGCAAATAGCACAAGAGAGCATAAAAATATGCTGGATACCACCGAGCTGGTTGTCAAAAAGGTATGGCAGGGCGATAACAATGAAATCTATATCACCCGCCCAGCCTCCACTGTTACCCGCTATGATTGGGAGGTCACTTTTGTCGTCCAACGCAGTATGGATGGCGGGGCTACCTGGCAGGATATTCCCGCGAATGCTCAGGTCACTCTATATGGGGAAAACAGCCAGGATGAAGTGAACCAGGCAATAAAAGGCCTGCCCACCTTTGCCTTTAATGATGCAGGGCAGTTGATCCCTTGCCGTTACCGCGTTTTGGAGATGCAAAGTGCCGAAGCGGCCGCTGGCGCGCAAAGAGGGCTGCTGGAGGAAGGCGAGGCGTTTGGCAATGGCTATACCGTTTCTTATACAGAGGATGCCCAGGTCCTTACCGTGCAGAATACTCTGCAGACTACAGAGTTTAGAGCCGAAAAGATTTGGAACGCTCCTGCCGATATCCGCCCGTCTGTTGTGCTGGAACTGAAATACTTAAAAGAAGGCGGGGTCATAGGCAATAGCGGAGATTACCTCTCCTTTGAACCGGCTGCCGGCGTTACGCTGGACGGCGAAGCAGATGCGGGCTCTTCCGCTCTGTACTATGCGGAGGGAGAATGGACGGCGGTTTGGAAGCAAGTTCCGCAAACGCTGCTGGGAAGTGAAGTAGATGCAAATGGCCATACCATCTATCGCGTGTTCGAAACAGTGCCCGGCGATTATATCGTCCAGACGGATACAGAAGGAAATGCCACCAGGATCACCAATACTCCGAGCTTTACGCCCAGTGTCACCAAGCACTGGCTGGGTGTTGCAAAGGCACAGAGTGTGACAGTACAGCTCTATCGCAATATAGAGGAAGGAACCCCCGAAAGTGTGGCGCAGGTTCGGCTGAGCGATGCGAATTTGTGGGCGCATACTTTTGAGCCTCAGCCATTGTATGCCCCGAATGGAGAGGCCTATACTTACTGGGTGGAAGAAATGAAGATCGATGAACAGGATGCCCAGGAAGCGGCGGCTGCCGGTGGATACGCCATTTCCTACGGCGGAGATGTGAATTCCGGCTTCCATGTGTATAACCACGATTTGGACACTATCTATGTGATTAAGGAGTGGGCAGATTCCGGCAATCCTGATGCGCGGCCGCAGGATCTGGAGCTGACGCTTCAACGCACCACAGACCCTGACGCGGGAAAATGGGAAACAGTAACGGCGATGTATATCTGGGATAAGGATTCCGCAGAAAACCGCTGGATGGCCAGCTTCTCCGGCTTGCCCATGTATGAAGTTGCGACGGGGCTAAAATATACCTACCGTGTTGCAGAAACCGTGCCCGAAGGTTATGTTCAAACGATCGTCAGCTCGGATGGCCAGACTTTCCATTTCAAAAATACACTCTGGGAGGAGATGGATATCCCGGTGCGTAAAGTCTGGGAGGATCGCGGCGATCACTTTGGCAAGCGCCCGCAGTCTATTGCGGTGGAGCTCTATGTAAATGGAGAGCCTTCTGGAGAAACGCTGGTGCTTGGCCCCAATGCCATCGAATCTCTCTGGAACTGGGTTACTCGCGGCAGCACAGGCTGGAGCGGCGCATTTAAAAATCTGCCAAAGTACGATGCGGATGGCGTGGAAATCGCGTATACTGTAGAGGAAAGGGATGTGCCCGAGGGCTATGAGGTCAGCTATGGCAAGGATTCTGATGGTGCGCTTGTCATCACCAATACTGCCGATGGGAAGCTTACGGTTACAAAACAACTGATCGGAAATATGGCCGATCCTTCTGCTGTGTTTGATTTTACGGTGCAGCTGAGCGATGAGACCATCGATGGCCAGTATGGGCAGATGAGGTTTGTTCAGGGCGCGGCAAACTTCCAGCTTAGCGGCGGGCAGAGCTTGACAGCAAGCGGCCTGCCCAGCGGCATCGGCTATACTGTGCGCGAAGCGCAGGCCAACCAGGGTGGCTATTTCACAAGCAGCACAGGGGCTTCCGGCACGATTCCGGCAGGCGGAACGGCCCAGGCCGATTTCCTAAACGAGTTGAGCACGATCTCCATTTCCGGGTCCAAGACCTGGGATGATGGGGATAACCAGGATGGTCAGCGTCCGAACAGCATCACCATTCGCCTGTATGCAGATGGCGTTGAGCTGGCGGATCGAGCTCTTGTGGTGACAGAGGCAGATGGCTGGGCATGGAGTTTCGAAGGGCTGCCCAAGTATGCAGATGGCAAAGAGATTTGCTATACCATCGCTGAAGATGCCGTGGCTGGATATACCGCTTCCTATGATGGCTATCATATCACCAACAGCCATACGCCCAAATCCCCTGGCGAACCGCCCAGGACGGGCGATGAAGCGCATCCATTCCTTTGGGCCGCGCTTGGAAGCATAAGCCTTTTGGGGTTTGCCTTCTTAGGCATCGCGCTTTTCAGAAAAAGAAATATGAACTAAAATAAGCGCGGCAAAGTTGGAATATATCGCGCGGCGGCAGCGCAGGCAAAATCGCCTGCCTGCCGCTTTTTTATATGCACCGGCTGTTTATAATAGGGAGAGTATTTTGGAAAATATGGGAGCAGAGTTTTTGCCGGTTCTTCAATAAAGAGAGAAAGAATCTTGCGCCGCTGGCAGAGAATTTTTTCATGGGCGGCGAATCAATGCAAAATATATGGGATAGATGGGTATTTTAGGTATTTCAGATGAGTGTTTTTTTATGCTATAATACTAAAATAGCACAGAAAATGAAAATAGGAGGGCAAGATGCGGACCCGCACGAAAAAGCAACTGATGGATCGGGAAAAGACGATGGCGCTGCTGCAGAGGGCTCAAATCGGGCACTTGGCGACGGTAGATCAGGATGGCGCACCCTATGTTGTCCCTCTGCAATTTGTAGCTTTAGAAGATGTGATCTACCTTCATGGCGCAGCAGAGGGAGAGAAATTTGAGAATATGATGCGGGATGGGCGAATGTGCCTGGAAGTCTGCCAGGATTTCGGCCTTTGCTATGATGAGAATTCCGCATACGCCTGCGCAGTCAATGCAAAATATGAGAGCGCGGTTGTGCGCGGCAGGGCAAGATTTGTGGAAGACCCTGCCGAAAAGGAGAAGGCGCTGCGCTGCCTGATTAGAAAATATGTCCCGGAATTTTCGGAAAAACAGTTCCAGCAAAAAAGCCTGGAACGAACAGCGGTTATTGCAATGGAATCGCTTTGTATAACAG
>OJPS01002274.1_pt1 | contig 11192 bp, 10 predicted proteins | sample 1598551 | NCBI WGS metagenome assembly OJPS01 (sample SAMN03922488, study PRJEB24848) | human gut metagenome | isolation source: stool sample | host: Homo sapiens | place: Germany | collected 2011-05 | reverse complement strand
GAGCTGTCCGGCAAGGTCATCACCGGAAACATCATAGGTGCGCTCAAGCATGGCCGACACAGGCCCGATGTGCTGTTCCTCCAGCTTCCACAGCCAGGGGGTGCGGGAATGTTCGCGGGTCCCGGTGTCCGTGATGTCGAACACATAGCGCAAACGGGGTTTATCACCGGAATCGTCCACCAGGGCGATACCCTTGGAGCCACGGCGCACATAGCGGCCCATTTTTTCATTCCATAAATCATACTCCGCACAGGCGGTAGCATCGGGGCGTTGGGCATAGATCAGCAGTTGCTCATGGAACGGATACTTGTAAAGGCGGGCGGCGGTGGTGAGAAATCCCGCCCATTCCTGCCAGCTGCCAGTGAGCTGGGTCGCCACATGGTCGGCCATCTGCCGGTAAAATTCTGTTTTGGATGGCATGGTTGTTGTCCTCCCTTCGTGTTAAATGGAAATGGGGCGGCATTTTACGCCGCCCCGTTGGGTGTTTATGAAATGCTTATTCATCAAAATCCGGGTACAGTTCCAGCTGGGCAAACTCGGCGTCGCTCATAGCCTGGAGCTTCATCAGGGCGCTGTCGGTCAGTTCCCTCAGTTCCGTTTCCTCTGGCGAAAGTTCGCCGCGCATCTCGGTCAGAGCCTCCATCAGCCCGGTGCGGCTGCCGGTGTTGTAAATGCACATCAGGTTCATTTCTTCAAAAGTAAAGTTTCCCATATCAAAGCTCCCTTTCCGCGCTCTTTTTAGGCGCTGTCTTTTTGTGTTCCGTCCGGGGCTGGCTTTTCAGCTGCTCCATGACGGACTTTTTCTTGTCCCGTTCCTCCCGGTGGACAGCTTCCGCTAAATCCATGAGAGAGATTGGCTGGCCGCTGCGGGCCTGCTGTTCCAGCTGCGCCACGGTCGGCTCTTTTGGGCCGTTGTTGATGATGCCGTCGATCATGCCGTAGTCATCCTCCAGCATCATTTCCGCATTTTTCAGCGGATTGTCCGGCAGGAATCCGGGAATCTCGGTGAAACCAACGCTGTCGCAGTAATGACAGGATACCTTACCGTCCTGCTTGATGGCAACGATGTCGCTGACGCTCAGGGACGGGCTGTGAAAATCCACAGGCTTTTTCAGGTTGAACTGTTCATACAGCGTTTCCAGCTGCTCCATAGTGCTGCCGGAACCGTTCAGCGGGGCGGTGTAGATCAGGTCATAATTACTTCGGTCCACGGCCAGATTGTGCGATTGCAGCCAGTCCAGATTCATAAACCGTACATTCTGCGGATCGTCCCGGCTCACCTGATAAATGGCAAAGCAGCAGCCCTCATGGGAGAGGAACGCCTGCTCCCGTTCCAGCTGCCGGTCCTGCCGTTCCAGCACCTTTTCATGGAACTGGGGGCTTTTCTCCCATTCCTCGTGTTCCACACCGAAAAGTCCGCCATGCTCCATGATTTCTTCGGTGTCAAACACCATGCTCTCCGTGTTATCTTCATGGAGGACATAGACGGTCAGACCGGCAGCGTCCAGTTCCAGCGCCCGTTCTCTGGTGACAGGCAGCATCCCATCGTAAAAGTAGCCGTATTCCTGCATATCCGAAACAGATACCTCGCTGTCGGGCATGGGGTACTCATCCAAAGACTGTTCCTGAGCATCCGGCAGCTGGGTGGCGGTTGCTTCTGCGGTCTGCTGGCTGACCTGTTCCTGCATTTGCTGACAGGCGGCATCCTGCAAGGTCTCAATCATAGACAGCGGGGCATCCTGAACAGACGGATTTTCCAGTTCCAGCCCCTCACAAATCTGCCGGACAGCGGCGGAACGGGACAGTTCCGGGGTATCCAGCTGGCCGCCGTCCAGTTCTTTCATAGTCTCTTTGTCATAGAGGGTATAGTCCCAGCCGGTATCGCACGGCTGAATATGCAGATAGGTGGCATCGTCCAGAAGAAACAGGGCTTCCTGCGGTATATCCGCCTGTTCCTGCTCCTGTTTGGCGGTCAGGTCAATGCCGCGCTCCTTACAGATTTCCTTGTAGTGGCGTTCGATGTTGTTAATCAGCTCACAGGAAGTCTTATTGATGGTCTCCAGACTGGCCCGTAATTCTTTCAGCTCCTTGCCCTTGGACCAGGAAGCGATGTAACCGAAGCTGTTTTCCCCGGTCTGGATACCAAAATACTGGCAGACTGCATAGGAAATGCTTTCTGCTTCGACTTCTTCTGTGCGACGGTCCTTTTTCTGTTCCTGCAAAAACTGCGAGAGGGTAAGCATACCGCCGTTAAAATTCAGTCCGGTCTCATCTGTAAAATACAGCCTGCCTTCTTCTGGAAATTCTAACGGAGCAGTCAAAATAACAGAACCAGCGTGGTTCACCACCACTCTTTCCTCAACACAAATTGGGGAACCGGGGTCGTCATCCGAACCGCGCAGGTCATAGCAATAAACGCCTTCGGGCAGATCATCACGGGAAATACGCCCGTTGGAAAACAGGGCGGGTTTCTCAAATAACTCCACCTCCTGACATTGCTCGTCATTGTCAATCTGAATTTTTTTCTGATTATGGAGCTTGCTGTGTGCAATTTCATGGACAGTGGCAGAAACGGTCTGTACCTCGCTCATGCCTTCCCGGATGGCGATGCGCTGCTGGTCGGGGGAAAAATAGCCGTCCGTGTTGGCGGCCATCGGCTCAAACTCGATGGGAACCGGGGCAGAGCGCCGCAGGGCTTCCAGAAAGGCTTCATAGTGCGGCACAGTCCCCGAAAGGCTGGAGGCCAGCTCCGGCAGGGGCTTGCCATCGGTCTGGCTTACATCAAACACCTTGACCGGGCGAAACATGGGGATTTCAATTTCTTTTTCCTCCATGACCGCCTTACCGTCTGCATCCAGAATGGGGGCATGGGTGTCCGGGTCGCGCTTCATTTCCTCGATTTTCTTTTTGTAGGGCGTGGGGGCGATGATGGTGATGCCATGCTCGCCCTTTTTCACATGGCGCGCAAACTGGTTTTTCCACTTGTTGAATCCAGCCACCAGCGTAGCTTCCGGCTTCTGCATATAGATGAGCATGGTGTTGTTCACCGAATAACGGTGGAACTTGGACATGACGGACAGATAGCGCATATACTTTTCGCTCTCGAACAGCTCCTTGATACCCTGTTCGATACCCGCCGTGATTTCCTGCAACCGTTCCCGGTTGGTGGGTTTATTCTCTGCCATGATTTTCAATCTCCTTTCCAAGTGTGTGATTCCTGCTGTGTGTTCTGCAATCCATGCCTTTTGTTCTTCTTCACTTTCATAAAGAAAAAGGTCCAGCAGGTACTCTACATAGGGTTTCTTCTGGATTGCTTCCACAAAGCGGGGGTGCGGTTCTTCCTCCGGTGTCCTGGGAGAACGGTCGGCTTCCCATTTTTTCAGCAGATAGTAGTAATCGGACAGTACGCGATAACAGCGCTGCCGGTCCTCCCGAAACTTCCGTGCCTCGGTTTTCTGGCGAACATAGTTCCTGCGGGGCGGGGCCTGACTGTCATAGATCAGGCCAAAGTCCTGTGCCAACTTCTCGGCGGCTTCCTTGGTGGACAGGTTGTAGAGCCGGGCGGTCAGGTCTATCACATCGCCGGTGGCTCCGCAGCCGAAACAGTAGAAATATTCTTCGTTCAGCTTCATGCTGGGATTTTTGTCATCGTGGAAGGGACAGCAGGCCATGCCGCCCCTTTTGACCTCAATCCCATATCGTTCTGCAGCTTCCCGGACGGTGACAGACTGCTTGACCGTCTCAAATACATTTGCGCCCATCGTCAATCAGCTTTCGGTTTGGGGATGGGCGGCCTGTACCCGGCAACCTTGGCCCGTTCACTGGCAGCCTTGCGGCGTTCTGCGCTGTATGGCTCCCGAACGGACACACATCGTTTGGGGACTGTAAAATTGTGCTTATCCTTTTTGCAGACCTGTTCCGGGTGCTTTTTGGAAAGGCGGGTCAGCTTCTCCATCAGTTTTCGGTCATGGGTATAAACTTCGGCGGTGTCCTCGGCCTGATTGTAGAGGAGAATGGTTTCCTGTTCATAAAGGGAGAGCTTCATTTTGCACCGCCTTTCTGCCGGTCAAATTCCAGCTTGAAGTTGGCGTACCGCCCATCGTCCTCCAGAACCACCGTGGCATCATAGGTCTTGCCGGTCTTTTCGGAATAGCAGCCGGTGATCCTTGCGCGGCCATCCTTGAGCAGCGCTGTCACCAGTGCCTTGGTAGGCTGTTTTTTCTTGGTGGCCCACCATTTGTTGTTTTTCCAGATGGCAAATTTGCAGGATTCTGTCTGGCAGAAGAACCCTTTTTGCAGTTCCGCCACATCACCGCCGCAGCGGGGGCATTTGCCCACCACTTCGCGGGGCGGCGTGAACAGGTACTCAGTCCCCTTGATGACCTGATAGGTTCCCACCAACTCCCGGAGCATGGCACAGATCCCACCCATGAAGTCCTCCGGGGACAGCTCGCCGCGCTCGATCTCGCTTAAACGGTGTTCCCATTCAGCGGTCAGCAGGGGCGATTGCAGCTGTTCCGGCAGCACGGTGATCAGGGACACCGCATCTTTGGATGGCATGAGCTGCACAGCTTTCTTACTCTTTTTGCGCTCCAAAAAGCCGGTGGATACCAGCTTTTCCAGAATCCCGGCGCGTGTGGCGGGAGTGCCAAGCCCTTTGCGCTCGGCATCGTCCGGCATTTCCTTTGAGCCGGCAGTTTCCATCGCAGAAAGCAGCGTATCCTCGGTGAAATGTTTGGGCGGGCTGGTTTTGCCCTCCTTGACGGCAGCGCCGGAAAGGGGCAGCGTCTGACCTTCGGTTAATTCAGGCAGAGCCTTGTCCTCAGCTTCCGGCTCCGCATTTTTCAGCGCAGAACGGTAGGCAGTGTCCAGCGCCCGCCAGCCGGGGCGTTTCACCGTTTTGCCCTTGGCGGTAAACTCTGCACCGGCACACTCCACGGTGACAGCAGTTTCTGAGTAAGTATGCGGTTCCGCCACCGCGCACAGCAGGCGTTGTGCTACCAGCTCCAGCACCGCCTTTTCGCCAACCGGCAGGCCGGACAGGTCAGCGTTTTGGAGATTGCGGGTAGGGATCACTGCATGGTGGTCGGTCACTTTTTTGTCGTTGATGACCGCACCGGCATCACAGGAAATGGCGATCCCTTTGCGAAACGGCATGGCGTTGGCAACCAGATTGACCAGCACCGGCAATCCCTCCGCCATATCCGAAGTCAGATAGCGGCTGTCCGTGCGGGGATAGGTGCAGAGCTTCTTTTCGTACAGATTTTGGAGGTAGTCCAGGGTTTGCTGGGCCGTATATCCCAACAATCGGTTGGCATCCCGTTGGAGGGTAGTCAGGTCATAGAGGGCGGGCGGCTTTTCCGATTTGTCGCGGCATTCCACCTTTTTGACCGTCACATCCGCACTCTGGCAGGCGGCTTTCAGCTGCTCGGCAGCAGCCTTGTCCGCCATGCGTTCCCCGGAAACGGAAAACTCAGGTAACTCCAGGGCTACCGTATAAAACGGAACCGGCTTGAAGGTGTCGATCTCGGCTTCCCGCTGGACGATGAGGGCCAGCGTCGGGGACATGACGCGCCCAATATTCAAAGTGCGGTGGTACAGCACCGAAAACAGTCTTGTGGCGTTGATACCAACCAGCCAGTCCGCCTTGGCACGGCAGAGAGCAGCTTGGCGCAAGCCGTCATAGTCCGCACCGGGGCGCAGGTTCGCAAAGCCCTCCCGAATAGCGGAATCCTCCATCGAAGAAATCCAGAGCCTTTTCATAGGCTTTTGACAGTCTGCCAGCTCATAGACGCTGCGGAAGATCAGCTCACCCTCGCGTCCGGCATCGCAGGCATTTACCACCTCCGTCACATCCGGGGCGTTCATCAGCTGTTTCAGCACAGCAAACTGTTTCTTCTTGTCTTTACCCACCACCATCTGCCAGTGTTCCGGCAGGATGGGCAGATCGTCATAACGCCACTTAGCGTAGTCCGGGTTATATACATCGGCATCGGCCAGCCCGGCCAGATGACCCACGCACCAGCTGACCCGCCAGCCGTTACCCTCCAGATACCCGTCTTTACGGACGGTTGCGCCGATCACGGCGGCCAGACTTTGTGCAACAGACGGTTTTTCAGCGATCACAAGTTTCATCATCTTCATCCTCCCATTCTTCCCGCACAGGCGTGTGCAGTTTTTTCTCAATGCTGTTTTCCTCATCCAGCAGCAGGTCATAGCCGAACCGGTAGTCATAGCGGTACAGCTTTCCCAGCAAATCGTTGATAAGGATACGGCAGGCCAGAATGACACGGGTTTTGTCCACCTGCAGCAATCGGTAGCGTTGATAATTGCTGTAATATTCCTCATGGCGGCGGGTACGGCGGACGGTTTCCTCAAACAAAATATCCACCGGGTCCTGGCAGCCGTCCTCTTTTTCTCCCTCCATGCAGTTCAGGAGTTCCATCACCATAGGGAAGCTCCGTTCATCCATTGGGGCTTCTTCTGCCAGAAAGCCTACCAGTGCGGATAAGAGCAGGCGGGCGGCTGTCTGTTCCCGGTCTGTCAAAACTGCCATTGTCTGCGCAGCATCCGGCAGGAGCGTTTCTTCCACAAAATCCGCTGCGTCGCCTGAATAAAGCTGACGAATGGAATCTATGGACAGGGGAACCGCTGCGGCATCCAGGGAGAAATCAAAAGGTTCCTCCCGTGTGGGCTTTTTCCGAAATTTGCTCCACACAGTTGAGAGAATGTCGCTGCCAAAATACACGGCGATCACCAGCAGGTCAAAAACCGCAAGCAGCTTGATAAATGTAATCAGAATACTCATTTTTTTCGTTTCCTTTCTTTGAGCCATCGTTCCATCTCACGATGGCAGACTCCCACGCAGGGCTGCCCATAATTCCCGCAGCCATAACAGGGGTGGCTTTTGGGTAAAGAAGGAGGACGGGAAGTTTCCTTCCCGCCCTCCGGCCTGCGTGTCATCATGCGTTCATAGGGGCTGTCGGTGAACCGGGTCATGGGGTCTCATCCTCACTTTCCTCATCGCCGCCCCTGTCAGCGTCCAGCTCGCCCGATTCCTCGTCCTCCAGTTCCATTTCTTCCTCATCCGGCAGTTCCTCGCCGTCCTCATAGTCATAATCGTCTGGATTGCTGTTGTTTTTATGGTTGGCTTTACCCTTAATAAATTTGAAGTAGGCAAAGGCAGCGCCGCCCATCACAGCCAGCACCAGCAGCAGGACAGCCGGATTTAACCCTGCGGGTTCTTTTTTCTCCGGTTCCGTGGGTTCCTTTGGCGGTTCCGGCTTCTTGCCGGTACAGCCGGTCATGTCCGTACTGCACACCTCGCACTTGGTGTTGACCGCACCGGCTTCGCATTTTTCCGTGCAGTTGCAGACAGCGGGCGGTTTCTCGGCGGATTGCCCGTCCTCCATCAGCGCCATCAGGTCGGCTTCATCCACCTGATTTAAGAAATGGACGGCGGTTTCCTTGTCCTCGTTGGCACGGTCAATGAGGATGTAGAAATAATTGCCGGATTTTGTGGTGACGGTGATGAGCTGCTTGTTGCCGCCGAAATCATCCACCAGGGCAGCGTTGCCCTCCGGGGTCAGGGCAGGACTGTCCTCAGTTTCTTCCACCACATTGGTATCGTTGGTGGCATCCTCCGCCGGGGGCTGCTCCGGCCCTTGAGCAAAAGCGGTGACAGAAAAACCGCCCATCAGCACCAGTGCGGCGCAGAGGGCGGAAAGGGTCTTAAAAATTCTCTTATTCTTCATGGGCGGTGTCCTCCTGTTCTTCATGAGCATCCATACCGGGGAGTGTGCCGCCGGACAGCATGGCGCTTAACTGCTCCGGGGTCATACGCATAGCGCGCACCATCTGGACGATCTCCAGATTTTCCGCTTCGGTTTTCTGCGCTTCCAGCGCTTTCAGCTTTTCCTGATACTCTGCGATTTTCTCACGGGTTTTCGTAATTTCCCGGCCAATGCGTTCGATTTTCGTAGCCATAATCAATCACTCCTTATCAAAAGATTTGTCACCAGTTCATCAGGCCGTAGCCCTTGATGCACTCGTAGTTCACATCGTAGCTTCTGATTTTGCAGGCATCGCCGCTGTTTCCCTCTACGGTATAGACCCGGCTGCCGTCTGTGCCGATGACGATGCCCACATGGTCGGCGCTGCCGTCCAGATCCCAATCGAAGAAGATGGCGTCGCCGGGGGCGAGGTTGTCATAGCCCCGTGCGCCCCATTGTCCATGGGACTGGAACCACGGGATGCCCTGGGACTGGCAGGCGGCAAAGCGCGGCTCGGATAATCCCATCTGCCCATAGCACCAGGATACAAAGCAGGCGCACCATTCCACACGGGAATTGAAGCCGTACCAGCTCCAGTAGGGCTGCCCGCCCACATTTCCCACCTGACGTTTGGCCAGTTCCACCAGCTCCGGGTTGCCGGGGCGTGTGCCGTTTACAAACTCCACACCGTCCAAACTCTCGGATTCACTGGTATTTGTGGAGCCGCCGCCGAAGATCAGCGGCTTGTTGCCCAACGTCTGCCGGTACACCTGATACATTTCCAGCTGCTCCGGGGTCAAAAGCTCTGTGGCAAGAGAGGAAATGGGGCGGCTCTCCAGCTTGACATGAAGAATCCGGTATTCGTATTCGTGGGTGTCGCCATCCTCGTCCGTATAGGTGCGAATCTGGATTTCCTCGGTGAGCGTCAGGGTATATTGGGCGGAAAACACGCGCTCCAGTTCGCCCTGGGCGCTGGACTGAGTGTACCCCTGCAAGACGGCGGAGAGAAACGCCGCCAGCTCATGGGGGTCATGCCCGATCATATCCAGGTCATAACGGTATTCGTCATATCCCGGATGGCTGCTTTCGATGTTGTCGATTTCGGCTTGCAGCGCCGCTTCCTTGGCAGCGTAGTCCGCCTCCACCGCCACCAGCTCCGGGTCATCCGACGGATAGGTGGAGCCGGAAATGGCAGAACCGATGCTCTGCGCCATCATGGAGCAGGAGGACATGGTGTTGAGCAACAGGCAGATGAGAAGAAAAATCGCGCCTACAAGCAAAAAGCCTTTTTTATGGCGCATAATAAATGCTCCGGCCTGCTGTGCCTTTTCCTTAACGGTTTTTGCAGTCTTGCTGGCAGTTTTGGCAGTTCCTCCGGCGGTGTTTCCGGCGCGCTTGGCGGCGGCGTATTCCTTTTTGATGGCCTGTTTTTGCTGCCAGCGGGAAATGGGGTTGCTGGCAAGCTGGGGATTTTCCCGCAGGGACTTCTGATACAGGGCGTTTACATTGGCCTTTTCCAGCTTTTGTTCCGCCTGTGCCGCCTTGCGGTATGGCTTCAGCTTGTGGCTGCGGTAGCCTTCCCGGACCAGCCTAACGCCGGTCTCTGCGGTTTCCTCAGACCTGTGGGCGCTCTCCACGCCCACATTGTCCTGCTCGGTCTCCCGGATTTCCTTATGGAGTTTCCCCAGCGCCGCATCTCCCGGAGCATCCCGGACCGCATGGGACAGCTTGGAGGGCGGCTTCTTCTTGTCCTCCAGCACCAGCTTGGTGGTCACTTTGCCGGTCTTAGGGTCCACCGTCTTTTGCCGCACCTGCTTTTTTCGGATTTTCGCCTGCGCCTTGTCTGCTTTGGCGGCGGCCCGGTCAGCCTTGCGGATGAGTTTTTCCAGCGCCGGGTCAGCGCGTTCCTCGTCTGTAAAGTGCAGGCGCGGTTCCTTACGCATACCAGCCACCCGCCATCATGTCATCCAGCAGCACACAGGTTTCCGCATATACCGGAATCTGAATGGTTTCTGCCGGAAAGACCGTTGTGGACAGGAAAAGCGCCATCAGGGTTCCTCTTGCCATGTCCCGATCCTGAATCGGGCTGCCCATAAACAGCTTGGGAACATCCGGTATGCCCTCTGTCCAGATATGGTGAATCCGGGTAAATCCGGCGTAGCCCTTGGGTGTGAGATTTTTTGCTGTCTTTTCCTGCTCATAGCAGTAAGGGACGGCGGCGCGAAGCAGTTCCACCATCTGCTCACATCCGCTGACGGCGGCCAGAAGCAGACCTGCGCCTTTTTCAATTTCTTTCTTTGTCATGCTGTTCATCCTCCTTTTTTAAGTCCAACGGTTTGGTGGTCATTATGGCATAGAGTTCGGTGTTTTTCGGGAAGTGGTCCACGAAGGGCAGGATGGTGGAGCCGTAGAATAGCAGTCCTTCACCCTCGCCGGAGTGGGTCACATAGCTAAGCTGGTGCGTGGAAATGCCCAGCTGCTTGGCGAGAATCTGACGGTCTCCGCCTGCCTGGTTGAGCATATACACGAAGTCGGAGTTTTCAAAGATGTTCTCCACCTCGCGGCTGCTCAAAAGGTCTTTGACGTTCTGCGTGATACCGGTCGGGATGCCGCCCCATTTACGGAATCGCTTCCAGATTTCCACCGTATAAGCGGCGGTCTGTTCCTCTTTCAGCAGCAGGTGCATCTCGTCGATGTAGTAACGGGTGGACTTATGGGCGGCGCGGTTGATGGTGACGCGGTTCCACACCTGATCCTGCACCACCAGCATCCCGATTTTCTTCAGCTGCTTGCCCAGCTCCTTGATGTCATAGCAGACAATGCGGTTGTTGATGTCCACATTGCTCTGGTGGTTGAACACATTGAGGGAGCCGGTTACATAGATTTCCAGCGCTGTGGCGATGTACTGCGCTTCCTTTTCGTCCTGCGCCCGCAAGAGGTTATACAGATCCTCCAGAATGGGCATATTCTCCGGGTGCGGGTCGTTCAGATAGTCCTGATAGACCAGCCGCACACAACGGTCGATGATGGTTTTCTGCACCGGCTGCAAGCCCTCCTTGCCGCCCACAATCAGCTCGCACAAGCTGAGAATAAAGTCGGACTTGAGGGACAGCGGGCTTTCATCGTCCGAATAGTCCAGGTTCAAATCCATGGGGTTGATGTAGTTGGTGGAAGTAGGCGAAATCTTAATGACCTGCCCATGCAGACGCTCCACCAGAGGTGCGTACTCCGCTTCCGGGTCACAGATGATGACATCATCCGAAGTGAGCAGGAAGCTGTTGGCGATCTCTCGCTTGGCGCTGAAGGACTTGCCGGAACCCGGCGTACCGAGAATCAGACCATTGGGGTTTTTCAGCAGCTTGCGGTCCACCATGATGAGGTTGTTGGACAGAGCATTGATGCCATAGTACAGAGCTTCTT
>OJPS01002273.1_pt1 | contig 11192 bp, 10 predicted proteins | sample 1598551 | NCBI WGS metagenome assembly OJPS01 (sample SAMN03922488, study PRJEB24848) | human gut metagenome | isolation source: stool sample | host: Homo sapiens | place: Germany | collected 2011-05 | reverse complement strand
GTGCAGCTGTCGGACACGGGGCTGATCCCCGGCTCGGGCGTAGGCAACCACCGCCGCGCCATCGACCGCGAGACGATGGGCGTGCCGGTTCTGTCGATGGGTCTGCCGACGGTGATGGACGCGGCGACGATGGCGGTGGATCTGACGGGCGCGGATGAGCCGCCGGAGCTCCCGGAGCCGCTCTTCGTCACGACGCGCGACGTCGACCAGCGCGTGCGCGAGCTGAGCCGCCTGATGGGCTATGCCGTCACGCTGGCCCTCCAGCCGGAGCTGGAGCCGGAGGACATCACCGGCCTTTTGGGCTGACCCGCTTGAAAGAATAAAAAAGAGACAGCCCTAGGGCTGTCTCTTTTTGGTAATCGCAGGTCTTACTCCGTCACGAAGGGCAGCAGAGCGATCTGACGGGCGCGCTTGATGGCCTCCGTCAGCTGACGCTGGTGCATCGCGCAGGTACCGGTGGTACGGCGGGGCAGGATCTTGGAGCGATCGCTGATGAAGCGACGCAGCTTCGCGGCATCCTTATAGTCGATATACTCGCACTTATCCACGCAGAACTGGCAAACCTTGCGGCGCTTGCGGCCCGCGCCGCGCGGAGCTCTGTTTTCGCGTTCCATAGCCATGGAAGATTCCTCCTTAAATAGAATGGTTGTGCCTGGGCACATCAGAACGGCAGGTCGCCGTCCTCCTCGTCGATCTCGGCAAAGTCACCCGAGGAAGAGGCCACGGGGGCGGTATAACCGCCAGAGGGCGCGCCGTACTGCGGAGCGCCGCCATAGCTGCCGCGTCCGCCGCTGACCGGGGCATAGTCACCCGCGGGAGCGCCGTCGCGCTTGCTGTCGCCGAAATAGACGTTGTCGGCAACAACCTCCGCGCTGCGGCGTTTGTTGCCGTCCCTATCCTGCCAGTCGCGGATCTGCAAGCGGCCCTCCACGACGGCCATGCGGCCCTTCGTGAAGTAGCGGGCGACAAACTCAGCGGTCTGACGCCACGCGACCACGTCGATAAAATCCGTCTCCTTCTCGCCGGACTGGGACTTGAAGTCGCGGTCGACGGCCAGAGAAAAGCTGGTGACAGGGGTTCCGGACTGCGTTCTGCGCAGCTCGGGATCACGGGTAAGACGACCCATGATGAAGATCTTGTTGAGCATAACGCTACCTCCTTACTCGCCCTTGCAGACGATCATGGAACGCATGATGCCCTCGGTAATGCCCAGGATACGATCCAGTTCCTTGGGGAATTCCGGGCCGCTGGTGAAGCTCATCAGCACATAGTAGCCTTCGGTCTTGTAGTCGATGGCGTAAGCAAGACGGCGCTTGCCCCACTCGTCCACGACCACGTCGGAGCCGTTCTGCTCGGCCAGGGTCTGGAACTTTGCCACGGTAGCGGCAATAGCCTCCTCACTCTGTGCCGGGTCAATGATGTAAACGACCTCGTAGTTGGCGGAAATCTTAGCCATACTTTTGCACCTCCTTTTGGACTTATGGCCCTCACTTCCTGTGAGAGCAAGGATATGTCCGCATAAGCAGACTCATATATTATACCGGTTTTTCCGGGAAAGTCAAGGGCTTTCCGCCGGATTTCCGACTTTTTTACCGGCGATTCAGGGCGGCCTTCAGCTGGTCCACCCGGTCGGTGCGCTCCCAGGTGACGCCCAGGTCCTCCCGGCCCATGTGGCCGTAGGCCGCCAGCTGGCGATAGATGGGACGGCGCAGGTCCAGGTCCCGGATGATGGCGGTGGGCCGCAGGTCAAACACCTGCTCCACGGCCTGCTCCAGAGCCTCGTCGGACACCACGCCGGTGCCGAAGGTCTCCACCAGGACGCTGACGGGACGGGCCACGCCGATGGCATAGGCCAGCTGCACCTGGCAGCGGCGGGCAAGGCCGGCGGCCACCACGTTCTTGGCCACCCAGCGGGCGGCGTAGGCGGCGGAACGGTCCACCTTGGTGGGGTCCTTGCCGGAGAAGGCGCCGCCGCCGTGGGGGGCGCTGCCGCCGTAGGTATCCACGATGATCTTCCGGCCGGTGAGGCCGCTGTCGGCCTGGGGGCCGCCGATGACAAATCGGCCGGTGGGGTTGACATAGAACTTGGTATTCTCGTCCAGCAGCTCCGCGGGCACGGTGGGCTTGATGACCAGCTCGATCATATCCCGGCGGATCTGGTCCAGGGTGGCCTCGGCGGCATGCTGGGTGGAGACCACCACGGTGTCCACCCGAACGGGAGTGCCGTTTTCGTCATACTCCACGGTGACCTGGGTCTTGCCGTCGGGGCGCAGATAGTCCACCAGGCCCTGCTTGCGGACCTGGGTCAGGCGCATGGCCATCTTCTGGGCCAGGGAAATGGCCAGGGGCATCAGCTCCGGGGTCTCGTCGCAGGCATAGCCGAACATCATGCCCTGGTCGCCGGCGCCGTTGTCCAGCTGCTCGTCGGCGCTCTCCTTGGCCTCCAGGCTCTTGTCCACGCCCATGGCGATGTCGCCGGACTGCTCGTCGATGTTGGTGATGACGGCGCAGGTGTGGCCGTCGAAGCCGTACTTGGCCCGGTCATAGCCGATATCCAGCACCACCTGGCGGGCAATCTTGGGGATATCCACATAGCAGTGGGTGGTAATCTCGCCCATGATGTGGATCAGGCCCGTGGAGGCGCAGGTCTCGCAGGCCACGCGGCCATTGGGGTCCTGCTCCAGGATGGCGTCCAGAACGGCGTCGCTGATCTGGTCGCAGATTTTGTCGGGATGCCCCTCGGTGACGGATTCGGAGGTAAACAGTCTTCTTGCCATGATTTTTCGTGCTCCTTTGTGAAAAAATTTTGTGTTGTCAGAGTCCCCCCTACCGACCCGGAGCATGAAAAATGCACGCTCCGACTTTCGACGGATCGTGCTGGAAAATTGCTCCTCATCTGTCGAAGGACGAGCGCGGGACTATCACTTCCGCACTCAGCATACGTCGGATTTGGCACCTTGCCTTGCAGGTTGCCGTGGTTTCATCGGGCCGATCCCTCAACCACTCTTGATAAGGTATGAACTTGTAGGGGGTTACTCTGCAATATCTGATATTAGCAGAAGTGATACGCTTTGTCAATAGGGAATCTGCATTTCCCCCGCCGCAAAAAATTCCGTTTACCCCCTATGCAAAACCAGAAAAATAAGGTAAAATACAGCTAAGTATGAATAGGGAGGATTCAGTCAATGGACGAACCGAAGTACAAACGGGTGCTGCTGAAGATCAGCGGCGAGGCTCTGGCCGGCGACAAGCACTTCGGCCTGGATTTCCAGGTCATGGGCCGGGTGGCCGACGTCATCAAGGAGTGCGTGGCCATGGGCGTCCAGGTGGGCGTGGTCATCGGCGGCGGCAACTTCTGGCGGGGCGTCAAAAACGGCGAGGGCCACATCGAGCGCACCCGCGCCGACCACATGGGCATGCTGGCCACCGCCATGAACTGCATGGCCATGGCCGACGTGCTGGAGCAGAAGGGCGTGGACGTCCGGGTCCAGACGGCGCTGGAGATCAAAGAGGTGGCGGAGCCCTACATCCGGGCCCGTGCCGTCCGGCACCTGGAAAAGGGCCGGGTGGTGATCTTCGGCTGCGGCGTGGGTTGCCCCTTCTTCTCCACGGATACCGCCGCCGTGCTCCGTGCCGCCGAGATCGGCGCCGACGTGATCCTGCTGGCCAAGAACATCGACGGCGTGTACGACTGCGACCCCGCCACCAACGCCAACGCCGTGAAGTTCGACGCCATCACCTATGACGAGGTGCTCAAGCGGCACCTGGCCGTCATGGACTCCACCGCCACCAGCCTGTCCATGGACAACCACATTCCCGTGCTGGTGTTCGCCCTGAAGGACCCCTACAACATCGTCCGTGCCCTGCGCGGTGAAAAAATCGGAACAATTGTGAAGGAGGCATAACCCATGCTGAAAGACGAGTACAAGGTTTACGAGGAAAAAATGAAGAAGAGCATCGAATCCGTTGCCAACGACTTTGCCGCCGTGCGTGCAGGCCGTGCCAACGCCTCCGTGCTCAACCGCATCCATGTGGACTATTACGGCACCCCCACCCCCATCCAGCAGATCGCGTCCGTTGGCTCTCCCGACCCCCGCACCCTGCTGATCACCCCCTGGGACGCCTCCGCTCTGAAGGCCATCGAAAAAGCCATTCTGGAGTCTGACCTGGGCATCAACCCCCAGAACGATGGCAAGGCCATCCGCCTGAGCTTCCCCCAGCTGACCGAGGAGCGCCGCAAGGACCTGGTCAAGCAGATCCGCAAGTACACCGAGGGCGGCAAGGTGGCCATCCGCAACATCCGCCGGGAGGCCATGGAGAATTTCAAGAAGCAACAGAAGGCCTCCGAGATCACCGAGGACGAGCTGAAGATGGCGGAAAAGGACCTGCAGAAGCTGACCGACGACAGCTGCAAGGAACTGGACAAGCTCCTGGAAAACAAGGAAAAGGAGCTCCTGTCCGTCTGATGGGCCTGTTTTCCAAGAAAATTCATCATCACGAGGCGGGGCAGGTGGACAAGAGCCGCCTGCCCCGCCACATCGCTATTATTATGGACGGCAACGGTCGTTGGGCGAAGCAGCGGGGTCTGCCTCGCACTGCCGGACATAAGGTGGGGGCCGAGACCTTCCGCAAAATCGCCACCTACTGCAAGGACCTGGGGGTGGAATACCTGACGGTGTACGCCTTCTCCACGGAAAACTGGAAGCGTCCCGCCGACGAGGTCAGCACCATCATGGCCCTGCTCAAGCAGTATATGCTGGAGGCCATCGACTCCATGGAGCGGGACCAGATCCGTCTGCGCTTTCTGGGGGACCTGTCCGCCATTTCGCCGGAGCTGCAGGCCCTGGTGGACCGCACCAATGAGATTTCCACCCACATTCACGGGTTCCAGGCCAACGTCTGCCTGAACTACGGCGGCCGGGACGAGATTCTCCACGCCGCCCGCCGCTTCGCCCGGGACTGCGCCGACGGTACCGCTGACCCGGACAGCCTCACCGAGGCGGGCTTCTCCGACTATCTCTACTCCGCCGGGATTCCGGACCCGGAGCTCATCATCCGCACCAGCGGCGAGGAGCGCCTGTCAGGCTTCCTGCTGTGGCAGTGCGCCTATTCGGAGTTTTACTTCTGCGACACCCTGTGGCCGGACTTCGACGCCCGGGCCCTGGACAAAGCCATCATCGCCTACCAGAGCCGCGACCGACGGTTCGGCGGCGTGAAATAGAGAGGATACAGACATGAAACAGAGGATATTGGTGGCTGTGGTGGGCATTCCCGCCCTGCTTGCCGTGCTGTGCGTCGCTCCCGCCTGGGCCACGGCCCTGCTGCTGACGGCCCTGTCCGTCATCGCGGCCCACGAGCTGCTGACGGCGGTGTCCGGCCCGGACAAGGCCCGGCGCTGGACGGTGCTGCCCGCCCTGTGCGCCGTGCTGCTGCTGGGGCGGCAGGTATTTGCCTGGCCGGGCCTGGAGTGGCTGCTGCTGGCGGCGGCTTTGGCCCTGCCCCTGTCCGGGGTGCTGACCTATGGAAAGCCTCAGGCCCTGACCTTTACCGACATCTGCGCCATGGCGGCGGCGGGCTTCGCCATCCCCTGGGCCTTCTCGGGGCTGTACGGCCTGCGGATGCTGGAGGGGGGGTACCTCCTGGTGCTGACGCCCTTGGTGGCGGCCTTCTGCAGCGATGCCCTGGCCCTGTTCACCGGCATGGCCCTGGGCCGTCATAAGCTGGCCCCCCTGGTCAGCCCCCATAAGACCGTGGAGGGCGCGGCAGGCGGCCTGGTGGGCGGCATGGCCGGTATGGCCATTTTCTGCCTGGTGTACCGGGCCATCACCGGCGTGAACCTGGGCCTGCCCCTGTGCGTGGCCCTGGGCCTGCTGGGGGCGCTGCTGGGGGAGCTGGGGGACCTGAGCTTCTCCGCCGTGAAGCGCCAGTATGGCATCAAGGACTATGGCCGTCTGCTGCCGGGTCACGGCGGCGTGCTGGACCGGTTCGACAGCGTGCTTTTTGCCGCTCCGGTGCTGTACGCCCTGCTGCGGGCGTTGGCGGCGTAAACGGCATAAGGAGAATCGCAACATGACAAAAACCATTTCCCTGCTGGGCTCCACCGGCTCCATCGGCCGCCAGACCCTGCAGGTGGCCCGGGAGCTGGGCCTTTCCGTGGCGGCCCTGACCGCCAACCGCCAGGTGGACCTGCTGGAGCAGCAGGCCCGGGAGTTTCACCCCGCCCTGGCGGTGCTGTACGACCGGGACGCCGCCCAGGAGCTGCGCCTGCGCCTGTCGGACACGGACATCCGGGTGGAGGCGGGGCCGGAGGGCCTGCTGCTGGCGGCTCAGCTGCCCCAGGCCGACACCGTGGTCACCGCCGTTATGGGCAGCGTGGGCCTGGAGCCGACTCTGGCCGCCATCCGCCGGAAAAAGCGCATCGCCCTGGCCAATAAGGAGACCCTGGTCTGCGCCGGGGAGCTGGTCATGGCCGAGGCGGAGCGCTGCGGCGCGGACATCGTCCCCGTGGACTCCGAGCACAGCGCCATTTTCCAGAGTCTCCAGGGCTGCCGGGACCGCAATGAGGTCCGGCGGCTGCTGCTGACCTGCTCCGGCGGCCCCTTCTTCGGCCGCACCTATCAGCAGCTGGAGTCCGTCACCCCCGCCGATGCATTGAAACACCCCAACTGGAGGATGGGTGCAAAAATCACCATCGACTCTGCTACCCTGATGAACAAGGGCCTGGAGGTCATCGAGGCCATGCGGCTGTACCGGCTGCCGGCGGAAAAGGTGGACGTGGTGATCCACCGCCAGAGCATCGTCCACTCCCTGGTGGAGTACCGGGACGGGGCCATGATCGCCCAGCTGGGCACCCCGGATATGAAGCTGCCCATCCGCTATGCCTTCACCTGGCCCTACCGGGCCCCCAGCCCGGACCGGCCCCTGGACCTGCTGACCTGCGGCGAGCTGACCTTCCGGGCCCCGGACATGGACGCCTTCCCCTGCCTGCGCATCGCCCGTCAGTGCGCCAGAACCGGCGGCACCGCCTGCGCCATCATGAACGGCGCCAACGAGACGGCGGTGGCCCTGTTCCTGCAGGAGCGTGTGGGCTTCAACGACATTTCCCGCCTGGTGGAGTCCGCTCTTGACCGGGTGCAGGTGAAATATGCCCCGGACCTTCCGGATATACTGGAAGCAGACAGACAGGCGCGAGCCGCTGTACTGCAAACGGTAGGAGACATGGTATGATCTATATTATCGCAGCGATCCTGATTTTCGGCGTCCTCATCGCCGTCCATGAGCTGGGCCACTTCCTGGCGGCCAAGGCCTGCGGCGTGCGGGTCAACGAATTTTCCATCGGCATGGGCCCCGCCCTGCTGAAAAAAACCAAGGGCGATACCCAGTATTCCCTGCGCCTGCTCCCCATCGGCGGCTTCTGCGCCATGGAGGGCGAGGAGGAGGACTCCAGCGACCCCGCCGCCCTGAATAACCAGGGCTTCTGGCAGAAGCTGCTGATCTTCGCCGCCGGGGCCCTGATGAACTTCCTGGCGGGGCTTATCATCATTCTGGTGCTGTACGCCGGGGTCAAGGCCGTCAACGTCCCGGTGATCCGGGGCTTCGCCGAGGGCTGCCCCCTGGAATCCGCCGCCGGCCTCCGGGAGGGTGACCGCATCCTGTCCATCGACGGGGAGCGCATCTACACCTTCAGCGACGTGTCCCTGCTGCTGGGCCGCAACAAAACCGGGGATTTTGACCTGGTCATCCGCCGGGACGGCCAGAAGCTCCGGCTGGAGAACTTCCACATGGAGCGCGGCGAGTATCTGGACCAGTCCGGCGAAAAGTTCACCGGCTTCGGCCTGTATTTCGGGGCGGAGGAGCTGACCTTCGGCGGCCGCCTGGAATACTGCTGGAACCAGGCGATGGACTTCGTCCGCCTGGTGCGCCTGAGCCTCCAGATGCTCATCACCGGCGAGGCGGGCTTTTCCGATATGAGCGGCCCCGTGGGCATCGTCTCCACCATCACCACCGTGGGCGAGCAGTCCGAAAGCGCTGCGGCCGCCGCCGCCAATATCGCCTACCTGGCGGCCCTGATCGCCGTGAACCTGGCGGTGATGAACCTGCTGCCCCTGCCCGCCCTGGACGGCGGCAAGATCTTCTTCCTGGTGGTCAACGCCCTGTGTATGCTCACCATCCGCAAACAGATCCCCGCCAAATTTGAAAATTACGTCCACCTGGCCGGCTTCATCCTGCTGATGGGCCTGATGCTGGTCATCACCTTCCAGGACGTTCTGAAGCTGTTCCACTGAATCCCCTTTGCCTCAAAAGGGCGCCGCCCTTTTGAGGCAAATTATGCCATTTATCACACAATTACAGGAGGACAACACCATGAGCAAACAGATCCATGTGGGTGCCGTGGCCGTGGGCGGCGGCGCGCCGGTCAGCATCCAGTCCATGTGCAATACCCCCACCCAGGACGTGGAGCGCACCGTGTCCCAGATCCTCCGTCTGGAGCAGGCCGGGTGCCAGATCATCCGGGTGGCCGTGCCGGATATGGACGCCGCCCGGGCCATCGGCCCCATCCGCCGCCGCATCCACATCCCCCTGGTGGCGGACATCCACTTTGACTATCGCCTGGCCCTGGAGTGCGTCCGCCAGGGGGTGGACAAGATCCGCATCAACCCCGGCAACATCGGCTCCGCGGAAAAGGTCCGGGCCGTGGCCGACGCCTGCCGGGACCGGGGCATTCCCATCCGCATCGGCGTCAACGGCGGCTCCCTGGAGCGGGAGCTTCTGCAAAAATACGGCGGCGTCACCGCCCAGGCCCTGGTGGACAGCGCCCTGGGCCACGTCCGCCTGCTGAACGACTGCAATTTTGACGACATCTGCATCTCCGTCAAATGCTCCCACGTCCCGGTGAACATGGCCGCCTACCGCATGCTCCATGAGCAGACCCACTACCCCCTGCACCTGGGAGTCACCGAGGCCGGCACCCCCCGCCTGGGGGTGCTGAAATCCGCCATCGGCATCGGCGGCCTGCTGTGCCAGGGCATCGGCGACACCCTCCGGGTCAGCCTCACGGCGGACCCGGAGGAGGAGGTCCGCGCCGCCCTGGATATCCTGTCCGCCGCCGGTCTGCGGAAAACCGGCCCCGACCTGATCTCCTGCCCCACCTGCGGCCGCACCCGGTACGACATGATCCCCATCGCCCGGGAGGTGGAGCGCCGCCTTCAGGGCTGCACCAAGCCCATCACCGTGGCGGTCATGGGCTGCGTGGTCAACGGCCCCGGCGAGGCCCGGGCCGCCGATGTGGGCATTGCCGGCGGCGACGGCGAGGGCCTGCTGTTCCGCCATGGCGAAATTCTGCGCAAGGTCCCCCAGGACAAGCTGGTGGACGCCCTGATGGACGAGATCGACAAGCTGTAAGGGAGGGTCCCGTATGTGCGATAAAATACCGTTTTTTACCTTTTTCGAGAGCTTTGTGCCGCCCCGGGACCTGGGCCTGCTGCTCCACGACGCCTGTGTGGTGGGCGGCAGCATGGACCGGGCGGAGCGCACCATGGAGCTGGAGCTCACCGCCTCCGCTCCCCTGCCGGAGGCCGCCGTCACCGCCCTGCGCCAGCTGCTGATGGACCAGTATCAGCTGCGCCAGTTGCGGCTCCACTTCCGCACCCCCCGGCCCGCAGAGGACAAGTCCGACGTCCTCATGGGCCGGGAGATCAAGGGCAAGCCCGTCTCCATCGACGGTCTGAACCCCAAAATGGGCGCCGTGGTGGTGGAGGGCAAGGTCTTTGCCGCCGAGTGCTACGAGACCCGCAAGCCCGGCGTCTGGCGGCTGACCTTCGACATGACGGATTACCGGAATTCCGTCACCGTCACCAAGTACATGGAGGGCAAGGAGGCCCAGTCCATGCAGAACGCCGTGTCCCCGGGCATGTGGCTCCGGGTCCAGGGCAATGTGGAGCTGAGCCGCGACGGCAAGGACATTCAGCTGCGCCCCTTCCACATCATGAAGATCCCCCACAAGCCCCGGGAGGACACCGCCCCGGAGAAGCGGGTGGAGCTGCACCTCCACACCAAGATGTCCAACATGGACGCCCTGACGGACACCGCCTCCGTCATCAAGCAGGCCATCGCCTGGGGCCACCCGGCTATCGCCATCACCGACCACGGCGTGGCCCAGTCCTTTCCGGACGCCTGGCACACCGCCAAGGGCAAGATCAAGATCCTCTACGGCGTAGAGGGCTACTTTGTCAATAACCTGGACGACCGCATCGCCGTCCACGGTCCCCAGGACCAGGACTTCTCCGACGAGATCGTCTGCTTCGATATCGAGACCACCGGCCTGAAGGTGGACCGGGAGGCCATCACCGAGATCGGTGCCGTGGTGCTGAAGGACGGCCAGGTCACCGACCGGTTCCAGACCTTCGTGAACCCCGGCCGCCGCCTGACGCCGGAGATCATCGGCCTCACCGGCATCACCGACGCCATGCTTTCCGGCGCCCCCTCCCCCAAGGAGGCCCTGACGGCCTTTCTGGACTTTGTGGGCGGCCGCCCCCTGGCGGCCCACAACGCCGAATTTGACATCAGCTTCATCCGGGCCGGCTGCCGCCGGGAGGGCATCCCCTTTGACCCCACCTATGTGGACTCCCTGATCCTGGCCCAGAATCTCCTGCCGGAGCTGCACAAGTTCAAGCTGGACATTGTGGCCGAGTATCTGGACCTGCCCGCCTTCAACCACCACCGGGCCTCCGACGACGCGGCCATGGTGGCCTACATGCTGATTCCGTTTTTCCAGAAGATGGAAAAAGAGCTGGGCATCCGCCGCCTGCAGCAGATCAACCCCCAGATGCTGAAGCTGCGGCCCCGGGGTAGCAAGTCCAGCCGCTTTCCCAAGCACATCATCCTGCTGGCCAAGAACAAAATGGGCCTCAAGCACCTGTACCAGCTGATCTCCGCCTCCAACCTGCAATACTTCAAGCGGGTGCCCATCATCCCCAAAACCGAGCTGATGGCCCACCGGGAGGGCCTCATCGTCGGCTCCGCCTGCGAGGCCGGGGAGCTGTTCCAGGCGGTGAAGGACCACAAGGACTGGGCCGAGCTCAGGCGCATCGCGTCGTTTTACGACTATCTGGAAATTCAGCCCATCTGCAACAATATGTTCATGCTCCGCAACGGCGACGTCCAGTCGGAGGAGGAGCTGCGGGAGTTCAACC
>OJPS01002263.1_pt1 | contig 11230 bp, 12 predicted proteins | sample 1598551 | NCBI WGS metagenome assembly OJPS01 (sample SAMN03922488, study PRJEB24848) | human gut metagenome | isolation source: stool sample | host: Homo sapiens | place: Germany | collected 2011-05 | reverse complement strand
CCCCCAGGACGAGCAGCGCCCCCGAAACCGCGCCGCATACCTCCCTCAGCCGCCCCATTCCGCCCCCAAAAGAGGCAGCAAGCGCCCTCAGCTGCTCCTCTGGGATGCCTGTCTCCTGGCAGAAGGCGCAGGCCACCGCCTGGGCGCAGTTGTATTTTTCTTTCACAAACAGATGCTTTGCCTTGGCATACTTATCTTCCATATCGATATCCCTTCTCCTTTTGTTTGCTGTTATCTAAATTCAAGATTGCGCTGCGCTATCCCTGCAAAGGAAGGGCATTTTTCTGCCCTGACCTTTTTGAGCCCTGCCGCCGGATGAACTTATGGTAAACAAACTCCCCCTTTGGTTGTAATTTCGCCCGGGGGTATAGTATAATAAAGAGGCTTCACAGAAACTCCAAAATTAAGGAGAGGGAATGAATATGGATTACGAAAAGCTGGTGCAGAACCTGAAGAAAAGAGGGTACCACGCCTACTTTTGCAAAGACAGCAGCGCTGCCAAAACACTTGTGATGGAGCAGCTGCTAAAGGGCGTCTCCTCCATCGGAAAAGGCGGCAGCGCCACGCTGCGGGAATGCGGCATTTGGGACGCTCTTTTGGAGCAGGATGCCCGCACCGACGATGAGCGCATGGAGCTTTTTTCCACTACGCTATATAACGCGCAGGGAAAAGATCCGGATATTGCCTTAAAAAAGGGCATGACGGCAGAGGCTTACATCTGCTCCACCAACGCCATGACGGAGAGGGGCACGCTCATCAATATCGATGGCGTGGGCAACCGCGTGGGCGCCATGATATATGGGCCGCAAAAGGTCATCCTTGTGGTGGGCAGAAACAAGATTTTCCCGGATTTTGAATCCGCCTGGGATCATCTGAAGAATGTGACTTGCCCCAAACATTCGCTGCACGGCAGCGGCAAATCCGCCTGCGCCAAGGCGGGCAAATGCGTAAATTGCGACAACGAGGATCGCATGTGCCGCGTCACTTCCATTATGGACCGTGCGCTTCCCGACCGGGAGTACCACATTGTAATCGTAGATGAGGATCTTGGCTACTAGAAAAAAAGAGCATGCCCATAGGTATGCTCTTTTTGGGCAGAGGGCGCAGCTTTGGGACAGGCAGTGCCCCCGCCTCAAATGAGAAGGAGCTTTTATGATACAGGATATTGCACCGCACCGCTTTGATAATTCCTACCATCCGGGCCCGCCCTCTTTTTTGGATATTGCCCTTTGTTTTTCGGAAAAAGAGGTTTTGCTCAAAAACGGCGCCCTGCCGCATTTTTCAGATCTTCCTCCCGCGGCAGCCGCGCAGAGCGAGCGGCTCTTTTCCATCGATGAAACCGGCTTTTTTTTGGCCCCTCCCCAGGCATTTGAGGCGCCAAAAGGCGCGGGGTTTCTCTGGCACCCAATCAGGGTATTCCGCTCCATGCAGCCTTCCTGGATGGCCTTTGGGGGCATTACCGGATGCCAGCTCTGGCGCTGGGAGCAAAGCCGCCAGTACTGCGGCCGCTGCGGCAAAAAGATGCAGCGCAGCAAAAGCGAGCGGGCGCTCTTCTGCCCGGCTTGCGGGCTTATGGAATATCCCAAAATCTGCCCGGCCGTCATCGTCGCCATTTCGGATGGAGACAAGCTGCTCATGGCGAGAAATGTAAACTCGCAAACAGGCAGCTATGCGCTGATTGCGGGCTTTGTGGAAATAGGGGAGAGTTTCGAACAGGCAGTGCGGCGCGAAGCCATGGAGGAAGTGGGCGTGCGGCTGAAAAATATCCGCTACTATAAAAGCCAGCCGTGGAGCTTTTCGGATACCATCATGATAGGCTTTACTGCCGAGCTGGATGGCAGCCCGGATCTGCGCCTGCAGGAAAGCGAGATTGCAGACGCCAAATGGGTGCCGCGCAGCCAGATTCCCCCGGCCAGCAGCCGGATCAGCGTGGGCGGGGAGCTGATCGAAAATTTCCGCCTGGGCCGCATTTAGCAGAATCGCCCGGCATTTTTGGGGGCGCGCTTACAAAATGTGCATTTTTTCCAAATGTAAAAAGGAAATAGGCTCATGCTTGGCGAACTATAAGGGATAATAGGAAAGGCACTCCAAAACGCTTGTGTTTTGGCCCTAAAAATGGTACGATATGAAAAAATACCGGCATTTTCTATTTTTTCTTTATAAAGCAAGGAGGAACGCACTATGAAAATGGTTTTTGCCATCGTAAACAAGGATGACAGCAATGTCGTTTCGGAAGCGCTTACTCAGAACGGTTTCTCTGTGACTAAAATCGCTACCAAGGGAGGTTTTCTCTCGGCGGGCAATACGACGCTCATCATCGGCACGGAGGATGAGAAGGTCGATAAGGTCATTAAAATCATCGAGGAGCACAGCAAGAGCAGAAAAGAGCTTGTTTCCATCGGCTCTATTGGCACGGCAACATATTCTCCCTTCCCTGTGGAAGTGACAGTGGGTGGTGCGACGATTTTCGTACTGCCTGTGGATCGGTTTGAGAAAGTTTGAGATTCGGGGCAGAAAACCCCGGTAAATAAAAAGAGCAGCTATTCGCTGCTCTTTTTATTTACCGACGCTAGCGGAACACCGCCTGCACCAGAACCATATAGAGAATCGTCCCCGCCCCAATGCTCAGCAGCGTATTCTTCCGCCAAAGATGGAGGGCGGCGACAAACACCACCGCAATGGCCTCGGGCAGGCCAAAGGGGTAGGCCGTCACCGAGACGGATTTTAAGCAGTAGACGATCAAAAACCCCATGATGGCAAAGGGCAGATACCTCCCCAAAAAAAGCACAAACCGGGGCGTAGGCTTATGCGCGGGGAAAAGCAGAAATGGCGCGGCGCGCAGCAGCAGAGTGCCCAGCGCCATCACCCCGATTAAAACAAGCATCTGCCAAAGGGGCATTTGTGCGCTCATTTCCATTTTCCCTCCTCTCTTTTTTCCATGGGTTTGCGCACCAGCGCAAGCAGCAAAAGGATACTCGCCATGGAGGGGATCATGAAGTTTTCCGCCCCAAAGAGGAGCAGGCAGGCCAGCGTGCATGCAACTCCTGCCACCGCCGCCAAATGCCCGCGCCCGCTGCGCCATTGATCGAGAAAGATGACCACAAACAGCGCCGTCATGACAAAATCGATTCCCGCCGTATCAAAGGGCAGAATGCTTCCCGCCACTGCCCCAAGCAGGGAGCCCAAAATCCAGTACATGTGATCTAGAAAAGTGATCCAGAAAATAAAGGGCTTTCTCTCTATCCCTTCCGGGGTGGGCGTTGCGCTGATGAGGGAGAAGGTCTCATCTGTCATTCCAAAGATCAGATAGAACCGTGCAGCGCCCATGCCGCGGAATTCCTCCAGCATGGCGATGCCATAGAAAAGATAGCGCGCATTGACCACAAGCGTCACCAAAAACGCCGCAACAGGGTCGAACGCGGCCGTCAACAGGCTGACGGCCACAAACTGCATGGAGCCGGAATAGATGAGCAGGCTCATAAGCAGAATCACAAGCGGGCAAAGCCCCTTGCTGGCAGCCAGGATGCCATATGCCATGCCCAAGAACAGATAGCCCGCCAGCACCGGAACAGTATGCGGAAACGCCGCGCGCAGCGCCGCGTGCTGGCCTGGGGAAATTTTTTCTTCTCTCATGCGCCCTCCTTGCGGGCTTTGCCCGCGGGCAATATTTTAGCATATTTTCTCCGGCCATCCAAACCTTTTGTGCTTTTTGCAAAAAAAGCCGGCGCGCACATGCACACCGGCCTTTGCCCTTTAGTTTCCGCATTCGACGCTGATCGCGTTAAAGACTGTAAGCAGATCCGAAACTTTCAGTTCCTGCTTCTCTCTGCCCGCCCTATCCTCCACAATGGCGCCGCCATGCATCATGATGAGGCGGGAGCCGTACTCCACAGCATATTTCAGGTTGTGCGTCACCATGATGGTAGTAAGCTGTTTTTCCCGCACCAGCTCATCCGTCAGCCGCATGACATTTTCCGAGGATTTGGGATCCAGCGCCGCCGTATGCTCATCCAGCACCAGAATATCGATGGGCGTCATGGTGGCGAGCAGGAGCGCAAGAGCCTGCCTCTGGCCGCCCGAAAGCGCGCCCACCTTCTGGTTCAGCCGGTTTTCCAGCCCCAAATGCAGCCGCTCCAGCCGCTGCTGATACTGGCCGATGCGCCGCTTCTCCACGCCCCAGGAAAGGCCAAAAGGCTTTCCTTTGCGATCTGCCAGCGCCATATTTTCCAGCACCGTCAGGCTCGGGCAGACACCTTTTGAAGGATCCTGGAACACGCGCCCCATTCTCGCGCTGCGGCGATGCTCCTTCTGCCGGGTGATATCCTCCCCCGAAAGCAGGATGCGCCCGCTATCCGCCGCGACGCTTCCGCAGAGAATGTTGAGCAGCGTGGTTTTTCCGCTGCCGTTGCTGCCTACGATGGAGAGAAATTCCCCTTTTTGCAGCTCCAGATTGAAATTTTGGAACACCACTGCCGCATCCGGCGTGCCCGGGTGGAATGTTTTGCAGATAGAATCAAACCTTAGCATTGCTTTTCCTCCTGAAATTATTGGAGATGAGCACTGCCGTAAACAGCACGGCCATGAGCAACTTGAGGTAATTTGTGGGCAGGCCAAGCTGCATGGCAATGGCAAGGCATGCCTTATAGATGCAGGCGCCAAGGATGGCGGAAGTTGTACTCTTCATGATGCGGATGCGCCCAAACAGCGTGCGCCCGATGATGACAGAGGCCAGCGCCATGACGACCATGCCCGTGCCGCTGCTGATATTGGCGCTTTCCGCCTGCTGGGCCAAAACGCAGCCCGAAAGCGAAACCAGCCCATTGCCCAGCGCAAGGCCCAGGATTTTATGGCTGCCCTGATCTTTGCCAAGGGAGGTGACAAAGCTCTGGTTGTCCCCCACTGCGCGCAGCAGCAGGCCAGATTTGGTTTTTAAATACCAATCGATCAGGAGCTTTACCATGAGGACGCAGATCAGGCCGATGATGACTACCCGATGGCGGTACAGCCCCTGGGGAAGCAGCGCCGCAAGGCCGCTGTTGAAAATCGTGGGCATATCGTAGAAGGGCAGAACCGCTTTTCCCGCCGTAATCACCAGGTTGACCGACCATAGGGCCGTCATGGTGAGAATTCCCGAGAGCAGATCGGTAATTTTACACTTCACATGCAGCACGCCGGTGATGCACCCTGCCGCCATGCCGCAAAGCAGCGCCACAAGGCAGGCCAGCAGAGGGTGCGCCCCTGCCCCGATCATGGCCGCCGCAATGCAGCTGCCCAGCGGAAAGCTGCCGTCCACCGTGAGATCCGGAAAATCCAGAATGCTGTAAGTGATATAAACGCCCACAGCCATGATACCGTAGATGAGCCCTTCTTCAAAAATATTCTCCAAAAGGCCGCCAATGACTGTAAGATTCATGCTTCCTCCTTCCTTTTCCCAGGCGCCAGGCAGGCCGGAGCCTGCCCACGCGCGCCATTATGCGCCCTGGGAAACCTCGGCCGCATGGGCATATTCCTCGGGCAGTTCCAGCCCCAGAGCCTCCAGCACGGCCTGGTTATACACTGGCGCGCTGGCCTCGATGACCAAAACTTCCATCTCTTCCGGCTTTGCTTCGCCCTTCAGCACCTTTGCGGCCATGCGCCCCGTCTCTTTTCCCAGCTCCACATAGTCGAGAGATTCGGATGCCAGGCAGCCGTTTTTCACCTGCTCCTCTTCCGAACCAAAGACGGGAATGCCCGCTTCCTCTGCCTCGTGCAACACAAGGCTTAAGTTGTTCACCACATTGTTATCCGTAAAGTTATTGATGCAATCCACGCCTTCGGCGGCCAGGGAGGCCGCGGCCGTGCCCACTTCGGATGCGCTCGTCACGCCTATGGCCCGAATTTCAAAGCCATAGGAGGGCGCCAGCTCCTCAAACTTTTCAAGATGCGCAATCGAATTGGGCTCGCTTGTGGTATAGATGATGCCAATGCTCTTGGCATCGGGCAGAAATGCGCGGATCATCTGCATCTGCCCTTCCAGGTTCAGGCTGTCGGCCGTGCCAGTGGCCACAGAACCGGGAGCCTCCATGCTCTGCACAATTCCCGCAGCAACAGGGTCTGATACAGCCGAAAAGATGACGGGCGTCTGCGTCTCCCGGGCCGCGCTATAACACGACATTGCTGCCGGCGTCGCGATGCCTACCAGCATATCGCAGCCGCTGGTCACCATATTTTTGGCCTGCATATCCGCATTGGCCGCCTCGCCCTGGGCATTTTGGAACTCGATGGTGAGGTTTTCCCCCTCGATAATGCCCTGCTCCTCCAGGCCCTGAAGAAAGCCATTATAGCAGTTATCCAAAGAAGGGTGTGCCGCATACTGGATCACGCCTATCCGGTAGCCCTGGGCCTCCTGGCTGGGCGCAGGCGCCTCTTGCTGGGCGCAGGATGCGAACAACAGCGCCGCGCAAAGCAGCAGGGATGCGATGGTCGAAAACTTTTTCATTTTTTTGCCTCCTAAAAGATAAATTTTTGCCGGAGGCAATAAAAAACTCTTGCCCCCATAACAGGGACAAGAGAAAATACTCCTGCGGTGCCACCCAGTTTGGCGCATGCGCGCCCACTCAATTCACACAATCATGCGATACCTTTGCTAACGGAGGTGTTGCTCCGTCTCCCCTACTGATGCCCTGTGGGGCATGTTTGGTTCGCCCTCGCAAGCCCATTCGGCCTTCTCCCCTTTGCCGCATTCCCACCATCGGCGGCTCTCTACAAAAGCTTTGAAAGCGTACTCTTCTTGCTCATCGGTTTATTTTAGGGATAGTGTAATCCCAAAACGGCGATTTGTCAACATCTTTTTTCCTCTCCGCATATTATATGCAAAAAAGAGGCAGGCGCCACATATTTTCTATTTTGCGCCGAAAAAGGGCCTCTCGATACAGTGTTTTGCTTTTCCGCTTGCCGTAGGCGCGCCTGCGCGCACATAAAAAAGGAGCCCGAAGGCTCCTTTTTCTGTTTTTTTAATCCACCATCTGGGAAATATCCTCTTTGCCATAGCCATAGACATTGCGGTATTTATACACCAGAAAAGCGCACAGGCCAAAGGCGATAACTTCTCCTACGGGAGTTGCCATCCACACGCCGTTTAACCCAAAGGCATAGGAGAAGACGACCGTCAGCACCACGACGAGCACAAGGTTTCTCGTCACCGAAACGATGGACGCCACTTTTCCGTTGGAAAGGGCGGCGAACATGCCGGATGTCGCGATGCCAAAGCCGCTGAAGAAGAAGCTCAGGCAGTAGATATGCAGCCCATCGTAAATGATTTTAAACAGCTCCGGCTCTTTGGATTCCAGAACAAAGATGCTGATGAGCGGCTTTGCGAACACCAGGCAGATGACCACCGTCAGGCAGCTCATGACTGTTAAAAAGAGAATGCTGTATTTTACAAGCCGCCTTAACATGGCATGATCCTGATTGCCGTAGTTATAGCTGTAGACCGGCGCAATGCCGTTGCTAAAGCCGATGAACATGGAAACCAGAATATACCCCAGGCCTCCAACGACCGCCTGCGCCGCGACGCCATCATTGCCGATAAGGCGGAGCATCGTCGCATTGACGATAAAACTCGTGACACCCATGGCCACATGGTTGAGCATTTCGGATGCGCCGTTTTTGCAGGAGTGCCCGAGCAGATATCCCCAGTCTTTGGAGGGCTTTGCAAAATGCACGGCGTGCTTTTTATTTATATAGAAACAAAGCCCCAGAATGCAGGTGGCAAGATCTCCCATGGCTGTGGCCAGCGCAACGCCCATGACCTCCAGCCTCAGCACGACGATGAACAGATAGTCGAACAGGATGTTCATCGCTCCGCGCAGCAGCGTGCTGATTAGCCCCATTTTTGGGGCGCCGCTTGTCACATAAAAAAACTCGAAGATGGGCGAGAGAATTGCGAGGGGTGTCGTCCCGACTGAGATGTTTCCATAGACCACGCAGTAGTGCATGATGCTTTCATCCGCCCCCAATGCGCGCATGATGGGCTCCATAAAGATTACGCAGGGCAACACCACCACCGCGGCGACCAGCATGGCCATAATACATACGCAGGAAAAATCCCTGCGCGCCTCTTCGGGTTTTCCTTCGCCGATTTTCTTTCCCGCAATCGCTGCGCCTCCCGTCGCAAACATGATGGCAATTCCCCATACGCCGATGACGAGGGGGAAGCAGATATTGACTGCAGAGAGGGCTTTTTTTCCTACAAACTGGGAAACGAACAGGCCGTCATCTACCGATTTAAAAAGCGCCATAAAGAGCGACATCGCCATTGTCGGCAAAACAAAGCGAATCAGCGGCCAAAATTTAAATTTTGTAGCGATCCGGTTATCTGCCGCAGAAACGCCGGTCGGCGCCTCCTGGATCGCTTCCAATTGATTGTCCATTTTAACCTCTACTTTCTTCTCAATTTCAACAGCCAGCACTTCCTACATTATCAGAGCGCAAAACCATTGTCAAGAAGCCGCCGCATGGATTTGCGCAAACTTGATTTTCCGCGCACTTGACACGCCTTTTTTCCCGCCTTATATTTTTACTGGATGCACAATTTTTAAGCCAAGGAGGCTTTTATGCTGGAAACCATCGTAAGCATCATCCGCCAGGCGGGCGCCCTGCTTTTAAGCGCCCATGCCAAAGAGCGGGATATTTCCTCAAAAGAGGGGAAGGCCAACTTTGTCACCAAATACGATATTGCGGTACAGCAGTTTTTGCAGCAGCGCCTGCAGGCGGCGTTTCCCTCGGCCGCTTTTCTGGGCGAGGAGGGCGGGGCCTCCCAGCTGAAAAAAAGCGGAGATACCTTTATTGTAGACCCCATCGACGGCACGACCAATTTCATCACAGATTACCGCCACAGCAGCATTTCCATCGGGCTGGCGCGGGATGGGCAGATGTATGCCGGCGCGGTATATAACCCTTATCTGGATGAAGTGTTCTCGGCAAAGAAGGGAGAGGGGGCCTTTTTAAACGGAGCGCGCATCTGCTGCGGCAACCGCCCTCTCTGCGAAGGCACTGTGGGCTTTGGGACATCCCCCTATCACCCGGATTTATGCGATGCTACTTTTGATCTGCTCAAGGCGCTATACCGCGCTTCTCTGGATATCCGCCGCAGCGGCTCGGCTGCTCTTGATATCTGCTATGCTGCCGCCGGGCGCACGGCGCTGTTTTTCGAGATGGTGCTGGAGCCCTGGGATTACGCCGCCGCATCCATCATCGCGGCTGAGGCAGGCGGCCTTTGCACGCAGCTGGATGGTTCTCCCATCACTCTGGAAAAGGGGTGCTCTATCCTCGCGGGCAACCCTGCTGCCCGGGCAGATTTTTTCGCCCTGGCCGCGCAAAGGGCTTAGGCGCCGCTTCTTCCAAGGGCAAACACGCCATATCCATATAAAAGAAAGGAGCTTATTATGCCTAAAAAAATTCTAGCAATTTTAGCCACCGCCCGCACTGGCGGCAACACCAACGCCCTGTTGGAGCACTGCGCCAAAGGCGCAGAAGAGATGGGCGCGCAGGTGGAAGTTCTTCCCATCGGCACCGCAAAAATTGCGGGCTGCCTTGGCTGCGATTTCTGCCGCAACAATCACACCCTCTGCATACAAAAAGACGATATGCAGCCCCTCTATCAGAAATTGCAGGAGGCAGATGCTGTTGTGCTGGCCTGCCCGGTATATTACGGCAGCTATACCGCCCAGCTGAAAGCGTTTATCGACAGGCTCTACTGCCTGACGGAAAAGCGGCCAAAGAAATGTGCGCTGCTGCTCACCGCCGGCGGCGGGGCCGGGGAGAACTGCGCGTGCGCCATCTCTTCCTATCAAATTGCGGCCCAATACCTAAATTGGCAGGATCAAGGCTATGCCCTGGCCGACCAGGTGGATACCCCAGCCCAGGTGCACGCCCACCCTGCCTGTGCTCAGGCCTACCGGCTGGGCAGGGCGCTGGCGCAGTAAAAAGACAAAAAAAGGGCAGAGCGCTTTCTCTGCCCTTTTTTATATGCCGCACACTTCTCAATGCGCCACATAGATGCTGCCCTCCAGGATGCGCCGGGCCGTTCGGATGACAGCCGCGCTTTGCAGGCTATCCCCCTGGGCTTGCAGCATCAGCGGAAGCACGCCGCTCAGGTTCCCGATGCGAAGCTCCTCCTGCTCCGCCCTTGCTCCAAGGGCCTCCTGCACGGTTGTGCCTGGGATTTTCGCCGCTGCCCCAAGGGCGATGGCCGTGGTGATGGGAAAAGCTCTGTGCAGCTGCCCCATGCAGAAACACCGCGCCAGAATATCCATCTCCTCCGCCTGAATGGGTGTTCCATCCAGCGCGCGGCAATCCTTTGCCCCCTGCACCAAAACTACATCGGGAACAGCGGGGGAGAGGCGCTCTGCATCCTGCCAGCGCTGCACAAGGCCACAGCGCTGCGCAGCCTGGCCGCGCACTGCCATCAGCTTTTCTAAGAGCTCAGCATTCCCGCCAATCTCAATTCCCTCCGTGCCCTTAAGCCCGAAATCCTCTGCTCGCAAAAAGACGGCGGCCCCTCCCGCATCTACAATGCTGCCCAGCACTTTTTTCCCATCGGGCAGGAGAAATTCCTCCCTTTCCTTTGAGGTGGGAAGGGGCTTTCCCGTCACCGCCTCGCCGGGGCCGAAAAAACGCACGAGGATGGGCGCGCCCGTTCCCGGCACACCGGCGATGCGGGCATCTCCATAGGGGTCAGGGCGGCCGTTCTCTGTGGGCGCAACCTCCTCTATCAACCTTTTCGTATTGGTATTATAGATGCGAACCAGCGTTTCCGGACGGGCGGGCTGTACAAGCCCCTCCTCTATGGCAAAAGGGCCGATACACGAGGAGATGTTGCCGCAGTTCACATTTTCCGAGACGCTGGCCTGCCCAATGCCCACCTGGAAGAAGGTATCATCCACATCCACCCCCGGCCTTTTAGAGGGCGCTACTACCGCAATTTTGCTGGTAGAGGAAACCGCGCCGCCCATGCCATCTATCTGCTTGGGATCGGGAGATCCCATAGCGGATAAAAACAGTTCCCTCCAGAGCGCCCGGTCTTTTGGAAGATCCTTCTCATGGAACATGAGAGCCTTGCTTGTGCCCCCCGCATATAGAAGCAGGGGTATTTTCTTATTTCCATTTCGCACACTTCTTTCCAAAGCGCCTCCCCAAAAAGGGCGCGCTCAAAGAGGATTCCCCGCCATTGCCGGGCGTTTTCCACAGC
>OJPS01002257.1_pt1 | contig 11254 bp, 9 predicted proteins | sample 1598551 | NCBI WGS metagenome assembly OJPS01 (sample SAMN03922488, study PRJEB24848) | human gut metagenome | isolation source: stool sample | host: Homo sapiens | place: Germany | collected 2011-05 | reverse complement strand
GGCGCTCGAGATGTCCGAACACGCGCCGGGCCAGCTCCACGGCCGTCTCGGCCAGCGCCGCCGCGATCTCCGCCTCCGTCCATCCCAGATTTTCCGCGCCGAACTTGAAATCGTCGATGACGTCGGCCGCCACCGGCAGCGCGCGCTGCGTCACATACCCTATCGCGGCGCTTTCGCGGCGGCCGAGCGACGCGCAAACGCGGCCGTCGTACGCCACGCGGCCGGACAGCGTGCCGTACGGCACCGTTTCGGGCTTGATGCAGTTTAACAGCGTGGTCTTGCCGCTGCCCGACCGGCCGGCCAGCACCACGAATTCGCCGCGGCCGACCGACAGGGTAACGCCGTCGAGCACCGGCGCGCAGCCGGAATAGGCAAACGTCAGATTTTCGATCTCGATAAGCGCCATTTGCACGCCTCCGTAAGGCCGGCCAGCGCCGGCAGAAAACACAGCACGCCGAAAGCAATCGCGGCCGCAATGTCCGCCGCCGCGTACGGCATCGTGTACACGGGATAATACCAGTACGGATCCGCGGTAATACGCGCGGCGATGACGACGGCCGCGCAGACGGCGGCCGCGATAAAGAAGACCGTGCCGCCTTTCTTAGCGCCGTACCGCGTGCGGGGGCGCAGTCCGAACCCGCGCGCGCGCATCTGCACCGCCGTATCCGCCGCGTCTTCCAGCGCGCAGCCGACCGCCGTGTCGAGGACTTTCAGCCCGCCGCGCACCGTCTTTTTCTCGCCGAGCAGTACGCGCGCCTCGGCAATCGCGGCCACGTCCCGCCTGAGTTTGGGCTCGCAGCCGAACGCGGTATTGAGGATCAGCGCGGTCTTAGGGAGCGCCCGCCCGAGCATCGCCGCGAACTCCGCGCCCGAAACGGCGCTCCCCAGCGCGTAGAACCACATAAGCACCGCCGCGAACATCCCGCCCGCCGCCAGCCCGTATACGCACGCTTCGGCGGTCACGGGGTTGTCGAACAGGTAAAACAGCACCGTCACGCCCAGATGGTTGACGAGCGGATTGACGAGCGCGGCCAGAACGAGCGCCGGCAGACAGATCGTGAGAGCGAAAGCCGCCCCTTTCCGGCCGCGCAGAACGCAGCCGGCGGAGAGCGCTCCGGCCAGACTGAGCGCTGCAAACTCCGGCCGGGTGACGGTGACCGAGACCGCCGCCACGATAAGAAGGTACAGCACCGTGAAACCGGTGCGGAACGTCCGCACGGCTCAGTACTCTCCTAAAGCGCCGATCGTATAGCTGAACGAGACCGCGTCGCCCGCTTTCAGCGTCACCTGCGGCGCCGACAGCCATGTCTCGCCGTCCATAGGCGTCTGTCCGTTGACGGTGAACGTCCAGCCGCCCCAGTATGCGCCCGTGGTGGCGGCGTCCGACAGATTGCCTATCGACGAGATGTATCCGTCCTGCGCCGCCACCGGCAGATTCTCCGCCCGGCACACGCGGATCACGAAGTCGTACAGCGACTCGTTCTCCTTCGCTTTCAGAAGCGCCGCGTTAAAGAAATACCCGTCCTCCGGCACCACCGCCTTATAGCTGTCGGCCACCGCGTCCGGATTCTCGACGAGCGCGAGACATTCGACGGTCAGGGTGACGTCCAGCGTCCCCTCCGTCTCGTCGTCGGTACAGCCGATCATCGCCAACGCGGCCACGACGGCGAGCACGGCCGCAAACAGTAACGACAATCTCTTTTTCATAAAAAAACCTCCTTCCGCACCGAAGGGGGTAAATTTGCCTGCCGAAAAGAGAGACTTGCGTCTCCGTTCTCCGGCCCGCTCCCTCCGAGCTGCCTGCGTCGCGCGTACGGGCAGGTCTCCCGGCTCGGACGGTGCGGAACACGGTTCCTGCGGTCCGCCGCGCCTTCCCGCACGCGGAAAGCGCGCAGTGGCCTGTTGCTGCGGACGACGTCCTTACGGTAGCGGGGGCTGCCGCGGTGTTTCACCGCGTTCCCTTTTAAGGCCCGCGTCTCCCGACGAGGGCACCCGTACGCTTAAACTTTATATACAGTATACCATATACGGCGGAAATTTTCAACCGTTTGGGGGCTGCGGGCATTTTTCGTCCGGTTCCGTCCGTTCTGCCCGGCAGATAACGCCGCGCGTCCGCGCCGGATCCGTCGGCCGGACATACCGTCGGAGGAATTTTTCGCGGAAAAACGGCCGTCGCTGCCTTTTCATTTATTACATTTTCGTTCGATATTTGTTCGGATTTAGGTTTGACAAACCGCATTTCATAGTATATAATATAGATAAGTCGGGAGAAAAGGTATGCGAATCGATAAATTTCTGAAAGTCGCCAGAATCTTAAAGCGCCGCTCGGTCGCCAACGACGCCTGCGGAATCGGCAGAGTTTCGGTCAACGGCAAACCCGTAAAACCCGCGCACCAGATCAAGACGGGGGACATAGTCTCCGTGGAGTTCGGTAACCGGACCGTCACGTTCCGCGTCGCCGCGATCAATGAAAAAGCAACCAAAGAGGAGGCCGTACAACTGTATGACATCATTTCCGATTCGTAAAACCGCAGCCGTCGTGCTGGGTGCGGGCAAAGGTACCCGTGCGAAACTCGGTTTCAACAAAATGTTCTTTCCGCTGGGAGATAAGACCGTTCTGGAAACGTCGGTGGACAAATTCCGCCAGCCGTACATCGACACCGTCGTCGTGGTGGCGGCCTCGGACGATCTCGAATACGTCACAAAGCGCATTCCCGACCTTCCCGTCATCGCCGGCGGCCGGACGCGCTCCGACAGCGTGCGCAACGCGCTGAAATATCTCGACGGCGAGGGGAATTACGAGCTCGTGCTGATCCACGACGGCGCGCGGCCTTTCGTCACCGAAAAACTGATTAAAACGGTTATCCGCACCGCCTCCGAAAAGGGCAGCGCGGTGCCCGTTCTCGAACCGGACGACGCGCTCAAAGAGGTCGTCAGCCGCAAGATCCGCGCCTCGCTCCGCAAGGAATACACGCGCGCCTCGCAGACGCCGCAGTGCTTCGACTACGCCCGTCTCCGTTACGCGTACGGGCATGCGATCGGCGATTTCGGCGACGACGCCGAAGTGTACGAGCGCGCCGGATACGACACCGTTACCGTGCCCGGTGAGTACGGCAACGAAAAACTCACCCACCCCCACCAGTTCCTGCGCGCCGATTTTGCGCGCATCGGAACCGGCACCGACGTGCACCGCACGGAAGAGGGCCGCAAGCTGGTGCTGGGCGGCGTGACGATCCCCTTTAAGCGCGGCCTCGTCGGCCACAGCGACGCCGACGTGGTGCTGCACGCCGTCACCGACGCGGTGCTTGCCGCAGCCGGCCTGCCCGATATCGGGGTCATGTTCCCCGACACCGATCCGCAGTACGAGGGCATCGACAGCGCGATACTGCTGGCCCGCGCGCTCAAAGCGGCGGACGCCGCCGGCGTCAGGCCGACCGGCGTTTCGGTCTCGATCGCGGCCGAAGCGCCCAAACTTGCGCCGCATATCCGCAGCATACGCGCCTCTCTCGCCAAAAAACTGCGCCTCGATATCGGCCAAGTGAGCGTCTCCGCCACCACGACGGAAAACCTCGGCGTCATCGCCGACGGCCAGGGCATTGCGGCCACCGCCGTCGTGCAGGCTTGCCGGTATAAGCTCCCGGCCGAAAATCCGCAAGAGGTGTGAAAATATTCCCATGGAATCCGAAAAGATAGAAACCGCTGCCGACGCCCCTCCCCGAAGATTTTTCCTGCGGCCGGCGCATTCCATTGCGCTGGGTTTTTTGGCTGTCATTTTCTTAGGGGCGTTTTTTCTGTGTCTGCCGATATCCAACCGCAACGGCGAATGGCTGGACTTTGTGGACGCGCTGTTCACGTCGACCAGCGCGGTGTGCGTGACCGGGCTCATCGTGGTGCCCACGGCGCCCACCTACACCGGATTCGGCCAGGCGGTTGTGCTCATCCTGATACAGATCGGCGGTCTGGGGCTCATGACGCTGTCCACCCTCATGCTCATGCTGCTCCGCCGCAAAATCACGTTAAAAGACAGGCTGGCGCTCACCGAAGCGCTCAACCGCGACGAAACAAAGGGCGTCGTACAGCTCGTCAGGCGTATTCTCGTCATGACGGTTGCCATCGAGGGGGTCGGCTCGCTGCTGCTCATCGCGCCTTTCGTCATGGCGAACGGCCCCATCGGCGTGTGGCAGGCGGTGTTTACCGGCGTTTCGGCGTTCTGCAACGCCGGCTTCGATCTGCTCGGCACGCCGGCGTCGCCCTACGCATCTCTCACCGGATACGTGTCGAGCGTCACCGTGTCGGTCACCGTCATGCTGCTCATCATACTCGGCGGTCTCGGCTTTTCGGTCATCGCCGAAGTGCTCGGCAAAAAGTTCCGCTTCTCTCGCCTGTCCCTGCACGCCAAGCTGGTGATCATCTCCACCGCCGTGCTCGTCGTCGGCGGCGCGCTCGTGTTCATACTCATCGAATGGAACTACTCGCTGGCCGGGCTCCATGCGGGAGATAAAATCATGGGCGCCTTTTTCCACTCGGTCACCGCGCGCACCGCCGGCTTCAATACGACCGATCTCACCGCCATGCACCCGGCCGGACGCGCCGTCATGATGCTGCTGATGTTCATCGGCGCCTCCCCCGGATCGACCGGCGGCGGCATCAAGACCACGACGTTCGCCATCGTCCTGTGCCTGATGATCAGCGGCATACGCGGCAGCGACGAGGTCGTCGTACTGCGCCGCAACATCAAACCCAAGACCGCCTATAAGGCCGTCGCCGTGTTCGTGACGGGACTCGCGCTCGTGTTCGGGCTGACGCTGCTGCTCCTCGGCACCGAAAAGGAAACCCTCGAAGCGGTGGGCATGTACAACCTCGACTACATCATGTTCGAAGCGTTCTCCGCTTTCGGCACCGTGGGCGTCACCTGCGGGATCACGCCGTATCTGTCGGTCGCCGGAAAGCTGGCCGTGGCGTTCGTGATGTTCTGCGGGCGCGTGGGTCCGCTCACCATAGGCGTCCTTTTCGTTGCGAAACATTCCGAGCTGCTCCGCTACCCCGACAGCTCGCTGATGATAGGTTAGCCGGCCGTTCGGCGCCGCCCGGCCTTCATCGGAGTCCTTTTTACATAAGATACTGCCGCATGCTATAAAATCCCGGAACAAGGAGAAAATCATGGCTAAAATCGTCAAAAACCAATACGTCGTCATCGGCCTCGGCCGGTTCGGCATCGCGCTCACCAAGAGCCTGTTCGCCGAGGGCGCCGAAGTGCTGGTCATCGACCGCGACGCCGAGAAGATCAACGACATCGAACCGTACTGCACGCAGGCCGTGTGCGCCGACGCGTCGGACGAGCGGGTGCTCGCCAAGCTCGGCGTACGCAACTTAGACGTCGCCGTCGTGTGCATCACCAACGACATCGAGTCGAGCATTTTCGTCACGCTGCTCTTAAAGCAGCTGGGCATTCCCAAGATCATCGCCAAAGCGCAGGACGACAAGCACAAGCACGTGCTGGAAAAGATCGGCGCCGACTACGTCATCGTACCCGAAGAGGAAATGGGCATAAAACTCGCGGCCAGTCTCGTCAAACCCAACATGATCGAGATACTGTCGCTGTCCAACCAGTTCCGCATCGTCGAAATCCGCACGCCGGAAAAGTGGCAGGGCAAATCGCTGCTCGAACTCAATCTGCGCACGACCGAGCGCATTTCCATCATTCTCATCAAACGCGGCGACACCGTGCTGGCGCCCCCCACCGCCGAATGCGTGCTGCTGCCCGACGACATACTCGTCATTGCCGGCGCCGTCGCCGACATCAAACGCCTGAGCAACAAGGCCACCGCCAAGGTGCTCGAAGACTGACGGCTCCGCTTTACGCCCGACCGGCCGAAACCGTTCCCGCCGCGGTATTTATATAAACCGCGGCGTTTTTTTATCCCCCCAAGCGGTTGCTTTTCCCGGCGGAATGTGCTATACTACTCGTATATAAAATATGTAACCGCTTACACAAAGCGGTGGGAGGAGAATTTTCATGCGGTTTATGGACGACAACGTTTTGCTGGAAAGCGACACGGCGCGCGGGCTGTACGCGGCGTGCCGGGATCTGCCGATCATCGACTACCATTCGCACCTGCCGCCGGCGGAAATAGCCGGCAACCGGCATTTTTCCGATCTGGCCGAGCTGTGGCTGAGCGGCGATCATTACAAGTGGCGGCTGATGCGCGCGTGCGGCGTGCCCGAGACGCTCATCACCGGGGACGGCGCGCCCAAGGACAAATTCCGCGCCTTTGCCGGCGCCGTCGGTCTCGCGCCGGGCAATCCGGTAACCGTCTGGTCGCAGTTCGAATTGAAGGCCTATTTCGGCATTGCGGAGCCGTTGACGGCCGACAGCGCCGACGGCATCTTCGACCGCACGGCCGGGGCCATGGCAGACGAAGGGTACCGCGCGCGCGACTTCATCCGCCGCTCGGGGGTGGAAGTCGTGTGCACCACCGACGACCCGGCCGACGACCTTGCCTGTCACGACGCGATCGCAGCCGAGCACCCGCCCTTTTCGGTGCTGCCCTCCTTCCGCCCGGACAAGGCGCTCAACATCGAAAAGAGCGGGTTTGCCGGATATATGAACACCCTCGGCGCGGACAGTCTCGACGCGCTCAAACAACGGCTGACCGAACGGCTGGACTACTTCTGCGCGCGCGGCTGCCGGGTCACCGACTGTGCCCTCGACAAGTACACCTATGCGCCCGTCTCCGAAAAGACGGCGGCGCGTATCTTTACAGCGGCGCTCTCCGGCGAAAAGATCTCCGCGCTGCAGGCGGAGAACTACCGCACGCACATGCTGCTGTTTTTAGCGCGCGAATACCATAAGCGCGGACTCGTCATGCAGCTGCATTTCAGCTGCCGCCGCAACGTCAACACCGCGGCGTTTGCCCGCTTCGGCCCCGATTCGGGCTATGATACCGCCGACGTGTCCCCCGAAATCGCCAAGCTGGCGATGTTCCTGGACGCGCTGGGCGACGAGCTGCCCAGGACGGTCGTGTACTCGCTCAATCCGTACGACGACAAACTGATCGCCCCCGTCATCGGCGCGTTCCAGCGCGGCCGCGGGTACATTCAGCACGGCAGCGCCTGGTGGTTCAACGACACCTATTACGGCATCCGTTCGCATCTTACAACGCTGTGCGAGTACGGCGCTCTCGGCACGTTCATCGGCATGCTCACCGACTCGCGCAGCTTCTCGTCGTACGTGCGCCACGACTACTTCCGCCGCATTCTCTCGGGCGTCGTCGCCGAGGAAGTCGACCGCGGTCTCTTCCCCCGCGCCGCGGCCGAACAGGTCGTGCGCGACGTCTCGTACTACAACGTAAAAAAATATCTGGGGCTGTAAAAGCCTCCCCGTTCCCGTCCCGTCCGACCGGCGTCGCCCGGCCGGACGCGCAGATTTTCTGGGAAAAAAGCGGAAGCCGGACGGAAAATATATGGTAAATCAGTAGATTTTTGTCGAGCTTTTTGCTATAATAAAACGGATTACTGATTTATGCGAGGTTGTATTATGAAAAAAATCGGCGTATTGACATCGGGCGGCGACGCGCCCGGCATGAACGCGGCCATCCGCTCGGTCGTCCGCTGCGGCATTTATGCCGGCATGGAAGTCGTGGGTATCGAACGCGGCTATGCCGGTCTGCTCGAAGGAAAATTCATTCCCATGACGATGCGCAGCGTGTCCGACATCATTCAGCGCGGCGGCACCATTCTACGCACCGCGCGCTGTCCCGAATTCAAGACCAAAGAGGGGCAGGCGCTCGGCATACAGCAGCTGCGCGCGGCCGGCATTGAGGGACTCATCGTCATCGGCGGCGACGGCTCCTTTATGGGCGCGAAAGCGCTGAGCGAGCAGGGATTCCCCTCGATCGGCATACCCGGCACGATCGACAACGATCTGGCGTACACCGACTTTACGCTCGGCTTCGACACGGCGTGCAACACCATCTTAGACGCCATCAACAAGATCCGCGACACCATGACCAGCCATGACCGCGTTTCCATCATCGAGGTTATGGGCCGCAACTGCGGCGACCTCGCGCTGTACACCGGGCTGTGCGGCGGCGCCGAAGTCATCATCGTCCCCGAGAAAAAGATGTCTATTTCCACCATCGTCGGGCGCCTGTCCGCGGCGCGGGACCGCGGCAAGCTGTCCGGCATCGTGGTACTGGCCGAAGGGGCCGGCAAAGCGGACGATCTGGCGGCCGAAATCTTAAAGCGCGCCAAGTTCAGCATCCGCACCAGCGTGCTGGGACACCTGCAGCGCGGCGGCTCCCCCAGCCTCAAAGACCGGTATCTCGGCACCGCCTGGGGCGCGCACGCCGTACATCTCTTAGAGCAGGGCATCGGCAACCGTATCTGCGGCATCCGCCGCAACAAAATCTACGATATGGACATCGTGGAAGGCTGCGCCATGAAGAAAAAATTCGACAACAAACTGTATAAACTGGCCGAAATCGTGGCGAGATAAGCTTTTTTTCCGCTTTTTTATCGTCTTATCATAATTTTGTCACATAAAAGTTGTATTATACAGGTAACCTCATTAGTTTCCTATCTTGGCATATACTCCTCGCGGCCGTGCGCCCGAGGGGTATATGTCGTTTCCGGGGAAAATTCCGTTTCCTCCTGTTATCCCCCCCCCGTGCGGCAGCCTCCGACAAAACACGTTTTCGGGCAAAATCCCGGCCGATACGCGCAAACCGCCGCGCATAGCGCATACGTGTAAACGGGATGAAAATTTCAGCAGGGTAAGGAAATTTACTTGACAATACTATTTGCGTACTTTACAATTATCGTATGAAATGATTTTACGGAGGATATGGAACCATGATTGCGAAAGAAGACGCCGTCGAAGTACTGAGCCTTTTGACCAACTGGCGCACGAAGTTCATGCGCATGGGCGATCTGTCCGGCAACGAACTGCTTACGCTGCGCGCCGTCATCAACCGTAAAGAGGCGGGCGCGCCCGACTATACCATGGGCGATCTGGCCGATTACATCGACGTCACCAAATCGGCCGCCAGCCAGCTCGTGGGCCGGCTGGAAGAAAAAGGGTTTCTCGTGCGGTACATGCCGAGAGACGACCGGCGGGTCGTCCGGGTAAAGATGACCGACGTGGGCGGCAATACATACGGCACGTTCCGCAAAGGGCTGGACGCGATATTCGCCGAGTACGTGGAGCTGATGGGCGAAGAGGATACCGAAACGCTGATCCGCCTGATCAGAAAGAGCAACGAGATTTCGTCCCGCATGGCGGCGGAAAAGAAATAACGCGAACGGAAAACAAAGAGGCGGAAAAGGTTTCCGCCTCTTTGTTTTGTCGGGAAGGAGTAAACGCATGCTGCAACTGCAAAACATCGTCAAGGACTACCGCACCGGGGACACCGTCGTGCGGGCGCTCGACGGAATCAGCCTCACGTTCCGCAAGTCGGAGTTTGTGGCTGTGTTAGGCGCCAGCGGCTGCGGCAAGACGACGCTCCTCAACATCGTCGGCGGGCTCGACCGCTACACCGACGGCGATCTGCTCATCCGCGGCAAGTCGACAAAAGAGTTCCGCGCCTATGACTGGGACGCGTACCGCAACTCGTGCGTGGGCTTCGTGTTCCAGAGCTATAACCTCATTCCCCACCAGACGGTGCTGGGCAACGTGGAGCTGGCGCTGACGCTGTCGGGCATCGGCCGGGCCGAGCGGCGGCGGCGCGCGGAAGAGGCGCTCGCAAAAGTCGGTTTGTCCGATCAGCTCAATAAAAAGCCCAACCAGCTGTCGGGCGGGCAGATGCAGCGCGTGGCCATTGCCCGCGCCATCGTCAACGACCCCGAGATCATTCTCGCCGACGAACCGACCGGCGCGCTCGATTCCAGAACGAGCGTGCAGATCTCCGACCTTCTGGCCGAGATATCGGAAGATCGGCTGGTCATCATGGTCACGCACAACAACGAACTGGCCGAAAAATACGCCTCCCGCATCGTGCGGCTCTCTGACGGCGTGATCGTGGGCGACACGAACCCGTACACGCCGGAGGAGGAAGCGGCCGACGAGGGGTACGGACTGCCGGACGGCGGCACCGTGCCCGACGCGCGGCAGACGAAACTTGGACTTGACGGCGACGGCATACCCGCTGTGGAAATTGTGCCGGCGGAGACCGACAGTGAGAAAAAGCGCCGGGCCGCCGCCGAAGAAAAGGCCAGACGGGCGCAGCTGAAACGGACGTCGATGAAGTACACGACGGCTCTTTCCCTGTCGTTCCGCAATCTCGTCACCAAAAAGGGCCGCACGTTCATGACGGCGTTCGCCGGCTCCATCGGCATCATCGGCATCGCGCTGGTGCTGGCCATATCCAACGGGTTCAACCGCTACATAGACAAGATGCAGCGGGACACGTTAAGCAACTACCCCGTCACGGTGTCCAACATCGCCGTCGATCTGGAGACGGCCATGAGCGGATTGCAGGCCGCGGGCGAAGTGAAGTATGAGGAATACCCCGACGACGATATCGTCTATAATTACGACGACACCGACGCCCTGTCCAATCTGTACCACGTCAATTATCTCACGGAGAAATACGTGGCGTACGTCGACCAGCTGAAAAGTATGACGTACGGCCGCGGCGATCCGGTGGTGCTGGACATACAGAAGTCGTACGCCGCCCCGATGAACATGCTGACGTTAAACGCCGCCGGCAAGGCCGTAGCGGTCACGACCACCCAGCAGAGCATGATGGGCGAAACGTCGCTGTTCCAGGAGCTGTTGTCCAACAGGGACTTCATCGACACGCAGTACGACTTGCTGGGCGGCACCTATCCGCAAGAATATGACGAGATCGCGCTCGTCGTCGACAAGTACAACCGTCTGTCCCTGTCCACCGTCAAGGCGCTGGGTTTTAACGAAGGCGCCGACAGCTACGATTTCGACACGCTCATCGGCAAGGAATACAAACTGATCTTAAACGACGCCTATTACACCCGCACCGACGACGGCGGTTTTGCGGTGCTCGACGAGAGCGCCTACGCCGACGTGTATGCGGATACGGACAACACGATCACCCTCACGCTCACCGGTATTTTGCGTATCAAGGAGGAAGCGCCGCTGTCGCTGTACTCGTCGGGGCTGGTGTATCTGCCGTCGCTTACCGAAGTGTATCTCGAAGACTGCGCGCAGTCGGAGATCGGCCTCGCGCAGAAAGCGGAGAGCGAGTACGTGTACCGCTGTCTCTTATACACATCTCCG
>OJPS01002252.1_pt1 | contig 11262 bp, 5 predicted proteins | sample 1598551 | NCBI WGS metagenome assembly OJPS01 (sample SAMN03922488, study PRJEB24848) | human gut metagenome | isolation source: stool sample | host: Homo sapiens | place: Germany | collected 2011-05 | reverse complement strand
ATTATATTCGTTTTTACATTTGTTTATTCGATTATTTTATATGCTTTTTCAAAAGCTAAAGAAGGCAATACACTGGTTTCCAATCATATGATAAAACACCATGTTTTAGAAGTGATAGAGAATTGATCATGCGCAGTATGGACCTGCTTCGCGGGAAAAACCCGAATCCATTTACTAACTATGTGAAGAAAGACTGCTATATTTGCCTTGTAACAATCGTTGCTGGGCAAATTATCGTATATACAGAAGCATATGAACATACAAAAATTAAAATTACTATTAGCAACAGCCTGTCTGGCTCCCCTGCCACTCACCGCCCAAATCACGGAAAGAGAACGGCCGGCAGAATGGAAACACCTCATTACAGGCGGACGCTACATGGACCGTTTCGAAGCAATGCCCGATGGCACGCTCTCCGGAGAGACGTGGGGAGCGGACAGCGTACGCCCCCGGTATATCGACAACGGTATCGAACATCCCGACATCTCGTTCTGGGGAGGCAATATCCTCCAAACGCCGGACCGGAAATACCATCTGTTCGTATGCGGATGGCCGGAAAGCGCACCCAAAGGGCATATGGAATGGCCCAATTCAACCGTTTATCATGCAACCGGCGATCATCTGCATGGGCCTTTCACCATCCAAGACACAATCGGGAAAGGGCATAACCCGGAGGCTTTCGTCCTCAACGACGGCCGGATCGTCGTATATGTCATCGACGGATATTATATAGCCGACCAGGTCAACGGCCCCTGGCAATACGGAAAGTTTACGTTCAATCCCCGCGACCGGAAGATCATCGAAGGACTGAGCAACCTCAGCTTTGCCAAAAGGCAGGATGGTTCTTATCTGATGGTTTGCCGGGGAGGAGGCATCTGGATCAGCAAAGACGGCATCGCCCCTTACGAACAGATCACGGACAAGCGGGTTTATCCGCCTGTCAAAGGAGAGTTCGAGGACCCGATCATCTGGCGGGATTCCCTGCAATACCACCTGATCGTGAATGACTGGCTGGGGCGTATCGCTTTCTACCAACGTTCCAAAGACGGCATCCATTGGGTGACGGAACAAGGGGAAGCCTATGTGCCCGGCATCTCCTTCCATCGGGACAGGCATGTCGAGCATTGGTTCAAATACGAACGTCCTAAAATATTCCAGGACAAACAAGGACGTGTAGAGCAGATGAACTTTGCCGTCATCGACACCGTCAAATGGGATGATCATGGCAATGACAACCACAGTTCGAAGAATATCTGCATCCCGATGAACAAGGGGATGCTATTATCCGTCCTAAACCGAACACCGATAACGGCCTCCACTGAAACCATCCGGGTCAAGGTCCTGGCGGAAGAAGGCTTCGACCCGCTCCGGGAGATCGATGTGCCGTCCCTGCGGTTCGGTTCATACAACGAAGTGAACTTCGGACGGGGAAGCCAAGTGATCCGGACCGAAAGCTCCGGAAAAGACCTGATCCTCACGTTCGACGGACGGGGAAGCGGTATCACACCGGATGAGTTCGCCCCGAAGATGATCGGGAAAGACAAGCAAGGAAAGATGCTATTCGGCTATGCGAGCCTGCCGTATGCCGATTATACGCCGCCCCTGCTGTCCAGCTTGCGTCCCGTCTACCGGAAAGACAAAAACGAAGTCAGAGTCGAGATCCAGAACTTCGGGCTTTCGACTTCCGGGGAGACAGCCATCGAGATCAAACAGAACGGGATGTTAATGGGCAGCCGGAAAGTAAAGGCACTCAAACCGTATGAGAAAACGGAACTGGCCTTTACCCCCAAGAAGGGAGAATGGACGGATAAGGCCGGTTATCAGGTCGTGTTCCTCCGGGACGGACAAGTCGTTGAGACAAATAATTTCACTATTCAATAATAATCGCTTATAAACATGAAACACACCTTTATCCTCCTGCTTGGAGCCATGTTGTCCCTACAGGGGCAAGCCCAGGACAAGCAGATGCAATTTCAGAACACGATCAAGGTCGAAGCTGGCGACAGCCACGCGGACATCATCGCGAAAGCCGCCCATGTCGTGCCTTCGCCCAACCAGTTGGCGGCGTTGCAAAACGAATTCATCGCCTTCATCCATTTCGGACCGAACAGTTTCACCCGGTTGGAATGGGGAAGCGGAAAGGAAGACCCGAAAGTCTTCGACCTGAAAGAGCTCGACACGGATCAGTGGTGCGAGGCCATGAAAGCCGCCGGCATGAAAATGGTGATCCTGACGGTCAAGCACCATGACGGGTTCGTCCTGTGGCAAAGCCGCTACACAAAGCATGGCATCATGTCCACCGGTTTCCGCAACGGCAAAGGCGACATCCTGAAAGACCTGTCCGAATCCTGCCGCAAATACGGATTGAAGTTAGGCGTCTATCTGTCACCGGCAGACCTGTACCATATCGAAAACCCGGAAGGACTGTACGGCAACCTCAGCCCATACACCAAACGGACCATCCCGCGGGAAGTCCCCGGACGGCCTTTTGCCAACAAGACCCGTTTCGAATTCGTAGTGGACGACTACAACGAATACTTCCTCAACCAGCTCTTCGAGATCCTGACCGAATACGGCCCGATCCACGAAGTATGGTTCGACGGGGCACATCCCAAGCGGAAAGGTGGACAGACCTACAACTACCCCGCCTGGAAAAAACTGATCAAGGCACTTGTCCCCAACGCCGTTATCTTCGGACGGGAAGATGTCCGGTGGTGCGGCAATGAAGCCGGCGGCACACGGTCGACCGAATGGAACGTGGTCCCCTACCAGGCAAATCCGGACACGATGTCGAACTTCGCCGATATGACCGACAAAGACCTCGGAAGCCGTGAACAGCTCTATAAAGCCAAATACCTGCATTACCAGCAGGCCGAAACCAACACTTCCATCCGCGAAGGCTGGTTCTACCGGGACGACACGCACCAGCAAGTACGAAGCACCGACGATGTGTTCGACATCTATGAACGCGCCGTAGGAGGCAACTCCACTTTCCTGTTGAACATCCCGCCCAACCGGGACGGAAAATTCTCTCCGACGGATGTAGCCGTATTGAAAGAAACCGGCCAGCGAATCCGGGAAACCTACGGGACCGACCTGTTCCGTCAGGCAAAAGGCCCGAAAGAGGTGCTCGACCAAAATGCAGACACCTATGTGACGGCCGATAAGGACGGGGCGGGAATCGTCATCTCCACTCCCCAACCTGTCACCCTCAACCGTCTGGTTCTCCAGGAAGCGATTGCCGCCAACGGGGAACGGGTGGAAAGACACGCCGTGGATGCCTGGATCGACGGAGGATGGAAAGAGATCGCCCATGCCACCAACATCGGCTACAAACGAATCCTGCGTTTCCCGGATGTCACGACGGACAAGATACGGGTCCGCATACTCGAATCCCGCCTGACACCCGCCATCTGCACCATCTCCGCCCATCACTACAAAGCCCGTCCGCCCCGGTTGAGCGCACAGAGAAGTATGGACGGATTGGTTACCATCGAACCGATGGCACAGGAATTCGGCTGGAAAGCGCACGGCGAGAACATTGCCGAGAACCTGAACGCGGGTTTCAAGATCTACTATACGACAGACGGAACGGAACCATCGGCAGGCTCTACCGAATATAAAGCACCTTTCCTGATGGGAAACAGCGAACTGAAAGCGGTAGCCATCCTGAACGGAGAAAAGGGAGCCATCTTACAAGAACGGTTTGGGCTGGTCAAGAAGGGATGGAAGATAGCCGACAAGACCGCGCAATCCCTTGCCATCGACCTCGGCAGCCAGCAAACGGTAAGCGGCTTTGCCTTCACCCCGCAAAAACAAGGCGGTAAGGGCACAGTAGCCGGTATCATCCGGATCAGCAACGACGGGAAGAACTGGAAAGAGGTGGAACGCTTCGAATTCGGCAACCTGATCAACGATCCGTCCAAACGCTACCATCATTTCAAGCAAACGGTAAAAGCCCGCTACGTCCAAGTGGAAGCAGCGGAAATCGCCGCCCGTACGGAGGCTGCCGCCCTTGCTGGAATAGACATCTTCTAAGGCTCGTCTACAAACAGTATATACCTTGTAAGGTAAAGTCATATACGTTATAAAGTAAAAGAAAAAAGGTTATAGGGAATTTTATTTTACCCTATAACCTTTTTTCTTTTATTCGTTCCTGTGCTAGCCCGGAAGAGCAAAGACAGAACTACATCGCAAAAGGTGTAGCTTTCACATACGCCTTATATCCTTTAATCATGCCGGGGAATCCTTCTTCTGCACGGGGCAGGTAGCGGAAACCGGATATCGTCTGCTCTTCCTTCAAATCGATCACGACCTGGTGCGGATATTTGTCTCCCTGCTTCGTGCTCCAATAGGTAGATTCCTGCAAATCATAGATCTTATCGGCAGTAAAGTTACCCCACTGCGTGCTTTCGCTGTCCGCATAAGAGATGTTCCAATGCTGGCGGGGGAGCGGCTTGCCGTCTTCGTCCAACAGATAGAACTCGGCCATAGCGGCATTGTCCTTGCCATCCTGTGCATCCAATGCCTCGAGGCAGAAATAGCGGCCCTTGACAGTCCGGCCGAACTTCACTTTCTGCCAGCCGTTTCCGGGTTTCAGCGCACCGTTGGCAACCGGTTTCTCACCTTTCAGGTTCAGCGTCTGCCCCTCTTCACGGTGGGTAGCCGGGGCTTCAGCCCGCAACATATCCAAGATCGGTTCCTTCCGGCCTTCCACTACAGCCTTTTCCGGGCCTAACAGGTCGAGGATGATGATCTCGTTCTTTCCCTTCTTCAACCAGCATCCGGGCATAAACAAAGTCTGCTGAGGTCCGATCTCCCAGAAGCGGCCCATCGCCTTTCCGTTTACCCAAACCATGCCTTTTCCCCAGGTCTGCATGTCGAGGAACACGTCTCCGACTTCATCCAGCTCGAAAGTAGTCCGGTAATAAGCCGGTCCGTCGAGTTTGTCTCCCGCTGCATACTTCTTGTCCTGTACGAAAGCGTAATCGACCGGGAAGCTGTAAACCTGCCAGTCTTCCAGTTCCTGTCTGCCGGTGTCGCTGATCAGTTCCACCTTATCCGTAATCCCCTTACGGTCGTGGATGGCAACATCGAAGTTGACACGTCCCATCGCCTCCACCAGGATATCCAGGCGCGTTCCTGCTGCCAAAGCCGGCAGCACCACCGTGTTTTCACCTCTGCGACGATCCAGACGGCCCAACAGTTTGCCATCGGCAAAGACCTGTGCCCAGTCATGCACCTCATCGATCAACAGGGTCGTTCCTTCCTTTACGGCAGGCAGAGTCGTCCGGTAAAGGATCGTTCCCCAACCCTGGTCGAACTGCTCCATCGGTTTAATCTCTTTCGAAGCCTGGGGAGCAGGCAGATTGTCGAACAGCGGAGCCACTTCGCCGACGGTGAACGCCGGGATCTCGATCAAAGGATAAGCTGCCGGGACATCGGGTATGACCTGACCGGAATCGGCATATTGTGTCAGCAGTTCACGTAACTTGTAGTATTTGGGAGTCGCCCACCCCGCCTCGCTGATCGGGGCGTCATAGTCGTAGGAGCTGCACATGGCGGAATAGGCCGGGCTGTTCGCACCGCCCCAATGTCCGAAAGTCGTCCCCCCGTGCGCCATATAGAGCGAGAAGGAGATATGGCGGTCCAGCATGTCCTTGATACCGGAAACCATCACCCCGGCATCGCGCGTCTCGTGCTTGCGTCCCCAATGGTCGAACCATCCGCTCCAGAACTCGCTGCACATCAGCGGAGCATCGGGGCGTGCCTCTTTCAACTTCTTGAACTGGGCATCGATATTAGCTCCTGTCCCGAAGTTGATCGTCCAGACCAGATCATCCAAACCGTTCAACTGGAAAGTAGAGCTCCAGTCACACTGGAACAACGGGACATCCGTAAAGCCTGCCGCCTTCACCGCATCGCGGATATTGGCGATATACGCCTTGTCGGTAGCATATGCCCCATACTCGTTCTCGACCTGTACCATGATGATATTCCCGCCCCGGGTCACCTGCAAGTCAGCCAACTGCTTGCCGATCTCGTTCATGAACAGCTTCGTCCGTTCGAGGAAATAGGGATCGTTGGTACGGAGCTTGATATCCTCCTTCTTCAACAACCACCAGGGCAGTCCGCCCATCTCCCACTCAGAGCAGACATAAGGGCCGGGACGCAACATGATATACATGCCTTCTTTCTGGGCCAGCCGGCAAAAAGCGGCAATATCGTTCTGCCCCTTGAAATCGAACTCGCCCGGTTTCTGCTCATGGATATTCCAGAACGCATAGATACAGATCGTATTCATGCCGAGTGCCTTGCACATCTGAATACGATGTTGCCAGTATTCGGCGGGGATACGGGTATAATGTATCTCCGCCGCCTTAATCACAAATGGTTTGCCATCCAGCAGGAAGGTTCCCTTCCCGATAGAAAAATCGTGCTTCTCCCCTTGTCTGGGACTGCATCCTGAGAGCAGGAGGATAACGCAGCAGGTTATCAATCCTGCTAAAATCTTGTTTACGTGTTTCATATAAGTTAATTGTATTGTACTGTCACTGTTTTATCTTTCTCTGTTTCCAGAATCAGGACTCCCTCCTTCTCCAGTTTATCTCCCTTGTTGCCCGTTACGGAAGCGACTTTGCATCCTTCAGGGATAGCCAGACGCAACGTCCCGCCCTGTTCGGGCAAGATACGGACTTGCCGCACCTGCCCCGCCACCTTTTCGGCCGAGACAAGGAAAGCGCCCATGGCACGCAGTTTGTCGAAAGATACATCCTGCCAGGCAACCGGTACAGCCGGGAACACCCGGATAACGCCCGTATGGCTCTGGAGCAGCATCTCCTGGATACCGGCGGCAAAGGCGAAGTTTCCTTCCAAAGTAAACGGACGGTAGGTGAATTTCGACTTTCCGCTTTTCGTCTGGTCGCCGTTCGCATGGAACGTATTCGGGAGGCAGAAACATTCGGCAAAGGTGCGCAGTGCATCGGCAGCCCCTTCCCCGTCGAAGGCACGAGCTTTCATATTCCCGAACCAGCTATAGGAATAGCCGCACCAGTAATCAGGCCCGAAATCTTGTAGCTTCTTCAAGGTCGCTTTTATAATCTCCTGGGATTTCTCGCCCTGGCTCCAATCAACAAGGCCGAGCGGATGGATCGACATGGCGTGGGAGAAATGACGGTGCGACTGGTCGTAAGGGAAACCTTTTGCAAAGGTCAAAGCCCGGTCTTCATCCAGGTTCAGATCGGGCAGTTGAGCACCGATCGCTTTCCAGTGGGCAGCCTCGTCTGCCAACCCCAATTCGGAAGCCAGCTCGGAAGCGGCATTGAAAGCAAAGTGCATCAAGGAAAGGTCATAGTTTGTCATATCCTTGAACCACGCATTGATCGAGTTGTCGAAAATTTCCGGGCTGGAACTCAGCGGCAACCGGCGTACTCCGTCAGCATCGACTGTGGAGATCTGTTCGAGATAAGTCGCCACGTCTTTCAGAAACGGGTAGGCCCGCTCTTTCAGGAAAATGCGGTCGGCCGAATACTTCCAATGCAGATAGAAATGCTGTCCCAGCCATGCGCTGACCGTCGGCGACATGGAGTACTGTACCCATCCGCCCATCGGCTCGCCGGTCAGGGTGCAAACGCCGGGAACATTCATCCCGTCCGTCCCGAAATACTCTCGGGTATATTTTTTATACACATCACGCTGTTCCCAGAGGGTATTCAGATAGCCCATCCCCTCCTGCAAATGGTTGCCGGTATAGGCAGGCCAATAACTCAACTGTGTGTTCAGGTCATGATGGTAGTCTCCTTTCCAGGGCGGCAACATCCCGTTATCGGCTGTCCAGACTGCCTGAAGGGAAATCGGATAAGAGTCCTCGCGGGCAGCCGACCCGAACTTGTACATCTCGTTGTCGTACTGTTTCTGCAGGAGCGTATCCGGCAGCGAGACGGACGACTGTGCCCAATAGCCTTTCCAGAAGTCCATATGCGAGCGGTAGTCTGCCTCCACGCCACGCTCCATCGCTTCTGCCGTTTCCTGGTCGGCCCGGTCGGCGGCCAAAGAAGAAGTCAGGCTCCATACGCCGCTGAGCGTGCCGCCTTTCTGCTGCCAACGGACGACCACATCGTACGAAAAGCCTCCCCACCCTTCCTGATGGAAAGTGGTCGTACCGGCTTCCTTCTGTATCGTCCCCTGTTTATATCCGAGGCGTCCCAGGGCCGGACCGGCATGCGAGTTGTCGCCTGCGACCTCGTCCGGATTGCTGTAGCGGGGTGCAATGATCTCCGGCGAAACCGTATCCGGCAGGTTCTCGAAGACAAACCATCCGACCGGTTCGTCGGCATGCACGAACGTTTTCAACTTCGTCCCGTTCTCCCAAAGCACCTCACAAAGGGCATTATTGAGGAAAAGATGTACGGAAGAAACCTTCCCGATATTCAACGGGAACTCCAAAGCCGCCCCCGGTATCTTAGACGGGGCAGGCAAGGCGTTATAAGGGTGGTCGAACTTCTTCTGCACCGGCAGATAATCCCCTTTCCTCACCTGCTCACAGACCCAGGCAAAACGATTGTTCGGTCCTGCAATACTATCCATCGGGCGCAAGTCCCAGAGATCCGTCCGATCCAGCGAAAAACGTAGCACAGAATCGCGTTGCCAGACTAATGTTCCTACTGTGGCATTTCCCAACGGAATTCCTTCATCCCAAGTCTTGGCCAAGTGACCAAACTGCAAGTCACTGCTTGTCGGTGTGACAGGCAGTGACTCCTTTTCGCAACAGGCAGCCAATAGGCATGCGCTTATGCAAGTTAGCCAAAATTCCTTTTTCATTCGTATTAAATCGATATTATTCTTTCTTTGTCTCCTGCAAAGATACGGTTTATTGATTTAATAACTGCTTGACAGCTTCGTCCGAACGAGTTTCCGTCTCCTGGATTTTTTATAGTCGAACAAAGCATCGAGTTCGTAAAGTTGCAGGGTAACAGTCGGGGCAAAACGGTCGGAAGCGACATAGTTGCGGGCTGATGTCAGCAATTGCTGCATGGCCGGGCGTTTCTCTATATCCTTAACCGGATCGACCACAAGGACAAACAGCTTGCCGCTTGCCGCAATCTCTCCGCTTTCGCTTTCGAGCTGCCAAGTCAACTGCCCTTTACGGATCGCTTCGGGACCGAAATGATAGATGCCATCTTCGCAGTAAAGGTCTCCGCATTTGTGTAAGCACGCTTCTGAAGGCGCGCCAGCAGGACGATCGGAGCACATGATTCACGGTATTTCTCAGGGGTTACCAACCCTTTGCTTTCCCAAAAGGCATCCAAGATACCGACTACTTCTCCCGCCTCTTCAGCAAGATCATGGGGATGCCGCCGCTGGAGTACAAGAAGATGAAGAAAGGATGATTACCAATAATACTCATCCATAATCTCCTGCATCCGGGGCGTTGCGGCATCGGTATCGCCAACCTCGCGACGGAGTTTCAGCAGCTCGCGCTTCATCTTTTCGATTTCACCGGCATAGGCGGGGGAATTGTAGACGTTATGGTCTTCGTGGGGGTCGGACAGCAGATCGTAGAACTCCCACGACGGCGTGACGGGAGCCTTATCCGATCCGGTCGCATTCAGCGGATCGCCGTAGAGGAACATCAGTTTGTAGCGATGGTTGCGGATGCCCATGTGGGCGGGACGGATCTTGTGGTGCGTCCAGTAGCGGTAGTACATGGACTGCCGCCAGTCGCGCGGAGTCTCGCCCTTCAGGTTGTCGCGAAAGCTGCGGCCTTCGCTGCACGACGGGGCGTCCACCCCGGCATAGTCGGCCAACGTAGCGGCAAAATCAATATTGAGGATGATGTCGGAATTGCGCGTCCCGGCCGGGATCTCCTTCGGGTAGCGGATAACAAACGGCATGCGAAGCGGCTCCTCGTACATCATGCGCTTGTCGAAAAAGCCATGCTCGCCGAGGAAATAACCCTGGTCGGAGACATAGACTACGATCGTATTCTCGGACAGCCCCTCTTCATCGAGGAAACGCAGCAGGCGGCCGATATTGTCATCGATGGCCGCTCCGCAACGCAAGTAGTCGCGAATCAACTTCTGATAGATTTTCCGGCGCGCATCTTCCTTGCCCATTCCTTCTACGGAGAAAGGCAGTTCCGGATACTTGCACCACCAGGAATCCGGGTCTTTCGAGGCGATCCCCCATCGGCGGGCCATATCTTCCAACGGTTGTCCGGGGAACGTACGCCCGGATTCTTCCGGCCCGAACTCCATCATGTTTGCCGGTTCGGGGAACGTGACTCCGTCATAAATATGTTTCAACCGTTCGGGGAAATCCCACGGTTCGTGCGTCGCCTTGAAATGGCAACACATCATGAAGGGTCGGTCCTTATCGCGCGAACGGATCCACCGGATCGTCTTGTCGGTCACCAGGTCGGTCGAGAAGCCCTTCTCCACCTTGCCGCTTTTCCCTTTATCATCGTCTATCCAGCCCTCCGCGGTCTTGAAAAGCGGGTCCCAATATTCCCCCTGGTCATGGAAAACCGAAAAGGTGTCGAAACCCGACGGCTGCGTCTTGAGATGCCATTTGCCGAAAAGGGCCGTCTGATACCCTCCCTCCTGCATGCGTTTCGCAATATTGTCCAAAGCCGGATCGAGCCTGTCTTCAAGCGTATAGACCCCGTTATGATGGCTATAGGCGCCTGTCATGATAGCCGCGCGGCTGGGCACGGAGATCGAGTTCGTGCAAAAGCAGTTGTCAAGCACGCACCCCTCGGCCGCCAGGCGGCGGATATTCTCGTTCTTCACGTATTCGCTCAGTATTCCTCCATAGATTCCCCACGCCTGCGAGGTATGATCGTCGGAAAGGATGAAAAGGATGTTCGGGCGTCCAGAGTCGGCTTCCGGCTTTTCGTCTGCCATCGCAGGAGAGGCAGACGCCAAAAAGCCGGTCGTGATGATTAGTTGATCGAATGTTTTCATGACATTTTTTGTTTTTCTTTCCTACAAAAGTAATGAATTTAAATAGATACCAACAACATTATCTTGCAAATGAAACCCCTCGTTTCATGCAACATGACAAGGAACCTTATCGATTTCCGAAAAAATCATATCTATAATTAATTATTCATTTGCTTTCAATATGGCGGAGTTTCTTGTCTTCTCTATTTCTATTTGCTTAAATGTATGCTTTTTACCCCAGTTGAACCGATAACTCACATTCACATAAAATACATGATCGTTTATTTTCGGACCATAATTCCGGGAATATGAGCTATAG
>OJPS01002249.1_pt1 | contig 11275 bp, 12 predicted proteins | sample 1598551 | NCBI WGS metagenome assembly OJPS01 (sample SAMN03922488, study PRJEB24848) | human gut metagenome | isolation source: stool sample | host: Homo sapiens | place: Germany | collected 2011-05 | reverse complement strand
GTTTGATATAAGGCGCACGCTTTTCTGCGGGCAGGCTTTCCGCTGGAAAGAGCTTGACGGCAGATTCTGCGGTATAGCAGGCGGCAGATATGCCGAAATATCCGACAACGGCGACAGCACTTATACTGTTCACGGCATAGAAAAAAGCGACATTTCTTACTGGCAGTCATACTTCGACCTTGATACCGACTATGACGCATTGATAAAACAGTTCTCAGAGGACGAGCATATGAAGCTTGCCTGCAAGGAAAATCCGGGCATAAGGGTACTCAGGCAAGAGCCGTTTGAAACGCTTATCAGCTTCATAATCTCGCAGAACAATAATATCAAGCGTATCACCGGTATTATTGACAGGCTGTGTGAGAGCTTCGGAGAAAAGACGGACAGAGGCTATATGTTCCCCACACTTGAAAAGCTTGTCGGCGTTACCGCCGAGGACTTAGCGCCGCTGAGAGCAGGTTTCAGAGCAAGGTACATAGTTGACGCAGTAGAAAAACTGAGTAGCGGCGAGGTTTCCCTTGACGGTATAAAAGCTATGGATACCGCAGCGGCAAGGGATGAGCTTAAAAGGATAAAGGGTGTCGGCGATAAGGTCGCCGATTGCGTACTGCTTTTCGGCTATCATAAGACGGACGCTTTTCCGAGAGATGTATGGATAAAGCGTATCGAGCAGAAACTATACCCCGACGGTCTGCCGGAATGTATAAAGGGCAACGAGGGGATAGCACAGCAGTTCCTGTTCGATTATGCGAGAACGCACGAGATCTGACGGAGATAAAAATGGTTAACATAGGCAACGAATGGGACAATCTGCTTGCAGACCAGTTCCGAAGCGAATATTACAGAAAGCTGAGAGCTTTTCTTGTTGATGAATATAACAGATACAATGTATATCCCCCTGCGGATTGCATTTTCAACGCACTGAAATACACGCCCTACTCAAAGGTAAAGGCTGTGCTTTTAGGTCAGGACCCATATCACGGTCCGGGACAGGCGCACGGACTTTGCTTTTCGGTAAAGCGTGGAGTTATGCCGCCCCCATCGCTGAAAAATATCTTTACCGAGATACACAGCGACCTTGGCATAGACTTTGATATGTCTGTGGGCGAGCTTACCGACTGGGCAAGGCAGGGAGTTCTTATGCTGAACACCTCGCTTACCGTCCGTGAGGGTATGGCGGGAAGTCACAGGGGAAAAGGCTGGGAGATACTGACCGACAGGATAATCGAGCTTTTAAACGAGCGTGATGTGCCTACGGCATTTATCTTATGGGGAACCAACGCAAAGTCCAAAATGCCGCTTATCACAAACCCGAAGCACGCAGTTTTCACAGCGGCGCATCCGAGTCCGCTGTCGGCATATAACGGATTTTTCGGCTGCCGTCATTTTTCAAAGGTGAACGAATTTCTGAAAAGCAACGGCATAGAACCGATCGACTGGAGCATACATTGATCGTAAATACGGATAAAGACAATAAGAGAACGGAAGAAGGATATAGCTTATGATATGTGTTACAGGCGACCTGCACGGCGATATAACACGATTCAGGTCCCCGGTGCTGAAAAAGCTCAGACGTGGCGATGCACTGATAATAACGGGCGATTTCGGCTGTATTTGGGACGGCAGTAAAAAAGAAAAGAAAATGCTTAAAAAGCTCGGCAAAAAGAAGTACAACGTGCTTTTTGCGGAGGGCGTACACGAAAATTTCGACCTGCTCGAAGAATATCCCGTAGAGCAGTGGTGCGGCGGTAAAACAAGGCTTATATCGGGCAATCTGCGTCAGCTTATGAGAGGGCAGTATTACACGATAGCGCAAAAGAACGTGTTCGTTTTCGGCGGCGGTCAGAGCGAGGAAAACAACAGCTATCTTGAGCCGGACGATGAGAAAAGCTGGATAAAGGAGCTTCCGACCGATGAGGAGCTTGAAGAAGGGCTTCGCAACCTTGAACAGCATGGCAACGAGGCGGATTTCATAATCAGCTATGAGCCGCCCGCAAGAATGATAGAGTTCATCGACATAGGCACGATAAGCCGCAACCATATAAATACATATCTTGACAAGGTGCTTGATACGGCAAAGTTTAAGATGTGGTATTTCGGTAAAAGGCATATAAACAAGCTGATACCGCCAAGATACCGCTGTATATTCGATGCGGTCGATGTAGCGGACGATACACGGCTTCCGAAGCAGAAAAAGCAGAAGCCGGAAAAGGTGAAGAAAGAAAAACCCGAAAAGAAAACAAAAAAGGATAAAACAGCAGGAGAAGAGGATTAAATCCTCTTTGATATAAGGCAACACCGCACAATTAACGGCTATCGCCTTTGCCGCACGCTAAGCTTTCATATTTTCCGCCATCTTGCACAAATTTCGCTTGACAGGCGTCAGCCTGCCTGCACTCATATACAATCTGACGAAAAATCTGACTAAGCAATCGCACGACAATAATTATGCGGTATTGTCATAAAAACAAATCTCCGTAAAAGAAAGGAATCAAAGGATATGGCAGAATTCAAGTATGAAATAACACAGGAGCTTGGCGTTATCAGCGAGGGCAAGTACAACATTGAGCTTAATATGGTAAGCTGGAACGACAGAGAGCCTAAGTACGACATTCGTTCGTGGGCGCCCGACCACAGCAGAATGGGTAAGGGCATTTCGCTCACAGAAGAAGAAATGGAGCGTCTGGTCGAGCTGTGGAATACAAGAAACGAAGAGGACAGCTTTGAAGAATAATTACTGAAAGGAACGGCGAAATGGAAAAGTTACTCGGAATGACGCCCCCTATGGGCTGGAACAGCTGGAACACGTTCACCTGGGAAATAAACGAAGAGCTTATAAAGCAGGCGGCTGACGCATTCATCGAAAACGGCCTTAAGGACGCAGGCTATGAATATGTTGTTATAGACGACTGCTGGAGCGAAAAGCAGAGAAACGAAAAGGGCGAGCTTGTGCCTGATCATTGGAAGTTCCCGAACGGCATCAAGCCCGTTGCGGACTACGTTCACTCAAAGGGCCTTAAATTCGGCATCTATTCGTGTGCGGGCACGCATACCTGCGCAGGTCACCCCGGTAGCTTTGAGCACGAATTTCAGGACGCAGAAACATTCGCAGAGTGGGGCGTTGACTACCTGAAATATGACTATTGCTATAAGCCTGTGCATATACCCGGCGAGATACTCTACAAGCGTATGTCTACCGCCCTCAGAAACTGCGGCAGACCGATAATGTTCTCCGCTTGCAACTGGGGCAATGACGATATATACAAGTGGATAAGAGAGAGCGGCGCTCATCTTTTCCGCTCGACAGGCGATATTCAGGATAACTGGGAGTCGATAAAGCGCCTTGCACTGTCGCAGATGGGCAACGAGTGTTACGGCGGCTGTTTCTGTCACAATGATATAGATATGCTCGTAGTCGGTATGCACGGCGGCTCAAACAACCAGTACATAAACGGCGAGAGCGACGATCAGTTCGGCAATAAGGAAGGCAAGGGTCTTGGCGGCTGTACAGATACAGAGTACAAGACGCATTTCTCACTGTGGGCAATGATGAATTCACCGCTTATGATGGGTTGTGATATCCGTCATATGACCGACAGGACAAAGGAGATACTTACCAATAAGGAAGTTATCGCAATAAATCAGGACATTGAGTGCAGAGGACCCTACCGCATAAGCCAGTGGAACAACCCCGAAAACGTATTCTCACTTGTAAAGCCGCTCGCCAACGGCGACTACGCTATAGGTATGTATAACTTCAGCGATGTTCCTGCGGAAATGTCGTTACAGTTCTGGGACCTTACAGCCTCACGACTGTGCGGTATATACTGCAAAGGTAGTAAAGCTGTAATGGCAAACTACAAGACCTGCAAGAAGTGCGGCGCTTTGCTTGGCGGCGATGATATAGCGATCTACAGAAAGCTGGTCACACGCAATGCCGATGAGTTTTTCTGCATAGATTGCCTTGCGGATTATTACAACACCACCCGTGAGGTAATAGAGGAACGCATAGCGTATTACAGGAAAAGCGGAGAATGTACGCTTTTCAGATAATTCGGAATAAAGAAACAACGGAGCATATCTGCCTGATATGCTCCGTTTCAGTCTGTCGATAAACTGATTGTTATTACAAAGCCACGCAGTGAAACATATCGCCAACACCGCTTAAAACAGTTTCCATATCGACAAGTTATCAATAATTTCGTGAGTGCATCATTACAACTGCTCTGACATTGACTCTTCAAAAAAACGCACTATCCCTCGAAAAGCACCATCACACTTGCCATATGAACGCTCTGTTGGTTTCGCATCCTTGCGAAACTTTGGGCGTTCAATTTCGGGCATCCATGCCCGTCCCTTGTCAAAGGGAGGTGGATTGACGGCAAGGCACAAGCCTTGATTTTATTGCTTTCTGCTTGCAATATGTCCACCCTTTTTATGCTGCAAACTTTTCTGCCGTCAAGACGGAGGGATTGCTTTACACCCACCAGCCTCTCCATCCCCACAACCCTCGCAAAAAGACAATAATCCCTCGCTCCGCACAATGTCCTTGCCTCTTTATGAACGCTCTGTTGGCTTTGCGTCCTGCAAAACCTTTGGGCGTTCATTTCAGGCATCCTTGCCTTGCTTGCCCCTCCCGTTGCGCCAACCCTCACCATTCCTACAGCCTTCTTAAAAGAACATCCGTCCCTCGCCCCGCACCATGTCCTCGCCTCCCTTGTCAAAGGGAGGTGGATTGACGGCAAGGCACAAGCCTTGATATTGTTGCTTTCTGTTTGTGCCACGTCCGCCTTTTTTATTCACCAAACCTTTCTGCCGTCAAGACGGAGGGATTGCTTTACACCCACCAGCCTCTCCATCCCCACAACCCTCGCAAAAAGACAATAATCCCTCGCTCCGCACAATGTCCTTGCCTCTTTATGAACGCTCTGTTGGCTTTGCGTCCTGCAAAACCTTTGGGCGTTCATTTCAGGCATCCTTGCCTTGCTTGCCCCTCCCGTTGCGCCAACCCTCACCATTCCTACAGCCTTCTTAAAAGAACATCCGTCCCTCGCCCCGCACCATGTCCTCGCCTCCCTTGTCAAAGGTGAGGTGCTGTCGCCCGAAAAAATTCGGGCGACTACCGGAGGGATTGCCGCATCGACCCACTCCATCACCACAACCCTTTGCCCCGCACCACCACCATCGCCTTATAAACGCTCTGCCGATTCCCCATCCACCCTCATCAAAACTCACCCTCATTCTCCGTTCTCGCCTCGGGTATCACCACAACTCCTCCTTCGTTTTCCTCATCGTCAACCACGCCGCCGTCCCACTCGTAACCGCATCTGTTCTTCAGCCAGAAGATCTGCGCCGTTGTGCTTGGCATCACCTGCTTTTCAACCGTTTTGACAACACCCAGCTTACCGTCCTTTCCGACCTGCCTTGTGATTTCCGTCTGCGTGTATCCTATCGCACGCTTCAGCAATGCCTCCTCGACCTGCTTTTTTCTCTCCTCGTCACCGTCTTGTCCGTCACTTTGATATAATCTCCTTATTTCATCGTGCGTCAGCTTCCAGTTCCTGAGCGTTGTGCGATGTATCCCGAGCAATTCCGCTGTCTGCACATCGCTGTACCCAAGCTCGATACAGTGGCTGATTTTATCAAGAATTTCCTGCGTGATCTCTATGCCCCTTCTTCTTTCCGTGTATATCTCCCCTTTCCTGACCGTTTTCGCCTTGATTATAACAATTCGTCATAATCGTACCCGTCGTAGCTCCACTCTCCGCAATACTCCACATCGTACCCGCAGGCAGGACAGCTCCTCTCGGTTTCATATGCAGCCGTTCCCTGATATTCTCCACGGTACTGAAGTGCCCGTGTCAACTCATTGCTGTCATACGTTCCTCCGCATCTTAAGCATCTGTACATATATCCCCTCCGTTTTTCTGATTTTTTCTTCATTTTCGAAATCGTGTACGTTTTTTAGTACACAAAATACGCTATAATAGCCTTTAAAGGAATTATCAAGCGAATCAAAAATGATAACCGTGAAAGCTGTTGCAACTTTCCGTTGTCATAATGATAGCACACGCAGGGCTATTTGTCAACTGTTTGTAGCACAAATTCATCATTTTCGTTGAACTGCAACAATCTTTGACAACACTTTGTTTCTTTTATTGACAATTCAACACAATGTTGTTATAATTATCTCAGACAACAGAACGTCAATATGAAAGGATGAACCTTAAATGAGCACAAACTCCGGCACAGTTTGAGGCGCATTTTCCGAGAGGATAAAACAGCTTCGTAAAGCAAAAGGTGCGTCACAGGCGCAGGTAGCCGAATATCTCGGTGTAACCAAGCAGGCGTACAGCCTTTACGAAACAGGAAAGCGTGAGCCGCCGTTCGCCACATTATTGAAAATAGCCGAATATTTCGGCACAGACACAGACACGCTTCTTATGAGCGGCGATACCGCAAGGGTATCCGACCCCCGCCTTAAATTCGCACTTTTCGGTGAAACCGAAATAGACGACGATGTACTCGACGATGTAAAACGTCTTGCTATGCTCCAGCTTGAGCTCCGCCGCAGCAAAGAAAAGGACGGAAAGAAGTAAAGCGATGCAATGCTCTGAAGGGAGGGCAATGATAATTGGAACAGCTTATAAAAACCGCACAGGATAACGATATACTTATTGTAGATATGCGTATGAAGGGCAAACAGGGCGCTATGAGCCAATGCACCGACGGTATGTGCATTATCGCCATAGACCCTCATAAAGTTAAAAGTATAGCCGACCGAAAAGAAAAAACCGTTCACGAGCTCGGGCACTGCATGACCGGCGCCTTCTATGACGCAAGCTGTCCCGTCATCCCCCGCGGCAGATGCGAACGCCGTGCTACAGCGTGGGCTGTGACCCACACGTTCACCAGAAGAACGCTTATCAAAGCAATCAGAAGCGGCCTTACAGAGCTTTGGCAATTAGCCGATTACTTCAACGTGACCGAGCATTTTATGAAAGATGCTCTGACCTACTATGAGCTTTACAACGGCGAATAAGCATAACAAAAAAGCTCCCTTATGCGTTTTTTAGCATAAGGGAGCTTTTCGCTCCTAAAAATATGTTTGCCGCCCTATTAAACCCCCACAAACAAAAACGCCGATGATTTTCTCATCGGCGTAATTTATCAGAATCTCCCGGCATCCGCACCGCCTCAGCCCTTATCGGCTTTCTGTCACAGCACCATCCGCCTTACGAAACATATTCCTTCTTCACTATAAGGTCTGATGTTGTGGGATTCGGCACAGGGTCGATAATATTATCTATATACGTTACCCCGTAAACAAGATAATCCATCGCCAGCACCTGCATATCGTCAAGCGTTGCTCCCGCACCCACTCTTGCAAGGCCGTCCTTGTCACGGATTTCACCCTCGAATATCTTCGCCTTGCCTTTCTTTACATAGTCATAAAGAGTATCCGCTATAGTGAGCGTTTCCTTCTTGCAGGCTGCAGAATAAGGTGTCAGCTTCACAAACGCTTCACTGAAGCCTCCGACATAAACCTCCGCCATAAAGTTATCGTTTATGCAGGTTCTCACCGTGTCCGTGATAAACGTAGCCCAGTTGAGATAATACCCTACAAGCCCGTATTTCGGCGCCGAATAAGCCATATCGTTTGTAAAGCCTATCGACCTCATTCCGATCGAATCGCAGTAGTACATACAGTAATCATTCGACTGATACGAGAATATAACATCACAGCCCTTGCCCTCAAGCGTATTTACCGCAGTTTCCGTCTGTGCTTTGGTTTCCGCATAGATTATTTCGACATCCGTTTCTCGTTCCTTGTATATCTGCTGTATGCCGAGGATAAATGCGTTTACAACGCCGTTCGAGCAGTACATAAGATCGTCTGCGACTATTCCTATCTTGTGAGATGAAGAATTCCACGCCGCTACCGTTCCGCAGATGAATGCAGGTTGATACAGCTTCGGTCGGAACGTTGTAAGGTTCGTGAGCGATGCCGTGCCGCCGTAGCTCAGTATGTATACGTCCTTATCCTTTTTCGCATAGCTGAGCGCCGAGTTTGCAAAAACGTGCGATGCCGATACTATGATACTGCAGCCCTCGTTTTTGAGCACTTTTACGGCATTTTCAAACTGCGACACCGCAACGCCGTCAACATAACAGGTTTCAAGACCGAGCGCCGTTTCAATATCCTTACGGCTTTTCTCAAACATAAATGTCATGTTGTCCCTTGATATTTCTTCATTATATATATATCCGACCTTGGCGGATGTATCAAGCGAATAGTCAGGTGCCGATGAGCTTTCACCCGAGCTTGCACCGTCGCCCGAGCAGGCGCATAGCGTCAGTACCGCCGACAAGGCAAGCGCCAGTATTTTTATATATCTTGATAGCTTTTTCAACTTAAATCTACCTCCGGAAAAATCAGAAAAGACAGCAATAAAATCAGATTTTACAGCTATCTCATTATATCGGATATAATTATAACACATTTTCACAAAAAATTCACCCTCTTTTTCGAAAATTTGTTTTGATTTTTTGAAAATTTGTGATATACTTATATAGTCACAGCAGTACGTTATGCAATTTACACAAATATCCTACTGCACATTTTAAGGAAGGATCTAATAAAAATGAAGAAAAGAACAGCGGCGACAGCCGCAATACTCGCTTGTACAATGATGTTCTCCGGCTGCAGCGACAGCATTCTTACATCAGGTACTGACAGCGGCACAACAAGTGTTGAAAATATCTGGACGGCAAAAGACGACGACATAGTGGCATGGGCCACCTCAGACTCGCTTTCGGATGAAGAAAAGGAATATTATCAGGTCAAATTCAAGGATTTCTATCCCGAGTATTCCTTCACCATAGCAAATTACGGCCTTGACGAAACAAATTCCGCTTATGCCTCCTACGCTCAGGCGTACAGAAAGAATATAATAGATATGCTGACCAACGAAAAGCTGATACTCAGAAAAGCCAAGGAGCTGGGACTCGATCAGCTTACCGAAGAAGAAATGGCTGAGGTCGAAAAGGCCTATACAAAGAATCTCAGCGACTGGTACGCCTCATTTGAGAAAAAGGCGAAGACCGCACTCGGCATAAGCACCGATGATACCTCCGGCACAGAGGACAGCGCCAATGATGAAAAGATTCTTGAAAAGGAAAAAGAGCTTTTCAATGAATATATCGCAGGCTTCGGTCTTACCGAGGATACATTCCTGATGTGGCAGACCAACACGGCAATACAGAAAAAAGTCAACGACTACCTTCTTAAAGATATTACCGTATCCGACTCTGAGGTCGATGATTATATCACAAAGCTCACGGCAGAGGCTAAGCAGGCATACGAAAAGAGCGCTTCAAGCTATGCCACCGACTCCGAGTACAAAAAGGTATGGATACCCAAAGACGCACGTTATATCAAATATATAGCCGTAGGCATTGCATCATCCGATTATGCCGAGATAAATGCCGCAAGAAACGAGAGCGGCGCAGATGACGCAGAGATTGACAAGAAGCGTGACGAAAAGTTAGCTGAGATAAAGGAAAAGGCTGATGCCGCACTTAAAAAGGCTACCGCAGAGGGCGCAGACTTTGACGCAGTGGTAAAGGAATACAGCAGTGCATATTCCGAATCTACCAAAGGCGAACAGATACTCGTTCTGAACTCGAAGGGACTTATCTCCGATGCACTTTACGATGCAGTTTTCGCCCTTGAAAAGCCGGGCGATATAAGCGGACTTATCCCCACCGACAGCGGATATTATATCGTAAAGTATGTAAGCGATGCAAAGGTTACCGACAGCGACTTAAGCGATTACAGGAAGACCGTAAGGCAAGAGCTTTTAACCTCACGTCAGAGCGAAAAGACCAACGCTATACTTGAGGAGTGGCGCAGTGCCGTAAATTACGAATATGATTACGAAAAGCTGAACATCACCAAGGAAGAAAAAACATCGTCCGATGCTTCCGCTTCTTCTGCTGACAGTAAAGCCGATAATGAAACCTCCTCCGCAGCATCCTCCGGTACCACAACATCGGAATAATATGCAGATAATTGACCGCTCCGTAACAGGAGCGGTTTTTTAAAGGAGAATAATATGCCACTATGTACACTTTGCCCACGCAACTGCCGTATAGACCGCAGTAAAACAACAGGCGCCTGCTCCGTAAAAGGACTTAAAACAGCCAAAGCGTCACTCCACTTCGGCGAAGAGCCGTGCATTTCCGGAACGGACGGCAGAGGCGCAGGAACGATATTCTTTTCCGGCTGTTCGCTGAAATGTATATTCTGCCAGAATATGCCCATAAGCCGTGACGGCTTCGGCAAGGAAATAACACCGAAAAGGCTCGGTGAAATAATGCTTGAGCTTCAGGAAAAAGGTGCGCATAATATCGACCTTGTAACGCCTACCCATTATGCCGATATTATAGCCGGAGTGCTGACAAGCATAAAGTCACGGCTTCATATACCGGTAGTTTATAACTGCGGCGGATACGAAAAGGTCGAAACGCTGAAAATGCTTGACGGGCTGATTGACATTTACCTGCCCGATTTCAAGTATGCTTCTCCCGACCTTGCCCGTGAATATTCCTCCGCACCCGACTACCCTTCCGTTGCGGTAAAGGCGATTGCGGAAATGTACAGGCAGACAGGAAAGGTACAGTTTGATGAAAACGGTATGATGAAAAAGGGCGTTCTTGTCCGCCACCTCGTACTTCCCGGTTGCCGTCACGACAGTATGAAGGTACTTGATATGATTAAAGCCACCGTTCCTGTAAGCGATATAAGGATAAGCCTTATGCGCCAGTACACACCTTGCGGAAAGGCCCTTGAAATAAAGAATCTTTCAAGAAAACTTACCACTTTTGAATATAACTCGGTCACCGATTACGCCGCTCAGCTTGGCTTTGACGGCTACACGCAGGATAAAGAAAGTGCTACCTTCGAGTATACTCCCGAATGGGATTTTGAAGGCATATAAAAACAAATCCGACAGGAACACCCTGTCGGATTTCACTCTGTCGAAAAGCCGATTATTATTAAATTCGCACTGTTAAACATATCACCAACACCGCCTAAAACAGTTTCCGTACCGACAAGGCATTAATAATTTCGTGAGTGTATCGGTGCAACTGCACTAACATTGACCCTTCAAAAAAACGCTACTAACCTAAGATATATGTACTAACCTGCGGACGTGTAGCGTTAAGCGTTCCTGCATTGACAGGATATACAATGTTCGGGTAGTTTTAC
>OJPS01002244.1_pt1 | contig 11297 bp, 9 predicted proteins | sample 1598551 | NCBI WGS metagenome assembly OJPS01 (sample SAMN03922488, study PRJEB24848) | human gut metagenome | isolation source: stool sample | host: Homo sapiens | place: Germany | collected 2011-05 | reverse complement strand
TCCTTGCGGATATCCAGCTCCTTCTCGGCCTCTTTCCCCAAAAGCCATTTAAACAGTATTTTTTTCAAATAATCAAATTCCATTTTCCCATGTTTTACAATAAAGACTCCGGAAGGGTGGTTTGGTGTTATATAAAAACACCATTTTTTTGCAGGAAGTTCAAAAAAAAATAATTATCCCAGATAAGTCATCAGGCAAATCAACTTTTCCAACCTAGAACGGGGATAGTGACTCTTACCCTCCAGACTTTTCATATAAACTTCCCTGCTTGCCGGAGACAATTCCTCAAACACTTCATTTACCAAAGCATATACTTCTGATTCTATAATCTGATTAATAAAAGATTCTTCACAATACTCCGGTTCATACTCTGCCAATCGTGCTTCCTTTCGTTGTGTATCACGGATACAAGTCAAGCACACATTACGGACAGCATGATAAAGATAAGTTTTAAATGCAACCTCATTTTCAAACGTCTCACCTTGTTCCCATAATTTTACAAAAAGATTCTGAAGGAGGTCGCAAACTACTTCCACATCTTTTATATAACGGCAAGCAAAATATTTTAAAGCAACAAAATATTCTTGATATATTACTTGGAAACATTTTGCATCCGATAAATCTATCCGCCCTATCTTACTTTTTTGGCTCACAAAATGTAAAATTAAGATATGACAAAGATAATGGTTTTCCATAAAAATTCACAACACACACGGCTCTTGCATTTAACTTCTGGGTAATGGGTAGGGGATGCCTACCCATTACCCAGAAGTTAAATGCAAGAGCCGTGATGGTGTTTTATATTATTCTCCTATCAATTCGGGCACATATTTGTTATTTTATTTGCATGTGTTATTTTTGTAGTTATGAAATGGTTATTATGAAAAATTTATTTAGAACAGTCAGCGTGATTGCTTTAGCCGGCTGGTTTTTAGCATGTTCAGAGAGAAAAAGTGAGGCGTATTACGAAATTATTCCTGCCCCGCTGGAAATCCGGGAGAATTTTTCAGGCGGGGAATTCGTGTTGGATGATGACGTGTGTATTGTTTACCCGGGAGAGAACGAGGCAATGCGCCACAACGCTTTGTTTCTGGCGGATTACCTGAAAGCGGCTACCGGACGGGATTACCGGGTGGAAACCGGTTCGCGCGGGAAGAAAAATGTAACGTTACAATTAGATTCGAGTATTAAAAATCCGGAAGGGTACCGTGTGAATGTGTCTGCCAGCGGAGTAGTGATTGCCGGGGCAAGTGAGGCAGGCGTATTCTATGGCATACAAACGTTGCGCAAGGCTATCCCTGTAAAGGCGAACAGTGTTCCCGTATTAACCGCTGTCGGGATAGAAGACGAGCCGCGTTTCGGTTACCGGGGGGTACATCTCGATGTGTGCCGCCATTTTTTCACGGTAGACGAGGTGAAGAAGTTTATCGATATGATGGTTTTGCATAACATGAACCGATTACATTGGCATATTACCGAAGACCAGGGATGGCGCATCGAGATAAAGAAATATCCTGAGTTGACAACAGTAAGTTCCCGTCGCACGGAAACGGTGATCGGGCATAATAGCGGTAAATATGACGGTAAGCCGTATGGCGGTTTTTACACGCAGGAGCAAGCACGGGAAATAGTGGACTATGCCGCCGAACGCTATATTACCGTGATCCCCGAGGTCGATTTGCCGGGACATATGCAGGCGGCATTGGCCGCGTATCCGTATTTGGGGTGTACCGGAGGTCCGTACGAAGTGTGGAGAATGTGGGGAGTGTCCGAAGAAGTGCTTTGTGCAGGGAACGACAGCGTGTTGACTTTTATCGATGACGTATTGACAGAAATTATGGAGATTTTTCCTTCCGAGTACATTCACGTAGGAGGAGACGAGTGCCCCAAGGTGAGATGGGAAAAATGCCCGAAATGTCAGGCCCGTATCAAAGCATTGGGTATCAAAGGTGACGACAGGCACACGAAGGAGGAATATTTGCAGAGTTTTATTATTTGCCACGCGGAGAAATTTTTAAATGAACACGGGCGCCGGATGATCGGCTGGGACGAAACACTGGAGGGCGGTTTGGCCCCGAATGCCACGGTGATGTCCTGGCGCGGGGAAGGTGGAGGTATCGAGGCCGCACGCCAACATCATGATGTGATCATGACTCCGGACACTTACTTGTATTTCAATCATTACCAGAGCAAGGATACCGAGGAAGAACCGGAAGCGAATGGAGGTTACTCCCCGCTAGCACACGTGTATGGTTACGAACCCATACCTTCAATGCTCACTTCTGACGAGCAGAAGTTTATCAAAGGCGTGCAGGCGAACCATTGGACGGAATATATCACCACTTTCCCGCAATTACAATACATGGCTTTACCGCGCTGGGCGGCTCTTTGCGAAATTCAGTGGAGCCAACCGGAGAAGAAAGATTACGCTGATTTTCTAGAACGATTGTTGCGGCTGACTCGTTTGTACGATGCCCTGGGATATAATTACGCGAAGCATATATTCGATGTGACGGCAGATTATCGCGTTAACACGAAAAACGGGACGGTGGATATTTTCACGGGCACGATTGACGACGCACCGATTCATTATACGCTGGACGGGACGGAACCCACGGTTCAGTCGCCGGTGACGGCGGGGGTGTTGTCTGTCAGTCAAAGCGGAACGTTTCGGGCGATGGCGGTGCGTCCCTCAGGAAACAGCCGCGTAGTGACGGAAAAGATCACTTTCGGCAAATCGACTTGCAAGCCGATAGTCGCTAACCAGCCCATAAACGAGCAGTACAAGTTCAACGGAATCACGACTCTTGTCGATGGTTTGCAGGGGAATGGCAATTATAAAACGGGGCGTTGGATCGCTTTCCGGGGTAATGATATGGATGTGACGATCGATTTATGCCGGGTTGAGGAAATCTCTTCCGTGACATTTCACAATTGCGTAGAAAAAGGGGATTGGATATTCGACGTGCGTTCCGTGGCCATAGAGGTTTCGGAGGACGGGAAAAATTTTGAGCGCGTGTTTTTCGGGGAATACCCGGAGATGCAGGAATCCGACCGTAACGGATTGTACGTGCATAAGCAGACATTTGCCCCGGTGAAAGCCCGTTACATGCGGATTATGGCTTCTCCCGAGAATGTAATGCCCGATTGGCATCCCGGGAAAGGTTACCCGGCGTTTTTGTTTGTGGATGAAATAGTAGTGAATTAAAGAAAGATTCGGAAGATATGTCGTTTGTACGGAATCTGTTTTTCAGCGTGTTCCTGGGTGTCTGGGGAACATTGTCGGCACAGGAGGAAAGGGTGATTCCTGTCCCGAGGGAAGTACTCCCGGGAACAGGAGAGTTCCGTATATCGGAAGTTACGGCATGGCACACCAATCTGAGTGGAGCGGAGAAGGAAAGTTTAGTCAATTACGCGGCAGCGGAGTTATCTACGGGGAGACAAGAATGGCACGGAAAAGATCATACGGGCAAGGATGTCGTATTTTTTCAAAAAATATCCGATGCGGGCATTCATCCCGAAGGGTATGTTTTGGAAGTTAAACCGGAAATAGTGACGGTATCGGCCTCTACCGCAACCGGTTTGTTTTACGGTTTGCAGTCATTGCTGCAATTGATGAAGCCGGATGAACGGGGAGGCTGGACAGTTCCGGCCGTGACGGTTAAAGACTCCCCGCGGTTCGGGTACCGCGGATTCATGATAGATGTTTCGCGTCATTTCCGCCCGAAGGAGTTTGTCAAGAAGCAGATAGACGCTATGGCCCGTTATAAGTTGAACCGCTTGCATTTGCATTTGACGGATGCCGCCGGTTGGCGTATCGAGATCAAAAAATACCCGAGGCTCACAAGTTTTGCAGCGTGGCGCCCGGAAGCGGAATGGAAGAAATGGTGGAATACTGCCGGTGGACGCAAGTATTGCGAGCGGGAGGATCCTGCCGCTCAAGGCGGGTATTACACGCAGGAGGATATCCGGGAGCTGGTGCGTTACGCGGCGGAACGCCATATCACGATAATTCCTGAGATAGAGATGCCTGCCCATTCGGAAGAGGTATTGGCGGCTTATCCCGGTTTATCGTGTGCGGGTGAACCTTATAAGGGGTCTGATTTTTGCGTGGGTAACGAGGAAACGTTTACTTTTCTGGAAAATGTACTTACCGAGGTGATGGCGCTTTTCCCGTCGGAATATATTCACATCGGGGGCGATGAGGCTGGCAAACAGGCATGGAAGAGTTGTCCGAAATGCCGGCGGCGGATGGCGGACGAGGAGTTGAAGAACGAGGATGAATTACAGAGTTATCTGATTTGCCGTGTGGAGAAGTTTTTGAACGGCCACGGGCGTAAGTTGTTGGGATGGGACGAGATCATGGAAGGCGGGTTGGCTCCGAATGCCACGGTGATGGTGTGGCGGGGCGAGGAAGGCGGAGTAAGGGCCGTGAAAGCCGGGCATCGTGTCGTGATGACTCCCGGAAAATTTTGTTATCTGGATAGTTACCAGGATGCACCGCAGTTTCAGCCGGAAGCAAGCGGGGGGTATTTGCCACTGGCTAACGTGTATTCGTATGACCCGGTATCTCCCGCGTTCACAGAGGAAGAGGCGAAATTGATTTATGGCGTGCAGGGCAATTTGTGGGCGGAGTATATCCCTACCGATGAACATTACGAATATATGGCTTATCCCCGTTTGTTGGCTATCGCTGAAGTGGCGTGGAGTGAACCTGCCAACAAGTCATATCCTGATTTTCGCGGGCGGGTATGCCGGGAGATCGGATGGTTGCGTGACCGGGGGTACCATCCTTTTCCCCTGGAGCAAGAGTTAGGGGAACGTCCCGAAGCAAAGGAAAGGGTCGTTCATTTGGCATTGGGGAAGCCGGTGGTGTACAATGCTCCTTATAACGAACATTACAAAGCGCAGGGGGATAAGACCCTGACGGATGGCATCCGCGGGGGATGGACGTATTCCGATGGTGCGTGGCAGGGATTTATATCGCGGGACCGCCTCGATGTAACTATCGACCTGGGGAAGGCCATTTGCATAACTTCCGTGGAGGCAACTTTTATTCAAGTGGTGAATCCTGAGGTGTTTTTGCCGTGCGAGGTGATCGTTTCTTTCTCGACAGACGGGAAGAATTTCGTGGAAGCGAAGCGAGAGGAATACAAGGTATCGAAAGAAAAACCGGTCTGCTTTGGAAACTTCGGTTGGACAGGATGTGCCTCGACCCGTTACGTGCGTTACCAGGCCCGTTCGGACAAGGATTTACGCGGTTGGTTGTTCACGGACGAAATCATCGTGAAGTAAAAATGAATCACTATCTATTGCGGAAAATATGCATACATCTCAATTTCTCATCGGTGCAGCTTCGTCGGGCAGCGGAAAAACCACTTTCACGCTGGGATTATTGCGTGCGCTGAAAAACCGCGGTCTGAAAGTACAACCGTTCAAATGCGGCCCCGACTACCTGGACACCAAACATCATGCAGCTGCGGCCGGGCAAACGTCATACAATTTAGATACCTTCATGGCTTCAGCGACACATGTACAGGAGGTATATGCCCGGCATAGCCGAACGGCAGACATCTGCATCACCGAGGGGGTTATGGGACTTTTCGACGGATACGATAACATGGCAGGTAGCAGCGCCGAACTTGCCGGCCTGTTGCATCTTCCCGTTATCCTCGTGGTCAATGCCCGGTCGACCGCTTACACCGTCGCAGCAATCCTCTATGGTTTCAAACATTTCCGTCCCGATATCCAAATCGCAGGAGCTGTATTCAACTTCGTCGGTTCCGAATCGCATTACACCTACCTGCAACAAGCCTGCCGGGATGCCGGCGTCGAAGCACTGGGATATTTGCCCAAATGCAAAGGCATCGAAATACCCTCCCGCCACCTGGGCCTGAACATCGATAGTGAGTTTTGCTTCGATGAATTTGCCGACCGGATCGCCTGTCAGGTGGAACAGACGGTGGATATCGACCGTTTGCTGGATATTTGTTCCTGTGCAACTGCCCCGTCGTCCTGTCTTCCGGGAAAAACAAACAGCCATGCCAGTGACATGTGTATTGCCATCGCCTGTGACGAAGCTTTCAATTTCATCTATCCGGAAAATTTACGTGTACTGGAACAAAAAGGCAAACTCACTTTTTTCAGTCCGCTGTATGACAGTGAACTTCCCGTCTCCGACCTGGTGTATTTACCCGGAGGCTACCCGGAATTTTACCTTTCCCGTTTGAGTGAAAACCGGACGATGCGGCAGTCGATACTGAATTATTGCCAAAACGGAGGACACCTGTTTGCCGAATGCGGGGGAATGATGTACCTCGGAGAATATATTACCGATACAGACGGACATTCCTATCCGATGTGCGGTTTTTTACCGCAAGGAGCAACGATGGAAAATATGAAATTAAAACTCGGATATCGCAAAATTTTTCTGAACGGGCAGGAATACCGGGGCCACGAATTCCATTACTCCCGCATAATCCCGGGCCAAAGCCCCCTGCCATCCATTGCCCGGGTAACGAATGCCAAAGGAATGGAAGTCGATACGCCGGTTTATCGTTCCGGGCATGTCACTGCCAGCTATATTCACTTTTATTGGGGAGATCTTCCCCCGTTCTTTATTTGATAAACACACATAGGTAAACCGCAACGATCGATACTACCGTAAGGAGAGTTACCATGTGATTCACCCGGACTGCGATCCGGAAATCGGCATAGCTTATTTCTCTGTCGTTATCCCCGATATAAGGCTTCTCGACCAACAAACCGTGATAAACGTGTGCACCGCCGAACCGGCAATCTAAAATTCCCGCCATAGCCGATTCCGGGAAACCGGAATTCGGGCTGGCATGCTGGTGGCAATAACGGAAAATAAACCGGAACAGACCGGGACGATATGCTACCAGGGCCATAAACAAAGCAGTCAACCGGGCCGGGATATAATTCAATACATCGTCCAAACGGGCTGCCATACAACCGAACTGCCGGTAACGCTCATCTTTATAACCGATCATCGAATCCAGGGTGTTTACCATCTTATAAGCCATCATAGCCGGAAATCCGCCCAAAGCATAATAAAATAAAGGAGCCACAACCCCGTCACTCAGATTCTCTGCCATCGTTTCGAGTACAGCTGTATATATTCCCTTAGGCGATAATTCCGACGTATCTCTGCCTACAATCCAGGACAGGCGCCGGCGTCCCGCCTCCACGCCCTGTTTTTTCAATATATCGACGACTTCTCTCCCTTCCCGGATCAGGCTATGGTTAGCCAATCCATAAAAAACAAAGACAGACGCAACAATGCAGAAACACCAATCCCCAACGGCCAGTGTCCCGACGGTTATCCCCCAACCGGCCATACCGGCAAACAAAGGAAACGACAGTGCCACGATAGCCCCTTTCCATTTCCGGAATCGGCCGCAATTGAAATGCCGTTCCGCCCAAGAGATCATATTTCCAAACCCCACGACAGGATGCGGGATTGTCCGGGGATCCCCAAAGGCCAGATCCAGCAAATAACCCGCAATCAAGGGAAGAATAACCAGCCACACCTCATTCATAAGGCTCTAATTTGACTTTATCTACACTTTCCAATGCTTCCAACAGGAGCCGGTTTTTTGCCTCAGTCAGGGTATTCACCCTAAAATAGTGCGTATCCAATCCTCTGAAATTGGAAGCATCCCGAATCAATAGTCCATGTTCCTCCAACAGATATTTCTTTAAAGCCGAACTGTTGTAATCCGTTTCTACGAGAAAAAAAGACGTTCCCGAAGGCAAGGGACGGAATCCGGGAATTCGGGCCATCTGTGCAGCGAACTCCTGCTGCCGGATCCTTAACAAAGAAGCATCCGGCAAACCTTCGCCGCCATGCCGGAGCAAGAATTTCCCGGCTTCTATCGCCAGCGCATTCACAGACCAAGGCTGCCCGAAGCAAGCCACAAATTCGACGATAGCCGGATTTCCCAGCATATATCCCAAACGCAAGCCCGGAATAGCATAACACTTGGTCATCGATTTTATAACCAACAAATTCGAATATTCTTTCAGCAGTGATAAAGCCGACTCCGTCCCGGGAGCAAAATGAATAAACGATTCGTCGACAACCAGCACCATATCCGGATAATTTTTCACCAAAGCCGTAATTTCTTCCAGACTCCAGATTCGTCCGTCCGGATTATTGGGGTTACAAATAAACATCAGATTGGTATGTTCGGGAATATGCTCCACATCCACCTGCCCGACGAATTGGATATGATGGTCATACAAGGTACATGCATCTTCGTACTCCGTAAACGACGGGACAGGTATCAACGTACGATTACCGGAAAAAGCATGAGCCACCATATAGAACAATTCCGTAGCCCCGTTTCCGACCAAAACCTGTTCGGGAGTAAGCCCGTGGCAGGCAGCAGCCACCTTACGGAAAGAACCGGCATCCGGTTCCGGATAATGAAAAATACCTTCGAGATGCGTACTCAAAAAATCACACAAGGGACGGGTATCCGCTTCATACCAGACATTTGTCGAAAAGTTCGCTTTTATTTGCACCTGCGATTTATAAAGGTCATCCCCATGTCCGTGAATCATAGTTATAAAAATAAAGTTGAATAAATATAGTCCAAATCGACAGCTTTCCGTACCTGACCGGCCAGAAGGTCGTATTGCCGTTCTTTAAAAGCCCTGTAATCAAAACCACTGCCGGCAGTCACTCCGAAACCTGCGGCCAGATCGTCTAAAACAACCGGATTGTCGAGGATACCGTGCATATAACTTCCCCAGCAGTCTGCGTTCAACCGATAACCGTCGGTTGTACCGTCCGCAAGGGTATTGAGCGTTGTTTGCCGCCCTCCCGCGTGTAAAGGTGTCGTCGTCCCCATGTGAATCTGATAACCGGCACAATCCGATTCATAATTCTTAAAACGGAAATGACTCTGACAAACCACCTTCGCATCCTGCATCACCGTGACCAGAGGCAGTAAACCCAATCCGTCGGTCGCGGTTTGCATACCTTCGACCTGCCCGGGATCCTCGATCCGCACTCCCATCATCTGATACCCGCCACAAATGCCGATGACTTTTTTCTTCTTCCGAAACGCCTTCACCACAGCTTCGGCCACCCCGTTGGCATAAATAGCCTGCAAATCGGCTATGGTACTTTTTGTTCCCGGCAGAATGATAACATCCGCTTTACCGATCTCCTCCGCTTTATCCGTATAATATAAATGGAAACGCCCGTCTCTCTCCAATGCATTGAAATCGGTGAAATTAGACATTCTCGGCAGACGAATCACCGCCACATTGATCTTCCCTGCCACAGCAGCAGAAGCTTTTGCCTCCAAAGCGACAGAATCTTCTTCTTCGATATGAATATCTTTATAATAAGGGATTACACCGACCACCGGCACTCCGGTAAGCTCCCGGATGATCTGCCGTCCTTCCTCGAAAAGTGACACATCGCCGCGAAATTTATTGATAATGACACCTTTGATCAGGCATCTCTCCTCTTCAGGCAGCAACATCACGGAACCATAAACAGAAGCAAACACTCCTCCCCGATCGATATCCGCCACCAGGTAAGTCGCAGCATCCACCTCTTTTGCCATCCGCATATTCGTGATATCCCTGTCCCGTAAATTAAGCTCGGAGATACTACCGGCCCCCTCCAATACGATAGGATTATGGTTTTCCTCCAGACGATGAAATGCCTTCACGGCCTCGGTAAATAATTGCGTTTTGTTCCCCGAACGAAAATATTCCCGGGCGGACATATTCCCCACAGCCTTGCCGTTCAATATCACCTGGGAAGTCTGATCGGTGGACGGCTTCAACAAAACCGGATTCATATCCGTATGCGGCAAGATCCCACATGCCTCCGCCTGCACGGCCTGAGCTCTTCCGATTTCTCCTCCCTCCGGCGTAGAACAGGAATTCAACGACATATTCTGCGCTTTAAAAGGCGCCGGCCGATAGCCGTCTTGTCTGAAAATACGGCAAAAAGCCGTATTCAGGATACTTTTTCCCGCATCCGAACAAGTCCCGACAAACATAATCGGACGTAGTTTTTTTTTCTCTATCTTTTCCATATTTATCACAGATTGCTGCAAGGATTATTCAAGGGAGACCCGCTATTTTTTCTTATATAAGAAATCACGCCAACGCTCTTCTTCAGCCCCTTCTTTATCCATTTCGTACCGGGCCAGGATAAAAAGCAAATCCGACAAGCGATTTACAAAACGCAGGATAACCGGTTCGACGGGATCCGTCCGGTTCAAAGTCCACAAACGACGCTCCGCCCGCCGGGCCACAGTCCGGGCCACATGACACTGGGCCGATACCAGGTTCCCTCCGGGTAAAATAAAATGAGTGGACGGATACTGTATTTTTGCATTAAAAAAATCGATTTGCCGCTCACAATACACATCCGGTTCTTCCGGAAGCCGATTCGGATTTTGTCCCCTCAAGGCAGCCGGAGTGGCCACATGCGACATCACCACCATCAAAGAACGTTGCAGGTAAAACAACATCTCCTGCCACTCATGCCCCTCTCCTATCAACACACGAATCAATCCCAGGACAGAATTCAACTCATCCAACGTCCCATTGGCTTCTATCCGGATATCGTCTTTATCTACACGCTGTCCGCCATGAATATTCGTTTTCCCCTTATCTCCTCCGCGAGTGTATATTTTCATATGATTATCATTTATTTTAGTATCCCGAATTTATCTATTATATACTTAACCGGATAACAGAAGTATTTTCCATGATAGGCAGATCGACCATATCGGCCGGTTTTCCTCCGTTCAGATAAGTCAGAATCGCCCGGTTAAAAGCACCGTGCCCGACTGCAAGTATACATTTACCGGCATATTTCACCCGAAGGTAATTCACAAATTCTCCTGCCCGATGATACAACTCATCCACCGACTCGACACTAGGAGGCAAATGCTCCCAATCCACATCCGCCAGCGTTTCGCCGGTATATATCCCCCAGTCCATCTCCCGCAATAAAGGAGTCGGCTGAGGCTGTTTTCCATGGTAACCGGCAACGACCTTTGCTGTATCGTAACTACGTGCCAAATCACTACATACGATTACATCCAAAGGTTCTTGCTTCAATTGTTCTGCCAAAACAACTGCCTGCTCTTTTCCTAAAGGGGAAAGTGTTCCCGGCAATTGCCCCTGGAGAACATACCGTTGATTTTCGATGGTCTCCCCATGCCGTGTCAACAATAAATCAATTTTCTTCATTTGCCTAAATTTGTACAAAGGTAAAAGTTTTTGAAATCATTTAT
>OJPS01002232.1_pt1 | contig 11345 bp, 8 predicted proteins | sample 1598551 | NCBI WGS metagenome assembly OJPS01 (sample SAMN03922488, study PRJEB24848) | human gut metagenome | isolation source: stool sample | host: Homo sapiens | place: Germany | collected 2011-05 | reverse complement strand
ATCCCAACCATTTCATAAACGGCATTTTTGTGGGCTTTTTTGTTCTAAGAAGTCCTTCAATTTCTTCTATAATTTCAGGCATAGCATCTTCATAAGAACCATCCCTAAAACAATTATGCGTACATTTAATGTACTTAATCGGTTGTACAAGTTCTACTGTTATCAGGTACGGATGATCCTTGTCTTTGTAATATTTTTCAGCAGAATCAATATCATTAAAAAAATAAATACTATTACTCCAATCTTTAGGCTCAGTCATCTTTTCTAATGTTGTACCAAACTGCAAATCTTCTAACTGATTTCTTCGATACAATCTTGTCCCTTTATCATGACACTCTATTGAACAAGTCTTTTTACACATAAAAATTTTCTTTTTTTCCTACTCTATTTAATATTCGGATTTTCGGTCCCTCCGTTGTAAACCTACATACCAAAAATAGCATTATCCTCTTTGGTGGAACAATCCGTTTGGTGAACGACGGAAATTCTTTGCAGACAGCAAAAAATAAAGGATTGCGTGATGCAATCCCTTAAAAACATTCTGGAAACGGAGTTTATCTCCTCATGCGTTCCAGCTCGTCATCCCGCTGCATTTTTTCATTCAGCTTCTTTTGCATACGGTCAAGAAAATAAGTACGGCTGTCATTTTTCCTGCGTTTGATGTCCGTATAGAAGCGGTAGCAATCTTTGGAATTTACGCCGAAAAAAGAGTATAAGACAGGTGCAAGTTCCTTCAACGGAATTTCCCCGTCATTGATGCAGCCCATCTCGCTGATGCCATAAATCATTTCCACAAGGTCAATGGCATTGCCGGTCCATTTCAATGCAGGGACAGAATGGGCAGTAGAAGGGGGACTTGGATAGGAAGGAGATAGTGGTGGCACTTGTAAGCGGCTTGTGGAGATTTGCTTTTGCATCTTGCGGACAAAAGACAAGGCTTTGCGGACAAACAGGTCGGTATGGCTTTTCCCCCCACCTGCAAGATACTGCGTGTTGTGATATTCCAGTTCGTTCTCGGCATACGCCAGTGCAATCTTTACACCGTCCGTATCGTTCTCGGACAGCAGTTCGACAACCGCCTTGACAAAACACCCGTAGGCGGCATTCAGATTGATTGTTTCATCATTTCCGTTTATAAGACCGAAAAACTCGGTCTCTGTCAATATAAGGTAATTCATATTTTTTCTGTTTGAATGATACACTTTGATTATCAGTGTGCGCACATGAACTATGAGTACAAATGCTTTTCCGCAAACAGAAAAAAAACGGCAGGATTTTGTATCCTGCTGTTATACAATAGAATAGAGATAAAAATATTTTTCAGCCATTGTATAAACGGCCAAAAAAATGTTTCAAGATGAAACCGCGTTTCATCTTGAAACAACTGAATCCGCATTTCACGTTCCATTTTGGAACATGATACGGCTAATTATCTTCCACATCCACCTTACAGTATATGTGTCGCAAGGCTCCCGGCATACTTTTCTGTTCGGTCAGTTTCCAATAGGATATTGGCAATTTTTTTTGAAACAGAAAGAAACCGGTACCTGCTATGAACGGTACGGTGTAGATAATAATTTCATCAACGATACGCATATTCAGCAGCGCATTGATAAAATCGGCATTCTGATGGGTCGCTTCAATCAGATAAACGGTGTTGTCGTCTTGTTTCTCATGTTCGGCTATCAATGTGGTCATTGAATAATCCGGTGAAAGCTCAAAGGTTGCCTTGTTATATATGTCTGAGATGCCATGACAATCTGGACGGAGCCACCAGCGTCCTTCAGTGTCCATATTCGCCAGACAGCCGTCTATCGAAAGTATTGCCAGCAATTGTATTTTCGCCATAATCTGAATTTCTTGGTCTTTCCGGTTCGCTTGGAATAAAAAAGTAGCGTGCTATCCACGCTACACCAAGCGTAGGCTCTGGAAAGCCCTTGAAAGGTTATATACGTGAATGCACGCTATGACAAAGCATAGCATAAGCACCACGCAATTTGTACCTTTCAGTGTCAATTTTCCAGATTTACGCTTGGACACCTTGCGTTCTTATGTCTATATCAGCAGACAGCCGGACATGATCCGACTGCCTGTTTTATTCCTAAACTTCTCCACAAAGATAGGAATTTGTGCGGATAATATGTTATTTTACAGCGGAAATATTCATTTTTGAGTTATTTCTCACCGTATTTCAGCCCATATTCCATCATTTTCCGGTATAATGTCGTACGACCTATACCCAATATCTGTGAAGCCATGTTTCGGTTACCTTCCGCTTGTTCCAATGCACGCAAGATACGTTCTTTTTCAAGTTCCTCATCTTTTAAGGTAAAGCAACAAGAAGTGCAGATATGTTCACCGGTTATTTCCAAATCTTTTGCAGACACCATATCTCCTGCCGTATGTAATACCGCAGCCTGTACCGTCAGACGCAGTTCACGCACGTTGCCCGGCCATGAATGGGTGAGCAGGGCTTTGCGTGCCGACTGGTCGAAGCCTTTCACGTTGCGTTCCAGCTCCATATTTGCCTGTTCACGGAAAAATTCCGAGAGAGGCATGATGTCTTCACTGCTTTCCCGGAGCGGTGGTACGCTAACGGCATATTCCCGCAAGCGGTAAAGCAGGTCTTGACGGAAACGCTTCTCCGATACTGCTTTCTGCAAATCCTCGTTGGTGGCTGCTATAATGCGCACATCGGCAGTCTTGTCTTCCTTGCCGCCTACGGGTCGATACCGCCGTTCCTGTATGGCACGCAACAGCATTTGTTGGGTGTCAGGGGTCAGGTTTCCCACCTCATCCAGAAACAGCGTGCCGCCTTCCGCTTCCTGAAAAAATCCGCTGCGGTTGGCATCCGCACCGGTAAACGCCCCTTTCACATGTCCGAAAAAGGCGGACTGTGCCAATGCCGGGGATAATGAACCGCAGTCCACTGCGACAAACGGCTTGTCCGCCCGTTTGCTTTTTTCGTGGATATACTGGGCGAAATGCTCCTTTCCGGTTCCGTTCTCGCCCAGAATCATCACACTCAGATTGGTCGGTGCGACAATCTTGGCGCGATGCTTTGCGGAAAGATACGCCTCGCTGGTACGTCTGAATATGGGGGCACGTCGTGTGCGTTCCTGTTCTTTCCTTATGGTCTGCACAAGTGGCAGCAGCCGTTCTTCTATCAGCCGTTTCGGGATATAGTCCTCAGAGCCGAGTTTCATGCTTTCCACTGCCGTATGTACCTCGGCGTAGTCGGTCATGACGATGAAGCGTTGCCGTTTGCCCTGATTGCGCATCCACTGCAACAGTCCGGTACATTCACCGTCGGGCAGGCGAAGGTCGGCAAGTATGATGTCCTCACTTTTCATCTTGTCCGCCAGCTTGCGGGCGGCTGACAGCGATGAAGCGGTTTCCGTTTCAAATCCTTCTCTGGCAAGCAGGTTGCATACATATTTGCAATAGACTGGATTGTCCTCAACCACAAAAACCTTCATCCTGTATCCTCCTTTCTTTTTTTGCCTGTTCTATGATACTTTGCCCCATGCGGACAACCGCATCGACAGCCCGGCTGATTTCATCTTCCGTACTGCCGCCTTCCTTGTGTAACAGCCCGTGCAGTTTCCAAAGCGGCTTGTCGGCTCGGATCACGCTCCATGAGCTGCGCAGATGGTGTACCCATTCGTCCAGAGCCTTGAGGTCTTTCATCATGCCGGCCTGTTTCACTCCCTGCATTTCTTTTTCCGTAGCTTGGGTCAGTGTATCCAGCATTTCCTCCTTGTTGCCGTATGCCAGCAGGGGGGATAAGTCCGGTGAGTATTCCTGTTCCTTTATACCGACACATTTCTCGGATATTTGCAGCAGGTCTGGCAATGAGAATGGCTTGAAGAGACAGCCCGAAAAACCGAAGTCAAGCAGGCTCTGTTCATCACAATTGCCCCAGGCCGTAGTGACGATTACCGGAATGGTCTGTGAGTTGCCCACATTCGACGAGCGCAACAGTTTCAGCACGTCATATCCGTTTGTTTCAGGCATTCGCAGGTCTGTTATCAGTAAATCATAATGCCGTTCCCGTATGGCTTCCATCAGGTCCGATGTATTGGCACATGTGTCACAGCGTATATTGCAGCTGCCATACATCTCTTTGGTCATGGCCAGTGTCATTTCATCATTGTCCAGAACCAGAACGGAGTAAAAAGCCGCATGGCGTCTGGCTGAAATTCCGGCCTTGCGCTTTTCTATCTCTATGATATTGTCGGCAAGAGGCATCGGCAATTTTACGGTAAACCGGCTGCCTTTGCCTTCCTCGCTTTCTACATCTACTGTTCCTCCCAGCAGGGTGACTGTGTTCTTGACTATCGGAAGTCCCAGTCCGAAACCGTCTTTGACGGCAGCATTCGGCAGGCGTTCAAAAGGTTCAAATATCTTTTCCTTCTGTTCATGGCTCATTCCTGTGCCTGTATCCTGCACGGTCAGTACAAGTTTCCCGGCTTCATAAGCCATGTCCAGTCCTACCGTACCGCTTTCCGTAAACTTGATGGCATTGCTCAGCAGATTGTTGCCGATCTGTACCAGCCGGTTGCGGTCACCCATCAGAATGATGTCGCTGCATCCGGTAATGCGCAGGGTCAGGTCTTTGGCTTCAGCCCGTGGTTCAAATTCTGTCTGAAGTATTTCAATCACATTTTTCAGGCGGAAGGGGACAGCGTTTGCCTGTTCTTTCCCGCTGTCAAGCCGGAAAAAGTTCAGCAGGGTATTCAGCATATCCGTCATTCTACCTGCCGCCTGCCTTATGTTTTGGGTATATTCTATTCTTTTGTTCTCATTTTCAGTCTGTGCCAGAAGTTCCCCGTAACCGTTGATGGCAGTCAGCGGTGTGCGGAGTTCATGCGTGACGGTCAGCATGATTTTCCGGCGGGCGGTAAGCAGTTGTTTGTTCTGTTCCACCGTCTTTTGCAGCTTGTCTATCAGTTCGTTTGTCTCTTTCTTATACTGACTGATACGTTTTACGTTCCGGTGGATGATAAAATACGAGAGCAGCAGCAGTAATGCTACAACTGCCGTCAGTCCGCCTACTTGCACCGACGATTGCCTGCGTATGGCGGCTAACTCTGTTTCTTGCTGTTGCAGGTCTGTCCGTATTCTCGCATCCATTTTCTTAATCATTCCTTGCAACTGGCAGTTCAGTTTCCTGTTTCTTACAGAAAGGCTGTCGGTGTATTGGCTCAACCTCTCGCTTTGTTCTTTCTGGCGGGCTATCACGTCACTGTTCAGCGTATTGAGCATGGAAGTCGTAACAGTCGGTTTCGCTTCTTCCTTTTTTCCGAACAGTCCTAAGAAACCTGTCCGTTTTCTTTTTGGGGGCTCTTCCTGCGAACTCTTGCGGGCTATTACTGGAACCCGTCGGGCTATTTTGTCTTTTATTTCTTCCTGTTCGTTGAGTACCAGCATGATTTTATTCAGCAGATTTTCCTTTTCAGCCAGCAGCCGGCAGACGCTGTCTATACGTTCGCTGCGATAGCTGGACTTGAACAGGCTGAGCAGACTGTCCACCTCCAGACGCTTCTTATGGTATATATTCATATCTTCCTCATTCCAGTCCAGCACGGTCTCACCAATAAGGGATAAATCCACCATTTTAACATATACCTCGTGTATGTCCTTGCGTAAACATCTTATCTTTTGGCTTGTAATCTCTAATTCCTGTCGTCTGTGCTGTTCGTTGAGCCAAATATAGACGATGCCGAAAATGACGAATAGTATCAGCACATATCCTGCCGCTATCTTGGTGCGCAGGTGTCTGGTTGCTATTGTTTTCTGTTTCATGCGGGTTACCTCATTTTTTATATTATTCTTTTCTCCTTATTAAAATGCAGCCCACTGACCTTACGGTAGCGGGCTGCGGTGTCTGTATGATGTTACCGGGCACAATACTCCCGCCCGGAATGGGAGTTCTTTTCTTTTTGGGTTATACTTCAGTTATCTTCCGTTTCGGGCGGAACTTTTCCCGCCCGACGGTTCACTGTTTCTTCAAGGTAGGCAATGCTCCGGTGAGTTCGTAACGCCACTCTGAACCTGCACTCTGCAGGGCGGCGTTCATCAGTCTAACGGCTTCTTCCCAGTCGCCGTCCGTCACCTGCTCGGTTCCGCCGGTGGTGCCTGCCTGATTTTCACCGATGCCTTCTTCCTGGCCGTTGTCTCCCCAGTAGCAGGCGGTGATGACAGGGTCATTGAAAAATTTATAGTTCCGTCCCGTTACGCCGCCTGTGGTTCCATCCGGGCAGCTGACAGCTCCCTTGGCATGGTAGCAGGCTTGGAGGGTGCTTTCTTCGTTGGTTCCCGTTACGCCGCCTACGTAGATGGTGCCGCTTCCGCTACCGGTCACGCTGCCCCAGGCATAGCAGGCAATGACAGTGCTTCTGTTGATGTTGTCTCCCACCACGCCGCCGGCATAATAGGTGCCTGTACCGTTACTTACAAGGGTCACATCGTCCGTGGCATAGCAGGCGGTCAGGGTGGCACCACTATCCGTCAGACCTGCCACGCCACCGGCTGCATTCCCGGCATTCACTGTGGCCGAGGAGCTGCATCCGGTAAGGAAACCGCCCGATTGGTAGCCTACTACACCGCCAGCAATGCCGCTGCCGCTGACGCTGCCCGACACCGAGCAGTTTTCAATCTTGCCGCCAAAGCTGTATCCCGCCACGCCGCCGACAGCGCTTATTTCGTTATTGCTTTCTATCTTCACGTCCTTCAGCGTCACGTCCTTCACCGTGCCGCTGAGGTTGCCGAACAGGCCCGCATAGTTGTCACTTCCCGTAACGGTCAGCCCCGTGATGGTATGGTCGCCGCCGTCGAAGGTGCCGGCGTATTGGTGGTTATAGTCTATGCCTATCGGCGTCCAGTTCGTGCCCGAGAGGTCGATGTCGGCCGTCAGGGTGATATTGATGCCTAAATTCCATTGTTCGTTCACCAGCTTGGCGATGTTCTTCAGGCCCTCGGCGGAGGTCACGGTGTAGTTGCCCTGTCCGTCGTCGGTATATCCCTTGTTCTTATCCAGCGTGATGTTGTAGAACTTGCCTGCCTCGGGGGTGATGGCAGCAGAGAGGTCGCGTTCCTTGTTGTCGTTGTTCGCCATCAGCTTGGTTATCGTGTAGCCGGGCACCACGTTCGTCTCCCAGCAGGTGATGGCGTTGCCGTTCTCGGTGTATTCGCACTTCTTCATCTCTATCCAGCCCTCTTGCGAGCCTTGCACTACCGTGCCCTTTTCATAAGTACACTGTGTGTAGGTATAGAGCTGGAGGCTCTGCACTTCGCCGAGCGCATCGCCGGTGGGCGTGACGCGCACCTTGGCCAGACGGTGGGCAAAGGTCAGCGTGACGGGTGTCTGGTAGTCTCCCGTGCCCGAGCCGCCCAGCAGGTAGGCAAGACTTTGGCTTTGGTCGCTGAGGTCGAGGGTGCCACCCGTGGCGGGGTACCAGGCGGTGACGGTATGTTCGCCGGTGTCGCTCCAATACAGGGGTGTTTCGGCTTCGACGGAGCCATCGTTCTGCACGGTGTAGGTGCCGACCTCTCCCTTGTCGTCTATCTGTACGGCGAACTTGTCGTCCGCGTCAAACTTGCTGCTGTTGCCGTCCTCTTTCTCGCTGACGCGCGTCGCCGGTGCGCCCCACGGCTGCGCTTCGCCTCCCTCTACGCTGAGGGTGACGGCGGCTATCTGCAAGGGATATTGTCCTTCGGGCAACCGTGCGTCATCCGCCAGTTCGTCCTTCGTACAGGCAGCAAGGAGAAGGAGCAGGGCGACAAAGCCTATATGATATGAATATCTTATACTCATGTATTTCAGGTTTAATGGATAATTCACTTAAAGGTCTGCGCTCACGTTGCCACCGGTTACCGGATTCCAATCGGTAATCTTGGCAGATTCGATGCTCAGGTCCTTGTTGCGGACGGTGACTGTCCAGGTGTAGTTGTTGCCGGCTTTCAGTGCGCCGTCGGGAATGGTGAGCGTGGCGGTGTAGGGCTGGCTGTTGTAGTACACGCTCAGTCCGATGCTTGCCTTGGTCTGCGGGAAAAGGATGACCGACGAGGTGAGTGCGCCGTTCGTCAGCTTCATGTCGAGGTTTTGCGCCGCTGTGGCATCATCCGTTTCTGCCGTGCCGGTGGTGGTGTCGAAGCTGCCCGTCAGCATCAGTCCGGAGAGCGTGTAGCCGGTGGGTTGGATGGTAGAGAAGTCCACACCGCTACCCTCCTTGAAAGTGAGCGTAATCTGGCTCATGCAGTGGTGGAAGGAACAGTCCGTGCCGCCTGCATCAGTGTCGTCGGTAAAATTCACTTCAGGATTGTGCGTACTGGCAGTGGCACCGGTGGCATAGAGGAAGTCGATGGCGGGCTGGTTCTGCTGCGCCGTGGCATCGGTGGTGGCGGTCAGTGTCCCGCCGTCCGCATCGTAAGGATAGTAAGCGGAGAAGGTGGTCGGGTCGTCATCTTGGAAGAAGATAATGGTTCCTGTCGGTGTGAACTTCCCGCTTTCCCACCGGTAGGGCACGTTGGTGTAGCCGAAGCGGCTTTCGGAGATGCCTATCTTGTCACGTTCCGCCCAGGTGGTTCCGCTGGCGCGGGTAGCTACGGCGTCGGAAATTTCGGCATTAATCACTGCGGCCACGGGGCCGTCGTTCAGGTTCTCGTTGTCGTTGGTGCAGGCGACCGCACAGAGGGCGAGCACTGCGATTGGAAGTAATCTGGTATTCATCGTATCTTTCATTTATTGTTTCTTTCCCGTATTTCTTTTTCCATTGTTATTCTTTAGATTTCGGCATCCACTCCGCCGCTGTCCACTGTTTCCCATCCGGTGATTTCACCGGTGAAGCCCGCCTCGTCTGGGGTCTCGGCCAAGGTGCCGCCGAGGGTCAGGGGTGTGGTCTTGTCGTCGTTGAAGCCATCGAGGGCCGCCGTAAGGTCGCTATTGAGAGATGTAGGCTGCGGGTTGCCGTCCGTGTAGGTCAGTGTGGCGGTGAGCCGCTGCGAGTTGCCCGCAATGCCGAGCAGCCGGACGGTTGCCATCCACTTGCCCACATCGTCGCCCTCAGTTATCTTCGTGAAGTGCAGCTTCACCTCCGAGGGCGTGCCGTGAGTGCCCGTGGCGAAGTCAAGTGTCCCTGCCGCTCCGCTCAGCGTGCCCTCGATGCTCTCGATACGCTCTGCCGCATCGCCCGTCGGCTCGATGACGAGGGTCAGCTCACGCACCTGCTGATGCATGACGGCGGTCAGCGAGTAGTCGGTGTCGGCTTCTATCTCTACCTCCTGCACGGAAGTGAAGAGCCAGCCGGGAGTATTCACGATGCAGCCGCCGTCCGCTGCGGCCACAGCAGCCGTCATGCCGCTTACCGTGATGCCGTCGGCAGGGTTATACACCGCAAGGGTATAACTGCCCGGATTGAAAAGATAGTCCGGCGAGTGGGTCGCACCGGTCTCCGTGCCTGTATAGCCGCCCATCGTCACTGTCCACTCCGCAGGGATGTCCACGCCCTCGCCGCGGTCGCTCCAGTCGGCGGTGACGGTGACCTTCCCTGTGTCGGGATGTGGCGTGTCATGCAGTTCGTCCTTGACGCAGCCGCCCAGCGTGAGCAGTAGCGCAAGGGAAAGAATCGTTGTCGTATATCTTGTTGTTGTCTTCATATTTTCCTCCTTTCGCTAAAACAGCTTCCACACTAAGGTAACACCCGCATTGACCGGGCCCCACCAGTCCTTTGTCTCGTTGCCGCGGCGTACTCGCACACCGTCAATGACCTCATATTTTTCAAAATCGGCATTCAGGTAGCCCAGACCGAGGTTGAAATCAAGGTTTAATGCCTTGTTCAGCCGCAGCTGGTAGCCGCCGGTAATGCCGCCGCCAATCAGGTCACCCTGCTTGCCCGTGCCGGAGAGCTTGTAGTTGAACTCGCCCGCCTTGAACATCGCGCCCACATACCAGGCTTTCTTTTCACCCATATAGTAACGTACTTCCGGAGCCACTTCCCAAAGGGCGTAGCGGCGGTCCTTGTCGTTCCAGCTCCATGAAGTCCACGAACCGTTTACGGCAATGCCCCACGAGGGATTGATGCGCCACTCAAGCCCTAAATCGGGGGTCAGCGTCACCCAACGCAGCAGGTTGGCACGCAGGGACAAATGATAATCGGTTGGGGTTTCTGTTTCCGAAGGAGTATCGGCAACGATGGCATTTTGCTGTGTTGCCGTCTGTTGCTGGACCGCCCTTTCGGCTTCTGCCTTTTCAGCGGCAAGTCGGGCTTCTTCCGCTTTGCGCTGCTCTTCGGCAAGTCGTTCCTGTTCGGCACGCTTCTCGGCTTCCAGTCGTTCGGCTTCCGCCTTGCGTCGTGCTTCCGCTTCCGCATCCGTCACGGCTGTTTCCTTGACCGGTACCGTCAGGCGCACAGTGACAAAGTCTCCCTCTGTCGCATGGTTGCGGGTGATAAAGTTTTCTTCCTTGATTTCCGCACGGATAATCAGTTCGGATTTCACACGGTTCGAGCGAATTTTGGCTATCGCGAGGTTTTCTTTTTCGCCATTCAAGGAATTGCAGTAGCCATCGACATAAAGCGGCAGCTTGCCGTCAAGAATGTCCGTCTTGTTGCTTTCAATGCACTCCAGCAGACGGGCGAGTTCCATGTCATTGCCGTTCCAGGGAACATAGAACATGTCCTTCTGCGGCACGAAGCGGAAGGTGTAGGTCGTGTCTGCTTTCTGCTGCGCAAAGACAGGAAAAGTTACTGCCGTCAGCCACAGAAACAGGGTAAGAAAAGTGATTTTTCTGCTCATATAAACTTGAATTCATTATCTTTGTCATCTCCAAAGGTAATAAATGCCATTCAGCGCCCAAAATATTACAAAAACTTTTTCTGTTGAAATACAGCGTTTTATAAAAAATTGTCGTTTGAGCACTTTTCAAATTGTCGTTTGAGCACCTTTTTGTCGAATTAGCACTTTTTTGTCGCTTGAGCACTTTTTGAAAATGGGCTTCTGAGACCTTTTTCATCGGCTTTTTACCACACAAATTATTCCAGATTTGCTTTTTTCCACTTGCCAGGCGTACATCCTTCCTTTTCGGTAAATGATTTGATAAAGTTACTGCGAGAAAGAAAGCCGGAAGACTCAGCCAGCTTCTGTATATTGATTTCCGGATGCTCCTTCAGTATGTTTTTCGCATACTCCAACCGGAGACCGGTTATCCATTCGCGGAATGTCATTTTATACGTAGTCTTGATATAAGCGGAAAGATAGGTACGGTTCGTATGAAGTATTTCGGACAGTTCTTTTATGGTAAGTCCCTGCTGGACATAGCCGTCTGTCTTTATCCAGTTGGCCAC
>OJPS01002231.1_pt1 | contig 11348 bp, 10 predicted proteins | sample 1598551 | NCBI WGS metagenome assembly OJPS01 (sample SAMN03922488, study PRJEB24848) | human gut metagenome | isolation source: stool sample | host: Homo sapiens | place: Germany | collected 2011-05 | reverse complement strand
TACACTAGATCGCTCGTCGGCAGCGTCAGATGTGTATAAGAGACAGCTTTTTCGCCCGCGCAATCGCCGCCCCTCTTACGCTCTGGGCGTCATCATTACAACGGCAAAGCTCTTCGGCCTTGCCCTGCTTGTTTTTATCGTGGCGGGAATCGGCGCGGTGTTTGGCGTTGCCAATGCATACCTTGGCACAACACCGGATCTGGATTTGGAAGTGCTTGCGGATAACGCTCTTACTTCCTATATCTACGATGGAAACGGAGAGCTTATCACCACCTATTCCGGAACGGAAAACCGCGAATACGCTACGCTGGATGAAATCCCGCTGCAGTTGCAGCAGGCCGTGATTGCCGTAGAGGATGTGCGTTTCTATCACCATAGCGGGATCGATTTAAAGCGCATCCTGAGTTCCTTTGTGGGCAATCTCTCTTCGGATACCACCAGCGGCGGCTCGACAATCACCCAGCAGCTTATAAAAAATCAGCTGCTTTCCCCTGAGCGCTCCTATAAGCGCAAAATTCAGGAGGCAAATCTGGCGCTGCAGCTGGAGCAGCAATACTCAAAAGATCAGATCCTGGAAGCCTATCTCAATACCATCCCGCTGGGCGGCACGATCTATGGTGTAAAAGTCGCGGCTAAGGATTATTTTGGCAAGGAGCTCAATGAGCTGACGCTGCGGGAATGCGCCTGCATCGCCGGCATCACACAGTACCCTTGGCTCTATAGCCCCCGCCGCGCCTACTATGTCACGGGCAATGTAGAGGCGCTAAACAGCCGCATTGAAACGGTTCTCCGCCGCATGTATACGGCGGGCTATATCTCTCTTGAAGAGATGAACGAAGCGCTCAACGATGAATTTACCGTTCTGGAAGAGAGCAGCACCTCACAAATCTACGATATGCCCCACTTTGTGGAATATGGCGTTTACGATGTTGTGACGCACCTTCTGGAACAAAGAGAGCTGGAGGATACCACGCAAAACCGCGCGGCCATCGAAAACGAGCTGCGCACCAAAGGGTATTCCATCTACCTTACCGTAGATCCCGATGTACAGCACAAGTTGCAGGATACCATCTCCAGCTACGACGGTTACTATCAGTTTAGGGGGAGCGACAGCGTCATCGAAGAAACAGCTTCGGATGGTTCTATCATTGAAATCCGCCAGCCGCAGGCTGCGGCAGTTGTGCTCGACCAGCAAACTGGGCAGATTAAGGGCATTGTGGGCAGCAGGGATGTTCCCACCACAAGGAGGTCGCTCAACAGGGCCTACCAGAGCCGAATGCCCGTCGGTTCCTCCATCAAGCCGCTTGCCGTCTATGGGCCCGCGTTTGATCTGGGGCTTGGGCTTGGAAGCGTCATTCCAAATATCCCGGCCCGCATCGACGGCTGGAACACAGAGGAAGGCTATCCCGTCACCAGCAACGGCACCTACGGCCCCGCAACCATACGAAGGGGTATTACAAGTTCTTGGAATATTGTCGCAGCGCGCACGCTGGTGGATTATGTTGGCCTGGAAACTTCCTATAACTATCTCATGGATCTCGGCATCAGCCCGGAGGCTATCAACAAGGATGGCATTGGCCTGGCCCTTGGCACAAGCGGCATCTCCACTCTGGAAATGGCCGGGGCCTATGCCTGCATTGCCAATGGAGGCGAATACCGCGAGCCCCTCTCCTTTACCCAGGTTCTGGATAATGATGGAAATGTCCTTCTGGATGCGGAACAGGTGCGGGATGTCCGCCAAGTCTTCAAGCCTTCCACGGCCTTTATGCTGGTTGAGGCGCTGAAAAACGCAGTGCAGTCGGGCACAGGTACCAATGCCCAGATCAGCGGCTTTACCGTCGCCGGAAAAACAGGCACGGTGCATAGCAACCGCGGCGCTTTCTTCGCCGGAATCACCGGCCACTATACCAGCACCCTCTGGATAGGCCACGACGGCTATAAGAGCATGAACGGCGTGTATGGAAGCAGCGCTGCAAGGCTCTGGCAGCGGTATATGAAGGCCATTCTCGAGGGCAAAGAGGATAAAGCCATCCTCGAAGGCAGCGCATCCGATTACGGCGTAACGCGCTATACTGTCTGCGGCGTTTCTGGCTTAAAGTGCACAGATGCCTGCAGCGCAGATACTTTCCATTCGCCCGTCACCGATTATTTCGCCGTCGGTGATGCGCCAACGCAAACCTGCAATATGCATGGCTCTACTGTAATGTGTGTGGAGGGTAATTGTGCCCCCGGCCCCTATTGCCCTGAAACTTCCCTTCAGAGCGCCAGCGGCGTCATTATTCCAGAGGGCAGCCCCTATGCCTTGCTCAGCCAGGAAACCCTGCTTAGCCTTTTCCCCAATCTGGCTTCCGCATCCCCTGTGACAGATGAAAATGGAAATACCATTGCCACAGGAACCTGCCCTGTGCATACGCCGGAATGGGCCCTCTCTCAGGCGGATATCGAAACCGCCACAACAGAGGCCAATGCCGCCATTGCAGAGGTTCAGAGCTTCCTGCAGACAGAGGCAAGCCGCCTCAGCCAGACGCAGCGCTCGCGCCTGCAAACGCTGATTAGCGCAGTGCAAAGCGCGATCAACGCAGATCCGGCAACAAAAACTGCCGCTGCGATTCAGGATGCAACCAGCAACCTATTGGCCGTGAAACGCGAAATTCAAGCTTCGCTGCCAGATGAGGAGCCCTCTCCGGAACCCTCGCCATCTCCAGGGGATTCCGGCAGTGCGGAGCCTTCTCCAGGGCCCTCGCCAACTTCTTCTGAATCCGAGGGTCCAGCATCTTCTCCAGGTTCGCCCTAAAAAGGCGCTTGCCGGGGAAACAACAAAGGCCGCAGCAACTGCTGCGGCCTTTTTATAGTAAATAGCATCTCCCCAGATCTTGGCTTATTCCGGGAAAAGCTGCACGGGAAAAGTATTTCTCTCCTGGCGTACAGGATTAAAGAGCCTTCGGCCCGCTTATGCAGGCTTTTCCCTCTTTTGATGGGCCCTTCTTCATAATGCGGCGCATAAAAAAGCGGGCTTTCTGCCCGCTTTTTCCCATCCTCTTTTACTGTAGCCCCAGCAGCTCTGCCGCCTTTGTGAGAATCGTCTGCTCAGATTGGGCGTCTGCCGCATCGTCATACTGCTCATTGGGCACAACGCCATTGCCGTCTACCTCCGTGCCTCCCGCAGTGCAATATCTGCCCGTCACGAGTTTTACAACATTGCCCGTAGAGGGCACTTCAAAAAAGGAAGTCTGCACAGCACTGCCTTTGGTCTTTTCTCCAAGCACTGTGGCGCGCCCCTGCTCCTGAAGGGCCGCAGCAAACACCTCGCTCACACCCTCTGTTTCCTCGTCCACCAAAAGCACAATGGGCTCATCGTAGCGCACATCTCCAGAGGATTTCCAGGAGTTTCCCTGTTTCTCCCTTCCCATGACATGGGCAATCTCCCCTTCACCCAGCAGCATATCCGCAATTTCCATCGCCTGGCTGATGTTGCCGCCCTGGTTTCCCCGCAGGTCTATCACCATCGCCTGGGCGCCTTCCTGTTGGAGAGAGGAAAAGGCTTTTTCAAAATCGCTTACACTGTTTCCTGAAAACTCCACAATATTGACATACCCAACCTTCGCATTTATCATATCCGTCATGACAAGCTGCAGTTCGCTCACTCTTCTTGGCAGCTCCAGCTGTTTTGTTTCCGCACCCGATTGAACCGTAATCCGCGCTACAGTCCCTTCAATGCCGCGAATTCTGCCCAGCACGCCATCCAGGTCCATCATCCTCGTATCCTTATCGTCGATAGAGAGAATCTGATCCCCAGGCACAATCCCCGCATCATAGGCCGGAGTATCCGGGAATACCTGCTGCACAATGGGATAATTTTCCCCATCCTTCCTTAACATCATGCCAAGGCCAATATAGCTTCCTTCGCTCTTTTCGTCAAAATACCTGTAATCCTCCTCGGTATAAAAGGCGGAATGGCCATCTCCAAGGTATTCTATCATGCCAGATAGCGTGCCCTCCAAAAGCTCTTCCGGCTCCACCTGGCGGATATAGTATTCATCCACAATATCCTTAACCTTTTCCAGCTCAAAGTATTTCATGAGTTCCTCATAGCTTTGGCCTTTTAGGTATAGTTCCCCGCTCTCTATACTTCTCGTAGTGAAATAATAAGTGAGCAGCGAGGCAATCAGCGCCGTGCAAAGCACCGCAACAACCACCAGATAGGTGACTTTCTTTCGTTCCATCAATCTGCCTCCCGTCTTAATTCCTCTATCCTAGACGATTTGCCGCTTCTTGTCAAATAAGCGCGAAGCCGCGCCAGATCTTCCAAATAAACCTGCCTCAGTTTTGGGTTATAGAGAACGCTGGCCGGGTGATAAAGCGCAAAAAGAAAACCTTTCCCATAGCTCAGGGCTTTTCCATGAAATTGGCCGATTTTCGCCTTCTCCCCCATCAATGCCTGCAAGGCTATATTCCCAAGTGTCAAAATCAATTCGGGCGATATGGCAGCAATTTCAGCCTCCAGATAGGGTGCGCAGGCTGCAATTTCAGCTTTGGTAGGCGGCCTGTTGGCGGTTGTACCCTTTTTCCCTATGCGCACAGGGCGGAACTTTACCACATTCGTCAGGTAGAGCGCCGATCGTGAAATCCCTGCCTCTTTTAAGAATTCATCCAGATTTCTGCCCGCCTTTCCCACAAAAGGGCGGCCAGCCAGCACTTCCTCCCGGCCGGGCGCCTCTCCGATCACCATGATCCTAGCTCCGGGATCTCCGTAACCCAAAACAAGCTCCCCCTTTTTGGGCACGAGCTTTTTCAGTTCTTTATACTGGCTGGAAAGGCTCATGTTCTTCTCCCTCCAGCACGCGTTTTATTATCTTAAAATCCTCCCAAGCATCCCGCTTGAGCTGTGGGTTGCGCAGCAGCGCAGAGGGATGATAGGTGGGAATCAGGGCAAAACCCTTGCGCCAGAACACCTGCCCATGCAAGCGGGTGATTCCCCGCTTCTCCCCAAGCAGATTCTGACAGGCGATGCGCCCCAGCAGCACAATGACGCGCGGCCTGATATAGCGCACCTGCTCCCGAAGATAGCCAATACACGCCTGTGCATATTCTGGCCTGGGATCTGCATTATAGGGCGGGCGGCATTTTACGATGTTTGCAAGGTATACATCCTGGCGGGCTAGGCCGATTGCGGCGATCATCTTGTCCAAAAGCTGGCCGGCAGGGCCAACAAAAGGACGGCCGGTGCAATCCTCTCGCTCGCCCGGCCCTTCCCCTATGAGCATCAATCCGGATTTTGCGCTGCCCTCGCCAAAAACGACGCTTTTTCGCGTCCTAGCCAGCGCGCAGGCCTGGCAAGCCTGCGCCGCCTCATAGACTTCCCGAAAGCTCCGATACATCTTCTGCTCTCCCAAAATTTGCTTCCATATTTATTATAGCAGAAAAGATGCCTAAAGCAAAATCAGCCGGAGCAGAAAGAGAAGCAGAACGCCCGGAAGCCCCAATACCCCTACAATGAGCGCATTTACAGGGGTCAGAGCAATTCCAATAGAAAAATGTTCCAAAACAAGGTTGAGAAGCGCCAGAACCACGCCTCCCAGAACCGAATTAAAGAGGAGGCGCAAAAGCCATTTTGTGCAAAGCAGGAACTTTCCCACCAAATAAAGCAACGCCAACCCGATGGCAAAGTAAACCACCGCCTGTATTTCCAACGCCTTTCCTCCCGCTTTTTCCCCGCCTGCTTCCTATGCCTGTTCTTTTTGCATGTTCATTTCCCGCACTGTGCTCTCATGCAATTTTTCTTCTCTCATTTCCTGCCGAAGCAACCCCAGCAGATACAGGTATTTCTTCTTTGCAGCCTCCAGATCGTAAATCGCAAAATCCACCAGCGCCGGATCAGAAGCATGGTTTAAAAATTCCTCTGCTGCTTTCCATGCCGCCAGAGCTCTTTTTGCCTCCTCTTTGAGCCTGCCATCTTGTCTTGCCGTTTTGTTTTCCAACATAAAAAATCACCTGCACTATTATATTTTCCTTACAGGTGATTCTTTCCATTTTTTTGAAAAATATTCTCTTTAAAACTCGGTGCGCCCTTCGATGGATTTCATCAGCGTCACATCGTCTGTATACTCCAGTTCGCCTCCCACCGGAACGCCATGTGCAATGCGCGTCACTTTAATGCCAAGGGGCGTGAGCAGCCTGGAAATATAGACGGCTGTTGCCTCCCCCTGCACATCTGGATTCGTCGCCAAGATCACTTCCCTCACACCGCTTTTTACGCGTTCCAGCAGCTCCTTAATGCGCAGCTCATCCGGGCCGATGCCATCCAGCGGCGAAATCGTTCCCCCAAGCACATGATAAACGCCCCGATATTCTCCTGCACGCTCGATGGCCATCACATCCCGCGCGTCCCGCACAACACAAATCGTGCTGCTATCCCTATCCGTATCCTCGCAGATGTAGCATGTTTCCCGATCCGTCAAGTTTCCGCATACTTTGCAGTAGCGCACGGAAAGCCGTGCCGCATAGAGATCCTGCGCAAATGCCTTTACCTCTTCAGGCGGCATTTGAATGACATGATATGCAAGCCGCGCCGCGCTTTTCGGCCCGATTCCCGGAAGCCGCGCAAACCATTCGGCCAGCTTGTTCATGGCCTCGATCGCAAACATCCCTAAAACAACCCTCCAAGATTCATACCACCCGTAGCTTTGGCCATCTCCTCTTCCGAGAGCTGATCTGCCTTATCCATCGCCTCATTTACCGCTGCAATAATGAGATCCTGCAGCATTTCAATATCTTCGGGATCCACAACTTCTGGAGCAATTGTAAGGCCCTTTAAGACTTTCTTGCCCGAAACAACCGCGCTTACCACGCCGCCGCCCGCGCTGGCCTCCACTTCCTTGTTTTCCAGTTCCTCCTGGATCCGCGCAATATTCGCCTGTATTTTCTGCGCCTGCTGCATCATATTCTGCATTCCCCCGCCCATGCCCGGGCGGAAGCCGCCGCTTCTCTTTGCCATAATGAGCTCCTTTCCTTTCATGGTCGTTTCAGTCTATTATATCAATCCTATCTTCCTGATACAACTCTTCCTGTCCCTTTTGTTCTGCAATCTCCAAAACAATCCTGCACCCCATCTTTTCCATCAGCATCTTTTCAATTTCCGCCTTCAGGCCGCTTCCCTCCAGCAACCGCAGCATGGATGGATTCCCCCCCTCTAAAAGCAGCTTCCCCTGCTTCAAAGCCACCGGCTGAAGTCCGCCGAAAAAAGGTTTTGTACTCGGATTTTTTTCGCAGTATTCCATCACAGCTTCCCAGGCTTCGCCTTTCGTAATTTCCTCTTTCTTTTCCTGGGCAGCCTCGCTATCTATCGTTTCCGCCTTTTGCTCTATCGCTTTTTTCTCGCCGCGCACGCCTTGGGCTGGCGCTGGCTGCTTTTCCACCACGGGCCTTTGCAGGCCGCTCTGCTCCAGCCTGGCCAGCTGCTGCTCCAGCCTCTGAACGCGATATTCCAGCGCCGAGGCATCCTTCTCCCCTTCTGGAAGCAAGAATCGCAGCACAGCACTTTCCAGCACAATTTCCGGCCTTGCTGCAAAACGAATATTGCCCTGAGCGGCAGAAAATATTTCTACACCGCGCAGCAGCGCCTTTTTCCCAAGCATCTCAGACGCCTGCCAAAGCGGGCTCTGTTCTCCCCTTTCCTCCACGGCATCCAGCAGCATCCGATGAAAGCATTCCAATAGCTGCCCCACCAGCACGCCTGCCTCTATCCCGGCATCCAAAATCGCAGTAAGCTGTGCAAGGGCGGCCTTATCATCGTATTCTGCCATCGCGCCAACCAGCGCGTATAGTGCCGTATACCCGGCATGCCCCAGTACTTCAGAGACGATTTGCTCTGTAATTTCCTCCCCAAAAGAACAGCATTTATCTAAAATGGTAAGGGCATCGCGCAGCGCGCCCTCCGAAGCCGCCGCAATCTGCAGGAGTGCATTTTTCTGCACCCGAATCCCGATCTCCTTTGCCACTTCCTCCAGCCGCGCTACAATATCCTCCTCTCCGATGCGCCGAAAATCAAATCTCTGGCAGCGGGAAAGCACGGTTTTGGGAAGAACTGCCAGCTCGGTTGTCGCCAGAATAAACACCACATGTTCCGGAGGTTCTTCCAGCGTCTTTAAAAGTGCATTGAAGGCCGAGCCCGTGAGCATATGCACCTCGTCTATAATATAGACCTTGTACTTTCCCTTTGCGGGCAGCAGGCCAACTTTATCCCGGATATCCCTGGCATTATCCACGCTGTTGTTCGATGCGGCATCCATTTCGATAATATCGATCATGGCATCCTCCAGCGCCGCTTTGCAGTTCTCACATTCCAGACAGGGCTCCCCATCTTTTGGGTTCAGACAGTTGAGCGCGCAGGCGAGAATCTTTGCCGTGCTGGTCTTTCCCGTTCCCCGAGGGCCGGAAAACAAATAGGCATGGGAGGGTTCGCCCGCGCTCACCTGATTTCTGAGCACTGTCGCCACCACTTCCTGCCCCTTTAAATCCTCAAACCGGCGCGGGCGAAACTGCCGGTATAATGCTTTATGCGCCATTTCTCTCTCCTCAAATTTTCTATTGAAATTATACCAAATTCTGCGGAAAATAGAAAGCCGCAGAGGATTTTCATTTTCTTCTGCTGCAGCAATCCCAGGGATTTCCATATCCTCTTTTTTCCCATGTCCATAAAAAAGGAGAAGCAGCGAATGCCAACGCCACATAAGGAAGTAATTTGAAAATACATCAGTAGCCACAATAATGCCAGGCGGCCATTGTTGTGTAAAAGTTGACATTTGCTTTACTGCAGCAGGGGTGACAGATATTCCCGCCGAACAGAGCATCCTTGCCATGATGAAAAAATACAGGAAAACCGCAGGAATTCCGTTTCGCAGCATAAGGGCAAAAGAATACGGTGCAACTCATTTCACTGAGTTGCACCGCACCTTGAAAAGTTCCTTATGCAGCGTTGCCAAAGAAAGGCAACTTCTTCTTTCTATTCTCCTACATTGGGCGCTCTTTTCCCAGCATGAGCAGAGCCAGCGCTCCCGGCCCGGCGTGCACCCCAATCACTGGGCCAATGTCGATAAGCCAGAACTCATCGAATTCCATGCGTTTCTGCATCTCTTCCTGAAGGATTTTCGCCTGTTCCAGATTATCTGCATGGCATACAACCGCCAGCTCGCGGGAAAGTTTGGGATCATAATTTTTCTCTGCCAGATCCGCCAAATAGCGAATTACTTTCTTTCTTCCCTTCACCTTGTCAAAGGAAACGACCTTGCCTTCTTTTGTAACCGTCAGAATCGGCTTCAAATCCAGCAGGGAACCCATTGCCGTCATGACGGCAGAAAGGCGCCCTGTGCGCTGCAAATGCTTCAGGCTGTCCACTGAAAAAAAGTGCAGGGCATTCAGCTTATGCTGTTCCACCCAATCTTTGATCTCATCCAGGCTCGCGCCCGCCTCTTTCATTTTCTGCGCATGGCAGATGAGCAGGCCGGAGCCCATGGCAATGCCCAAGGAATCCACAATTTCAATGCGCGCATCCGGATAATTTTCCAGCGCGTCTTTTCTTGCGACCTGCGCCAGTTCATAGTGCGCCGAAAGGCTGGAAGAGAAACTGATATACAAAATGTCCTTGCCCTGCTTCAGCTGTTCCTCAAAGAATGCCTGAATATCTGCCGGCGGCCGCGTTGCCGTAGAGGCCTCTGCTCCCGCGCGAAGCTTATCGTAAAACGCCTTAAAATCCGTCGTCCGCCCCAGATCAAACAGCGCCTCTTGCCCGTCGATCGTATAGGGCATAAGAAATACCGGGAGCTGATGCGCATCTGCATACTGGTAGGGGATCTCGGAATCCGAATCCGCCATTACCACAAACTCTCTCATATTTTCCTCCTTGAACATAAAATACTGCGATAAGTGCAGTAAATAATAACCTCATTTATTTGGAAACCCTGCAAATGCGCGCCTGGCGCTCCCGCAGGTAATCCTCAAAGCTCCTTTTTGTGCAGTTTACGATCAGTTCCTGCGGGAACTGCTCGGCTTCCAATTCTTCCAGCGCCGCCCCGAATTCCCCGATGCAAAAACAGTTGTGCGAATCCGTCCCCACCGAAACGCGCACGCCATGCTGCTTGCACAGCCGGATAAATTTCTGGCAATTGGGCCGGCTTCCCTTTCTTGCCGTAAAGGAATGGCCATTTATCTCTATCAGCTTATTCAGCCGCTTCGCCTCCAATACAACCGCCTCAATATCGATTTGAAAAAAAGGGTTCCCCGGATGCCCGATCACATCGATATACGGGTTGTTCAGCGCGCCGATCATCGCATCGGTATCCTGCTTTTCGCCCTGGGAGCAGATGACATTATCGTGCATGGAGGCAATTGCAAACTCCACAAACTGCAAATAGCGCAGCGGTAAATCCACTTCGCCTTTGCTGTTTATGATGTTTGTCTCCGTTCCCCGGTAGATGCGCACTCCATCGTATTCCTGCGGAACATCGCGCAGCAGGCCTACGCATGCCGCAGACTGCACGCCCTCCATGCCGCCGCTGTGATCTGTGACGACAATTCCTTCCAACCCCTTCTTCTTAGCAAACAGAAGGTTTTCCAGCAGCGTCGAATGCGCGTGCCCGGAAAGCACTGTATGTGTATGTGTGTCGATGCGTAAATTCATAATTCCCCTCTTCTAAAGTATGAAAAACCTTTTTGCTTTATTTCCTCTTTCTGTGCTCATTATACACGATACGCCTGTGTTTGACAAATTCTTTCCATCTGTTCCTAATTCCATAAATCTGCTCCCGCAGCAGTTTCCTCTTTCCGGCGGATAGGCAAACAAAAGCCGGCCTTCCAAAAAGCCGGCTTTTGTTTGGCATCTTGATCTTTTCCAGTGGGTGCAGAAATTAGCCCTCTTCCGTTCTCCCACTTGCCCGCTCCTCACGGAGCTTTCCTCTTTCTTTTCGCATATAGTGGAACAAATATTGCTGTGCGATTCCCCCATATACACCAAAATGGCGCGCGGCAAACTCCATAATCTGCCTGTCGCTTTTGGCTTCAAACCCATAAAGCTCGCAAAGCATGCGCCGAATCCATACATCCGCCGGAAAGGCCTCCCTTTTCTGGTATGCAAAAAGCAAGATACAATCGGCCACCTTAGGCCCCACACCCGGAAATTCACAAAGTTCCTTGCGGGCAGAGGGGTAATCCATGTGGAAAAACCGCTGCAAATCATATCCCCCGGCAATTTTCCTTGCCGTAAGCAATACATACTTCGCCCGATATCCCGCCCCACAGGCCAGCAGCTGCTCCTCCCGGAACTGCGCCTTGGCAGAGACATACTTGACCTTTTC
>OJPS01002224.1_pt1 | contig 11368 bp, 7 predicted proteins | sample 1598551 | NCBI WGS metagenome assembly OJPS01 (sample SAMN03922488, study PRJEB24848) | human gut metagenome | isolation source: stool sample | host: Homo sapiens | place: Germany | collected 2011-05 | reverse complement strand
GGCGAGGCTACCTGTTGCGCAGCGGCAGGCGAAGGACAATGCACCGAACAGTGCGGAAACGACTGCAAGAATGAATGTAACAACAATGCTAACTGTAAAATTAATAAAGAAATGAAGTATTCAAAGAAGTACACAAATGCCGATTTCTACAAAGACGGCAAGTTCCAACAGGATGTTGCTATGGAAGCAATGAAAGACATGTTCGCTTTCTACGGTGTTCCTTTCACCGAACTGATGGCTAAGGACATGTGGGTGACTGATTTCGGTCTGGGTGATTTTGAAAACGTGGGTATGGGTGGTATTTTCTGGGTCAACGATCCTGAATACGGCTACTTCGCTCACGCGATCTACCTGCTTCCGGGACAGATGATCCCCGAACATGCGCATGTAAAGACCAAATTCCCGGCTAAACATGAATCCTGGATGGTAGAAAAGGGATGGGTTTACAACTTCTCTGAAGTAGGCGACGAGACTCCGAACGCTCCTGCTATCCCCGCTACCCACGGTGCGATCAAGAGCAAAAATTTCGTCGTACAGAATGTAGGTGATGTTCTTCGCCTGAAAAAACTGGAAACATTCCACTTTATGATGGCTGGTCCTGAAGGTGCTATTGTTGATGAATGGGCATGCTACCACGATAATGACGGCTTGCGCTTCACCAACACGAAAGCTGCGTTATAATAAGTAATAAACACCTTATAATTTATTACATGAACAAATTCTATTTATTAGTATCTACCTGGATGAAGCATAAGGCGAAAGCCGAACCTTTCGTGGTAGACTTGAAAGGCGTGGATAAGCTGGTGCTTGTAACGGCCGGTGGTCCCGATGGTACGGATTACGACCAGGCTGTATGGGCGAATGCCCGTTTGATCAAAGCCGATGGTACAGCCGTATGGTTGGACGAAGTTCCTTATGAATACGGTGTTGCCGGTTGGGCAAAACCCAAGATGAACACGAATGCATACGATCATGAGATCGTTATTGCTGGAAAGGAATACAAACACGGTGTGTTCTGCCATGCGAACGGCACGTTGGTATACCCGGTGGGTGGCCAGTATGTCCGTTTCGAAGCCGAAGTCGGTATCGATGATACTTCAAGTGGCGGAAGTGTGTTTTTCCAGGCATTGAATACGGTTCCGACCTTTGTGGCGGAAGAATTGAACAACAAGTATCCGGAAGAAATCGGTATGCTGGGTGCGGTACTGGACGGCCTGGATACCTGGTTGATCACCCCGGATGCCTCAGTCGAAAAGCAGGCTGCGGATAATGCGATCGTCCGGTTGAAGGACGGAGCCTACTATTCGAATGTGGCAAAGCAGATCGCAAACGAAAAAGATCTCAATACACAGATACGCAAATATCTCGAACTGGTTGAGAAAGTACAGGAGCTGTACACGCTTCAGAGCGATTTGGAATGGCTGAACGTCGAGGCTGTCAAATTGGCTTTCGCCGATATGAAAAAGCAGAAAGGCTACGACGCCGCCAAATACGAACCGATGCTGAACGAACTGGTACGGCTCGAAAAGAAAGGTTTCAAAGGCATCTATAACGGTGACGAACAGGCTATCGCCGATGCCAAGAAAGCATTGGAATGCAAACGTGCCATCTTGCTGGCTAACCCGTTGCTGGATGCCGACAAGATCGTGGCAGCCCGTTTCAAGGTAGGTTCGAAGGCACACCAGATCATGACTCCTTCCTTGGGGACTCAGGCCAATAACTGGAGTAACCAGGAGTCTGCCGGTCGTGAGGGCTTCGATGCCGAGATCGTCGAACTCTCCAATCTGCGTGGCGATATACAGATGCGTCAGGTCTACAAACCGAAAAACGGTTCTTCCATCGCTGACCTGAAACTGCATTGGGACGGTGACCGTGTGATGTTCACACAGACACAGGACGACAAGCGCTGGAACATCTATGAAGTGAATCTGGATGGGACAGGCTTCAAGCCGCTTGTGGAAAACGACGAGCCGGATCTGGAGTTCTACGATGGTACTTACCTGCCCGACGGTCGTGTGATCGCTATCTCCAACATCGGTTACCAGGGTGTTCCTTGTGTGAACGGTAGCGATGCGGTAGGTAACATGGTGCTGTATGACCCGAAGGACAAGAGCATGCGCCGCCTGACATTCGACCAGGACGCCAACTGGAATCCGGTCATCATGAATAACGGCCGTGTGATGTACACCCGCTGGGAGTACACCGACCTGACCCACTACTATTCCCGTATCGTAATGCACATGAACCCGGACGGAACGGAAAACAAAGCCCTCTACGGTAGCGGTGCGATGTTCCCGAACAGTACGTTCGACGTGCAGCCGTTGCCCGGTCACGGTTCGGCGTTCGTCGGTATCATCTCCGGCCACCACGGTGTGGCACGTTCAGGCCGTATGATCATCTTCGATCCGACCAAGGGACGTAAGAGCACAGCCGGTATGGTACAGGAAATCCCTCACCGTAACCGTCCGATCAAAGAAGAAATCAAGGACCAGCTGGTAAACGGTGTATGGCCGCAGTTCATCAAACCGACTCCGCTGAACGACAAATACTTCCTGGTTGCAGCCAAGTTGGACCCGCATGCCTTGTGGGGACTCTATCTGGTGGACGTCTACGACAACGTGACCTGTCTGATGCAGGCAGAAGGCGAAGGCTATATCAGCCCGATCCTGGTGCGCAAGACAAAGACTCCTCCGTCCATTCCCGACCGTGTGAAACTGAATGAAAAGGAAGCGACCTTCTTTATTCAGGATATCTACGAAGGAGAAGGCCTGAAAGGTATTCCTCGCGGAACGGTCAAGTCTCTGCGTCTGCATGCTTACGAATATGCGTATGTAAAGACCCGTTCCGACCATAACTGGCACGGAATCCAGTCCGGTTGGGATATCAAGCGTATGTTGGGGACGGTTCCTGTCGAAGAAGACGGTTCCGTGATCTTCAAGGCTCCTGCCAATACACCGATCTCCATCCAGCCTTTGGATAAGGACGGCGTGGCTATCCAGTGGATGCGAAGCTGGGTGACCGGTCAGCCGGGCGAAGTGGTTTCCTGTATCGGTTGTCATGAAGACCAGAACCAGATCGCGATCCCGAAACGTGTGATCGCTTCGCAGAAAGCTCCGTCTGCCTTGACTCTGCCCGAAGGCGGTACACGCTCTTTCACGTTCGACCTGGAAGTGCAGCCGATCCTGGACCGCGCTTGTATCGCTTGTCATAACGGTGAAGGAAAAGCGTTCGACCTGCGGGGTGGAAAGAAAGACAAGCTAGGTTATGGCACGTCTTATCTGAACTTGCATCCGTATGTGCATCGTCAGGGAGGCGAAGGCGACATGGTCGTTTTGCAGCCGTACGAATATCATCCCAACACGAGCGAATTGGTACGCTTGCTGAAGAAAGGCCATCACAACGTGAAACTGACCGATAAGGAATGGAAGACGCTTTATAACTGGATCGACTACAACGCTCCCGACAAGGGTTATTTCAATGCGAACGTATTGACTGATCTTCCTTATAAGGGATTCGACCAGATCAAGCGTCGTAAGGAATTGACCGACAAGTATGCGAACGGAGCCGGTGTCGACTGGAAGAAAGAAATCGCCGACTATGCCGACTACCTGAAGAAACAAGGCCCGATCACCCCGGTAATGCCTGAAAAGGCCGCTCCTGTAAAGGAAAAGACCTTGAAGGTGAAAGGTTGGCCTTTCGGTGCTGACCGGATCAAGGAAATGCTGGCTAAGGAGAAGGAAACCCGTAAGGTGGTTGAGATCGCTCCGGGTGTGAAAGTCAATTTCGTCCGTATCCCGGCCGGTGAATTCGTGATGGGTAGCTACCGTGGCGAACCGGATGCTTATCCGACTGCCAAGGTGAAGATCGACAAAGCCTTCTGGATGGCCGAGCTGGAAACGACGAACGAACAGTTCAACGTTGTCTTCCCGGATCACGACAGCCGTTTCGTCGACCAGCAGTGGAAAGACCACGTGGTTCAGGGATATCCGGCCAATAAACCGGAACAGCCTGTTATCCGTGTCAGCTACAACGATGCTATGGAATTCTGCCGGAAACTGAGCGAAAAGACCGGTCTCAAGATCACGCTTCCGACAGAAGCACAGTGGGAGTGGGCTTGCCGCGCCGGTAGCGACCAGGACTTCTGGTATGGCGACATGCATGCGGACTTCGGCAAGAAGGACAATCTGGCGGACAAGACAACGCTGTTGTTTGCCGTTTACGGTGTAGACCCGCAGCCGATGGCGAAGACCAACCCGTGGTACAAGTACTATACCTTCCTTCCGAAAGAAGAGAGCGTGGACGACGGTAACCTGGTCCAGGTCGGCGGCAAGGCTTATGAGGCCAATCCGTTCGGTCTGTACAGCATGCACGGAAACGTAGCCGAATGGACCCGTTCCGACTATGTATCGTATCCGTACAATGAGAAGACGAAAGAGACATCCGAATACAAGGTGGCCCGCGGCGGTTCTTATATCGACCGTCCGAAATATGCGGCTTCCCATACGCGTAAGGCTTACTATCCGTACCAGCGTGTGTTCAACGTCGGCTTCCGTATGATCATTGAAGATTGATAATGAAAAGGTATAGATGATATCTATCAACTAATAGAGGACACAGATGTGGCAGATTGCCACCGGTTATTTCATCAAACGATTAATCTGCGTACATTTGCCGCATCTGTGAACTCTAATAAAAAAGTAAATGAAAACAAATCTCGAAAGATTTTTCTCCTCCTTTGTAACGACGATCGTCCTGTTACTGATTTATGCCTTTGGCCTGGCCGTTGCCACTTTCATCGAAAAGTATCACGGTACAGCGACAGCCAAAGCAATGGTTTATTATTCCCCCCTGTTTTTTCTGCTCCAATTCCTTTTAGTCGTTAATTTTATCGCGGCTACGATCAAACACCAATACCTGAAACGCGGCAAATGGGGACTGATGCTGACTCATTTCGCCTTTATCATCATCCTTCTCGGCGCCTTGACCTCTTTCCTTTTCGGCGAAGAAGGAATTTTGCATCTGCGTGAAGGGGAGACAAGTAACCAGATTGCTGTCCGCACTTCCGATAACACGACCTTTCATACCCTGCCTTTTTCCGTTGAACTGAAGAAATTCACCTTAACCCGCTATCCCGGTTCCGCTAGTCCCTCTTCCTACGAGAGCGAAGTGATCGTCCATGTGGACGGGGAAGACCGCGAAGAGCGGATCTTTATGAATAACGTATTGGATGTAAAAGGCTACCGTTTCTTCCAGGCCTCCTATGACCAGGACGAACACGGGACCATCCTTTCCGTCAACCGCGACGTGGCGGGGCGGAACATCACCTACACCGGATATCTGTTGCTGGTCATCGGCCTGATCCTTTGCCTGGTCGGTAAGGATTCCCGCTTTATGCGTCAGAGCCGCCGCCTGAAAGAATTGCGCAAGGCGACCAACGTAGCGGTCCTGTTGCTTGCGCTCCTTGCCGTACCCCTGTCCGTAAATGCCGGCGGGAAGGCTTCCCCGATGCTCGATGCCGTGCAGAAATATGCGGTGAGCCCGGAACATGCTGCCCTCTTCGGAGCCCTTCCGATCCAGTCGGGTAGCGGCCGTATGATGCCGGTCAATACCTTCTCTTCGGAGATTCTACGTAAGCTCCATAAGTCGGATAAGATCGGTCAGTTGAACTCTGACCAGTTCCTTTTGAGCCTTTTAGCCATGCCCGATATGTGGATGCGCGTTCCCTTTATCGCCCTGTCCAATCCGGAGTTGGCCGCCTATTATGACCTGACGGACGGCGAGTGCGCCTATATCCAGGCCTTCGACAGTAACGGCAACTACAAACTGCAAGAGAAGCTGGAAGAAGCCTATAACAAGATGCCTGCCCAGCGTACGCGTTTCGACAAGGACCTGATGAAACTGGACGAGCAGTTGAACATCTTCCATCAGCTGATCAATCACCAGATGCTGAACCTTTTTCCGAAAGAAGACGATCCGAATCATAAATGGTATGCACCCGGCGATGACCTCTCTGCCTTTACCGGCAAAGACTCCATGTTCGTCTCCCGTATTTTCGACTGGTATTTAGGCGAAGTGCAGGAGGGCTTGAAGAGCGGCGATTGGGCGAAAGCCGATGAAGTGGTCGGCATGATCGACACCTACCAGCAAGCCAAGAACAAGACACTCGATATCAGTCCGAAGCGCATGCAGGCCGAATTGAAATATAACAAGATGGATGTCTTCCGCTATTGCAAGATCGGCTATCTGGTCTTGGGCGGACTGTTGTTGGTCCTTTCTTTCGCGATGCTGTTCCGCCGGACCCGCTGGATGAAGGTTGCCGTATGGCTGTTAGGAGCCGGCGTACTGGTCGTCTTCCATTATCATATGTTCGGAATGGGGATGCGCTGGTATATCGGTGGCTATGCTCCTTGGAGCAATTCCTACGAGACGATGGTCTATGTGGGATGGGCGACTGTCTTTGCCGGACTGTTGTTCGTGCGCCGTAGTACGATCACTTTCGCGCTGGCCACCCTGTTCGGCGGTATCATCCTCTTCGTTTCCGGTCTGAACTGGATGGACCCTGAGATCAATCCGCTCGTACCGGTCCTGAAATCGCCGTGGCTGATGTTCCATGTGGCGGTCATTGTTGCCGCTTACGGCTTTTTCGGTATCAGTTGCCTGATCGGGCTGACCAATATGGTGATGATGTCCGTCGCCGGAAAGAAGAACAAAGAGATATTGAAAGCCCGTATCACCGAACTGAGTATTGTGGGTGAGATGGCGTTGTGGGTAGGGCTTGCCCTGATGACTGTCGGCACTTTCCTCGGTGCTGTCTGGGCGAATGAGTCCTGGGGCCGTTATTGGGGGTGGGACCCGAAGGAGACCTGGGCGCTGATCACGATGGTCGTCTATGCCGTAGTGACTCATCTCCACTTGGTGAAACGCTGGAATAGTCTTTGGTTGTTCAATCTGGCATCCGTGATCGCGTTCGCTTCCGTGCTGATGACTTTCTTCGGTGTCAATTATTTCCTGAGCGGAATGCATTCATACGGTCAAAATGATAATGTGCATGGAATATTCACCTATCTTTATATCGCCTTGGGGGTAGTCGTTATCTTGGCTGTCCTTTCGTACAGGAGATGGAAGATGAAGGTGTGAAACATATATGTTTTGAAAACGAAACACCGGTGTTTTGAATGCGAAACATCTATGTTTTGAGGTTGAGAGAACTGATAACGAATAAAAAATAGTACGAACACTTAAAATTAATTAGTCATGAGAACATTTAATCATGTCGGTATCGTAACGACAGAACAAGTAGAAGGGGCTATGTTTAACGAAGGCCTGAAAGTATGGTTGACAGACTATAGCAAAAGTCCGAATCGCATCGAATTCCTGAAATTCGAGGAAGGTAGCTGCCTGCCCGAACTGGTACAGAAACAGGGACACATTGCCTACACCGTTCCTTCTTTGGAGGAAGAGTTGAAAGGCAAGAAGGTGATCTTCGGCCCGGCCGTATGCGACGAACACCTGACGATCGCTTTCATCGAAGAAGAAGGCATCGCTATCGAAATCATGGAAATCAAATAATAACATTAATAACATACTTAAATAAAGGAGGAATATACCATGTCAGACATAAAGACAAAATTTATAAATGATCCCGAACAGATAACACCCGAATTGTTGGAAGGTTATGTATTGGCATATCCGGACCAGGTCAAGTTAGGTGGTGAAAACATCGTCGTACGTGCCAATCCGAAGAGCGAAGACAAAGTGGCTATCGTGACTTTGGGCGGTTCCGGTCATGAACCCGCATTGAGCGGATTCGTAGGCGAAGGTATGCTGGACTGCTCTGTCGTGGGCGACATCTTTGCCGCTCCCGGTGCACAACGTCTGTTCCAGGCTTTGCAGCTGATGAAGCGTGAAGCCGGTATCCTGTTGGTTGTCCTGAACCACTCCGGCGACGTGATGAGTGCGAACATGGCTTGCCAGTTGGCAGAACGTGTAGGCATCAAGGTGAAACAAGTGCTGACTCACGACGATATCAGCGCCGGTATCGGTGCCGACATCAACGACCGTCGCGGCTTGGCCGGTTGTGTGCCTTTGTATAAAATATTAGGTGCTGCAGCCGAAGAAGGCAAGACGCTTGACGAGCTGGTCGAAATCGCCGAACGCTATAACAACAAGGTCGCTACTCTGGCCGTTGCCATGCGCTCTTGTACGCATCCGCAGAACGGCGGTACGATCACCGACCTGCCCCAGGGCATCATGGAGATCGGTATGGGACAGCACGGCGAAGGCGGTGGCGGACAGAAACCGCTTGTATCTGCCGACGATACGGCTGCCGAGATGGTAGACCTGCTTTGCCAACAGCTCAAGCCGAAGGCAGGCGACAAGATGATGCTTATCATCAACGGCGTAGGAGCGACTACCCACATGGAGTTGAACATCATCTTCCGTAAGGCCTACAAGGAGCTGGAAGCCCGTGGCCTCCAGGTTGTCGTAAGCCGCATCCAGGAAATCCTGACCGTACAGGAACAGGCCGGTTTCCAGATGATCATGGCTATCCTCGACGAAGATCATATCGACTATCTGAAGAACAAACGTGCTGATGCACCTTACTGGACAACAATCGGTAAATAAACGAGATATGAAACAACTGACTATCGAAAACTTCAAGGCGATGCTCGACAACGCCTTGAAGAACATCAAAGAACGCGAAGACGAATTTTCTAAACTGGACGCCGTTATCGGTGACGGCGACCACGGCCAGGCAATCGTGACAGCCATGTCCGCTATCGTGGCTACGGCCCAGAAAGGAACGGAGTTCAAAGCCATGCTGAACGATATGGGTTTTGACGTCATGTTGCAGGTAAGCGGTTCCACCAGTACGCTGTTGGGGGCTTTCTTCTTAGGTATGAGCGACCATGCTTCCGGTACGGAACTGGATGCAGCCGGAGTGAAAGCCATGTTTGCCGGCGGTCTTGCCAACGTGCAGAAACAGACGAAAGCCCAGAAAGGCGACAAGACCATGATGGACGCCCTGATCCCGGCTGTGGAAGCGATCCAGGCATGTCCTTCGGACGATATCAAGGAAATCCTCGAAGCCGGAGCGAAAGCCGCCCTTGCCGGTGCTGCTTCGACCGTAGAAATGAAAGCCAACTTCGGCCGTGCCCGTAACTACGGCGAACGTTCTATCGGTTACGCCGATAGCGGTGCTACTTCCTGGAGCTGTATGTTTGCCTCTTTCGCAGAAGCATTATAATAGAATAACTAACTTTTTTAAATATAGAAAATAGAAAAATGGCAGATTTAGATGATTTGAGAGAAGGCAGTAACTTCGGTTTAGGTGTTAGCTCTCAACAACAGAGTTTCCATGTGAAAGGTGCTGAAAACCTTCCCTGGGGTATGAAAGATCGTTTATCACGTATCTTCAACCCGAAAACAGGCAAAGCCGTAATGTTGGCTTTCGACCACGGCTTCATCATGGGACCGACTTCAGGTTTGGAACGTATCGACCTGAATATCGTTCCCCTCGTACAATATGCCGACTGTATCATGTGTACGCGCGGTATCTTGCAGACTTCCATTCCCGCCAACATCAACAAGCCCGTCTGCCTCCGTTCGGATGCCGGTTCTACGATCCTGACGGAATTGAACCGTAACGTTTTGATCGATATCGAAGATGCGATCCGTTACAATGCTTCCGCTATGGCAGTCATGTTCTCTGCCGGCGACGGCGAACAGGAAGCCATCACGGCAGCCAACCTGGTGGAAGCTGTCGATATGGGAAACCGCTATGGCATCCCCGTCATGGGTGTGACGGCTGTCGGCAAACAGATGGCACGCGACTCCCGTTACTTCGCACTCGCATCGCGCGTATGCGCCGAGAACGGTGCTTCTATCGTGAAGACTTACTACTGCGACGGTTTCGAAAAGGTAGCTGCCGCCTGTCCGGTTCCCGTTGTGATCGCCGGAGGTAAGAAACTGCCTGAAAAGGAAGCACTCGAACTCTGCTACAACGCCGTTAACGACGGTGCTGCCGGTGTCGATATGGGACGTAACGTCTTCCAGAGCGAAAACCCTGCCGCCATGATTCAGGCCGTACACGCTGTCGTACACGAAGGCTTGACACCGGAACAAGGTTTCGAAATGTTCAAGGATTTACAATAATGTGCTAATGGGTCAATATGCCAATGCACCAATGGAATGAATGTTCCATTTGGAGTATTTCACCGGCATATTGGCACATTCGTAAATTGATAAATTATTAGTTATGCATAAATTATTTACTTATCTCTGTTCCGCATTATTGCTGGTAACCGCTACATCCTGCGAGAAGAAGACAGAAAAATTGCTGTTGGGTGGTTCCGGCTGGAACAAGATCGTGATCATCGATAAGAACACCAAGCAGGTAGAGTGGGAGCATCCCCTCGAAAAAGGCTGGGAATGCAACTCCGCTGTTGCCACTCCCGACGGGAATATCCTCTTTGCTTATGCCAGAGGTGCGAAGCTGATCGACCGCAACCATCAGGAGATCTGGAATATTGCTGCTCCCGATACCTGTGAGATGCAGACCGCCCGCGTGTTGCCCGACGGTAACTATCTTTTGGGTTGGGTAGGCCATCCGGCTGTCATCATGGAGGTGAGCCCGAAGGGAGAAATCCTGTCGCGTACCGAATATGAGACAGGCATCGAACATCCGCATGCCCAGTTCCGCCAGCTGAACAAGAATGCCCGCGGTAACTACCTGATGCCCCTCTTTGCCACTTCCGACGTGCGCGAGATCTCTCCGCGAGGCGAAGTCGTGAAGATCACCCGTCTCGAAGGAACGCCCTTCACGACATTGGCATTGGCTAACGGGAACCATTGGGTTGCCTGTGGTGACGGTCACTCCCTGATGGAAGTGAACCTCGACAACGGCGAAGTAGCCCGCCGTTACGGTGAGAACGATATCAAAGGCGCCCGCCTGTTCTTCGTTGCCGGCTTGCTTCCTGCAAAGGATGGCGGCCTGTACGTCTGCAACTGGCAGGGACATGACAAGAATGCCGTAGAGGCCAACAGCCCCCAGGTATTCGAAATCAATGATAAAGGTGAAGTGATCTGGAATCTGAACGATAACGAAAGGTTCGGTATGATTTCTACGATTAGCACGATCGAATAGGTCACTGGTTTCATCACGTTTTTTCAGGCACGGATTTCTTTGAAATTCGTGCCTGAATCATATCTGCCTATATCTTTCCCTTCCTGTGTCTCTTTGAAAAGAATAGTGACGCTCTCTATCCATGCAGATTCCCATAACAATAAAATGACTAAAAAAAACGTACGTTTCTTTTAGTCATTCCATTTACGAAAGATTGTTAACTGTTGACTTTCGGAAAATAGC
>OJPS01002187.1_pt1 | contig 11511 bp, 8 predicted proteins | sample 1598551 | NCBI WGS metagenome assembly OJPS01 (sample SAMN03922488, study PRJEB24848) | human gut metagenome | isolation source: stool sample | host: Homo sapiens | place: Germany | collected 2011-05 | reverse complement strand
GGCTACACCCAGCCCGTTTTGACAGCCGGGAGAAGGAGACAGAATGGCTCATGAAAAAAGTGGCGAAGCAGGCCAGATGGTCAAAAAACAGAATGCTTAGTTCTCTGGAAACCATGGCGATATAGCCTAAACCCGGCAGTAACGAGCTTCGCTCTTAGGAGTGATCTACAGCTTCTTCTTTATACATTCGGGTTTACATTCTATAAAAGAGCTTGCCATGAACCCCCATTACATCCATGACACCTCTTCTTATCCCTTCATAAATTTGTATGCGCGCAAGCGGACCATAGCGTCTGTTGGCGCGCATTTTGTTATATATGCGGCTTTTCCATAGGATGCCGTAGTCCGCCCAATCAATCGTTTTGGCTCATTCAAAAAAACGGTTGATTGGAGGATATGAAAATGGATGACAGACATCCCAAGAGAAGAAAGGACAAGTATAATCCCTATACCCTGCCATTGGTCGATGGGAAATGCTACCTCTCGTTTAAAGACGGCCAGGGGTTCCCGCACAAGTTGGAACTGGATGTAAAGCTCTATGCGCTGTTTGACCGGTTTGAATTGGACGATCTCTCCTTCCTCAATGAGCAGGAGAGGCATCTGGATCAGACCGAGCTGAGCGAGGCTCTCTTAAGCCGCCGTGTGCCGGAGAATCAGGCCACAGTGGAAGACGCTGTTTATGAATCCCTACAGACACAGGCACTTCGAGAAGGAATCAGGCGGCTGCCGGAAATCCAGAAAAGAAGGCTGCAGATGTATTTCTTTGATGGACTCACCTACGAAGAAATTGCGGAACGGGAAAGATGCAGCTATCAAGCGGTACAGAAGTCCGTGAGTGCGGCGCTGAAAAAAATTCGGGAATTTCTGAAATAGGGGGTTGTGTTTTGTCTTGGAAGTGAGGTTATAGGTGAAGGGGTCAATCTCCTTCGCCTGTTTCCCCGTGACAAGGGAACGGGCTTTGCTCTTTGACAATTTCATAGTACAGCGCATTTTCTACTTTCCCTCTGCTGTCCCCGAAAGGGACAAGCTACAGGAGCACAAGCCCGGATGGCCAACCGATACAGGAAACCTCCAAGGCCGGCAAAGCTCCGACGCTGCGGCGCACCCGCAGCGAGGGCCATGAAAGGCAGAGGCATTAAAGATACTTCCGTCCAGTCGACAGGCCGAGCGTGAAGCGGCGTCAACCGTGATCCGTCGCAGCCAACGAGGGCGGCTCTGTGAGAACCACAGGGTGGTGAGATTCCAATGAGGCCAAATGCATGGCCGGGAAATGCGTTCCCGTGTACCGAGGGGGTCGTGGACAAGTATCGGTAAAGGGTCAAAACGATTGATATCACAGGCGGCGGTCTGCCCCAAAACGGATCGCCGCCTTTCTACATAGGGAGAGGAGGATGAAGTTTGAAACGGAAGGAACAAACCATCGTAGAGAAGGAAATCCCTGGCAGAGAGCATGCCGGGTACGCATATATCTATCCGCTGGACGGCGGAGCCAGGCAGGAATATGTCCTGGAGATGACGCCGGAAAATATCGCCAACTTTATTGGCGCCCATCAGTACGATGCAGAGAAGATCATCCTGACCGACATGCTGGACAACCTGATTCTGGATACTGCGGGCGGGTTCATTATGAACTGCCCAGACCAGATCCTGTGCGGCAGAGTCCTGCCCCTGCTGGCGCCGATCCAGATGGGGCGGCGCAGGGCAAAAGAGATCCCCGTAGTCAGCAGGGCGGCGTTTGAGGCGTATGCTCCCCAGAAGGACAAGCCTGGCGCACAGTAGCGAGGTGGCGCATATGGAGATCAGGCGAGGGGACATTTACTATGCGGACCTGACCCCTGTGGTCGGATGCGAACAGGGCGGCCGGCGCCCGGTGCTGGTCATACAAAACGATGTGGGCAACCATCACGGTTCCACGGTCATCGTCGCTGCCATTACCAGCAGAAGAAGAAGAAAACGGAGGCTGCCCACCCATATCGGGCTGCCCAGGCTGCCCACAGGGCTGAGGACTGCGTCCTTTGCTATGCTGGAACAGGTGCGGACCATTGACCGCATGCGCCTGGGCGCATATATCGGCAGGCTGGACGGGGAGAGGATGGCCGCTGTGGACCGGGCAATCCTGATCAGCTTCGGATTGGACGGGCTTGTTGGTTATGATGGGAAAAACGCTGAAAAATAGGGCGTTTTTATCGGTTGTTTTCCTGGATATGTTCGAAAAGATAGTATATACTGTGTATGCAGTCGAAGGAAAGGAGTGAGGCGGATGAACCGGTATCGGATCAGGATCAGCGTAGACGGCAAACGGAAGCTGTACTACATCGAAGACCAGGAAAACTACGATATCGTTCTCCTGCCGAGCAAGTACCTGAAGCATAAGGCGGACGCCAACCGGTCGCCAAACACGGTCAGACGGCTCGCCCTTTCGATCTGCTACTACCTGAACTATCTGGATCAGACCGGGACCGAGCTATTGCAAGTGGCAAAAAAGAGCTTTGAGGAACAGAGCAGCCACTTCGGGCAGTTCCTCTATTGGCTGGTGGAGGGACGGCATATCACAGACAATCGAACAGCGAAGACGGGAAATGGAACCTGCAACGCATACCTCAAGGATGTGTTCGGGTTCTTTTTATATCTGGCGGATAACGGATATACGGAACCCCTGCGGGTGCTGGCTTACAACCAGATCACCGTATCCAATGCGGTAGGGGTCAAACGGACGATCCGTTCCAAGTCTTTCAAGGGGTACCTGAAGGAAAAGGACCGGAATGTGCGGGCGGCGCAAGAGCCGGAGATCATCGATATCCTCCGGGCCTGTACCAACCTCCGGGATCAGCTGCTGCTCCTGCTGCTGGCAGAGACCGGATTTCGGATCGGCGAGATCCTGGGTGTGGATTATACCAAGGATATCGATTATGAGAAGCAGGTCCTCAAGGTGTACTTCCGGGACGACAACGACAACGAAGCCCGAGCCAAGAATGCGGAATACCGCTCAGCGAAGATCAGCAGGGAAACCTTCGAGTTCCTGCTGCATTATCTGGCGGAATACAGGAGGTTACTGCAGCGGCAGAGCCTCCTGTTTATTAATATCAGGGGAGAAACCGCTGGCAAACCCATGCGGGTGGAGAGCGTGTATGACATGCTGGACCGAATGGAGGAAAAAACCGGCATTAAGCTGACCCCGCACATGCTCCGCAGATATTATGCGGTGTCCAGACGGGACGCCGGCTGGGCGCTGGAGCTGATCCAGCTGGCCCTGGGACATAAGCATCTGGATACGACGGTCAAATATCTGGGCATCCTGGATAACCAGCTGATGACCGCAAGCCGGGAATTTTATGAAAAGCACTCGGATCTATATGGGATCAAGGATCTGCTGTAAGAGGAGGTGAACCGCTATGCCGACGGCTGCGCTCAGGCAGATAACAGCAAAACAGGATAATCAGGCGCTTCGAGCCAGATTGGAAGCGGAAGTCGGCAGGGTGCAGATCAGCTATAAAGCCAGTGTGATCGACTTCATGGTCATGGAAGGGATCCAGGATTTCTCGGAGCTGGACTATGCAACAAGAAAAAGTTTTGAAGCCTACCTGGAAGGGCAAAGCGGTATGAAGCATATCCGCCATCACCTGCTGGCCTTTGACAAGCTCAAACAGCATGCACTGAGCCAGGGGATCCGTGTTCTGGAGGATGGAAAGGTCGCACGGCCGCGGTATGAGAATGGAATCCTCTACCTGCCATACCATCCAGACCCAAAGGTTTCGGCCATGTTCCGAAATTCCACAAGGAAAAACGAGCATGTCTGGGATTTTTCCAGAAATGCCCCGGAGAGGATGAAACGGCAAGTGTTCGACATCCTGCATTATGAGCTGGAGAACAGCACAAGCCCTGAAGGTAGGCGCGTCCACCTGTTGGGGCTGCGGGACCTGTATGACTTTTGTACGGAGCAGTGGATCGAGGATATCGAAGCCATGGAACTGCCGCAGATACAGGCGTTCCGTGAAATCCCCAGCAACCGGCTCACGGAAAGCAAGCGCCCTGGAATCATCAACTTCTGCCGAAGAGCGCTGTTCCTGCAAGCGGAGGAAATCAACTGGAACGCCCATGTATGGTATATGGAGCGGTTCCACATACAGCCAGAGCGGATGGATCCCGCAAACCCTGTGTTAAGCATCTCCTTTGTCGAAGTAACGCACCGCCGGAACCGGGAACTTCTCAAAAGATATATCCGGTATGGGCTTGGTATCACCAACCTGTCGGTCGGCGTGATCCGGGGGGAACTCATCTACCTGCGAAGCTTCCTGAATGATATCCAGCAGCCGGAAGATACCGATATCTGCTCTGTAACGCCGGCGCAGATGGAGGCGTACTTCCGGGTGCAGCGGCAGAGGGGGGTACAGGCGGAAACCTACAATAAGATCGTCATGAGCATCCTGCACTTCTTCAACCATCTGCGGGTACGGCAGCTCATCGGACAAATCCCCTTCGATGCGGACAGCTTACTGCAGAAGACGGTACTGAAGCATCATAACCGGAGCGTGGCACAGGAGGTCACAGAAGAAATCTTCTCCAAGCTCTATGCCTTCCCTGAAACCCTCCGGCTGATGTATCTGCATCTATGGGGTATAGGGTTACGGATCAGCGAGGTGTGTACCCTGAAAGGGAACGCCTACTACATACAGGGCGATGACGCCTGGATTCAGGTCTATCAGATCAAAATGCGCACTTACAAACGTATCCCAATTCCTGCGGCCCTGTATAAGCTGATGCGGGTATACCTGAAAAAGCACCACATAAAAGCGGGGGACTATGTGTTCCAAAACAGCAAAGGCGGCCCCTACCGGAGCGGAACCTTCCGCTACAATATGCTGAAATACTGCGAACTCAACGACATTCAGAACGGGGAATACATCTTCCGCTCCCACGATTACCGCCACACCATAGCGACCTGCTTCTATGACTCAGGCGTATCCCTGCAGAGCATCCGCGATTACCTCGGTCACGACTATGAGGAGATGACCGAGCAGTATATCGACTACATGCCCAAGAAGATCGAAAAAGCGAGTGAAGACTACTTCAGCCGGCACAGCCTGGCGTCATACATCAAGAGAGGTGAGGAAAAAGATGGATGAGAAAATATACCTGCGGCTGCTGTACGGAATGGAGGAAATACCGGATGGCCTGGCACGAATCATAGGACGCAACCCTTGTTACGACCTGGCAGGGCTGCCGTCGCCTAAACTAAAGGAAGAGATTGAAGGATTCATCCGATACCGCAGTACGCAGGTAAGCATCGGAAGAATGCAGGGCGACAAACAGTTCTACAATAAGGTGCGCAGGTTCCTGAAAGAATGTGCAACAGCAAAATCCAGCCTGCGGGATAAGGCTCCGGAAACCTGGGTCAAACAGTTCCGGACATGGATGTTCAAGGAACACATCCCATTGTATTATAGGAGCAGAGGACCCACCGGCAAAGAGAACATATCCAAGGCAAGAGAAATTGGATATTTTGAGCGAATGCTCAAGTTCACAGCAGTAGATGCCCGCCGGGAAGAAGAAAAGGATGTCTGGGAGCTGGACAAGCTGGAAATCGAACACAGAGAGAATCCAATCAAGCGGGTCAGAACGCTGAATTTTACGCGGATATCCCAAGATGGCATCCGACAGGAGCTGAAGAAAGGGATCTACCTGAACCTGCAGGGGGAAGCCATTGCCTGTGTACAGAAGGAATTAACGGCAGCCAGACGCCTGTCGAGATATCTGGCAGATCGATACCCACAGGTGCAGTCCTGCCGGGACCTGAACCGGGAGATCATAGAGGAATACCTGACCTACCTAAAGACGGAAGCTACAGGGACGAAACACTACCATGCAGATTTGAACCGGCTGCGCAGTCTGCTGGAAAGCACCGGCCAGATGTGCGATTATCCAAACCTGATCGGACTGTTCCTCACAAGGGACATTCCGCCAACGCCAAAGGCGGCTTTCAAGACCTATTCAGATGCGGAACTAAAGCGGCTGAACCGGGAGATCGTAAAGCTGGATGCGCAGACGGCACGGCTGATGATTATCCACCAGATGCTGGGGACGCGGATATCCGATACCCTGACCCTGACGCCGGATTGCCTGTCGGAACGGAACGGCGAGATTATCATCCGGATCCGGCAGATGAAAACCAAGCCCTATGAAAAGCCCATTAGTGCAGAGCTTGCGGCGCTGATCAAAAAGGCAATTGCTTACACCAAAGAGAAATATGGGGATACAACTTACATCTTCGTCGATGAGAAGAACCCCAGCCGGCCGATGCCATATACCACCGTACAGTTCCGGATTACGGACATGATCTATAAGAAAGAACTGCGGGATGACAACGGTGAGATCTTCGGCTTCGGGACCCATATCTACCGGCACTACTATGGGATGAAGCTGACCGAGATGCACCTGGACGACTGGACCATTGCCAAGCTGCTGGGGCACAGCAGCGTTCGAAATGTGAAGTATTACCGGAAGATGAGCAACCAGCTTCTCGCCGATGAGACGCGAAAGGCCAGACAAAGGCTCTCTGCGGTAATCCTGGATAACTTAGATGGATGGGAGGCAGAGTATGAACAAATACGACAAGATGATCGCCTGCAATAGGAAGGCCAGCGCCGAAAAGATTGACCTTGCCAGGAGAACCATCTTCGAGATGGTGGAGGAAGGCGAGAAGGTCACGATCCCCAAGCTGATCGCCAAGACGGGACTGTCGAGGGGGTTCTTCTACAAGAATCCGATGGTACGGCAAGCGCTGGACAAAGCGCTGGAGCAGCAGGTCGGGATGATCGACCCCAGGCGTTCGGTTCTGGATATGGCGATGGATAATGAGATCGTTGCCCTGCACGAAAGGATACGGGAACTGCAGCAGGAGAATCAGCGGCTGCGGGCAGAAAATGAAAAGATGCAGAAAGCATTAAGCAGGAGGAACGACAAGCTGCTCCGTAATTTATAATCGGATAATACATAGCTCATCGGAGCCGGAGGCGCCGGGGAGCATGGAAAGGAATGCACGGTTTGAATTGACTGTGCATTCCTTTTTTGCCTACAATGGAAACGGGAAGTGGACATGAAACACATTTGTGCATACCGTTAAGGCCAGTTATGTCAATGGTTTTGAGAGATATACCCAAGTTAATGGATGAACCTACCAGCAGCTTGGATATGCCGAGAGAAAAAGCGCTGTTGAAAACTCTACGGGAGCAATGTGGAGAGAAGATCCTCCTCATCTTCCCATCGACCTTCTACTCTTACAGAATGTACACGCGTTGTACAGCTAAATGGATGCGCCTGCGAGGTGGCGCAGACGAGGAGGATAGAAAAAAAAGCAAAAAGATGCTCCAGCAACCCTTTGCTGGAGCATCTTCCTATTATGTTATGCCCAGAAGTGCGCGCCTTTTGGCGGCTTTGTTGTGCAGAAAGCCTAGAGCATTCGAACTTGGGCAACGGTATCTCCCAGCATTGCGGGAATAAGCTGAACACCCTTGGAATAACGCTCCTCCATGGGAAGATCTGCGGAAGTGATGGAATAAACCTGTCCGGAGCTGGTAATCACTTCAAAAGCGGCAGGCTTGATTAGAAGGGCGGCAGCTGCCAGGCTGGTGCCGTTGGCATTTGACTTTGCCCACTGGAAAGTTTTAAGGCCTTTTCCATTTCTGCCCTGCACTTCATATTCGGCAAGTTTGCTCAGCTTTGCAAAGCCAAGGTCGCTAAAGACGGCGACATTGCCTTCGTTGCCGGTCTGGGCGGCGAAGAGAATTTCATCGCCCGGCGCAAGCTTGATGCCGCCTACGCCCTTTCCCGTTTTTCCCTGCAGGCTGATTTCCTCTTTGGAAAAGCAGATGGACATTCCCTTTTTTGTGATAAGCAGAAGGTTCGGAAGATGCGGGTCGTCCGCCTCTGCAAGCAGGAGCGTATCGCCTGCCTTCAGGCCACAGGCAATGATTTTTTGCTTGCGGCTCTCCAGTTCGGAACAATCCGTAAACTTTACCATGCCGCTTTGACTGACAGTAAGCAGGCGCCCCTTTGCGGGAGTACATACGCAGATGATAGATTCCTCTTTTTCCATGCCTGCCAGCAGGGAATTGATGGAGCTGCCCGAATCCCTATATCGCGATTCCTTTATGCTCTCTACGGCCAGACAGTAGAGGTTGGCGCGGTTGGTAAAAAGCCAGAGCTTTGCATCGGTATCCGTCTCGATAATCCGGCTAGGCAGGTTTTTAGGGTCTGTTTCGCCGCCTTCTGCCCCTTTTGCCAATGCTTTTTTGCTCATGCGCTTTAAATTGCCGCCTTTCGTGTAGATCACCGCGCATTCCTCTACAACTTTAAAGTGCTCTTCATCTATGGTGATTTCCCCACTTTCAGAGGAAATGGGAGTGCGGCGCTTTTCGCCATATTTTGAACCGATGGCGCGCAGCTCTTCGATGATCACATGATCGAGGCGCTCCTGGGAAGATAGAATTGCGCGCAATTCCTGAAGCAAAGCGACAGTCTTTTCGTATTCTTCCCGAAGTGTGATGACTTCCAGCTGGGTCAGGCGAGCCAGTCGCAGATCCAAAATCGCCTGCGCCTGCACCCCGGTAATATGCAGTTTTTCCATAAGCCCCGCTTTGGCCTCTTTTGTGCTGTTGGAGGAACGGATGATCTTGATGACAAGATCGATGCTGGATACTGCAATAATCAGTCCTTCCAGCTTATGCTCTTTTTCCTCTGCGGCTTCCTTATCGAAAAGGACTCTTTTCGTTACAACATCGCGCTGGAAACGAATATAGTAATCCAGAATCTCCAGCAGCCCCAGCAGTTTGGGCTGGCCATCGGCGATAACCACCATGTTGATGCCGTAGCTTATCTGCATATCGGAATATTTATAGAGGCAGTCCAGCACTTTTTCCGCATTGACACCACTCTTTAGTTCTATCACTGCGCGAAGGCCTGTACGGTCTGTTTCACTGCGCACATCGCTGATCCCGCCAAATAGGTCTTTTCGCGCAGTCCGCAACTGTTGGATTTTTCTAAGCATGGCGGATTCCCGGATTTCATAGGGAAGCTCGCTTACGACAATGCGCGTCTTGCCACCGCGCACCTGCTCGATGCTGGTTTTCGCCCGCAGCGTTATTTTTCCTTTGCCAGTGGCATAGGCCTGTTTTATTCCTTCTTTTCCTAAAATAATGCCGCCGGTGGGAAAATCTGGTCCCTTGATGCGGCGCATCATATCTGCCAAAGTGCATTCGGGCTGCTGAATACGCAGGATAACGCCCTCGATCACTTCCCGCAAATTGTGAGGAGGGATATTTGTCGCAAGGCCGACGGCGATGCCTGTTGCACCGTTTACCAGAACATTGGGGAATCGGCTTGGCAGAACAGCAGGCTCTTTTAGAGAATCATCGAAATTCAGCTGGAAGGGGACAGTCTGCTTATCAATATCCCGCAGCATCTCCAAAGCGATGGGGGAGAGGCGTGCCTCGGTATAGCGCATGGCAGCAGGGCCGTCGCCATCAATAGAACCAAAGTTTCCCTGGCCATCCACAAGGGGCATGCTCATGGAAAAATCCTGGGCCATGCGTGCCAGAGCTTCGTATATGCTGGAATCCCCGTGCGGATGGTATTTTCCCATTGTATCGCCCACAATGCGCGCGCACTTTTTGTGCCCCGCATCCGGCCAAAGCTGCATCTCGTTCATAGCATATAGAATATGGCGCTGAACGGGCTTTAAGCCATCCTCTACCCGGGGAATGGCGCGCTCTAAAATGACATACTCCGCATAAGGCATGAAACTATCGTGCATGACATCTTCCAGCGGTGTTTGTATGATATTTAGTATTTCTTCTTTCATGCTGCTCTTTTCTCCCTAGTTACTGCGCTTGCGCGTTTGCCTGGAAGCGATCCGGCTTATTGAAGTTGGCGTATTCGCTGATATACTGCTTCCTTGGCTCCACATTATCCCCCATAAGCGTTGAGATAATCCGATCGCAGGAGGCTGCATCTTCCAGGCCCACCTGCACCAATACGCGGTTTTGCGGATCCAGCGTCGTTTCCCAAAGTTGATCTTTGCTCATCTCTCCAAGCCCTTTATAGCGCTTGATTTCGGCGCCGCGCCCAAGCTTTTTCTTTGCCTCTTCTAACTGCTTATCCGTGTGTGCCCAGATGAGTTGCTTGCCTTTCTTTATGCTGTAAAGAGGTGGCTGGGCAATAAAGATATGCCCATCCGCTATCAGGCTGCGATAGTAGCGGAAAAAGAAAGTGAGCAGGATTGCGCGGATATGGGCACCGTCCTGATCGGCATCGGCGAGGATGATGATTTTATGGTATTTCAGGCTGGATTTATCGAAGGATTTATCAAATCCCGCCCCTAGAGCAGTGATGATGGAGCGAAACTCCTCATTTTGAAGAACCTGCTCGATGCGCTTCTTTTCCACATTGAGCGGCTTTCCGCGAAGGGGAAGAATGGCCTGGAAACGGCGATCTCTTCCCATTTTGGCATTCCCGCCAGCGCTATCGCCTTCCACAATAAAAAGTTCGTTGCGCTCTGGAATTTTCCCAGTGCAGGCGGAAAGTTTGCCTACAAGCGGCGCAGAATCGGCCTTGCTTTTTTCCCGTTCAATTTTTTTTGCCTTTTTTGCGGCCTCGCGCACTTTTGCGGCAGTGATAGCCTTTTCTGCAATGCGTGTGCAGATGGCAGTATGATTTAAATCCGAAAAGTATTCGCTCAATCCTTCGCAAACGATGCTCTCTACGGCGCTTCGAGCCTCTGTATTGCCAAGGCGCGTTTTTGTTTGCCCTTCAAACTGCACATTTTTAATTTTTAGAGATAGAACGGCCGTAAGCCCTTCCCGGAAATCTTCGCCTTCAAAGCTTATCTTTTCTTTTGCAGCCGCTGGAAAATTTTTCATGTATTCGTTCATGACTTTTGTCACAGCGGCTCTAAAACCGGTTTCATGCGTTCCGCCTTCAGATGTTGGAATATTATTGACATAGGAGTAAATGGTTTCGCTTTCATTTCCCACATACTGCATTGCGATGCTTGCAAAGACCCCGTTTTTTTCCCCCTCTATCAGAATAGGAAGTGGATGAAGCATCTCTTTATCCTGGTTTAAATCCAAAAGGAAATCCGAAATTCCGCCGGCATAGTTAAAAGTCATTTTGCGGTTTTGCCCTTCGCGTTTGTCCACAAAGTGAATGGTAACGCCACGGATGAGAAAGGAAAGCTCGCGCAGCCGCCGGGCAATGCGATCAAAATGCAGGTTCAGATCGTCAAAAACTGCGGGGTCTGCAAAATAGGTGATTTTTGTGCCGCGCTTATTGGTAGTGCCTGCCTCGCGCAAGGGATATTTGGGGCGCCCGGCATGAAGCTTCCCCCCTTCATAGATGGATTCATATTCCTGCTCATAGATTTTTCCGCCGAAATAGACTTCCACTCTAAGCCATTTGGAAAGCGCGTTGACGACGCTGGCGCCTACGCCATGCAGACCGCCGGAAACTTTGTAAGAG
>OJPS01002185.1_pt1 | contig 11514 bp, 10 predicted proteins | sample 1598551 | NCBI WGS metagenome assembly OJPS01 (sample SAMN03922488, study PRJEB24848) | human gut metagenome | isolation source: stool sample | host: Homo sapiens | place: Germany | collected 2011-05 | reverse complement strand
TGTATAAGAGACAGGAGATGACCTTATACCATATTTTCTAAAAAAGCCCAGCTTTCGCTGGACTTTTTCGACAAGCTGGAATGCTGGGGCTGTTTTTCAACAGCCCCAGCATTTTTATACTAGTTTTTCATCAAACTGCCGCAGAAGCTCGTCAAGCGTAATGACCTTAACCTGAGCCGCTCCGGCTCCCCTGCCGGAAACACCAACGATGTACTCCCCGCAGCACAGCGCTTCGGTATCCTGCATTAGCGTGGTATCCGCACCGCGCAGGTCGTCCGCAATTCCAGTGCCCAACCGCTTCAGGAACGCTTCCTTCTGAACCCACAGCCGCAGCAGATCCTCCGTGGAGCTTACCAGCAGCTTTTCGTTCTCGCTTAGTATGCGTTCGCGTATACGCTCGCTTACGCGCCTGTCGCGCCGCTCAATATCCACGCCGACCTCGCCGGATTCCCCGTCGGAGAACACCGCGCAGACCGCTCCCTTCGTATGCGAAAGCGAAAATTGCAGCGTGCTTCCATCAAGATACGGCTTCCCGAATGCCCCGTGAACGTACCGGATACTTCCGCGCGGAATTCCGGTGCGGCGGGTAACTTCAAGGGATATCAGCAGCCCGGCAGTCAGCGACAGCAGCTTGTCTGAGCCGCTGCGCTTCCTGGCGATGCGGTCCCGCCGGAGCGCCGAAACATACGGCAGATACTCCGCCGCGTCCTCGAAGCCGGCTCCGCCGGTCAGCACCGTTATGACTTCCATCAGCCTGCGATGTACCAGTTTCCACCGGCGTTAACTACTGTGATCTTGCCGAGATCGTCGGTATTGTATCCGCTTGTATCAGCGCCCGGCTTGAAGGTCACATCGCTCTTGATCTTAGCGATATATGCCTTTGCGATATCGCCGCAGTTTGCATACATCTGCTTCTGATCCGCTGTGAGCTTGCTCTTGCAGTCGGACAGGTCAGCTACGCTTATCTTTATGGACTGAACGGAGTTGGTGATGCTTTTGATCTGCGCAGATAACAGAGCGTCAATAAACTGCTCAAATGTCATGCCATAAGCTTCGTCAGAGGGGTCAAGAGTCTTGGTGTATGCACTGAACTCATCTTCTGTCTGCTTGAAATAATCAGCCGGAACAGCCATCTTTATTGCACTGTATACGCTGCCATCCTTGACAACGGAGTTTGCAACATTGTTGAGGAAGGTCTCAACTTCCTTCTTATCCTGCGCAAGAGCGTCCTTTGTGGAATCAGCGGCAGTGCTGAGGAGCGCAGCCAGCTTCTTGCAGGAGTTGGTTCCGGTAATCGCTGCGGAGCCGGTCTTTGCGAGCTTTATGCTCTTGGGAGCGCCGATGACCTTACCAGTCTTGGAAACGGTCAGCTTGCCACCGAGAGTTACCTTCGCGGTCTTTGCAAACTTGATAGTTCCGGCGTCGATGAGCTTGCTGCCCTTTGCAGTCGTCAGGGTGCCGCTTACAGCCAGCGTAGCGCCGGACTTAACAGACAGCGTGCCCTTTACGGTCAGCGCGCCCTTTGAGCCGATGGTGAGCTTTGCGCCCTTTTTTACGGTCAGGGTAGTTCCCTTAGGGAGCGTTACCTTGCCGGAAACAGTGACGTTCTTCTTGATAACGTACTTCTGACCCGCCTTGAGCGCTGCCTTGCCGTCCCAGGTCTTGGCTGCGGAAGCCGCATACTCCTGCTCTACAACTACGGTCTGAACCGGAGTCTCTGCAAACGCTGAAACAGAAGAACCAGCCATGATAACTGCGCTCAGAATGATCGCTGCGGTTGTTTTCTTAAACATGTTCATTACCTCCATACAGTATTCTTGTTGACATTATATTCAGGCTGTACGCCTTAATATCCCATTATCCCTATGATCCGAAGCTGTCGCCCGCGTCGGATTTTCTCGCCGCCTTGAACTGCGGACTTTTCTTTGTGACCATGCGCTCCTCAGCGCCGCCGGGAGTGCACAGCTTCAGCGTGATGCGGCCGCTGTCTATCCTCGGGTGGCGGAGAACCCTCGCCGCACATGGCGAGACCTCCTCCCGGGAAGCCGCCAGGAAGCAGAATTTCTCGTCCTCATACGGAACATCGCCGCCCTTGAGCTGCTTGTGGAGCCTGCTGCGTGCGACCCTCACCGTAAAGTGGCACCAGTCGCCGGGGTCAGCGCCGACGGTAAGCGGACAGGCGTTCTCGTGTGGGCAGGGAGCCGCGATATGCGCTCCAAGACCGATAAGCTGCTGCCGCGCGGAAAGTATCCGTGAATAGCCGTCCGGAGTACCCGGCTCCACTATGAGAAGCAGCCGCTGAGTGCTGCTCCAGAGCTGCTCCACCGCTTTTCTGCGGACGGGTTCGGTAAGCTCGTTAAGGCAGTAGGAGCACATTACAAGCTCCGCGCTGTCGTCAATGCCGGAAGTGATGTCGCCCTGCTTCCACACAGCGGGAACTCCGCAGAACTCCGTAAGCTGCCTGCCCACGGATATCATCTCAGGCTCGCGCTCTATGCAGGTGAACTCCCCGCAGTCAGCCGCGAGATACGCCGCGTGCGTGGCAGAGCCCGTACCCGCGCCGATATCCAGCACTGTCCGGAACTCACCGCCCCGTGGGAGACACTCCAGAGCCAGCTCCAGCGAACGGCTCACAGCCCCGAACGTCGCGGGCATTCTCACTGCGGAATACGCCAGTATGTCCCGCCGGGAGCTGACCAGCCGCTTTCCGCTGCCGTCGTTCCCGCGGTAGCGCGCGGATATTCCCTCCGCCGCCTTTGCGAGCTTGTCAGTATTTTCTTCAGATAGCAGCCGCTCGACCTCGCCGCGCAGCTCTGCCGGAAACTCCATATGTGTCCTCTTTAAAAATAGTTATTGCGTATCTCCTTGGAAGCAAACGCGCCCTCGAGGGTCTGACCCTCAACGTCCGGGTGAAGTCCGTCCTTGAGATACTTGCCCCTGCCGCCGATGACCTCGAACTTCTCGCAGATACCGCAGTTGCTGTATGCGTCGATAAGCTGCACTGAAAGCCCTCTGCATATCGTGGTAAGGCAGTCTATCGTCTTTTCGATCTTCTTGTTATGAGCAGGCGTTGCGGTCTGGATAGGGGTCATAACGAACACCCGTGCCTCCGGGAAATTCTCCTGAATGGTCTGAATGCACCATCTTGCCGCACCCGCCTCGGTGAACAGGTCGATGTTGTCATTGCCGGAAAGCTCCTTGCCGAGCAGCGCCTTGTCGGCGTCGCCGATGAACTCTGTAAGATCGTTGGTGCCCATCGCAAATGCGAATATGTCAGGCTTCGGGAAGTTGCCGCTCTTTACCTCCGCAAGGAAGCGCTGGATATGCACCACCGCGCAGTTGTTCGCGCGCTTCTGCATTTCTAACGGGTCGTCCGTAGGCTCCCAGCCGTCGCTTATTCCTGCGAAGTCAGCCGCGCCGTAGTCCTGCGTGGTAACAGTCTTTCCCGCAGCTTCGAATGTGCGCTTGTACCACACCGAGCTTCCCACAGCAACATTGCTGTGGGACTTCATGCCCAGGTTCTTATAAACGTGGAAGCTCCACTGTTCGCCGGCGGTGATGCTGTCGCCGTCTATTCCTAAATTCAGCTCAGAAAAATCAGTCATTTTCTCTGTTCTCCTATTTGTATTTTTTTCATACTAATACTTTACCACAAAAAAACGATTTTGTAAAGTAAAATTTCACAAAATGCGAAAATTAAATGCCGGAAAGGTCAAAATCCGGAGTGTATTCCTCCCTGGCGGAGCTGCGCTCCTGCATGAATCCCTCCAGCCCGGCTTCGTAAACAGCGTCCAGAGCCTTGCGGTACTCAAACGTAGTTATCCTGCGGTTGAGCTGCGGGATATCCTTCGCCTTCCAGAACGGCGTATACTGGCTCATCAGGCTGAACAGCACGTGCTTTCCGAACCGCTCCCCGACACGCTTTATGACCTCCACCGAATCCCGGTAGTGATACGGAAGCACCAGATGCCGCACAATAACGCCCTTTTTCAGCATATCCCCGGAAAAAGCGGGACTGCCGGTCTGCCTTACCATTTCTGCAACGGCGTTCATCGCCGTTTCAAAATAATGCGGAGCCTGCGAAAGCTCCACGGCAAGCTCATCGGAATAGTACTTGACGTCCGGCAGGTAGATATCGACATATCCCTCCAGCGCCCGGAGCGTTTCCACACGCTCGTAGCCGCCGGTGTTGTACACCACCGGGATAGTCAGCCGTGGCTTTGCGATGTCCAGTGCGCGTATTATCTGCGGAACGAACGGAGTGGGACTTACAAGGTTAATGTTATACGCGCCGCGCTGCTGGAGCTCAAGGAATATGTCGGCTAGCCGCTCTACAGTGACGTCCTTCCCGAATCCGCCCGCGCTGACATCGTGGTTCTGACAGAACACGCACCTCATCACGCAGCCGGAAAAAAACACAGTTCCGCTGCCGGTCTGCCCGGAATCGTCCGGGTCGCCGCTTATGCACGGCTCCTCCCACTGGTGGAGCGCAGCCCTTGCAAGCCGGGGAGCCTCCCCCATGCCGCAGAAACCCCGGAAAGCGCTGCGGTCAACGCCGCATTCCCTTGGGCAGAGTCTGCAAATCATTATATCACCTCTGAAAAATCCGGAGAGCAGAACTCTCCGGACATAATCTTTAATTAATGCGGATTTACTGCTGCGCGTCTGCCGTAACGGTTTTAATAAGCTCGTAGGAAGCCGCAAGCTTGCCGTTATTATCATGGGAAAGATCCATCTTCACCGCGAGTGAATCGTTCGATATCTGCGTGAAATCAAGCGGATTTACCGCGTCCACATTGTAGACGTAAACGAAGGTTATCGACGGCATTTGTGTGAAATCACTGCTGTTAACGATAACGCGGAAGCTGTCGCAGTCCTGGAAAGCAAACGCCGCCTCGGAATCCGCGCCGGTGACTATCGGGTCTATAACGCGCTGACGCTCTGTGAATACAACGTCCTGGATATCCTGCGCCTCGGCAGTGCCGGCGTCGTAGACGTTCTGCGCGGCAATTATCCTGCCGTTGGTGACAACCGTATTGAGCTGCATTTTGGAGTGGCGGTAATCCGGAGACGCAGGGTCGCCGTTCTCGTCAAGACCATTAAACACCTGACCGTCGATAATGTAAGTGGAGGAGTCCGCCTGGGTCACGCTTATGGTGAACACCGGGGCGTAGATTATATTCTGATACTGCGCCAGCACCTCGGTTATGTCGGATTTCTGCACCGACTCCGTGTCGGATTCGTTCATCTTCACAATTATCTCGGAGAGAGTCTCGTTTGCGTTGAGATCGGTTGTGTAAACGCGGGTTATCTGCGCGTTGGTGCCGTTCTCATTCTTGAGGTCGCCGCAGAATATCATCTCCCGGGCGTTCAGCATTAGTATCATATACGCGATGAGTCCCAGTATCACCAGCGATATCAGAACTATTCCAATTACTACTTTCATTGTTTACCTCAAATGCAATATAAATTTGTGTCCCAATCCGGAATATACGGGTGATGTCTCATGTAGAACTTGTATTTCCGGTTCAGCTCCGCTATCTGGAGCGGTATCGCGAACATGTCCTCGTTGCGGTGGTACAGCGCGACCGAGAGCTTCGGACGATGCGCTGTGATCGTCTTTTTCGCACCATCTATCGCCTGCTTCTCGCTGCCCTCTACGTCATACTTTATGAACGTCGCCGCGTCGCCCTGGAGCATGTGATCCACGCTCATCATGCTGACCTCGCGGAATCTCGCGGGATTCGCCAGCTTTTTCGGGTCAGCCGCGTCAACATGGGAGCTTCTCCCCGCCCTCAAGCTGAACATCATCGTGGTCTCAGTATCCCAGGCGCCGCAGTTGTACGCCTCAAGCAATCCGAAGCCTATCATATACAGCCGGCGCTTGAGCTTGATGTAATTGCGGTGATCCGGCTCCATGGCGTATATCTTGCGGAACTGCATTCCGGTCTCGTTCAGGAACTTCACGATAGTGTCGCCGTTGTACGCGCCGAGGTCTACATACGTCTCCTGCGCGCCTATACGGAGCAGGTCGTACATCTCCTCCTCGGGGGACTCGCACTCCTTCAGGAGGTTTATCCTGCCGCTCAGCTTGTAGCGTATCACGTTCTCAAACACACGCCTCGACTGTTCGTCCGCGAGCATGCCGTAGACCTTCTCAAGCTCTGTGCTGTGCTCTCTGGCGTAATCCAGCGTGAAAAGACCTCCGCCGGTCACGGGAACGTTCGGAGCGTAAAGCTCGTGCTTCTCCGCTATGCTGTAGATGTGCTCCATGACCTCCGGTATCTGGCTGCCAAAGCAGACCAGTATCAGGAAATCATCGCCGTAAAGCTCCTCTATCTCAGAGAGCTTCTTTACGCGGTATCCGAGGAAGCTGTGTCCCCGCACGAACTCGTCGCTCGCCATGATATCCGCCACCGGCACGCCTGCCTCGTCCAGCACGGACTTTATCTTCTCCGCGCCGTCGCCCATGCCGTAAAGCACTATCTTCTTTTCCGTCTGCCGCAGGTAATCCCACAGGCAGCTGTCTATCTCATCAAGGAAAAATGCCATTATAATCCCCCGGGTCACATCGTACGGATACGCTCCGATTCCTTCACGCACTTAACGAACGCTTCCGAAACAGCGGAGCTGTCCAGATGATATTTTTCAACATATTTATCGACTGTCGCCCAGTCGCCCTTTTCGTAACTGTACGCAAGGTCGAACACGTCGCTGTAAACGCCGCCCCTGCCCATCAGTCCGTCCTTTATCTCCTGGGTCAGCGGGAACTCCTCCAGAGCCTGGGCCAGCGCCCTCTCGCCGCCGTATGTCACCATCGACAGCAGACCCATCAGGTAGAACGCGTCAGAATCATTCCTTGCCTCCGGTATCATCAGCGCAAGCTGCTTGCAGAACTTTGCCAGCAGACACGAGATACGCATTATTTCAACGTTATCGCTGCGGGTTATGCGCTGCATTCCCATGAGGTATATCCACTCGCGCAGGTAGTCAAGCCCAAGTATCACCAATGCCTGTCCGATGGAGCTTACGCGGTTCCTTACCCCAAAATAGACGGAGTTGATAAGCCGCAGCAGCCGCTGGCACATCGCGGTATCGCAGGAAATAACGTCCACGATATCGCTGAACTCCGGCTCCGGCTGTGAAATGAGCTGCATAACGCGCATAAAATTCACAGGAAGCGGCGTCAGGCTGTTTTTGGACATTATCATAGGCTTCGCAAAGAAGTATCCCTGCATGAAGCTGCACCCGAGTCTCTTCGCCCATTCGAATTCCTCGCGGGTCTCTATCTTCTCCGCCAGCATAACTTTGTTGGAATAGCGGCAGATGTACGCCGTCTCCTCGATGGATTTCTGCGGCGTGCGGAAGTCTATCTTAACGATGTCGCCAAGCTCGAAAAGCTGACTGTAGCTGCTGTCGTACTCGAAATCGTCGAGCGCAAGGGTATAGCCGCGCTCCTTGAGCTCCTGACAGGCGGCGAGGAGTTTTTCGTCCATCATCAGGTTTTCAAGGACCTCGACCACCACAAGCTCCGGAGATATCATCTTCGGGACCCCGCGTTTCAGCAGATTTCCAGTGAAATTGATGAATGCCTTGCTGTTTCCGATGATGTCCCTTATATCCAGACCGAAAAAAGCATTGGTAATTACATCCGCAGTGGAAGCGTCGCCATCTACGCCGTTATATTGGTTCTGGACGCCGTTGCTGCGATAGAGCAGCTCATATCCATAGACGTGATTCTCGGTATCAAATATCGGCTGACGCGCCATGTAAACGTTCATCTGTGATCACCCTTCTGTGTGAAATCGCAATATACCTAGTACAATTATACAGTATTTTTGTGAATTTTGCAAGCACCGAAAAAAAGAAATAAGTAATTTAGCAATTTTGCACAATGCTGGATAGTTATATTTGGAAGCAGACGGCATCTGTCTCAGGCGGCGTCAAAAAAACAGGGCTGCCGAAAAACGACAGCCCCTGATATTACAGATTTTTATTGAGCGACTGACCCGTCGCACGATTAACGACCGCGCTATTGTAATAGCCGATCTTCTGGCGAGTCTGCTTGAGCTGCTCAAGCTCCCGGCGGGAATCAACATGCTGATTCTTGAACTGCCCGGAGATGACCTTATCCTTATCGACGATACGCTGCTTCATAACAGTGATATTCCGCTGCATGAGCTGTATCTCCTTATGCTGGTCGTCCAGCGGAGCGTTCACGTAGCTTCCGTGAACCAGCGTTTGCAGAAGCACCCTTTCCTCCGGCTGCTCTACCTCTATGACGCTTTCAAGCTGCTGCTTGAGTTCTTCCAGCTTCTCAATAAGCGCATTTCTTGCCAGCAGCGACTGCTGAAGCACCTCAAGATCGGCATTGATCATGGCATCAGTCTGCTGGTCATATTCCTGAAGCACCTCGTAAATCTGCTTAAGCAGCGCGAGTACGCCCTCACACCCCGTTAACTCTGCCATAACAACACCTCCTCTGGATCACTTCTTGTGTCCCTTTGCCTGCGCTTCGATCTCTTCCTTGGTCATCTGGCTTATCTGCGTGAACGCGTCACGGAGATCCGCTATCATCGGAATTATCTTCTTCAGCTCCTCGGCATGCTCAGCGTCCTTATTGAGGTTCGCATTTGCCGCCGACCTCTGGAAGAAGTCGTAGAGCTGATCCAGATTCTTCGATATCGGAACATCCTTATCCAGCGAACCACGGAGCGCCCCGATAAGCTCCTGAGCCTTCATCAGCGCCTCGTGCGCCTTCTTGATATCCTTTGATTCGATAGCGCTGACGCCAATAGCAAGTTGACGCTCAGTCTCGCTGTAAAGTTTGATAACGACTTCCACCGGAGTCATAGTGGATACAGACTGCTTTTTATATGCGGAATAGGGATTTGACATGATGAATGTCCTCTGTTCTGTTTATTTTACTGGTAGCTTGATGTGCCGGTTCCAAGATAAGAGGAGATGTAGCTGGTCTGACTATTGAGGTCAGCCATTGCGGTCTCCATGTTTGTGAACACCTTCCACCAATATTCTTCCTTTGTGTCGTAACGATCCTGGAGCTCCTTCAAACGATCCTGCATCTTCACCATCTCCTTGTAGATGGTGCTGTCAGTGGTGACGGAGCTGTCTGCCTTACCGGCCTTTCTTACCAGAGTACCTCTGGTATTAGCAGCGCCGCTGCTCTTTACCGCGCCGTCGATAACAGAATTCAGTTTCTTCATCATGCCGGTATCGCTGTCGGTGAACAGCTTTATGATAGCGTCCTCGTTATCGTCTATCTGGAGCTTTCCATGTTCGCTCCACTCGCTGGAGGTCTTTATGCCCAGGTTGTAGATACCGAACTTAGAACCGTCGTCGAGCGTGACACTGGTGTAAAGCGCAGATCTCATCTGGCTCATTACAGTGGAAACGGTAGAGTCATTGTACAGTACGCCCTGCTTTGCCTTCTCCTCCCACTTGGTTATCTCATCCTCGCTCATTTCTTCCTTCTCGGCGTCGGTCAGCGGCTCGTACGTGTTGCCGTCGTCGTCCTTCGCAGGAGACTTGCCGATATATCCATACACATCGTCGATGAGCTTATTATAGGATTCAACGAACTTCTTTAGCGCGTCCTTGACCGTGGTGGAATCCTTTGCAATGTTTACGGTATAGGTCTCGCCGATAGTCATGTTGTCGTTGAATGTGAAGGTGTTGCCGTCCAGGGTGTAGGTGTTATCGTTAAGGTAAACCTCCTGACCGTTGATCTCAAAGATCGCGTTCTGACCCTCGGACGCACCAACAGTGCCGTTGTCGTCAACAAGACCCAGGCTTCTGCCAAGGGAAGTATCGCCTACCTCAACCTTACCAGCGCCGCCGAGCTCCTTAGATTCCAGCGTGAAGCTGTTAGTCAGGGAGGAATATGTCATGGTAACGCCTGCGGCAGACTTATTGACCGCACTCATCATTGAAGATATGGTAGATTTTTTATCAAGGCTGATTTCCGTGCCGTTTATATTGAGCTTATAGGTTCCGTCGGCCTCGGGTTTGAAACCGAGATCCGAAAGCGTGGAGCCGGAGCTGATCTTATTGGAGGCAGACGCCTTTGTAAGGCCGAGTGTACCGCCCTCAACGGAAGTCATAGAAAAATCTACCGAGTTGCCATTGCTATCCGCAGCGGTAACATATGTGCCATCGAAATTAAATGTGTACCCGGCAACGCCCTTGAGAGCTTCCTTGATAGACGCAGCATTCTTATCCTTTGCGGCCTGCTCGTTGGAATAGGTGAACTTTTCAAGCTGCTCATCGGATACTATTTCGTTATCTGCAAGATTATAAGACTTGCGGTAAGCCGCTGTTTTCAGTTCCTTATATTCAGCAAGAATAGCCTCGTTACCAGTCTGGCCCTTGCTGTCATAATATGTGCTGGAAACGCCGTTAAATGCGACAGATACATTCTTTCCGCCGATTTCTACCTGAAAAGCGTTCACACCGGTGACAACGCTGCCGGTAGAAATAGCAACCTTCTCCTTAGGCTGAGCTAAACCAAAATTGCCCTTGTTCTCAGCGACGGAAACGGAAGCGTTTCCGCCTACCTGGAATTCAGCCTTCCCATCAGAACCGAGTTTTACCTGAAGGAACCACTCCTTGCCGTTTGCATCAGTAGCGCCGGTGGCTCCGGAAGTCTTTCCGGAATATCCGAAACTCTCCTGGAGCTTCTGGTTCAGCGAATCAATAATGCTGGACTTGGCAGCGTCCTTATCGGCAACATTTCCATCTGCGCCGAGCAGGGCGTCGGCTGAAAAGGATATCGTCTTTCTTATGCCGCCTACCTGTACGTCAAGCGCAAAATTCATTGTCCATGTCTTGCTGCCGTCGTCGTTGGTCTTTACTTCTCCGCTGGCGGAACTCAGCGCCTTGTCAAGGTCGAGTTTAAAGTTGCCGGAAGTTATTGAATTGCCCTGGGCAGTCGAAGCCTTTGCAGCCTGGTTCAGCTTTATCTTGTAGCTTCCTGAAGAAGAGTTTGAAGTCGTGCTGACGGTCAGACCCGACGCGTCGGCGTTGGATGTCGCAGTGACGTCCGCCTTGAACTTGTTGAAGGTGGATGGGCTCATCAGATATGTATCACGCTTGAGAACATCAAAATATGTATTCTTGAATTCAGTGATCTTCTTTGTGATATCCTGATAAGCGGACTGCTGCCATGATAACTTTGTGATTTTCTGGCTCTGCTTGTCTATTCTTGTCTGGTATGAAGAAAGAAGCTGCGTTACCATAGCTTCAGTATCGAAGCCGGACGTAATACCTCCCAGACGTAAATTACTTACTGCCATGTTACTTTTCCTCCTGTTTATGCTGATTCAGAAGCCCGGCTATTGCGCCGCCGGAAATATGCGCCGACTGCTCATTCGTCTGACGCGCGTCTTTCAGCTCGCTTCTGATGACCTTTACCTCTTTTGGAGCGTTTATGCCTATCTTGACCTTATCCTTGCCTATCTCCAACACGGTTATCTCGATATTGTCGGAGATTATCAG
>OJPS01002182.1_pt1 | contig 11524 bp, 9 predicted proteins | sample 1598551 | NCBI WGS metagenome assembly OJPS01 (sample SAMN03922488, study PRJEB24848) | human gut metagenome | isolation source: stool sample | host: Homo sapiens | place: Germany | collected 2011-05 | reverse complement strand
TTTGTGATATATGGCACCTTGATATCGTGGATTTCTACACTCTCAAGTGCATCTGCGAGCTTTTCGCCTGCGCCCTTAAGCATTGCTGAGTGGAAAGGTCCGCTTACCTTGAGCGGTACACATCTCTTGGCGCCTGCCTCGCTGCATGCTGCTGCGGCGGCATCTACTGCTGCCTTTTCTCCTGTGATAACAATCTGTCCCGGGCAGTTATAGTTGGCTACCGATACCACTGAATTTGTCTCATCTGCTGTCTTTTTGCAGATATCCTCAATGACCTGCGGATCAAGTCCTAAAACCGCTGTCATGGCTCCACCTGTAGGAACTGCCTCCTGCATGTAGATTCCTCTTTTTCTGACAACTGCGAATGCATCTGCCATGGTCATGGCTCCTGATGCGATGAGAGCACCATATTCCCCAAGGCTTAAGCCTGCTGTGACATCAGGTGTGATACCTTTGTCAATGATTGCCTGATATATAGCTGCCTCAACTGCAAGCATACATATCTGTGTGTACTCTGTAATATTCAGCTTGTCATTTTCCTCAAAGCATAATGCCGGAATATCCAAGCCTGTCTGTTCACTGGCAAGGTCGATTACTGCCTTTGCATTTGGCATTGTATCGTAAAACTCCTTACCCATTCCTATATACTGTGAGCCCTGTCCGGGAAACATAAATACTCTCTTACCCATTTTCGGTTTCTCCTTATTTCTGACAGGATACCGTAAGCCACTCTTTTCAGGCGCCCCGGTATCCTTAAATTTACATGTAAAAGTGAATACTGTCTATTTGTTCAGTCCCACTACATCCTCAATGATTTCTTTGCAGGTTTCCTCTTTCTTTACGAGGCCTGCGCTCTGACCTGCCATGACGCTGCCATATACGGTATCTCCGTCTACAACGGCTTTTCTGAGTGCGCCAAGTGTCATTTTTTCGAGCTCTTCAAATGGAGCTCCTTCCTTTTCCAGCTTGAGATATTGTCTGGTCATCTTGTTTCTGAGTACTCTGATCGGATGACCTGTGCTCATTCCTGTAACCTCAGAATCTATATCCTTGGCCTTAATGACCTTCTGCTTATAGTTTTCATGTACTATCGATTCTTTTGCGGTGACAAAGCGTGTCCCCATCTGGACTGCCTCCGCACCGAGTGCAAATGCCGCATTAAAGCCTCTGTTGTCTGCAATTCCGCCTGCTGCGATAACAGGGATGCTCACTGCATCAACAACCTGTGGCACAAGTGTCATGGTAGTCTGTGCTCCGATATGTCCGCCTGACTCCATTCCCTCGGCGATTACTGCACTTGCCCCGCCTCTCTCCATGAGCTTTGCGAGTGCTACGCTTGCAACTACAGGGATTACGATGACGCCTGCTTCTTTCCACATATCCATGTACTTTGCAGGATTTCCTGCGCCGGTGGTGACTACCTTTACCTTTTCCTCGGCGATGATTTTTGCTATCTCATCGGCCTCCGGATTCATAAGCATGAGGTTGACTCCGAACGGCTTATCTGTCTCCTTCTTTGCAGCGACTATCTGCTCCTTTACCCATGAAGCCGGGGCTCCGCCTGCTCCGATGATGCCAAGTCCGCCTGCATTGGACACAGCGCTGGCAAGCTCATGGGTTGCTACCCATGCCATGCCACCCTGAATGACCGGATATTTGATTCCAAGAAGCTTTGTTATTCTTGTCTCCATGTCTTTTAAGCCTCTACACCTTTGTTCTTAAGATACTCAATGATGTCGTTTACTGTTGCGATTTTCTCTAAATCCTCTGAAGGGATTTCTACTCCGTACTCCTCCTCGAGTGCCATTACAAGCTCGAAAAGATCTAATGAATCTGCCTCAAGATCCTCCTTGAAGTTTGACTCTAATTTGATATCATCCTCGTCGATTCCTAACTGATCTGCTACGATTTCCTTGATTTTCTCCAACATATTTCTGTTCTCCTTTTTCTGTGTTTATTTTCAGTTTTGTGTGCTGGTATATTTGCACTAGTTTGCATGTCAAATATTTTCATCATCAAATCATTTGACAGTGAAAGTATATCACATTTTAAATAGTTGTCAAGTCAAAGTATTTTTATTTTTCATTTTTTATATGATACGGGACAATGATATACAATAAAAAAAGCAGAACAAGTATTTCTACCTATTCTGCTCATTTTTACATAATTTAATTGTTTAGATATAGATTATCTACCGGCTGTTCGCCATCTGCTTCACATAGTCGAGTGCCTTCTTAACCGGTGGGATTGATATCACTATGATTGTGATAATTCCCTCTGCAGCAAGGTATGAACCATTGTAGGTCACTGAATATATGAGCGCATCTATCGTCTTGTTTCCTATCGTGACAGGTGCGTATGCTGCAAAGAACACAACTCCCGACAGCACTGCAAAGAAAAATCTACTGGGCTCCGCCTCCGGTGGTACCACCGGTAGCTCCACCTGTGTTATCCCCGGTATTTCCACCTGTGTTGCCACCGTTATTTTCTCCGGTATTTCCGCCTGTGTTACCACCGTTGTTTTCTCCGGTATTTCCGCCTGTGTTGCCACCGGTGTTTTGTCCACCATTTCCGCCTGTGTTACCACCGTTGTTTTCTCCGGTATTTCCGCCTGTTGTTCCGTCTGTATTGTCTCCGGTATTTCCACCTGTGTTGCCACCAGCAGCATCTGTCTTATTCGGGTTTGTTGTGGTCTTATCCGGTGTTGTGGTTCCTGCATCAGGTGTGGTCACTGTCTGATCTGTAGGATTATTCTGCGTCTGGTCATCGGCAGGTGTATCCTGTGTCTCCTGGCTGTCCTGATAATCATCCGATATTTGGGCATATGGCAGGAAATCTATTGGTGTAAGGTCAGCATGTATCTGATCCATGTAGTTCTTCCATATTTCTGCCGGGTAAGAGCTTCCTGTCAGTTTTTTGACTGTCTCAGGCATATCGCAGCCTACCCATACACATGTGGTGTAGTATCTGGTAAAGCCACAGAACCAGCCATCCTTCTTATCGTTTGTGGTTCCGGTTTTGCCGGCACAAGGCATGCCATTGTCCAGATTAGCGCTACGTCCGGTTCCTGATTTCATAACATCTGTCATGACATCTGTCATCATACGTGATGCTGTCTCTGTATATATGACGGTATCCTTCTGCGATGATGTATATATGATATTGTTGTCAGAATCCACAATCGACTTTATACAGGTAGGATTCCTGTACATTCCATCGTTCTCAAGTGTTGAATATGCAGATGCCATCTCCAGTGTGGATACACCTGTTGTAAAACCTCCAAGTGCTGTTGCTGTGACATAGTCATCCTTTACGATATTGGTAAAATTCATATCCTTGAGATACTGTAAGCCTACCTTTGGTGTGAGCTCATCATATAGCTGCCATGCTACAGTATTCAGTGACTTTTGAACGGCAAACCTGATAGTCACATCACCGTAATATGAATCACCCGAGTTAGACGGTCCTCCATCAAACTTGTGGTCATTTACGACGGTATCCGGTGTCTTACCACGCTCAAATGATGGTGTATACACAATGAGCGGCTTGATTGAGCTTCCCGGCTGGCGATGGCTTTGGAAAGCACGGTTTAGCGTATGACTGACCGCATCCTGACTTCGTCCACCAACTATTGCAACCACCTCGCCTGTGTCGTTGTCTATACAGGTTGCAGCACTCTGCAGCTTAAATGTGCCATCATCGGTCGTGTCTGTAAAGTCCAAAAGCGTCAGGTCAATTGAATCCTGAAGCTGCTGCTGCATAGTCAGATCAATTGATGTATAAATCTTGTAACCGTCTGAGTAAAGCTTTTTCTGACAATATGAATACATCTCATCATACGAAGCATCATACTCCTTTTCTTCATCGTCTGAGTCAAAGTAATACTTGAACTTGAAGCCCTCATTCTCCATGAGCGCCCTCGTAGCGCAGTAATATGCATAGGTATCCACATAATTGTACTTGACCGTGTCATCCTTCTCAGGCATATTGAGGGTAATCTCCTCGTTTATGGCGGCCTCATATTCCTGCTGTGTGATTTTGCCATCTTCTTTTAGATTTTTCAATATGAGATTGCGACGTGTCAATGTATGATCCTTATTGTTTATCGGGTCATAGTATGTCGGGCTGTTCGGAATCGCACACAAAAATGCAGTCTGCGACAAATCAAGATCCGAAAGCTCACAGTTAAAATAGCCATGGCACGCTGCCTGAATACCATAATATCCGTTCATAAAATAGACATTATTCAGGTAGAACTCCATAATATCGTTCTTTGAATATTTCTTTTCAAGCGCCATCGCTATGAACATTTCCTTGACTTTTCGCTGCCAGTTCTTGTTCGTATCCAAGTAAATATTTCGGGCGAGCTGCATCGTGATGGTACTGCCACCCTGGGTAATTCTCTTGTTTTTTATAATTGACTTTGCGGCACGCACTATTGCCTTTATGTCCACACCATTGTGCTTATAGAACTTCTTGTCCTCGATGCTGACCATGCAGTTTACGAAGTTCTGCGGTATATCCTCATACTTCACATAGTCAGCCTTTTTGGTAGTGGCCGTCTCGGATATCTCATCACCGTTTGTATCGTAGAGTGTACTCGTGCGCGCCGGTAAAAATGTGTTTTTGTCAGATTTCTGCACGAGCTCTACCGCCTCTGAGTGAAGCTTCGCAACCTTGTCTGCATAGCCTCCAAAGTAATAAAAGCATAATCCACCGAGAATCAGTACCATCAGAAAAATCTGAAGCTTTATGAAAAACCAGAAAACGCGATGCTGCTTTTTCTTCTTTTTCTTTTTCTGTTTTGCCATTTCTAAACGTTACCTCCAAACTATCGGTATACCATTGTATATCGGCATACTTTATAGATAATTGACAACTATATCCAATATGTACTGTCTATTATACTACAATGCCTCAACATCAGATAATTAATAATTGATTAATTTTCTATTATATACCTTTATAGCACAAAAGGAAGCTAATTGCTCCCTTTATCAAACTATTTTACATCTTTATTACTGTTGTAGTCAAGTAAATAGTTTTTTACAATGCTTTTCGCTATCTCTAGCCAAGCTGGTCAGCCAGAAATTCTGCTGCTGCACCCGCCAGCTTTTCGGCAATCTCAGACTTATCGGCTTTTTCATCGTAAGCACATAGTATAACTGCTCCCGCACTATCACCATCATGCACTATTACTGCTATTGCCTGCGCTTCACAGTCAGCTTTATCGTCCTTCACCACAGGTATCAGGGTATCGTCTTTTTTACTGTACAATGCACTTTTTCTCTTATCCATAATATTCTCGAGCTCTTTTGACAAAGCCTTGCCTATATAATTTTTATGGTTTTTGCCGGCTGCCGCTATTATCTCATCCCGGTCTGCCACACATACCGTGGCACCGGTTACCTTTGACAGGCTCTGTGCATATGCCTGTGATATATTCTTCAGGCTTCCCACCTGCGAATATTTCTTTAGCACTATCGTCTCGTCTGCATCCATATATATTTCCAGTGGGCTTCCCTCTTTTATATGCAGCATCCTGCGAAGCTCCTTTGGTATGACTATTCTGCCGAGGGAATCTACTCTTCTGGTCAATCCTGTGATTTTCACTTTATTGTCCTCCGGTTACTTTTTTGCATTTGCATTCATGCTTTGGAGGTAGTATATGGGAATTTAAATAAAATATACATTCGGTATGCACTGATACAGTGCTCTTTCATAATAGCTTTTATAATGTCACGGTATGTTTTGAATTTGATAAGGTATCTATATCCATCAGCTCACGCTCATCTGCGATATCCACATATACACAGTCATACTTCTTTGCCACACTTCTGCCACCCTTATCACCCTCCAGTGATAAAAGCTGCGGGATAAGCGATGAATGAAATACACACGGATTACCTACGGCATCTCCACAGCGAAGCGAAAAAGCCAATCGCATATTCCCTTTATTTTCAAGTACTTTGTCTATTAATTTAATCACGCTTTGACTTTTTAAATATGGCTGGTCAGCTACTGCAAACATGTAGTAGTCCTCTGTTTTGGCTGTATTATGTAACGAGCCACTGTTTTTTTCCGGCTTTTTCTGCCACACACAGCTTTGCCACATCTGCATACCGGTCTTTTTCTGCTCCTGCACCGCCATAATTCCTGCTTTTATGGTGTAGGATATGCCTTTTTCGCTGTCCGGACTTAAGACTGCATGGCAATCTGGGATACATGCGCAGTAGTCCTGTATTTCCCGGTAACGTGTAACGACGGTTATATCTATGACCGGGTTATTCGATTCTGCATTTTTTAATTTATTATATCTATCTTTAATTTCTATCAAACGTTCAAGCAGATGCCTGTACATAGGTTTTCCATCCAGCTCATAAAACAGCTTGTTACTTCCAAAACGGCGGCTGTTTCCAGCCGCCATGTATATGATATGAATCATTTCACTCTAAGGTCCTTTTCGTGCCAGTTTGGGTCTACCATTCCCATAAGTATTTTCTCAGGGGTAAACGGAACTGTCCTGTGCCATACGCCTGTTGCACGATAAATGGCATGTGCCAGTGCAGGAGCCGGTGTATTGATAACTATCTCGCCGATTGACTTGACTCCGAATGGGCCTGAAGGCTCATAGCTTGTCTCAAATTCGACGTTGATATGTCCCACATCCTGTCGTGTCGGTATCTTGTACTGCATGAAATCATTTTCTGCGATTTTGCCACCGGCATTGTAGGTTACATTCTCATAAAGTGCCATGCCGATTCCCTGACCTATGCCGCCCTCTGTCTGCACACGCGCGAGGTTTGGATTGACCGGGATTCCGCAGTCCACAACAGCCTGATAATCAAGTATTTTAACTGCTCCTGTCTCCTTATCAAGCTCTATCTCGACCATGCCTACCATGTATGGTGGCGGTGAGACAGGTGATGAATATGTGGCAGTGACATCTACAGGTATCGTGTTGTTGACCTGTGATTTTGTTGCTATATCGGAAAGACTTACGGAAACTGCCCCATTGTCTGCACCGTCTGGATTTATGATATACACCTCTTTACCGTCGAAATCCACCTCTGATGCAGTACAGCCCAGCATCTGTGCACCGATTTTCTTTATATTTTCACGAAGCTCAAGTGCTGCATTCTGTGTGGCCATTCCTGTGATGTAGGTGGTTGATGAGGCATATGAACCCGAGTCATAAGGAGAAGCATCTGTATCCGCTCCAAACACTGTTATATCATCCGGCTCGCAGTCAAGTACCTCAGCCGCCATCTGCGCAAGTATTGTATCACAGCCTGTTCCCATGTCTGCCGCGCCTATCATCATATTGTAGGTGCCACAGTCTGAAAGCTTTAAGGTACACGAGCCGACATCTACATTGGATATGCAGGAGCCCTGCATTGCAAGTGCCATGCCTGCTGCACGAACCTTGCCATTTCCCATATCACGGACAGGATACTTTTCTGCCCAGTGGAAATTGTCCGCGCAGTGCATTATGCATCTGTCGAGTGCACATGCATTGGCTGTCTCGCCAAAATATGCCGGCATAAACATGCCCTCGCGTACAATATTTTTCAAACGAAGCTCAACCGGGTCTATATGCAGCTTTTCTGCAAGCTCATTGACCGTTGATTCAAGTGCAAATATACCCTGTGTGGCTCCATAGCCTCTATATGCTCCTGCCGCCTGCACGTTTGTATACACAACATCACATGAAAATCTGGTTGCCTCGCAGCCTCCTGTATAAAGCGGAAGCGATTTATGACCGGAAAGTCCTACTGTTGTAGTGCTATGCTCTCCGTATGCTCCACCATTTGACAGCGTATAAAGATCTATCGCCCTTATATGACCATCTTTCATCGCTCCGAGACGCACGGTGACTTCCATCTCATGACGCGGTGACGCGATAGTCTGACACTCTTTTCTGCTGTAGATTATCTTGCTCGGACGCTTTGTCTTCCAGGTAACAAATGCCGGATACACCTCACAGACCGCTGTCTGCTTGGCACCGAAACCTCCTCCGATACGCGGCTTTTCAGCGCGCACCATAGACTTTGGAATATCAAGTGCATTTGCCAGTATTCGGCGCAGGTGGAAAACAATCTGTGTTGAGCTGATACAGTGAAGTCTGCCGTATCTGTCTATCTCACAGTATGCCCTGCAGGTCTCCATATATGCCTGCTGCGCTGCCTTTATGCGATATGTGTGCTCAATAATCTCATCACACTCTGACAGAATTTTCTCTACATTTCCATGCTCATCCTCCTCGTGATGAATGAGATTGCGCTTTACATCGCCTGTATCTATGCTGGATGACCAGTCATCCTCAGGATGCACGAGCACCTTGTTATCCAGCGACTTTCTGAAGTCAAGCACCGGCTCAAGCACCGTGTACTTTACTTTTATCATATTAAGAGCCTTGTCCACCGCCTTTTCAGATTCTCCGACCACTATAGCGACGGCGTCACCTACGCTTCTCACATGGCGGTCAAGGATTAATCTGTCATATGGTGACGGCTCCGGAAATGTCTGGCCTGCGATAGAAAAACGCTTTTTCGGAACATCCTCCCAGGTGTATACTGCTACCATGCCCGGCACCTTAAGAGCGATATCTGTCTTTACATCCTCGACAATTGCATTTGCATACGGGCTTCTAAGAAGCTTTATGACAAGCGCATCACGCGGTGTGATATCATCGGTAAATACCGGCTTTCCGAGTAAAAGCTGGCTCGAATCCTTCTTCGGTATACATTTTCCAACTGCGTGGTAATCCCTTCTGGCGCGGTTGAAGCTGTTTTCATTAGTTTGATTTGTGCTCATCCTGCCACTCCTTTCCGATATCCTCTCCGTAGACGCCTGCCTCAAGATTAAGAGGTGCGCCCTCTTTCTTACTGTTTAAGAAATTTCTGATTGAGCGCAGCTGACTCTGATATCCTGTACAACGGCACAGATTTCCTGAAAGATATTCAAGAATTTCCTCATCAGTCGGGTCAGGATTTTCTCTCAGAAGCGCCACAATATTTACAATATAACCCGGATTACAGAAGCCGCACTGATCCGCTCCCTGTGCAGCAAAAAATCCTGTAAACTGTTTAGCTTCCTCCTCAAGTCCCTCGAGGGTGTCCACCGCTCTGCCGTCTGCCCTGCCTATCGGCGTGCTGCATGACAGCACAGGCTTTCCATCCAGAAGCACTGTACAAAGACCGCAGTTGCCTGACTCACAGCCTCTCTTCACCGAAAAGCAATTGTGCTTGCGGCAAAAGTCTAAAAGGACCATATCCTGGTCTACCGAGTCGGTTATTAACTTTCCATTTAATTTTATTTTAACATCCATATATATGAATTCCTTCCTACTTAATGCTCGTGCTTAATTTCATCGCAGATGTCAAGCGACTGTGTGACAGCGCGGCGTGTAAGCACCCTGCAGATTATCTCTCTGTACTCAGCCCCTGCCCTTATATTGCTTCCAAAACGGATATGCTCTGCAACATATTCGGCAAATTTATCTATTTTTGCATTGTTTTCGGAGTTATCTGTCAAAGCTGCATTACCGTCTGTCTTTGCATCTGCTAAACCATCGAGTATGCCCTCCTCATCCCACACAGGCTCTGCCATATATGGTGATGCTCCGATGACTGCCACATACCTGCCGCTTCTATTTGCCACTGCACATGTGAGCACCGGAAAGTCTGTTGACTGATTTCTCTGGCTTAAGTATACTACGCCCTTTGCATTTTTCGGTACTATTACTGACACAAGCACATCGCGCGTTGTTCTTGGAAGTGCCGCAAACTCGTCCAAATCCATAATTCCCGCCTTGTGAAGCTGCACCTTTGCTCCCAGTGCCCTGAAAATCGTCATGACATCTGAAAATCCGAATCTTCCCCAGATGCTTCCTCCGACAGTTGCCACATTTCTAAATTGCACTCCGACGATATGTCTGACCGACTCTGCGATTGCACCGTGTGTATATGCATTCAGTGCTTCATGAGTCTCTATCTGCCTGAGTGTTGCATACGCACCGATTCTAAACTCGTTCTCATCCTCATAAATTTGGTCAAGTCCGAGATCGCACAGATCAATTGCCGTGCCAAGCGTCTTATTTTTCATTTTGAGCCAGAGCATGCCGCCCAGCACAAAATTCGGTTTTTTCTGATAAAGCTCATAGGCTTCATCAAGGCTTTGCGCCCTCACATACTGATTGTAATAAAACATATTTTTCTCCTGTTATCCTGTTATATAGGTAACTATCAGTTACCTCATTTCGATTTCATACATCGCTTCCCACCTGATGTCATGCTCCTTCATAAAGGCCATGAGGCACTCCCTGTCAGAAAGCTCTGCTCTCCATGCCAGCCCGCAGCCCGCCGATATGACAGACGGAAGAGGAATCGTGCGCCCCGGAATACCACATGCCTTGCCCTTGATATCAAGCTTTAACGGTGCTGTGGTAGTCTCGAAGGTGATGATTAGCCGTTTTTTCTTTTCTCTTGCCAAATTTTTATCCATTGCCTCACACCTTGTATAACTCTAAGGACTTACAATAAGAGATGCCCCAGCCATCTTTTCTGCGATATCATACATGTTGGTCACCTCTCCGACTGCAAGCTTATCTGACAGCTCATAGTAGTTCAGGCATGTTCCGCAGGTAAAAATTTTCACCCCACGGCTCTTAAGCTCCTTTAAATCCTCAAGTGACTCTGAGCCCTCACAGGTCAGCTTCGCTCCTCCATTATAGAAAAGCATGGTTTCAGGCGGATTATCCTGCTGCGAAAGCGCATAGATGAAGCCCTTTATAAGTACACTGCCAAGCTCCTCACTGCCCTCTCCCATATATGAAGAGCGGATTACAACAACTCTGTTATCTGCAGCCGGCCTGCATGTACACTGTAAAGCTTCGTCTGTATCCGAAAGCTCATCGGCATTTACAGCTTCAATTGTCAGCTTTACGCTATAGCTTCCGTCATCGAGCTTACTGCTATCGCAGCTATAGCCTTTCTGTACAGCCATCTTTTTTAAATTTTCCACTGCAACTTCATTGTCCACAAGTGTCTCCACTGTATCCGGCTGTGTGAGAGCCTCGATTGCTTTCTTTGTCTTTACTACCGGGATTGGACATGTATCCCCTATTGCATTTACTGTTATCATATTTATAATCCTCCCTATGTTATTTTAACTCGTCAGCCCTCAGAATGCAGGGCATGCAGCCTGTCAGCAAATTTGCATAAGCTATGGCAGCTTAAAATCAGTTCACATATATCGGCACATCTCGCCGCTTAACAAATCGTCCCACTTTTGCAGCCGGAATTCCTGCGGCTTTAAGCTCATGCAAAAATGCATCTGCCTCAGTAGCTTTTACTGCAAACAGCAGTCCTCCGGAGGTCTGCGGATCAAAAAGTACCTCCTCCATTGAGAAAGGTATATTTTTTGCAAAGCACACCTTATCACCTACATGGTTTCTATTGCGCTGCGCTGCTGCCGTGAGGAAAAACTCATCTGCGCATCGCAGTGCTCCGGTAATGACCGG
>OJPS01002174.1_pt1 | contig 11553 bp, 12 predicted proteins | sample 1598551 | NCBI WGS metagenome assembly OJPS01 (sample SAMN03922488, study PRJEB24848) | human gut metagenome | isolation source: stool sample | host: Homo sapiens | place: Germany | collected 2011-05 | reverse complement strand
CGCCCACTTCCCGTCTTTCGGTCGTGGCAACTCTTGCACAGCGGCTGCCAGTTCTTCTCATCCCAGAACAACGCCCGGTCGCCCCGGTGCGGGACGATATGGTCCACGACCGTGGCCGGCGTGAGGACGCCCTGCGACAGGCAGTTCGCACACAGGGGATGATGCTGCAGGAAGCGCTTCCTTGCCCGGCGCCATTTGGCGTCATAGCCGCGTTCGGCGGCGCTGCCACGCAAACGGTCTGGCGACCCGGCGCTATGCTCCGGGCAGTATGTGCCGCTCTCGCACAGGTTGGGGCAGCCCGGATAGCGGCAGGGACGTTTGGGGCGTTTCGGCATAGGTTTTCCTCTCTACGATGCGTAGGTTGATTTCCTGCCTTTTGCATGGTATGCTTTGGGGCAGGGAGTGATCGTATGACAAACTATGTGACGGGCGATACCATCCGGTATCTGCGCGAACGCCGGCACCTGACGCAGCGCGAACTGGCCGAGCGCCTCAACGTGAGCGACAAGACTATCTCCAAATGGGAGACGTCGCGGGGGCTGCCGGACATCACGCTTCTGGAGCCGTTGGCGTCCACGCTCTCAGTATCCGTAGCGGAGCTGCTTTCCGGGGAACATATCGAAAACGGCAACCGCGCGGCGAACCTGCAAAAGAGCCATTTCTATGTCTGTCCTGTTTGCGGCAATGTCATCTGGGCGGTCGGCGAAGGCGCGTACTCCTGCTGTGGTGTAACACTGCCGCCGCTCGAAGCCGAGGCGGAGGATGACGCGCATCGCATCCATGCGGAACGTATCGAAACGGAATGGTATGTAACGCTCGACCATCCCATGGAAAAGCAGCACTATATTGCTTTTCTCGCGCTGGTGAGCGCTGACCGCGCGCAGATCGTCCGCCTGTATCCTGAACAAAACGCCGAGACGCGCTTCTTCCTGCGCGGCCACGGACATCTGTACGCTTACTGCAACCATCACGGCCTATTCCGGATACGGGTCTAAAATAATTCTCAGATGAACAGCAGCCCGCGTTCATCGTAGACGCTGCCGCCGCCCTGGTTTTTCATGGCGCGGTCCAGCGCCATGACCAGCGCCACCGCCCCGTCCACCTTCTCCGTGGACTTCTCTTTGTCGATCTTCAGATTACCAGCCGGGTCGGTCCGCACGAAGGCGTTGTCCATGTTCCACCGCAGCACCGGGTGCCCGCCGTGGTTGATGCGCCGCTCCAGCACCAGCCGCATCAGCTCCTTGGTCGGCGGGGACATGTCCTTGAAGCCCTGACCGAAGGGGATCATGGTGAAGCCGTCGTCCTCCAGCGCCTGCACCATCATGGTCGCGTTCCAGCGGTCGTAGGCGATCTCGCGGATGTTGTAGCGCTCGCCCAGCTGACAGATGAACTGCTCGATGAAGCCGTAGTGGACGACGTTGCCCTCCGTGGTCTGGATGAAGCCCTGCTTCTTCCACACGTCGTACATGACGTGGTCGCGCCGCACGCGCAGGGAAAGCGTGTCCTCCGGCAACCAGAAGAACGGCAGCACGGTGTATACGTCACCTCCATCCTCGGGCGGAAATACCAGCACCAGCGTGGTCAGGTCGCTCGTCGAGGAAAGGTCGAGGCCGGCATAGCAGGCTTTCCCCTCCAGTTCGTAGGGCTCGACCACGCCGCCGCACTCGTCCCACTTGTCCATGGGCATCCAGCGCACGGACTGTTTCACCCACTGGTTCAAACGCAGTTGCCGGAACATGTTCTCGTCGGCGGGCGTTTCCAGCGCCTTATGGTAGGCGTCGCGCACCTTGTCGATGGTGATGGTGTGCCCCAGCGATGGGTTGGCCTTGTACCAGTTCTTCTCATCCTGCCAGTCAGCGTCGTCAGGAAGGCCAAAGATCACGGGATAGAATCGCGGATCGTGCTTGCGCCCTTCGAGGATGTCCAGCGCCTTCTGGTGGACTTCCCAGCAGATGGAGTTGCGGTCAGTGCCCGCTGTGGTGAGCAAAAACCACAGCGGCTGTTTTCTCGCGTCGCCGCTGCCCTGCGTCATGACATCGTAGAGCGCGCGGGTTGGCTGTGTGTGCAGCTCGTCGAAGATACAGGCGGACACATTGAGGCCGTGTTTGGTCGCCACCTCGCTGGACAGTACCTGATAGATGCTGCCCGTGGGCTGGTAGACCATGCGCTTCATGGAGGGGATGATCTTGATGCGCTTCATGAGCGCCGGGGACTGCTTGACCATGTCCACAGCCACGTCGAACACGATGGCCGCCTGCTGCCGGTCGGAGGCGCAGGAGTAGACCTCAGCCTTCCATTCGTCGTCGTTGACCAGCATATTGAGCGCAATGGCTGCGCCCAGCTCACTGTTGTGCGTCGGCACCATCGACGGCCCGGCGAGATATTGATGCGAAGGACTGTCCACCTGTATGCAGCGCATCTTCACCCTGTAAGGAAGCGGCTGGATGTCCTGCAGGTAATGAAAACAGGAGCGCGTTTTCTTCGTGCGCTCCCGCTTGCGGTCATATTTTCTTTTCAGGCGCGACGTGGGCTGGTCGTCGAAGGTGGTAAAGCGGATCGTATACAGCCTCTCTCCGGTCGGCTTTCCATATCGCAGGGACGGCCCCACGGTCATGGCGTTTTTGATGCCGAGGCTCCAGAGCAGTTCGCGCACGGATTCAGCCAGCTGGCGGATTGTGCTGACGTATACGCTCTGCGACTTCTCCCTGCCGATACAGCCGTCTGAATCCATGAGCCCCTGTAGAAGCGCCCAGCGCTGTCCTTCCGAAGCCCGCAGGTATTCCAAAGGGATGACCTTGTCCCGGAAGCTGTCGAGCAGTATTGGCTTGAGTGCCGGGATGCGCAGTCTGCGCGAACCCGGCTGCACGACCTCGCTTTTAATCTCATAAGGAATCTGCGCCCTGACGGCCTCCACATCAGAATCCCGGACAGTGATCTCATAATCTGTCGATTTACCGTTGCCCAGCCAGTAGCCCATCAGATAGGGATCAATGGGCAGCTCTCGCTCCGGCAATTGCAGCGCACGCGCCACGGAGATCCGAATTACCGAGCGCCTTCCGGCATCTCCCGGATGGCGCTTACGATATGCTTCCATCCGGCGGTAGATTTCGCCGGAAGTGAGCAGCTTTTCGCGCTTGCCGTTGTTCGTAACTTCGACGCGCCACAGGTGTCGTTCCCCGGCTTCAATACTGCTACCATCCCGGAAAGTGAGCCGGTAGCAGGTTTCGTCGTCAATAATCTCGCTGAGCGCAACGACGTTACAGGGCCGCCCGGCTTCGTCAAACACCTGATCGCCCACCTGTATATCGCCCATCTGTTTCCAACCTTGGGGCGTAGGTAACAAAGTAGACAGGGCGAGGGCTTTCCCCTGCTTCTTCGGTATTTCGATGTACGCAGTGGTGTACTGGCGCATGGTGGGGTCGTCCTCGCGCACGGTGCCGAACACATCCCGGATGATCTTCTCCTGCCATGGCAACAGTTTGAAGGGCTTGCCGTGAAACTCGCCCTTGGTGTGCCTGAGGCATTGGATGAAGTCGATCACCCGGCGGGCCTTTTTCTCATCGGTCATCCTGCCAGCCTCCCTTCAGCAGCTTTTCCATGGGGTCTTCCGAGACGTCCTCCGTGCCGCTGCCGCCGGCGATGATGCGCGCGCGGGTAGCGGGGGTCAAGCCAAAGTCCGAGCAGAAAGACTGCATGATCTTCAGGTTCTGCTGGGCGATGCTGACCTGCGGCACCTGCTGCACATAGCCGGAGGGGGTCTTGAAGATGCTGCCGTGCTGGGTGATGAACTCCTCGGCTTCCTTCCAGCGGGCATACGCCTGACAGTAGCCCGCGAAGGCCGTCAGGTCGGCCATGGTCAAAACGCCCATCGCCTCCAGCGAGGACGCCAGGCGCTTCCATTCCTTTTTGGCCTCGGGCAGGAGCCACGATGGGCACTTTAATTCTCCCTTCGGCGGGATGGGCTCGTGGTCGTTGAGCGGACGTTTGCCCGGGTTGCCCTCCAGCACCTTCAGCGCCGTGGGCTTGGGCTTCCTGCCCCTGGCCGCCATAGGCGTACACCTCCTTCTACCTTTTTCTTCTCTTTGGGATACTGGATAATCCCCTGAAAGTATGCTATACTAGCTGTGAACAAGCGGGAGGGATATTTACATGCAAAGCTATACCCTCTATAACGATGATGTGGCCTGCGCGAACTTCGTTTTTGCGAACGGCCTCATCCGGGAATACCGCCCTACTATGCCTGCGCTGCTGCCCATGCAGATCCGCTCCTGCGGCGCGGAGGCGTTCATGCTGTGGCTGGACACACGCTCCATTGACCTGAACGTGTTCCAGCATCGCAACATGGTCAAACAGCTTCTTGGCAGCCGGGACAAACTGACCCTCGCGCTGCGGACGAACATGTTCAGCATCTCTGACACATTCACCTGCTTCCCGGACGGCGAGTTCATCCCGCGCGACCAGCTCTGTTCGCCCGAGGATCAAGAGGCCTTCAGTGCCTATATACTGCTTTCCAGCGACACGTCCATTCGCCAGGCGCATCCCGTCACCCCCAACGTTTCCACCGACGGGAGCTTCACAAAAACATGGAAGCATGAAAAGGACGGCTGGTGGCTCTACAAGCTCCAGTCCTCCAACGCCACGCGAAGTGAAGTTGAGATCAGCAAAGCATTGCGCCGGATCGGCTGGGCCGCGGCTGTATACGAGTATATCGGCGCCTATCGCACGCGTGTGCGTTCTAAAAACTTTGTTGGCAAGGGCGAGTTCTTCGAACCTTACGATTCGTTCCGCTTTATGTTCAAGGACACCAGCGACGACGATGACGTCATCATGGCGAACCTGACGTCCCTCGGTGACGCTTTCCGCCGGGATTGGAAGCGCATCCTTGCAGCGGACGCCTTCTTCATGAACACAGACCGGCACATGCGCAATTTCGGTGTGATCCGTTCCTCAAAGACCGGCGATGTTCTCCGCCTCGCGCCAAACTTCGACAACAATCAGGCCTATACCGCCAATCCAGGCGGCTTTTCCGCGAATATGCTCCGACTATTTGTACGCAGCGCCGACGCGGAGGATCGTGAAAACCTGAAATTGCTCGCCGGGACCTGCGAAGGCAGCAAGTACTTGGCCACAGCCTGTCAGGCATACGCGAGCCTGTGCTGACGATCACAAAGCGTCCAATGATCTGGGCGCTTTCTTTATGCCTTCCATTGCCCCGCCAAGCGAAAGTGGCTGGCCATTTCGCACTGCATGGATATCCGATTCCGGGTAGCCTTCCTTGAACCGCTGCACGATGACGCTGGCATATTTGGGGTCAAGCTCCATCGTGCGGCAGATGCGGTCGGTCTGCTCGCAGGCGATGAGCGTGGAGCCGCTGCCCAGCTTGTCCCACTCAGCCGTCAGGTCGAGCGCCATGCGCAGGCCGTCGATCTTGCTCTGGGCGACGGTGACGAAGGGCTGGGGCAGCAGGGCGATGGTCGCCTGATTGCTCGCGAGCGCCGCGACGCACTCGCTGTGCTCATTCTTCCAGTCGATGGTCACGTCGTTATCGGGGTCGATGCCGTTCTCGCTGAGCAGATAGCGCAGCGCGTACTCGGGCGTGGAGCCCTTGCCCGCGGCAACGATGGTCTGCCCCTTCAGGTCGGCGATGGACTGCACGGCGCTGCCGTTTTCCACGATGTAGAGAACGCCCAGCGTGTTCACGGCCAGCACCTCCACCGCGCCCTCGGTCTTGCCGTAGAGCACGGCGGCGAGGTTCGCGGGGACGCAGGCCATGTCCAGCTCGCCCTTGATGAGCGCGGGCGTCACCTCATCGGCGGAGCCGGCGAGGGTGAAGTCATAGGTGTTGCCGCTCTCGACGGTGCCGCCGGCGGCGTCCTGCATGAGCTTGACGAGACCCATGGCGGTGGGGCCCTTGAGCGCGGCGATGCGGTAGCTCGCGGGGGTGGTTTCCGGGGGCTGCTCCTCCTGCTTGCCGCAGGCCGCGAGCGAGAGGACGAGTGCCAGCGTCAGGCACAGGGCAAGGAGCTTTTTGATGTGTTTCATGCGTGTTCTTCCTTTCTGATGCTGCCCTCGGGGGCGTAGAGCGTTTTGGCGGTGATGCCGTCGAGACGCCCGAGCTTGCCCGACAGGGCGGAGATTACGTCGCCGGGCGCGTCGAGCGCCACGCTGATGATGTTCACGCCCTTTTCCCGGTACGGCACGCCCATCCGCCCGATGATATACTGCCCGTACTGGTGCAGCAGATCGTTGAGCGTCTGGACGGAGCTCCCCTCGCGGACGATGACGGCCAGCACGGCCACGCGCGTTTCCATAGACGTTCCTCCTCGTAAAATAGAATCATCCCTCCTGCCGTTCAGCAGAAGGGATGGAAGCAGCATATCGCGGGCGCGGCGAAAGAGCCGCGTCGTCTGTCCCTCTTCTTTTGGCTCGGAGCGGATCCTGACCGGCAGAACGGTAGAATGAATTGTGTGTCCGTCGGTCAGAACCACTTCCCGGGGACAAGCTGATGGTACCATGAATTCCCCACCGCGTCAAGCGGGATTTTTACCGCCGTACCAGCCGCCGCACGAGTGCGGCTGCGGCGCGGGCGAGGAGATTGACCGCCAGAATCAGAAACGACAGGTACGCCGCGCCGGAGAGGTTCAGCTGGTCGCTGTACTGCACCACCAGCAGCGCCAGCGGGCGCGTGGAGGCGGTGGAGAGAAACACAGCGGCGGAGATGGTGACGGTCGAGCTGACGAAGAAGTAGGCCGCCATGTCCGCGAGCGTCCCGGCGCACTGCGGCAGCAGCACGTCGAAGATCAGGCGCAGCGGCGGGATACCGAGCGTGCTGCCGACGGATTCCAGCTCACTGCTGAGCTTCTGGAGCGACTGGTAGAGAAGGTTGTACGGCGTGGTGAAAAAGTGCAGCACGCCCGCGAGGATGAGAATCCACACCGTGCCGTAGAGCGCCGTCCCCTTGAACGCCAGCACGAACGAGAGACCAAGCACCAGCCCCGGAACGGCCATCAGCAGCACGGAGAGCGTGTGTACCCAGCGGGCGGCGCGGTTTGCATAGCGCGCGGTGACGAGGGCGGCGGCCGCCGTGAGCGCCGTGCCGACCGTGGCCGTGCCGAGCCCGAGCAGAACGGAATTGCGTAGCCCCGCGTGCACCTGCGGCGTCCAGAATTCGCGCAGATGGCGCAGCGTCAGCGTCGTCTGCACGGGGTATTTCTCCATGAACATGGTCCCCGTGAACGCCAGCACCGGCAGCACGAACAGCAGCGCCGTGAGCGCGCACAGCAGGAGCGCCCAGCGGTCGCGGCGCGGATTTTCCGGCGGCTCGGCCGGGCGGCGCGCGGCGGAGACGACCCACCGGCGCGGCGCGAGCAGCTCAAAGACCGAGGAGCAGAGCGCCGGGATCAGCAGCAGAAGCCCGATGACGCAGCCGCGGCCGAAGTCGAGCTGGCCGACGACGCTGCTGTACATGACGGAGGCGAGCGTCTTGACCTTGCCGCCAACGGCGAGCGGGATGCCGTAGTCCGTGACGGAGAGGGAGAAGACAAGAAACGCCGCGGCGAGCAGCTCCTTGCGCAGAAACGGTAGCGTGATGCCGCTCCAGCGAAAGAGCGACGGCACACCGGCGAGCCTCGCCGCGTCATACGGCGAGCGGCTGCGGTAGCGCAGGAGGTTCGCCAGCAGCAGATAGGCGATCGGCGCGGTGTAGAGCACCTGTCCGAGGACGATGCCCTGCAGGCCGTAGATGCTCCCCGGCAGGCGGAGACCCCGCGTGAGCAGGCCGTTCGTTCCCAGCAGCAGTACCAGCCCCGTACCCTGCGACACGGAGGGGAGCAGCATCGGCAGCACGAAGATCCCGCGCCAGAGCGCCCTGCAGCGCACGCGCGTCGACTCGGTCAAAAGCGCCATCAGCATCGCCAGCGGCAGCGCAAACAGCACCGTCAACCCGCCGCTGAGACACGAGCTGCCCACGGCGCGGCGAAAAACGGTGCTGGAAAAAACGGCGGCGGCGCCCTCGGGCGTGATCTGCGCGAGCATCCGCGAGAGGGGATAGGCAAACGTCACCGCAAAAAATACGAGCAGCGCGGCGGCTGCGGCCGTCAGGGCGGCGGGGTGCTTTCTCATGCGTCCTCCGATGGCCGGAAAAACCGCTCCAGCGCCTTTTGACGGCGCAGAAGATTCTCGCCGACAAATTCGCGCACATATGCGTCCGCCGGGCGGCGCAGGAGATTTTCGGGTGTGTCGATCTGACGGATGCGCCCGCCCCCATGACCATGACCCGGTCGGAGAGTGTCAGCGCCTCCTCCTGATCGTGCGTGACATAGACGATCGTGCACGAAAACTCCCGCCGCAGCTGCAGCAGCTCCTCACGCAGCGTCAGGCGCGTCGCGGCGTCGAGCACGGGTGCGCCGGTGAACCGCTTGCAGCAGTCCCGCACGGAGAGCTTCGGCGCGTCCGTGCCGCGGGTCAGTGCGTCCATTTGGCCAGCAGCTCCGCCTTCACGTTGGGGGTGTTGTTGGACATGTCGGCGTAGGGGATGTCGGTGGGGTAGTTGGGCGTGGTGTTGACCTGACCAACCTTGATCTGCTCGGGCAGATAGGTGCTCAGATAGTCGTCGATGATGTCGGAATAGAAGTAGTTCACGACGTCCTTCACGGCCTGACGGTTCTCGTGGCCGGAGAGGATGGACAGGCCCGCGGAGGTATAGGGCGCGCCCTCGGCGAAGAAGAGAATCTGCAGGGGGGAGCCCTCGTTGATGAGGTCCACGGCCTTGAACGTCAGGGACAGGGCGATGGCACACTCACCGGCCGCCGCGTCCTTCACAGGGGCGGAGCCGCCGCCGGTATACTGCAGAATGTTCGCGTCAAGCTGGTCAAAGTAGGCCAGCGCCTTCTCCTCGCCCCAGGCGTTCACAAGGCTCTTCAGGAAGAGGTAGCCCGTGGAGGAGGCAGTGGGGTCGGGCATCTCGATCAGACCCTTGTACATCGGGTCGAGCAGATCCTCATAGCTCTGCGGCACGGGAAGACCCTTGTCGGCGAGCACCTGCGTGTTGACGATGACGGAGCCGGAGTAGCGGTCGACGGGCATGTACTTGCGGGTGGGATCCTGCATGTCGGCGACGAACTGGCTGTTGTCGATGAAATCAATCGTCGCGAAGTTGTCGGAGAGCATCTGCAGATAGCCGTACTCGCAGTCGAACACGATGTCGCAGGCGGTGTCGGCACCCTCGGCCTGCAGCTTCGCGGCGAGGTCGCCGGAGTGGTAGTACTCGAGCGAGATGTCGTAGTCGGGGAACTGGGCCGTCAGGCGCTGCTGTATGTACTCGATCAGATAGTCCTCGGTCGGCGTGTAGATGACGACCTTCTTGGAGTCGGCGTCGTCCTGGGTGCCAGCAGCGGACTGGCCGCAGCCGGTGAGCGCCGCGGCGGGGAAATGCCAAGGAAAAACAGGGGCAGGACAAGCCGATTCAAGGACCAATCCTGCGCTAAAACAAAAAAAGGGCGCGGACAGCCCGTCTACGCCCCTTGTAGGGATTACTTCTCATGCACCTGCTTGCCTGTCATGTGCTCAACAGTGATCTCATAGAGCTGCACAGCGCGCAGATCCTTCGCAATCTCCGCTTCGACCTCCTCGGCGCTCGGATAATACTTCATCGCGAGCTCCCGCACGCGAGCTTCGGTCACGGCGATGTCCTCCACCAGACGGCAGCGGCCATAGACCAGCACGCTCTGCACATACGGCGCCCAGTGGTCGTTTTTATAGAACTCACCGCCGTAGACGGTGAAGCACACCTTGTCGCAGCGGCGCAGTGCGTCGACCTTATAGCCGGACTTCGCGCCGTGGAAGTAGATTTTCCCCGCCGTCTCGTCGTAGAAATAGTCCACTGGGATGGCGAAGGGGTAGCCGTCGTCGCCGTTCATGGCGATGACGCCGCGCTTCTCCTCGCGCAGGAGCTTTTTCGCCTGCTCGTCGGGGATGGCGTTTTTCGGCCTTCTCATGGGTCTGAACATGTCAGTTTTCCTCCGTTTCGTGTTGTAAATCCTGTAAATCGCGCGTAAGCCGCGCAAGCTCACTCTCGCCGTATACGCGCACGCCGCTCTCGCGCAGCAGCTCCGCCGTGACGCCCCAGCCCGCCGTGCGCGTGCCGGAGAACGTCCCGTCATAGATCTCACCGCTGCCGCAGGAGGGGCTGCGCTCCTTCAAAATCGCCGCCCGCGCGCCGTAGAGCCGTGCAAGGCGCACTACCTCCTCCGCGCCGCGGCGGTAGGCATCTGTCACGTCGCGGCCGTCCTTTGTCACGACGCGCGCGCCGCGCCGCTCCGCCGGGGTGCGCGGGGTGGGGAGCCCGCCGAAAATCTCCCCGCAGACGGGGATCAGGGTGTGCCGCGCGAGCAGCGCGGTGACGGCCGCGTCGGCCTTGCTGCACCCGTCGTAGCGGCAGGCCGTCCCCAGCAGACACGCGCTCACGAGAATCGTCATCGCGCCAGCTCCTTTCCGTTGAGCGCCGCGTAGGCGAGGTGCTCACCCTCGTAGCGCAGCTTCAGTGAGAAAAACGGCGCGTCCTCCTCGATGAGCCGCAGGAAGATCCGGTCGCCCTCCCATTGCGGGAGCCCGCGGAACTGCTCACGGCTCACCCATTCGAGCACACCCTCGTCGCACTCATGCAGCCTCCCCGTCCAGCCCGTCGCGGTGAACAGGTGCATGTACTCCGTCTCCCACCGGTCGGAGACGAACGTGACGATCCCACGGTAGCGCCAGTCAGTGAGCGTCAGCCCCGTCTCCTCCAGCGTCTCGCGCAGGACGCACTCCTCCGGGCTCTCGCCGTCCTCAAACTTGCCGCCCACGCCGATCCACTTGTCGCGGTTGCAGTCGTTCTCCTTTTTCACGCGGTGGAGCATCAGATAGTCCCCGCGCTCGTTTTCAATGTAGCAGAGCGTCGTGTTTTTCATCTCTCCGCCTCCCGGAACACAATCTCGTCATAGCCCGTCTCGCTGTCCTGCTCCACGCCGAAGCGCCAGCCGTCCAGCGCCAGCAGCGCCAGCTCGCACGTTGTGTTCACGATGCAGCCGGGCATGAGGTGGCCGCCGAGCGTCGAGAGATCCTCGCGCGCGAGGGCGATGTGGACGTGGCAGCGCGCGGCGCTGACCGTGCCGTCGAGACTGACGATCTCGCACGGCTCGCCGATCTCCCGCACCGTGACGCCCGATGCGTCGCGCACGCGGGCGTGGCTGACGCAGCCGACGCCGGAGACGATGACCGCCGCCTCCAGTCCCTCCTCGCGCGCGATTTGTTCGATGGAGCGCAGCAGGTCGTCGCCCCGCCGCAGTCTCCTGCAGATTGTTTTCATCGGAAAAAGCCCCTTTCGTCTCCCTTGCGCGCCGCGCTGCCGCCGTGGTATAATGGGGCAACGAATTCGCAGGGAGGATATTTTATCATGCAGACCATTCAGCCCGGCCGCTACCGCCACTTCAAGGGCGGGGAATACCGCGTTCTCGGCACGGCGCGCCACAGCGAGACACTCGAGGAGATGGTTGTCTATCAGGCGCTCTACGGCGA
>OJPS01002171.1_pt1 | contig 11569 bp, 7 predicted proteins | sample 1598551 | NCBI WGS metagenome assembly OJPS01 (sample SAMN03922488, study PRJEB24848) | human gut metagenome | isolation source: stool sample | host: Homo sapiens | place: Germany | collected 2011-05 | reverse complement strand
GGGCGTAGCGGATGAAGATCATCGTGAATATGATGCCCACGACGCCGAGCGGATAAGCCACGGCGTAACCCAGCGCGATCGTGGGGTCTTCGATTCCCGACGCATCGGTGTATGCCTGCTGCGCGGCACCCAGTCCGGGGGTGTTGGTCACTGCACCCGAAAGGATGCCGACCATTGTCGGAATCGGCGTGCCCGTCGCCAGATGAACTACATAGGCCGTCGCCACGCCCAGCAGTACGATCGCTACGGCACACATGACCAGCGTCATGCCGCCGTGTTTGAACGACGCGAAAAATCCCGGTCCGACTTGCAGACCGATCGAGAAGACGAACAGAATCAGCCCGAATTCCTGCACGAAGTGCCTGACCTCGCCGTCCACCGTCATTCCGAAATGACTCAGGACGATACCTACGAACAGAATCCATGTGATTCCGAGCGAGATGCCGCCGATTTTGACTTTTCCGAGCAAAATGCCGATGGTGATGACCAATGCGAAGGTCAGCACGGCATGGGCGATGCCGCTGCCGAAGAACAAGGTGTGTAACCACTCCATATTAACCTACTTTTGTACGAATTGCCAGCAATTTTGCAAAAGTAGTATTTATTATAGAATTTAAAAAACTTTGATGCGACTTTTATGAGCCCGATATATGCCCGTCCGTCTGCCGCAGGGCTTACCGCTAATACAGATACCGCTCCATGAGCGGCATCAGCAGCGCCGTAGCCAGTCCCATCAGGGCCATCGCCAGTCCGCTCAGGGCTCCTTCGACGGCCCCCATCTCGATGGCGCGCGCCGTACCGATGCCGTGCGCCGCGGCTCCCAGCGCAAACCCCCTTGCTTCGGCATCCCGCACGCCGCAGCGGCGCAGGATCCACTCGCCGAAGATACTGCCGAAAATACCCACGCAGAACACCACGACCGACGTGACGGGGACGATGCCGCCCAGCGGCCCCGAAACCGACACGGCGATGGGCACGGTAACCGACTTGGGGGCTATCGAGTTGAGTATCTCGCGCCCGGCGCCAAACGCCATGGCGATATATACGACGCTCAGCACGCCCGCCACGCAACCCGCAAGGGTGGCGATGCCGACCGGGAGCAGGCTTCCGCGCAGTTGTTCGACCTGTTCGTAGAGCAGGTAGCCGAGTGCGACCACCGACATGCCCAGGGCAAAGTCGAGGATGCCCGTGGCTTCCTGGTAGCGGGCATAGCCGATGTCCGCCGCACGGAGGAATACGATGACGGCGACGAACGTGAGCAGCACGGGATGCAGCAGCGGCATCCGGATGCGGCGGTAGACCGCCGTCCCGAGGCAGTAAAGCCCCACGGTGAGCGTCAGCAGGAAGAGGTCGGTGGAGAGGAATGCCTTGTCAATCATTGTCCGGGGTGTTTGCGGCGGTTTCACGAAGGTGCCGGATGCGGCGCAGGCGCGAGCGGCGGTTCAGGCTCTGGAACGTCTGCCCCGTCACCAGCAGGACGATGATCGTCGAGGCGATGCCCGAGATTACGATCGCCCACAGGTTGTCGAGGATCACGCGGTAGGAGTCCATCAGCCCTACGCCGTAGGGGACGAAGAAGAGTGCCATGGCCCCCAGCAGGAACCGGGCTGCGGGACGTACCGTTTCGGCTTTGACCCAATGCAGGCACAAGGCTGCGAAGAGCAGGATCATGCCGATGATGTTACCTGAAACATAACCTCCGGTAAGGATGCTCAATGCATTGCCGATCAGCCAGAAAAGAAGGATGTAAAAAAGTCCGGGCATTGTGTGTGTGCGCTTGATTCCGGGGCAAAGATAGCATTTCCGGCCGGAAGTTGTTGCGCCCGCCTGTGATTTTATGTGCGGCGTGTCTTTTTCAACGGGCACTGCGTACTGGCGCACGACGCGCATCCCCCGCGGCGCCTGCCTCTGAAGAAGCACCACATCCGCCGCACCACGACGGCTGCGACCACGATGCCGATGCCCCAGACAGTATAGTCCTGCCACCCCATGTCAGAGCCACATGAAAAGGCGGTAGACCGCCCATGCTACGACCCACGCCAGCACCGTGTTGTAGACCACGGCTGCCGTGGCCCATTTCCACCCGGCCTCGGCGCCGATGGCGGCGATGGTCGCAATGCAGGGGAAGTAGAGGAGGATGAATACCAGGAAAGCCAGTGCCGATGCCTGCGTGAAGTCGCCGCTTGCCAGCAGCTTGCGGGAGAGGTTCACGGTTTCCTCGTCTTCGCCGGCCGGCTCCGTGACCTTGCCCGCCTGCGTGTCCGTGCCGACCTGTGCGTCAGTGTTTTCCGCAATGCGGATCGCCGTCTGTCCGTCCGCCCCGCCGATAATGGCGATGCTGCCTTCCGGCAGGTTCCCGATCTCGATCTTTTCGCCCGATCCCGTGACGATCTCCGTCGTGCCGGCACCGGGGGCGCTTGCCGCCTTCCCGCCGTCGGGATAGAGCACGCCGAGCGTGCTGACGACGATCTCCTTGGCCGGGACACCCGACAGCAGTGCCACGCCCGCCTTCCAGTTCAGCCCCAGCGGACTGAAAATCGGCGCACAGCTTTGCCCCAGACGCCCGAGGTAGGAGTTCTCGTAGTGGGCCGTCGTGCCGCCCTCTTCGCTGCGGGGGTAATAGCTCAGGAACCATACGACCATCGAAGCGATCAGGATCATGCCTCCCATCTTGCGCAGGTATTGCGCGCATTTGTCCCACATGTGGGTGAGCGTCGTCTTCCAGGTCGGCAGGCGGTAGGGCGGCAGTTCCATGACGAAGGGCGTTTCGTCCACCGGGAACATGAAGCGCCGCATCAGCCGTGCCGTGACGACGGCCAGCACGACTCCCAGCACATAGAGCCCGATCATTACTAGACTGGCGTCGGCGGCGAAGAACGTCCCGGCGAGCAGGAGGTAGATCGGTATTCGTGCACTGCATGACATGAACGGGGTTATAAGTATGGTTATCAGCCTGCTGCTTCGGCTCTCGATCGTCCGGCTGGCCATGATGGCCGGGACGTTGCAGCCGAAGCCCATGATCAGCGGGATGAACGATTTGCCGTGCAGGCCGATGCGGTGCATCACGCGGTCCATGATGAACGCGGCGCGCGCCAGGTAGCCCGAGTCCTCCATGAACGAGATGAACAGGTAGAGGATCATGATGTTGGGCAGGAAGACGATGACTGCCCCCACGCCGCCGATGATGCCGTCGACCAAGAGGTCGCGCAGCGGCCCCGCGGGCAGCAGCGCGTCCACGCCGCTGCCGATCCATCCCACGAGCGTGTCGATCCACTCCTGCGGGTAGGCGCCGAGGCTGAATGTGCACCAGAACATCAGCCACATCAGGAAAAAGAAGATCGGGAAGCCCCACAGCTTGTGCGTCACGAAGGTGTCGATCAGCTTCGTGGCCGAGGCCTCTTCGCGTTTCCCCGGGGTGTAGGTCTCCTTGAGCGCCCCCTGAATGAACCCGTATTTCTGGTTGGCGAAAGCCGTCTCGACATCCTCGCCCAGGGCTTCGGCAATGCGTTTGGCCTCGCGGTCGCGGATCTCCGCCCACTCGGGGTAGCGGCTGCTGCCGCGCAGCTGTTCCTCGACCTGCCTGTCGCCTTCGAGCATCTTCATGGCGTAGTAGCGCGGCGGGAAGGCCTTGGGCAGTTCGCCGCGGTAGTCGCTCATGTCGTCCTTGAGCCGCCGGAGCCCCTCTTCGATGACGGGGCCCATGTTTATGTGGATGTGGCGTACGCGCTCGTCCTGGTTCTCGTACACGGCGATCACGGTGTCCAACAGCGCTTCGATGCCTTTGCCGTTGCGTGCCTCGACGGGTACCATCGGTACGCCGAGCATCCGTCCCAGGTTGTCGTAATCGAGCTCCGAACCGCGTGAATCGAGCTCGTCATACATATTGAGAGCCACCACCATGCGCGGGTTTATATCGATCAGCTCGGTCGTCAGGTAGAGGTTGCGTTCGAGGTTCGACGCCACGACCGAATTGATGATGACGTCGGGTGTCTTTTCGGCGATATGGCTGCGGACGTAACGCTCCTCGGGGGTATAGGCCGAAAGGGCGTAGGTGCCCGGCAGGTCGGTCACCTCGAAGCGGTAGCCGCGGTAGTAGCGGTGCCCGCTCTTGGCGCCGACGGTCACGCCGCTGTAATTGCCCACGTGTTCATGGCCGCCCGATATGGCGTTGAAAAGCGAGGTCTTGCCGCTGTTGGGGTTGCCCACGAGCGCCACGCCGATCGTGCGGCTGTGGCGCGAGATGACCTCGTCGGCCGTGGCGCAGTCGTCGTCCGCGCCCGGCATACCGGCGGCGGGGTATTCGGGGGCTTGTTCCGGCGTTCCGCAGCCGCATTGCCCGTGGCGGTGCCCGGGATGATGGCGGTGGTGGTGATGTCCTCCGGCAAGGTATTCGTTCACTTCGCTGTCGGAGAGTACGACGACCATGTCGGCCTCGGTACGGCGCAGCGAGATGTCGTAGCCCATGATTTTATATTCGATCGGGTCTTTCAGGGGGGCGTTGAGCAGTACTTCGACCCGCTGCCCGCGGACGAATCCCATCTCCATGATGCGCCGGCGGAAGCCTCCGTGGCCCGTCACCTTGAGGATCGTGGCCGACTCGCCGGTTTTAAGTTCGGATAAACGCATTGTCGCTCTTTAGTTTTGGCGCCAAAGATACGACTTTGCGGCCGGATATGCAATCCCCATTTGTGGGTATATTGGGGCGCGTATCCGGCCTGCCGCTTCTGTGCGGCGGGGCGGGGCCGACCCGTCGGCGCGCCGTTTTCCGCCTGCGTCAAACGCCTGCGTCGGGCGGCGCTACCACCCGCCGCCCAGCGCCTTGCAGAGGTTCACGTAGTTGATGTACTGCTGTGCCACGATGTTCACCAGCTCCATCTGCGACTGGTAGAGGCTCCGCTGGGCGTCAATTACGTCGAGGTAGTCCGACAGCCCGCTGCGGTAGAGCGCCTGCGTCATGGTGGCGATGCGGTCGTTCGAGACGACCAGTTCGCAGGAACGCTCCGCCTGGGTGCGGTAGGTGGCGATGGCGACCAGCGCCTTCTCGACATCTGCGAATGCCGTCAGCACGGTTTGCTCGTAACTCTTTGCCGCCTGCGTATAACGTTCCATGGCCGCCAGCTCCGAGCGGCGCAGCTTGCCGAAGGCGAACAGGGGTTGCGTGAGCGAGCCCAGCGCATCCCACGCCCAAGGGTTTGCCGCAGTTAAACCTTTGATCGAGTTGGAGGCTATTCCTCCTTTGGCTGTCAGTGCGATGGACGGGAATCTTGCCCCGCGTGCGACCCCGGCATTCGCGGCCGCCTGGAGCATATTGTAACGCGCCTCCATGATGTCCGGGCGCCGCTTGAGCAGTTCCGACGGAAGCCCTACGGGGATGTCGGCGGGATGGCGGTCTGCGAGCAGGCGCAGCCCCGAGCCCGTGCTGTCCGCCGCCTGCGGCGTTTCGCCCAGCAGGATGTCGAGCGACAGCCGCGTCTGCTTCACGGCGCGCTCGTATTGCGGGATGTCCGCCTCGGCCGTATAGACCAGGCTGCGTGCCTGCTCCAGCGCCACGCCGTCCGACATGCCGTAGCGGAACATCGAGTCGATCAGTGCGGCCGATTCGCGCCGCAGGGTGCAGCTGCGCCGGGCGATCGCCAGGTCGCGTTCGTATTCGAGCAGCGTGAAGTAGGTCGTGGCGACCTCCGCGGCCAGCGACAGCCGCACGCCCCGCAGCGCCCATTCCGAGGAGGCGATCTGCGCCCTGGCCGCCCGTTTGGCGTTACGCAGCTGCCCGAACAGGGCGATCTCCCACGAGAGCGACGGTTCGACGGCATAGGTCTGTACGATCTTGGTCTGCGGCGTGTATTCCCCCTCGGCCGTGACGCCTATGCCCACCTGGGGCAGGAACTGCGCCCGCACGACGCCGAGGTTCTGCCGCGCCTCTTCCACGCGCGAAGCCGCTACGGCCACGTCGCGGTTGTTCTCCAGCGCCCGCTGCACGAGGTTGTCGAGCACCGTGTCCCCGAACAGCCGCCACCAGTCGGAGGCGAGCGCCGCGGTGTCCCGCGGGAAGCCTTCGCCGTAGAGGTAGCCGTCGGGCACGTCGACCTTGGGCGGGTAGAAACGGGGTGTGCAGGCCGCGCAGGCGAGTGCGAAGATTAGGGTAAGGTATCCGGTTTTCATAGTTTTTCCTCCTGTTTTTTGCGTTCGCGGCGGCGTTCGAAATTCCCGATGCGCCCCACGAAATAGTAGAGTGCCGGGTAGACGAAGATGCCCAGCAGCGTGGCGAACAGCATACCGCCCACCAGTGCCACGCCCATGATGTTGCGTGCCGTGGCGTAGACCCCGCTGGCGAATACCAGCGGCATGACGCCGAGGATGAACGCGAAGGCGGTCATGATGATCGGCCGCACGCGCAGTTTGGCGGCGCCGATCGCGGCGTCCATCAGCGACAGGCCTTTTTCGTTGAACAGCCGGTCGGCATATTCCACAACCAGGATGGCATTCTTGGCCGCCAGGCCGATGAGCATGACCAGCGAAATCTGCATGTAGACGTCGTTGACGAAGAAGGCGTCCAGCAGGTGCGATCCCCCGATGAAGAGCACGGCGCCCAGCACCGCGACGGGGACGCTCATCAGGATCGCCAGCGGCAGTCCCCACGACTCGTAGAGCGCCGCGAGGGCCAGGAAGACGAACACCAGCGCCAGCAGGTAGACCAGCCCGCCCGTCTTCGAGGCATTGGCTTCCTGATAGGAGGTGCCGCTCCACGCCGTGCCGATGTCGTCGGGCAGCACCTCGCCGGCCGTACGGGTGATCTGCTGCATGACGGTCGTGGTCGAGGCGCGCGCCGCGGGCGTCACCGTGAGGGAGATCGAGCGGTAGAGGTTGAACTGCGAGACGTATTCCACGCCCACCGTGTCGACGACCTCCACGAACGACGATACGGGCACGCTCTCGCCCGAGGACGAGGCAACGTAGTAATTGTCGAGCGAACGTTTGTCGATCCGGTATTCGGGAGCCGCCTGAATATAGGTCTGGTAGAGCTTGCCGAAACGCGAGAAGTTGTTGATGTAGGCGCCTCCCAGCAGGGTCGTCAGGTCGCCGTACAGCACGCCCAGGTCGACGCCTGCGGCGAGCGCCTGCTCCTTGTCGATGCGCAGGCGGCGCTGGGGCACCCCGGCGTTGAACTGCGTGGTCACCGAGGCGATCGAGGGCTGTTTGCGCAACGAATCCATCAGCCGTCCGGCCTGGGCGAGCAGGTAGGCCGTGCCGCGCCCTTCGAGATCCTGCACCTCGACCGATACGCCCGAGGTGATGCCCAGCCCGGGGATCGAGGGCGGGATGAAGGCATAGCACTCGGCTCCCGGCACGGCGACGTACAGCTCGTCGGTGAGTTTCTGTGCGATTTCCATGGCCGAGAGTTTGCGGTCGGCGAAGTCGACCAGCGAGACGAAGATGATGCCGCTGTCGGTCGAGGCGATGCCCGCCATCATGTTGAAACCCGCGGCGAACGAGGTCGAGGCCACTTCGGGCAGGGTGCGGATCACGGCGTCGGCCTCTTCCATGGCGGCCTGTGTGACGGGAAGCGCCGAGGCTTCGGGCGTGGAGACCATCACCATGACGTAGCCCTGGTCTTCCTCGGGGAGGAACCCCGCGGGCAGCTTGCGCCATACGACGAAGATGACCGCGAGTACTACGGCGATGAATACGCCCGTGCGCGTCACGTGGCGGATAAGCGTCGGCGTAAAGGCCGTATAGCGATCCATGTTGCGGGAGAAGGAGCGGTTGAAGGCGGCGAAAAAGCCTTTCTGCGGTGGTTCGCGGCGGCGCAGCAGCAGGGCGCAAAGCGCCGGGGAAAGCGTCAGGGCGTTGAATGCCGAGATCACCACCGAGACGGCGATCGTGATGGAGAACTGCTGGAACAGCCGCCCCGTGATGCCGCCCGTGAACGACACGGGGACGAATACGGCCAGCAGCACGACCGTCGTGGCGACGATGGGCGAGGCGACGTTCTTCATGGCTTCGAGCGCCGCGGCGCGGGGCCGCATGCCGGCGGCGATATTGACCTGCGCGGCCTCGACGACCACGATGGCGTCGTCGACCACCAGGCCGATGGCCAGCACCAGCCCCAGCAGCGAGATGATGTTGACCGAGAAGCCCAGCAGCGGGAAGAGCGCGAAGGCCCCGATGAGCGAGACGGGGATCGCCACGAGCGGGATGACGGTCGCCCGCCAGTCCTGGATGAAGAGGTAGATGATGAAGATCACCAGGATGAGGGCGATCACCAGCGTGTGGAATATGTCCCGGATACCGGCGTCGATGCTGGTCGTGGTGTCGACGATCGTGGTGGCCGCAATGCCGTCGGGCATGCGTTTTTCGAGCCGTGCCATCGCCGCCCTGACCTTCTTGCCCACCTCCACGGCGTTGCTGCCGGGCTGCTGGTAGACGACGATCATGGCCGTGGGCTTGCCCTCGAAGAGCGAGCTCACGCCGTAGCTCTGGCTGCCGAGCGAAACCTCGGCCACATCGCACAGCCGGATCTGCTGGCCTTCCGAAGTCGTGACGACCACGATGTCGCCAAACTGCGCGGGGGTGGTGATCTGCGGCGGCATGGTCACCGTATAAGTATAGGTGGTGCCGTCGGGCGCGGGTTCGGCCCCGAACTGCCCGGCGGGGTAGATGCCTCCCTGGTTCTCGATGGCCGCGGTGACGGCCGAGACCGGGATGCCGTAGTATTTCAGCACGTCGGGCTTGAGCCATATGCGCATGGCGTACTCGCCGGCGCCCATGATCGACACCTTGCCCACGCCGTTGATCTTGAGCAGCTCGTTCTGGAGGTTGATGTAGGCGTAGTTGGAGAGGAACTCGGCGTCGTAGCGTCCGTCGCTGTGCAGCGAGAAGACCAGCAGGAAGCCGGTCATGGTCTTGCGCGTGGTGACGCCCTGCTTGGTGACCGTCAGCGGGAGCTGTGCGGTGGCCGAAGAGACGTTGTTCTGCGTGAAGATGGCGTCCAGGTCGGGGTCGGAGCCTATGTCGAAGGTCACCTGCATGACCATCGAACCGTCGTTGGCGCTGGTGGTCTGCAGGTAGAGCATGTCGCTCACGCCCATGACGCTCTGCGCCACGGGCGTCGCCACGGCGTTGTTGACCGTCTCGGCATCGGCGCCGTCGTACGTGGCCGAGACCTCGACCACGGGCGGCGTGATGTCGGGGTATTGTTCGATCGGCAGGTTCAGGATCGAAATCAGCCCCACGATGACGATGACGATGGCCAGCGACAGGGCGAAGATCGGGCGCGAAACGAAAAATTTCTCCATGGCGTCACTTTTTTTCGGGGATGACCTTCATGCCGTTGTGCAGTTTCTGCTGCCCGGCCGTTACCACCAGTTCCCCGTCGATGAGCCCTTCGTCGATGCACCACATCGACCCGTACGTGTCGCCCGGGATCACCCGGCGGTACATGGCCGTGCTGTCGGGGCGTACCACCCAGACCGAATTGACGCCCTGCGCCTGGCTCACGCACGCCTGCGGCACGACCACGCGCGGCCGTACGGGGCCGACGCTGGCCTCCACACGGGCGAACTGCCCGGGTTTGAGCGAACGGTCGGGGTTGGGGAACATCACTACCAGCACGAGCGTCCCGGTCGTGCTCGACACGTCCTTGCGCGTATAGTCGTAAAGCCCCTCATAGGGGTATTCCGTGCCGTCGGCCAGCATCAGGCGAATGTCGGTGAGCAGTCCCGCGTTGTCGAAGATCGAGGTGCGCGGCCCCGCCGAGCGCAGGTATTGCGCCATCGGGATCGCCACGTCGACGGTCAGCGTGTCGATGTTCGAAATGGTCGTCAGCACCCCGAACTGCGTGCCCGGGCCCACGTAGTCGCCCACGTGTGCCGAGGTGTTGGAGATGATACCGTCGATGGGCGAGCGAAGCTCCGTATAGCCGACGTTCATGCGGGCGCTGCTGAGGGTCTGCTCGGCCGAGCGGACGGTGGCTTCGGCGGCTTTGTACTGGGCCGTATACTGGTCCAACTGCGACTGGCTGATGGCGTTGATCCTGGCCAGCGGCACGGCGCGGTCGTAGTTGTTGTGGGCTTCGACGGCCTGTGCCCGGGCCGATTGCAGGGCGGCCTCGGCTGCGAGCATCGAGGTCGAAAGCTGGTCGGGGTCGATCGTGAACAGCAGTTGCCCGCGCTTCACGGGCATGCCGTTGGCGAACTGCTTCGTAAGCAGGTAGCCGTTCACGCGCGGCTGGATCACCGCGTCGAAATTGCTCGCCAGGTAACCGATGAACTCCATGCGGTTGGGAACGCTGTCCGTGACGGCTTCGGCCACGCCGACCCTGAGCGGGGGCATGGCGGTTTGGGGCTTGTGCCTGCGGCACCCCGCGAGGAGTACGGCGAGCAGCCCCGTGATAAGGAAAAGTCTGTTCATACCGGGATGTTTTACGCCCTTGCAGGGACAAAAAACGTACCGTGAACAGGGTGAGAGTTAGTTAAAAAGGGGATTTTATGCTAAAAAAGGCTGATTTTTTTGGCTGCAAATGATGATGTTTAGATAATTTTTATATCTTTGCGTTGATAACAAACCCAAATTAATATAAAAGTTATGAAAGAATTAGTAGCAAAGATCAATGCCGAATACGAAGTATTCGCAGCAAATGCAGCAGCACAGGTGGAGAAAGGCAACAAGGCTGCCGGTACCCGTGCCCGCAAGTCCGCACTGGAGATTTCGAAGCTGATGAAGGAATTCCGCAAGATTTCCGTAGAGGCTGCGAAATAATCGCTGACCACGTAGACGCAACAAAGGCTGTCCTTGGGGGCAGCCTTTGTTGTTTTCGTGTCGTATGCGGATCGTTCCCGCGACAAGCCGCACGGTCGCGGCGCAGGTCAGGGCTCGATGCCGAATTTGCGGAATACCTTCATATCCTCTGCGGAGAGGCCCGTCTTGCGGAACGGTACGGCCTCGTTGTGGTCGTTCAGGTAACGGCGCGGCCGGGTGCGGTCGTAGTCCGCGTTGACCAGCGACACGCCCGTGTCGATGTAATTCCCCCGGATCGAAGCCATGTCGGCCATGGTGTGGAACAGCGCATGGGTCGTGGCGGGCGCCGTGGCGTTTGCCTCGGCGGCAGCGGCCTTGTCGGGGAAATTCTGCCGGTAGGCGTCGGAGAACCACGCCAGCGAAGCGACGTAGAGCTGGTAGGCCGTCGTCGTGGGCGAAGCGTGCAGGAACCGTTCGCGCCTGTCATCGAGGATGTCCTCGCCGTGGTCGGCGCAGTAGAGCAGCGCCGACGAAGTCCCGCGCAGTCCGCGCAGGTACTGGATCGTTTCCGAGAGGAAGAAATCCGTGTAGAGGATCGAATTGTCGTAGGCGTTGCGGAGCGTCTGCACGTGTTCCCGCGAGATCGCCACGTCGTCGTCGGGGCGGAAATGCGCGAACTCGCGCGGGTAACGCTGGTGGTAGCTGAAGTGCGAGCCGTAGCAGTGGAGTATGAAGAGCATCTTCTGCGCCTTGTTGCTTTCCACGGCGCGGCGCACCTCGTCCAGCAGCTGCATGTCGTGGCGCGGCGAGCGGATATAGATCAGGTGGTCGG
>OJPS01002151.1_pt1 | contig 11647 bp, 9 predicted proteins | sample 1598551 | NCBI WGS metagenome assembly OJPS01 (sample SAMN03922488, study PRJEB24848) | human gut metagenome | isolation source: stool sample | host: Homo sapiens | place: Germany | collected 2011-05 | reverse complement strand
CTCGTCGGCAGCGTCAGATGTGTATAAGAGACAGTCTGGAACGTGGCCGTGCGCACGTCGCGGCCCGCCTCGGAAGCCTGCGCTTCGGTAAGCCCCACGCAGCCGATTTCGGGCGACGTGAAAATGCCGGACGGTACGGCGGAATAGTCCATCCGCCCTTCATGCCCAAGGCAACCGCGCACGGCGCACAGGCCCTCGGCGGCGGCGACATGGGCCAGCATGATCTTGGAAGGGCCCAGTACGTCGCCCACGGCATACACGCCGGGGATGCTGGTTTCTGTGGTTTCTCCTGCAACGATGTAGCCGCCCTCGTCCAGTTCCAGCTGCTGCGCGACCAGCTCCGTCGCGGGAATTCGGCCCACGCTTATAAATATGCCATCCGCAGCAATGTCCTTTTCTTCGCCGGTCTTGACATTTCGAATGCGGACACCGGTGAGCCTGTCTTCGTGCAAGAGCGCCGTCACCACGCTGTTCCATTGAAATTCAACGTTTTCCGCCTTCATGAGAGGCTCATGGTAGATTTTCGTTGCCCGGAGGGTGTCCCTTCGGTGGACGAGCACAACCTTCCTGGCAATGCGGCTCAGCAGCAGCGCATCTGCCGCCGCCGTATTGCCGCCCCCAACCACCACGACGGTCTTTCCCTTGTAGAACATGCCGTCGCAGGCCGCGCAGTAGGCGACGCCGCGCCCCACCAGTTCCCTTTCCCCGGGAATGCCCAGCTCTCGGGGATTGGCGCCCATGGCCAGCGCGATGGTTTTCCCGTAAAAGACTCCGCCGCTGGTCTCCACAACCTTGGGGGAGGCCTTCAAATCCACCCGGCGGACCTCCGCGTTTCGCGTTTGCGCACCGAAGCGTTCCGCCTGCTGCTGCATCTGCTCGGCCAGTTCAAAGCCGCCTATGCCCTGGGCAAAGCCCGGATAGTTGTCAATCTGATGGGTCAGGGCCATCTGTCCGCCGGCGGAGAGCCTTTCCAGCACCAGCGTTTGCAGCCCTGCCCGGGCCGCATACAGCGCCGCCGTATATCCCCCCGGACCGCCGCCGATGACGATCATGTCATAAATCCGCTTTTCGGCTTCCTGCCGCCGCTGGGGGAGAACCCCGGCCAGAAACGCCTCAATGGCAGCCTTGGATTCCGGGGCGACGATGTCGCCGGCGGGTTTGCCCTCCACATACAGCCGGAGGGTGGGGATCAGCTCCACGTTCAGCGCTTCCCAGAGGCCGTCATCTTCATCCATGTCCACCTTGACGACGTCCAGGCTTGCGGCATATTCTGTGGCAATCTGCTCATAGGCTGGATTGATTTTCCGGCAGTGCGGGCACCAGGGCGCCCAGAAATCCACCAGAACGGTGTGCTTGCTTGCAATCAGGTCCTTCAGCTGCGCTGCTTTTATGTTTTTAGCTGCCATTTCTTTCAGCCCCTTTTGTTTGGTTTGGTTGTAGTGTACCCGGAAGTAAAAATTTTTTCCGTGACGAGATCACATACCGCGTCGCGGAAACAAGAAAGTTTTGTGACAACATCACGGAAGCAGGCGCGCGCATGCCCTATAATCATTTCATCCAAACACAGGGAGGAATCAGCATGGCGTTACCCCGGAGAAAAAGGAAGGCGTTTGTTGCGCGCCAGGATTGCGTGGCCTGCGGATGCTGCGTGAAGGTTTGCCCCATGGGCGCCCTGGAGATCAACCATGGCCTGCATGCACAGATCCATGAGGACAAGTGTGTGGGCTGCGGCAAGTGTGCCAAGGAATGCCCCGCGTCGGTGATTGAGATCCGGGAGGCGACTGTATGAAAAAGAAGTGGTATGATTACCTGTGGATCGCCTCCCTGGCCTATCTGGTGCTGGGATTTTTCAACATTCTCTTTGCGTGGCTGGGGCTGCTGTGCTTCTTTATTCCGCTGCTCATCTCCATTGTGAAGGGAACCAAGGGCTACTGCAACCGTTACTGTGGACGGGGGCAGCTGTTCAGCCTGCTGGGGGGCAGGTTTGGCCTCTCCCGCAAAAGGGACATTCCACGCTGGATGAAGAGCAAGGCCTTCCGCTACGGATTCCTGATCTTCTTTTTCGCCATGTTTTTCCTGATGCTTTGGAATACCTATTTGGTTTTCGCCGGCGCGCGCAACCTGCAACAGGTGGTAACGCTGCTGTGGACATTCAAGCTGCCCTGGCACTGGGCGTATCATGGCACGCTGTTTCACCCCGGCGTGGCGCAGTTCGCCTTTGGGTTTTACAGCGTGATGCTCACCTCCACCGTGCTGGGGCTGATCACCATGGTGCTGTTCAAACCCCGGAGCTGGTGCGTCTATTGCCCCATGGGTACGATGACCCAGCTGATCTGTAAAATCAAGCATCCCCACTAAATCGCCAGGAGGAATTTGAACTTGGAAAAGATCGCCATACCGGTGCTGCTGGTGCTGGCACTTGTGCTTACCGGCGTCACCAACTTTGCGCCCAAGACCACCGGCTACCGGCAGGTCACCACGGAAGAAGCCGTAAACATCATGCAAACGGAGGAAAACTATGTGATCCTGGATGTGCGCACGGCACAGGAATTTGCCTCCGGCCATATCCCAGGCGCAGCCCTGCTGCCCAACGAGACCATCGGTACGGAGGACATCCCCCTCCTGCCTGACAAGGATCAGCTGATCCTGGTCTATTGCCGCAGCGGCAACCGGTCCAAGCAGGCAGCGGAAAAGCTGGCGCAGCTGGGCTATACCAACATTGTGGAATTCGGCGGTATCAACAGCTGGACCGGCAAGATTGTCACGGAATGAGTGCGAAACCGGTCCCCGTGAGGACGTCCCTGTAGGGCCAAGGAATACAGGGCGTCTTTTTTATGCTGCCAGGCGCCGGAGCGCGCATTCGTCCACGATTTCCACCACGCCCCGGGACAGCCGCACCATGCCTTCCTCCTGAAAATACCGCAGCATGCGCGTAACGACCTCCCGCGGGTGTCCCAGGTGGTTGCCGATGGTTTCATGGGTCAGCCTCAAGGTGGAGGTCCCTTCAATGGCGGCTTCTTCCAGCAAAAAGGCAGCCAGGCGCTTGTCAAAGCTCTTCCACAGGATCTGCTCAATGAGCCACATCACCTCGGAAAACCTTGCCGCCATAATCTCGTTGGTAAAGTTCGCCAGAGGCGCGGAGGCTTCCATGACCCGCTTGTAGATTTCGGCGGGAATCACCCACAGTTCGGTATCCTTTTCCGCCTGAATGGTGATGTCAAACTGGATGGACCGCATCATGCAGGAGGCGGAGAGCAGGCACAGGTCACGCTGGAAAAGCCTGTACAGGGTTATCTCCCGCCCCTCGGGGGACAGCATAAAGGCCCGAAGCTGGCCGCTTTGCACCAGCAGAAGCCCAGTGCAGTCCGCATCGCCGCTGTGCATAATCTCCCTCTTGCCTACCTTTCGGGAGAAGGCGCCGCCGCACAGGGCTGCCTGCTGCTGTGCCGTGAGCTGACCCCACATGGGGAAAAAGGCTGAAAACTCCACGCGCAACCGCCCTTTCGCCATTGGTACATACCGCTTTTCATTATATACAGAAAAAGGGAAAAAGGCAATTGACGCCACAGGCAGCCCATGCCTTGACATGCATGCACCGGGGACTACCGCACAAGCGCTGTTCTGGGATTGTGTCCAAGCCGTTTTCGTTGACAGCTTGCAGGAAAAAGAATATAATTTTCTTATTCAGGCTGTGAGAAAAACTTTGAGAGGTGTCGGAGGGACCGCAGCCCCTCTGGCTTTGAATTGTATCCAGCGGGACAGGGCGCTGATTTTGCCTGCCAAATCGATCCCTGATCAATTTGGACGACTTCTGGTTGGGTGAATTTGCTTTCTTCCCAAAGTGGTAGTAACCACTTTGGGGACACGCTGAATATCATTTTTTTATTCTTCATTGGCTCCGAAGGGAGGGAGCAGCGTATATTGAGCTACCATCGAAAAAACAGCATACAGCATGGGTCCCATTATTTTTCCAGCAAGGTATTTTTGCGGTTGTTTCTTTCCTTTTCTGCGGTGATCCTGATCTTTGTTGTGGCGTACAGCACATGGTATATTACGGCCTATCAGCGCCGCTTTGCCGAAACGATGAACCGTTCCGCCAGGCAGGAAACCGATGCCTGGGCCACGTATATGGATCGCCAGCTGTTTACCGCCCAGAGCCTGTGCGCAAGTGTCAACTCCTCGGAAAACCTGCGCTCCATATTTCAAACCAGCTATCTGGAAAACAAGACCATCGACTCCATGCAGCTGTACCGTTTGCTCCGGGAATTCAAACGTATTCGGGCTTCCGCCTCAAACATGAATATCACCAATCTGTTTCTATGTTTTCAGAAGGATCATAAAATTTTTATGCCCGGGGGAGTGACCGATATCATCGGTACCCCACAAATGCTCCAACAGGAGCCGGAACTGCGCTTGACATCGGTGGCGCAGCTGCTGGGTGTTTCCTGCGTATCACAGATGGCCGTGAACAAACAAAACCTGATTTATGCGGAGAGCTACACGGGCTTTAGCGTGAACATGCCCGCAGGCGTGGTCATGGTAATGCTGGAGAACACTGCGCTCCAACGGGCAACGCTCGAGCAGCTGCAGTTGGCGCAGGGCGCGCAGATCACCTTCAACGACCAAGCTGTAACAGACTATGGCACCCTGGCAGGAAACGGGTACACGGTTACAAGCCTGATCAGCGATGATATTCGCTACACCCTGTACGTGGACCCGGCCGTCTTCCAGGCGCCATTTTTTGAAGGCATGCTGCCGGTGGGCATCATACTGGGCATTGGATTGCTTTTTATTCTGATTACGTATTTTATCAGCCGGAAGTTTTACCAACCCATTCAATCCATTGGCAAAATGATTGATACGCAAGCGGCAAGCGGCGATGAAATTGAGAATATGCTGGCCGGCATTCGCAACCTGATTGGGGAACGAAATGGTTACCGGGAAAAAATGCTCACCATTACGCCTTACGCTCGCCAGGGCATTATGCACTCCCTGCTTCATGGAGGCACGCAGAATCAATCCCCGTCGCTGCTGACGGATAGTGAATTTTTTGAACTCAAGCGTTCTTTTTTCATGCTGGGTATTGTTAACATTGCCGGCATTGGCCATAAGCAGGTTAGCCTTCAGCGCTATCAGGATACGCAGGAACTGGTGCGGCATGTCTGCCATGAAATGTCCAGCGAAGAATATTCTGTGGTATGCTGTCCCAAGAATGTGCAGAACACCTTTGTGATCATTGGCACGGACGAGCAGGAGGGAGTGGATGGGCTGTTTACCAGCATGCATGCCCTGATCCGCGAGGCCTTGGATGATCCGGATTATGCGGTGACCATTGGTGTCAGCGGCATGAAAAGCGACCTGGAAAGCCTGCAATCCGCCTGTCAGCAGGCCCAGAAGGCATTGGAACGCATGCTTATCGGTGGGCGCGACCGCGTATATTTTGCCCGCATATCCGAATCGGAAACCACACAGAGCTATTATTTCCCCAAGGATGCCCTGCGGGTGATGACCAAGGGGTTAAAAGAGGGGAATACCGGCGAGATTCATGCCATGCTGGATGATGTGTACCGCCGCAATGTCAGGGAGGGAACGCCCTCCCTGCATGAGTTGCACATGCTGATGGATGAATTGCACCTGTCAGTGGGCGCGGCATTGCAAAGCGTGTTTGACCGCTCCACCACGCATATTCAGCTGGAATATTTTCGGGAACCCATGACCATAGAGGAAATTTTCTCTTATTACAAAAATGTATTTGATATTGCGGTACAGCAGCTTAGCGCCGACACGGATGCTGATAACCCGGATGAACTGGAGGAGCGGGTGTGCAACTATATTGATAGCCGCTACTGTGATCCTGACCTGAGCCTGAACGCACTGGCGGACCGATTCGGCGTATCCACCAAGGTCATTGGGACCATTTGCAAAAAACGTTACGGAAAGACCTTCTTGCAGTATGTGCGGGAGAAGCAAATCGGGCGCGCGGCTGAGTTGCTCAAGACCACGGAAAAAACACTGGAGGAAATTTCACAACAATGCGGCTTTATCAATGTGCTCACCTTCCGAAGGAATTTCAAAGCCGTTATGGGCGTCAATCCCAGTGATTTCCGTCACTGACAGATTTGAACCGTTCAAAAAGGGAAGGTAACCCATCAAAAAATGTAACGCAAAATACAGTCCGGCGCAAAGTGATACTTGCGCAAACCGGACTGTTTTTTGTATGATGCAGATGGAATAAATGGTTGAAAAAAAGAATTATACGACAAATTGGACAAAGGGGAGAGGACTGAATGCAATCCAAACGCAGTACCCGGGAGCTGGCGCGGCACGGCAACAGGAAGAAAACGCTGGGCGCGCTAATCCGCAGGGATAAGCAGCTGATGCTGATGTTTGCTCCGGTTTTTGTGTATTATATGGTTTTCTGCTATCTACCCATGGCCGGATTAGTCATGGCGTTTGAGGATTTCCGCATTGGGAGCGGCTTTATGGGTTTGTTTACCAGCCCGTTTGTGGGCCTGAAGTGGTTTCAGCAGTTTTTCAGCAGCGTGTTTGCCTGGCGGATTATCCGCAACACCTTTCTGCTCAGCTTTTACAGCCTTCTCTTTGGTTTTCCAATTCCGATTCTTTTTGCCGTATGCATCACGCAGTTCCGGGGGAAACGCTTCGCCAAGGTGGCGCAGGTGGTGACCTATCTACCATACTTCATTTCCACGGTGGTGGTCGTGGGTATGATGACCAACTTCCTTTCCCCCAGCAGCGGAATTGTCAACCAGTTCATCACGCGCCTGGGTGGAAAGCCTATGAATTTCATGAGCAATCCATCCTGGTTCCGGCCATTGTATGTCATTTCCGGGTCCTGGCAGAGCTTTGGATTTAACAGCATCATCTTTGTGGCGGCGATCATGGGAATTGATCCGGCGCTGTATGAAGCCATGAAAATGGACGGGGCATCGCGCGGGCAACAGATTCGTCACCTGATTTTGCCCATGATCTCGGACACGGTGATCCTGCTGCTGATTATGACGCTTGGTAACCTGCTGAATGTGGGCTTTGAGAAGGTTTACCTGATGTACAGCCCTGCGGTGTACGAAACCGGCGACGTTATCGCCACTTATGTTTACCGGCAGGGCATCGAAAGCAAGAACTTCGGCTATGCCTCGGCAGTGGGATTGTTTTACTCTGCGGTGGGCTTCATCTTCGTAATGGCTTCCAATACGCTTGCGCGGAAGGTAACCGGTTCGTCGCTGTGGTAAGGAGGATGCATCCATGACGATTGGCAACAACCCCTCGACCCGCACGCCAAAGGCCGGCGTGAAAAACAGGGCGGATTCCTTCAAGGCTTCCAGCCTGGGGGATAAGGTGCTGGATATTGTGTTTTTCCTGGTCATCGCCTTTGCGGTGATCGTAACGCTTTATCCGTTCCTGTATGTGGTTTCCGTATCCATCAGCGACGGCCAGGCTGTGGCCAGGGGTGACGTGCTGCTGTGGCCCAAGGGCTTTTCCCTGGATGCCTTCAAAATGGTGGTGGAATATGAGCAGCTGTGGATTTCCTATGGAAACACCCTGTTCTATACCGTCTTTGGCACCATAGCCAATATGGTCTTTACCTGTCTGGCTGCCTATCCCCTGAGCAAAAAGCATTTTTTTCTGCGCAGGAAGCTGAATTTCTTTGTGGTTTTCACCATGTACTTTTCCGGGGGACTGATTCCCACCTACATGGTGGTCACTGGCCTGGGCTTATATAATACCCGTCTGGCCATGATCCTTCCCGTACTCCTGAGTACCTATAATATGATGATTTGCCGTTCCGCCATGGAATCCATTCCGCAGGATCTCTTTGAGAATGCTGCCCTGGAGGGAGCCAGCGAACTGTATCAAATGCTGCATATCGCCATCCCCCTGATCAAGCCCACCCTGGCGGTGCTTACCCTGTACTATGCGGTGGCCCGGTATAATGATTTCTTCAGCGCGGTGCTCTATATCGGCGATACCGACCTGCAGCCCCTGCAAATGTTCCTTCGAAAGGTGCTGCTCATGTCCTCCACGGAAATTCTGCAAAAGGCCGGTTCCACCGGCGCGGCGGCAGCGGCGCAGGCGACGCTTAAGATCCGCTATGTCTGCATCGTGCTGGCTACGGTGCCCATTTTCTGCATCACTCCCTTTGTACAGAAATACTTGGTATCCGGCACCATGCTGGGTGCCGTGAAAGGCTGATCTCTCAGGCGAAAAGCACCGGAAGTGTGCTTAAAAAAACGCAAAAAGTGAAAGGAGCGTACCCCATGAAAGCATCACGTATTCTTGCCCTGGTTCTGGCTTTGGTCATGATGTGCACCTGCGCGTCTGCTGATCAAATCGTTACCACGCCGCTCACCGACGAGGAGGGCGCCACCGTATCCATCCTGGCCATGAACAGCTGGTACAGCACCGTTGATCTTACAGACGCCGTGTTGCTCAAGGAAATTGCCGACCGTGCCAACGTTACCGTGGACTGGCACTTGCTGGACCCCACTTCCTATGCGGATTCCGTAAGTCCCATGCTCGCCTCGGGCCAGGATCTGCCGGATATTGTACAGCTGCCTGACCTGGACTCCAACATGACTTACCTGAGTAGCGGCATGTTCGTCAAGCTGGATGAGCACATGGACAAAATGCCCAATTATGCGCAGTTTCTGGAGAAAAATCCCAATATCAAGGCCATGCTGACTGCTGCGGACGGCCATATCTACTATGTGCCGCAAACCGCGGTAACGGACAACTATCAGCCGGTGATGATGTACAATATGCCCTGGATTGAGAAACTGGGCATCGAACCACCCACCACCCTGGATGCCTTTGTGGATATGCTGCGTCAGTTCCGCGATAATGACATGAACGGCAACGGGGATACCACCGACGAGATTCCCATGAGCATCATGTCCGACTTCCTGCCGTACATGTTTGGCCCCGCCTTTGGGCTGGATCTGGTTAGCGGGTTCTATGCGGATGACGATGGCGTAGTGCACTACGCCTACTATGAGGCGGATAAGTACAAGGCCTATCTGAAATTCCTTAACAGCCTGTACACAGAGGGGCTGCTGGAAGTGGAGTTTGCGTCCCTGAACCGTGACCAAATCGTAAGCCGCTGTGCCAACGATACCACCGGTGTGACCTTTGACTTCAGCTGGCAGATGTCCACCCTGTACAGCGCACAATACCCCGATTACAACGGCGAGGAAGGCATCATTGCCGGTGCTGCCCCGCTCAGCGGCGAATACGAAGGCTTCTATGTGGGACGCAATCCCATCAGCGGCATCTTTGGCGTCAATGCAAAAGCGGCGGATGTGGACCTGGCCATCAGATTCCTGGATTATGCCATGAGCGAAGAGGCACAGGATCTATATGTATGGGGCATGGAAGGACTGACCTATGAGACCCTGGAGGATGGCAGCCGTCAGTATCTGCCCCGGTGCACGGAAGATACCATCTGGTATCAGGGACTGGGTATCAACGCGCCCTGCATGCCTTCCCAGCAATCCATTCCCGCCACGGATGTATTGCTGGCCAAGTGGCACGTGGAAAACGACCGCACATATGAAGAACCCTTTATCCGCGATCCGTTCCCGGAGGTATACTCTACCACCGACGAGGCGTCCGTGGTCAGCATGTATTTGACCGATATTGAAACCTATGTGCAGGAGCGTGCCATATCCTTCATTTGCTCCTATGCCGATATTGATACGGAGTTTGACGCCTATATTGAGACGCTGAAGTCCATGCAGGTGGAGGAACTGTTGAAGGTGCGTCAGGCGCAGTATGACCGGTATGTGAACGCCTTGAACTGACTCTTGTGCTGAACTATGCAGGCAGAGATTGCCGCTGATGCTGACAGTCCCTGTCTGTCCCGCCACCTTGAAACATGTCGGAGGGGCCGTGGCCTCTCCGACTTTCCTTCGTTCAGGGCGGCCTGGCAGATTTCGGGGCTGTAGCCCTTGCTTGCAAAATCAGTTCCTTGCCCATTTCGGTGCCCTATGGTTAACCGAATTTGTCTTATTGCAAAAAATGGTTGGTGGCCCTTTTTATACAGGCAGAGGCTACCGCTGCTAGCGACAGTCTCTGCTTAGGCAAACGCCTTGGCACATTCCGTTTTGTTGCCCTACAGGAGGAGGTCGGCTCAAAATGCCAAATTCCCGGGAAAATGCGATATTACAATTTTTGCAAGAATTGACGGGGCATCAGATGCATGGGTTTATCGTAGCGCTGCAGGGGGAAACGGTAGCCCAAGGCTATTGGAAACCCTATACGGCCCAGCGGCCGCACCGGCTCTATTCAGTGAGCAAGTCGGTGGTTTCCCTGGCCGTTGGCATACTGGCGCAGGAAAACAAGCTCAATCTGGATCATCGGATCATGGATTACTTTCCCGATGATGTCCAGGAGCATACGCCGGAGCTGTTGCGGCAGGTTACCCTTCGCCACATGCTGTGCATGGCCACCTGCTATGATCGCGCGCAGTATACTCCCCTGGATGCTCAGGACTGGACGCGCCCCTTCTTTGAAGGGGTACCGGTGCATGTTCCAGGGACGGTCTTCAGCTATGATACCTCTGCGACGCAGGTGCTCTGCGCGCTGGTGGAAAAGCTGACCGGGCAGGAGATACTTGCTTTCATGGAGGAACGATTATTCCGGCACATTGGGATGACGGGAGAGAAACGCTGGCTGAAGGACGGCGTGGGTGTCTCCCAGGGGGGGACGGGGCTGATAATGACCTTGCCTGACCTGTGCAGATTGGCGCAGTTTTGCATGGGGGATGGACGGGGAATTGTCAGCGCGGAGTATCTGCGTGCGGCTACGTCCTGGCAGATGGATACTTCTGAGCGCTCCGGCCCCGAGGAACGCTTCGGCTACGGGTATCAGTTCTGGCAAACCAGGCGTGGCTTTGCCATGTATGGGCTGGGGGGACAGATGGCTATTTGTATTCCTGAAACGGGGCTTTGCCTGTGCACGCTGGCGGATTTAATGGACGAGAGCACGGGCGTGCAGCCCATTTATGACGCTTTTTTCCGGCATTTGGGACATCTGGAACAGCTTCCCACAAATGCGGAGGATGCGCAGCGGCTACAGCAGAAGCTAAACAGCCTGGCCCTGGACGCGCTTCCGCATCATGTGCAGGCGGAGCCCGGCGGGGAAATATCCATTTCCCTGGAGCGGAAGGCGCTGCCCTTTTCCCGTATTTGCATAGCGCCTGGCGCCGTCACCCTGACGCTGGATGGTAGGGAGTGGGTGCTGCCCTATGGCTGTGGCACCTGGGTGCAAGCGGAGTTCCCGCGCCTGGGAGAACAATGCTTGGTCAGCGGCGGATGGAAAGCGCCCGGACGCTTTCAGCTCCATGCGGAACTGTGGGAGACCAATGCCTGCGGGTTGCATCTGTATGTGGTGCTCTCCGGTGAAAGAGCTACCGTGCGGGTCCAAAGTTCCTTTTGGGAAGTGGAAAAGGGCTGGTGGGGTGATGACTGGGGTTACATAGAAAAAAGTTAGCCCTGGCACAAGCTGGACTTGGCCAGGGCTAACCGGTTCCGTGCTTTTCCTGTGGATTTTCAGGTGCCATCTGTGCCTGTGCGGGTTACAACCGGCGCAGCTGTGCGAAGGCGTCCATCCAGGCACGGGCGATGAGCTC
>OJPS01002145.1_pt1 | contig 11660 bp, 9 predicted proteins | sample 1598551 | NCBI WGS metagenome assembly OJPS01 (sample SAMN03922488, study PRJEB24848) | human gut metagenome | isolation source: stool sample | host: Homo sapiens | place: Germany | collected 2011-05 | reverse complement strand
CCGAGCGCAGCGAAGGCAATCAAAGCCCTAGCAGGGCTTTGATTAGTGCGCGGTTCCCAACGCGTAGGAATGTCTACCAAGAAAGATGCCGCCAGACCATTCGGTCTGGGGATTTTTTTGTGGCGGAGGTCACAGGACGAGGACCGGAACGAGCAAAGGCAGGGTATCATCATTACGATGGTATCCTGCCTTTTGTGCGATAGGATGATCATAAGCCAAAGGCTCCCACCTGTTCTGCCGTATGCACAGAGCGGGCGAGAGCCTTTGTGATGAAAAGAAGAAAATGAAGGAGAATGACTTGTTATTTGGCGGCTTTTTCGCCCTCCGGGAAGATGATCTTATTCACGAAGAAGAAGATCACCATGGAGATGCCGCCGTTGAGCACGGTGGTGCCGATGTTGTAGATGAAGTCCGGCACCAGCAGACCTGCCACCGCCACCCAGATGCAGTTGATGGAGTTGACGATGCAGGTGATGACGCAGAACGCCAGCACATACCAGCCGATCTGCTTTGCCAGATTGCCCTTGCTGCGGAACACGAAATTGCGCTGGATGGGGAAATTGATGCACTCGCCGATGACCATGGCGATCATGTAGGCGCAGAAGTAGGGCAAGCCGCCGTGGGCGGCATCGTAGCCGAGGATGTTCCACTTGAAGGTCTCGCCGAACAGGGTGATATCAATGCCCGGCCAGCCGAAATCCACCACCGGCAGGCTTGCAAAGGCCTTGGGCAGAAATTGCAGCAGCAGGTACTTGAACACCGTGATGAGGTTGGACACGATGACGAACAGTCCGCCCTCGCGCACCCACTTGGCAGCGGCGGGGTGCTTTGCCGCAAAGTTATTCCAGAAATTCATAGCCTGCTTCCTTTCAGCTGTTTTTCAGACGCTCTTCCATGCGGCTGTTCAGCACGAGGTTCTTCACAGCTTCCACGATCACCCGCACAAGGCCGATGACCCAAAAGCCCCGCAGCTCCATCACGATGCCGTCCACCATGCCCATGCTGATGGTGCCGTTGGTCATTTTGGCCAGCGCACGCAAAGGCATATTGTACTGGAACAGGATGTTCAGGTCAGGCTTGCCCTTTTTGATGCTGCGGCGCAGCAGGGTGCCCAGCACGGCAGCCGCCAGCCAGCCGATGGGGCTGCGTCCGTGTCCCATCTCGCCCAGCGTCATGTTGCGGTCGATGTGTACCTTGTTCTCCGGGATGGGACGGCCCAGCAGCGCTTCAAACTCCGCGTCCGGCACATTCTGCACCTGTGCGGTGCGGTAATGGGCAAGGTCTTTGCCCGCGTAGGGGTCGGGTGCGCCGGTGCCCGCCACCGTGACGGCGGCAGTCAGACGGATATCGGCGCTGGAAGCGCCCACCAGCAGCTGATAGCTGCCGCCTTCCACCTCCCAGCGGTCGGTCTTGACGTTCCAGTAGCGGAACGCCTTATCATCCAGCGGGATGGTGACGGTCTTGCTCTCTCCGGCTTCCAGCTGCACCTTGGTAAAGCCCTTCAGCTCCTTGGCGGGGCGGAAAACTTTTGCATCCGGCTTTGCCACATACAGCTGCACCACCTCGGCACCTGCACAGCTGCCGGTGTTGGTGACGGTCAGGGTCACGCCCTTTTCGTCTGCTTTCAGGTCACTGTACGCAAAGCTGGTATAGCTCAGGCCATAGCCGAAGGGGAAGGCGGTGGGCACACCGGCAGTGTCGTAGTAGCGGTAGCCCACATACAGCCCCTCGCGGTACTCCACAGTGGGACCATCGCCGCCGAAATGCGCCTTTGCGGGGGTGTCGGCGTAGCTGCGCGCCCAAGTCTCCGCCAGCTTGCCGCAGGGGTTCTGCGCGCCGGTGAGCACCTCGACCAGTGCGCCCGCACCGGCCTGACCGCCCAGGCAGCCGTAGACCAGCGCCTTGCAGTCCTTGACCCAACCGCTTTCCAGCGAGGAGCCCGCGCTCAGCAGCACAACCACATTGGGGTTTGCCGCCGCCACAGCCGCCAGCAGTTCCAGCTGGTTCTCTGCCAGCTTCATGTCGGCGCGGTCGATGCCCTCGCTCTCTTTGATCTCGTCCAGACCCATGCACAGCAGCACCACACTGGCGTTCTTTGCCAGCAGCACCGCTTCGGCCTTCAGCACCTCATCGGGCTTGCCCTGCCGGTCAAAGCCCTTGGCGTAGCCGACGCTGTTCAGGCCGCTCTCGGCAAGGCATTCCAGAAAGGAATCCACCTTGATGGAGTTGACAGCGCTGGAGCCTGCGCCCTGATAGCGGGGCGTCTGGGCAAAGTCGCCGATGACCGCCACCTTCTCCCCCTTTGCAAGGGGCAGCAGGCTGTTTTCGTTCTTCAGCAGCACGATGCTCTGGGCAGCAGCCCGGCGTGCCAGTGCGTGGTGGGCGTCGGCATCGAACTTGCCGGGTGCGGCGTCCACCGCCGCCTTGGTGGTGAACACCAGCTCCAGCAGCTCCTCCAGCCGGGCGTCCACGTCTGCTTCGGTGATCTTGCCGGTCTGCACCGCTTTCATCAGCTCCCGGATGGCGTCCCCGCCGGGGGCGGGCATTTCCAGCGTAGAGCCGTTCTTTACGCCGAGGGCGTGGTCGTTGCTGCCGCCCCAGTCGGTGACCACTGCGCCGTCAAAGCCCCAGTCCCCGCGCAGGATATCCATGAGCAGGTGGGTGTTCTCGTTGGCGTAGGTGCCGTTGACAAGGTTATAGGCGGACATGATGGTCTTAGGCTGCGCTTCCTTGACCACCATCTCGAAGCCGGTCAGGTAAATTTCCCGCAGGGTGCGCTCGTCCACGATGGAATCCGAGGCCATGCGGCGCAGCTCCTGACTGTTCACCGCAAAGTGCTTGGGACAGGCGGCAATGCCGTTTTTCTGGATGCCGCGGACGTAGGCCGCAGCCATCTTACCGGCAAGGTAGGGGTCCTCCGAGAAATACTCGAAGTTGCGGCCGCACAGGGGGCTGCGCTTGATGTTCAGGCCGGGGCCCAGCAGCACCGACACGCCCTGTGCCGCTGCTTCTTCGCCCATGGCTGCGCCCACAGCCTCGCCAAGCTCCGGGTCCCAGCTGTTGGCAACGGTAGCCGAGGTGGGAAAGCAGGTGGCAGGCACACTGGGGTTCAGGCCCAGATGGTCAGCCGCGCCCGCCTGCTTGCGCACGCCGTTGGGGCCGTCCGACAGGGTAATGGCGGGGATGCCCTTGCCCGGCAGCGCCCGGGTGGTGAACACCGTGCCGCCGCTCAGCAGGGCGCATTTTTGTTCCAGACTCAGTTTTGCAATAATATCCTGATGTTTCACGGGGAAATCTCCTTTCAGTAGAAACGGTATTGCCTTTGGAAACAGGACCACGCATAAGGAGAAGAAGCGTGATTCTGTTTCCAAAAGGGAACACGGCTGCAGGTCGTAACTGCCGTGCAGCCGTGTTCCGGGATTAGAAAAAAGACAGTTTTGATTACGGGTCAGTACTTATGCCTTACTCACATCCGCACCTGCATTGGTATTAGCCAGCGTTTTATTATACTTGCGGCGGCGAAGAATCACCACAACACCTGCCAGAACCAACACATAGACAATCACACTGCCTACCAGTGCGGGCGTGCGCCACATAGGCACAGGCGCATCTACATCTACACCGTAGCTATTCGCCAGCGTATACAGATACTGATGTGCAGCTTCGCGCATCTTCAGCTGACCGGTAGCAGTCTGGCTCAGGTTATCGAAGGTCTTAGTGCCCCAGCCAAACAGCAGATTGGTACCACCTGCCAAGACAGCTTTTTCAATATCCATAAAGCCATGCTCCTCGTTGTTATCCGTAATCACAGTGCCAATAAAGCCCCATTCATTACGCAGAACATTGGTCAGTAGTGCAGTACTTGCACCGGCCCAAGTAGTACCAATATTATTGTAGGAAGACATCACAGCCGTGCTGCCGCCTTCCTTCACAGCCTTTTCAAACGGCACGAAGTAAATTTCACGCATTGCCTGCTCATCGGCCCAGGTGCACAGACCATAATGACGCCAGGTTTCACGCTCATTCAGTGCAAAATGCTTAATGTAGCAGTACATACCATTTTTCTCTGCCGCACCAACCGTAGCAGCGGACATGGAACCAGAAAGGAAGCCATCCTCAGAATAGTACTCAAAGTTACGGCCAGCAAATGCATTGCGGTGGGTATTAGCACCAGGTGCATACCAGCCGGAAATATTCCACGCCTTTCCTTCCTGCGAGATTGCATCGCCAAATTCAGAAGCCAGGTCTACATTCCAAGTAGCCGCCAGCAGAACTTCTGCCGGATAAGTAACCGTCTTATATGTGCAGGTACCCATAAAGGCATCGAACACATAACTCAGAGCGGCAGGTCCGTCCATTTCATAAGTCTGTCCCTTACCGATATTATCAACTGCTGCACTTCCCCAGCCATCTGCGCCCAGCAGTTTGTACATATCATCAAGGGTCAGCTGATCCAGCAGCTTATCCCACTGTGCATCATCATAGGCAAGGCCTTCCATGTCTTTCAGAGTAAGGCCATTCTTTGCACCAAAGGTCGGCGCAGTGTCATCTGCATCCACATAGCTATCATCCACTAACAGCGCATTGTTGAAGGCTTCCAGCTGTTCAGCAGTTGCTTCCTTGCTGGTACCGGGAACGATCTGCCAAGTGTCACGGTTGAGGTAAGCCACATCACCAGCTGCATCATCAAACTGATTTGTTGCTACCACTTCGTCCGAAGAGCGCTTGCCGACATACTTGCAGTTTTCCACACCACTGCCAACCGCACTGTCCTGGAACACTTCATTCTCAGCAACCTTGCAGGTCATGGTCAGATTATCTTTCACCGTATGAGAATCCGTACGCAGAGAAATCTGATACTCGCCAGCTTCCAGCACGTAGGAACCGGTAGAAGTGTAGTACTTCTGTGCATCATAAGAAGCCATCTGCTCTACCGGCATAGAAATCGTAACCGTTTCCGTTTCGCCCGGCTGCAATTCCTTCGTCTTTGCAAAGCCGCCCAGTACTTCGCCAGCCTTCTGCAAGCCGCTGCCGCCTTCAGCTGCACTGTAATAGGGTGCACTGTAATACAGTTCCACAACATCTTTGCCAGCCACATTGCCAGTATTGGTAACTTTGACATTCCACTCCAGCGTATCCTGTGCGGTAACGGTAGTCGGAATCGTGTTTTCCAGTTCCCAGTCAAAGCTTGTGTAGCTCAAGCCATAGCCAAAGGGGAACTGCACTACATCATTGTAGGAAAGTCCCGTCAGATTTTCTCCTTCACGGGTAGTGTAATCGTAGCTTTCACGGGTTTCGTAATAACGATATCCCACATAAATGCCTTCCTGATACTCTACAAGGTAGGCAGGATGACTTTCGAAGTTTTTGAAGCAGTCATTAGAGTTGGTATACTCAAAGGTATCAAAGTTGTAGTAAGAAGGGGTCGTTTCTACTGCATAAGGGTAGATATCCGGCAGACGGCCAGAGGGGTTGACTGCACCCGTCAGAATGTTGACAATTCCAATCGTGCCCACATCACCGGGATCACCGATCCAGAGGGCTGCATCAACGCCTTCATCATTCAGGAAGCCCAGTTCCATAGCATTGCCTGAATTGATCAGAACGATAACATTATCAAATGTCGCTTCTGCCTGTTCCAGCAAAGACTGTTCCGCGCTGTTCAGTTCCAGATAATGCTTGCTCTGATCCGGTGCATACGAGGTATTTTCAGCCATCGAAGTGGGCAGGTCATTGCCTTCACCGCCCTTGCGGGAGAACACGACCACAGCAGTATCCGAAAAATCCTTCATTGCTTCAAATGAGCAGTCTCCAGTATACTGGTACTCCACACCCATGTCCTTAGCCAATTCCTCGGTTGCAGGCAGTTCCGGGATGGAAAAATCAACAGAGAATGTATTTCCGCCTTCGTTGTTTTTGGGGCTGTAGAGATTGACCAGATTTTGATTCACTTCAAAACCTGCATCCGTAAAGGCTTTTACAAAATCTGTCCGGTTTGCAGTGTAGCTGCTGCCACCGGAACCCGTACCGCCATAAACCGGATTTGCGGAAGCATAGCCCAAAAGATTGATTTTTCGGTTTGTTCCTGCCAACGGCAGAGCGCCGTCATTTTTCAGAAGGACTGCGCCTTCCTCCTCGATTTTCTGAGCCACTGACAAACCATTTGCATAAGATGTTTTTTGCAATTCCGGGTCTCCATTCTGGCCAGGGAATGCCTTGTCCAGAGAACTAGGAAACACACCAAACATTGCTACATCTGCCACTATTCCAACTGCCAGTAAGAGTGCTGTAACAGATGTCAGCAACTTTGTGGGCTTTTTGCTGTTCGGATCGCGCTTCATTGTATTGTCTCCTCCATATTCTTTTATATTTTTTGGGCCGTACCCAACTGTGACCCATTATAACGGATATTTGCGCATCGTTATCATCTTTTGCACAATCTGTCGTTTGGGATGCATAATTTGAAAAAAGTTTCAAATTGGTTTCATTTTTTATTGTGCTTATTCACAATTCCACTGCCCCTGATTTTGTGCATATTGCAAAAAGGGCGGGGATCACTCCCCGCCCTCGGTCTGTTGAATCCCCGCCTGCGGCAGAAGCACCCGCAGGGTGAACCAGCCGTCCTCCCAGTGCACGGTCATGCTGCCGCCGTGCTGCTGCGCAGCCGCCCGCAGGCTGCGCAGGTCGTAACCGCCGTGGGCACTGCGCAGCGGCAGACCGTCTGCACCCAGCTCCACCGGCTTTTGGCAGTAGTTCTCCACCCGGAACAGCACAAAGCCGTTCTGGGCATACACCGCCGTGCGGATCAGCCGCTTTTCCGGGTCCTGCTCGGCGGCACAGCTTTCAATGGCGTTGTCCAGCGCGGTGCCCACCAGCGTGCAGATCTCCCGGGTGGACAGATGGTCCAGCAGATGCCCGTCTGCCACGCTGGTCATGCGGATCTGCTTTTCCTGACATTCCATGCTCTTGGCGGTGAGCAGGATGTCCAGCACCGGGTTTCCGGTCTTGTTCTCCGCCTCATACTGCAGAATGCTGTTCTCCATCTTTGCCAGCGCCGCGTCCTGCTTGGCGCGGTCCCGCTGGGCACGGATATCAGCGATCTGGACCTTCAATTCATGGTAGCGGCTGTTGATGAGCTCGATGCCCTCCTTGCTGCGCTTGTACTGTTCGTACTGCCGGTGCAGCACATTGTCCATGGCAGAAAGCTCCTGATGCAGCGCGCTCTCCCGCAGTTGCTCGTGCTGCAGCGTCAGGATCAGCACCCCGCAGAAATCCACCAGCGTGCGGATGCAGAACACGTTCATGGTCGCCGGGCTCTCCCCCAGAAACAGAAGGTTGCTGACCACGAACACCGTGCCCGCCATGACAAATGCCGCCAGCGCAGCCTTGTTGCTGATGTCCAGATGCTTTTCGGGCAGCGGACGGCTGCGCTCCAGCCAGAACATCAGGCCGTAGACCGCGCCGTAGACCGCCGCCAGCAGCGCCAGCGCCAGCGGGTCAAAGCCGCTCCGGTGCGGGAACAGCCAGCAGTGCAGCTGCCATTCTGCGCTGGCAGCAAACTCTGCCAGCAGAAACGCCCGGGCGGTGATGTACAGTGCCTCCAGCCAGTTGACCGCCCGGCTGCCCCACAGGTACCCGTAGAGCAGCAGCACCGCGCAGAGCATACAGGGCACCCACCACGCCAGCGGCACATAGCCGGTCTTGTGCAAAAAGATTCCCAGCACCAGTGCCCACACCACCGTGACCGCGGTCTGCCGGTGGAACCGCCGCGGCAGGTGGCGGGCGTAGAGCAGCACCGCCAACACCTCTGCCAGCGCCGTGTACAGGCGGGGGATGTTCGGCAGCATGGTCATGAGCCCTCACCTCCGATGTAGTCGGTCAGTGCGGCAAGAAAGGCCTTGCGCTTGGGGCGGCTGACCTGCAGCTCATAGGGTCCCACCTGCACCGTGTTCTGCTGCACCGCCTGCACCTGCGCCAGATTTACCAGATAGCCGCTGTTGCAGCGGGCAAAGGGGCGGCCCGCCAGCTTTTCCTCCACTGCCTTGAGGGTGCCCGGTGCCGAAAAATCGCCGTCCTCGGTGTAGTAATGCACCCGGTGGCCTTCGCTTTCCAGATAATACAGCCGGGAGCTGTCCAGCCGCCGCAGGCCGCTCTCCACCGGGACCATGAGATAGTGGCTGGCGCGGCGGGCCAAATTTTTCTCGGCCTTTTTCAGCTGCTCGGAAAATGCAAAATACGGCACCGGCTTCAGCACATAGTCCAGCGCTCCCACCGAGTAGCCCCGGATGGCATACTGCGCCATATTGGTGATGAAGATCAGGATGACGTCTGCATCCATCTGCCGGATGCGCTCTGCCGTGGTCATTCCGTCCAGATGCTTCATCTCCACATCCAGAAAAATAACATCGTAGACCGCGCGGTAATCCTCCAGAATGTCCACCCCGTCCGCAAAGACCGATACTTCAAATTCTGTCCCGTACTGCCGGGTATACCGCCGGATGTACTCCTGCAATACCCCCTGCACCTCCGCGTCATCCTCTACGACTGCCACCCGGATCATGACCGCACCTCCCTTACCACACCTTTGTGGAACTGTTACGGCTCTATTATAGCGCAATCACGCCGGGTTTGCCAAGTCCCCGCCCCGACAAGTTTCCACCTGCAAATTTTACGCTATCGGGGTGTTCTTTCCTTGGCGGGTGTGGTATACTCGATTTCGTTCAACAAATTGAAATTTGGAGGCTCGAATCATGTGGAACGAATTAGGCATCAGCGGAGGGACCGCCATCCTTATTTTGATCGCGCTGTATTACGTTATCAAATGGGCAGTGAAAAACGGCATCAAAGAAGCTTACCGTGCTATCACCGGAGAGAAAACCAATGAAGATCTCCAAAACGAAAAAGAGCTGGAAGAACTTGGATCGGGTTCAGAAGATCAATAAATCCGCACGCGCTCCCGGCAAAGGACAGCGCACAAAAAACCACATAAAGGAGATGCTTTTCCATGGAATACAAACGTTTTGGCAATAAGATCATTGTACGCATCGACAAGGACGAAGAGATCCTTGAACAGGTCAAAGAGCTTGCCCTGAAGGAAAACATCCGCCTTGCCGCCGTGCAGGCGCTGGGCGCCACCAACAGCTTTACGGTGGGCGTATACAATGTAGCGGAGAAGAAATACTACGCCAACACCTTCAGCGGCAGTTTTGAGATCGTGTCCCTGACCGGCACCATCAACACCATGAACGGCGCATTCTACACCCACCTGCACATGAGCGCCGGCAACGACAAGGGCGAGGTGTTCGGCGGACATCTGAACCGGGCGGTGGTCAGCGCCACCTGTGAGATGGTGGTGGATGTTCTGGACGGCACAGTAGACCGCCAGTACGACCCCGTTACCGGGCTGAACCTGTTCAAGTTCTGATCTTATCTGTAAAAAGCCAAGGCCGCTGCGCGATGTCTGCGCAGCGGCCTTTTGCTTATAGCTCTTCCTGCCGGGTATAGGGCTCCATGCCGTGGTCGGCAGGGTCATAGTATTCCAGCAGGGTAATGTAGGTTTCCAAAAAGTGACACAGCACTGTTTTCAGGATGCCGCTCAGCTGCCCCTTTACCGTGATGGTGGACAATACAAAGTCTGACACCAGCTGCAGCGTCTCCGGGTCCAATTCAAAGCACAGACCGACTGCCAGCATGGGGATCACGATCTGCTGTGCCTGCAGCGGCACTGCATTGCCCAGCTTTTCCAGCAGCGGGCGGCTCAGGGCAGAGGCCGCCTGCACACAGCGCTCCACCTTTTCCTGCGGGAACTGCTGCATGGGCTCCATGCTGCGCAGCTGCGCCACCACGGCAGCATCGTCCAGAATGACGCCCCGGGTCACCTCTGCTTCCGAGCGGGTGGTCACGCATTGCAGTATACAGCGCATGGCATCCTCGTAGTCCTCGTGATAGGTCTGACGGCTGCCGAACAGGGTCATCATGGACTGCAGCACGGCATCGGTCTCCTCGGTGACGGCCAGCCGCCCGAAATCCAGCGGTGCGCCCTCCATCCCTGCGCTGCGGTCGTTCAGCGCCTGCAGTTCCTCCGGGACAACTGTAGCGGGCAGAAAACGGTCGTTGCCGTTGCGGTAGAAGCCCCACTCTGCGGGCAGCACCCGGGGGACCACATCTCCGCTGGAGATGATGTTGAAGATGTTGCTGGTGCCCCAGTTCTTTTTCAGACTGCCGCTTGCCGTATGGTTGTTGTCAAAGTCCTGCTGCAGCTCGGGGCAGTCTGCCGCCGCCAGCGCAGCCGGGGCGGCAAAGGTATAGACGAAGGTGTTTTTCTTTTCCAGCTGCGGCAGCACGGCGGGCAGACGCGCCGCCACTAAATTCGTTACGCCGCCGGCACGGCTGTAGCCGCCCATCCAGAGCTTCAGGGTACCCAGCGGCTGGCGCTTGGCCGATGCCTGAACATATCCGCGTATTTTTTCAGTCAGCTGCCGCGCCGCTGCTACAAAACCCGTGTGGGCGCTGCCGGAGCCTGTATGAAGGTTGCCGGACCACTCGGCTCCATAACCGGAGCCGCGCACGAACGCCCCGATGATGGTCACCTGTCTGCCGCCGCGCACCAGTGTTTTGCGGGCAACGGCACAGGCCGCCGTATCCGGGGCATCGTTCAGACTGTGGGTATAGTTGAACAGCTGCACCTCGGCAAAGCCCAGCTTTGCAAAGGCATCCCGGATATGGTCGGCACGGCCGACCTCGCCCGTCATCCAATAGTGCTGGTCGCTCTCCCACGAGCTGTCCGCAGCCGCAGCCATGCCCAAGGTGGCCAGTGCCAGCTTATCGTCGTACTCTGTGGCGGCGTGGTCGAACAGGCTGTCGCTGTAATAGTAATCGTGCCGCAGGTCAGCGCTGCAGCGGTCGCTGCGGTACCACAGGGTATAGTAGTCGTCCGGCACGGCGCGGCCGACCAGCGCCGTAGCCGCCCCGGCCTGCGGCAGCGCCGCACCGGGAGCCAGTGCCCCCGCCGCAAGGGTCACCGCAAGACCCTTACAAAAGTCCCGTCGTTTCATGCTTCATCTCCTCTGCCCCTGCGGCCTGTGCACCGCAGACATTTTTTATAGTATAATCCTTTTTGCCGCCGGATGCAATTTTTACTTGCGGCGGCAGACGGGACGATTTGGAATGCCCTCCGCTTGCGCTTTGGGCGGGAAACGAACTCCCGTGAGAAAAAATACCGGAGCGTTTGCAAACGCTCCGGTATTCCGACATTATAATTATTTACAGCGAAAGATCCAGCTCGTGGCAGTACTCCACGATGTGGTGGAACATCTGCTCCACGGCGGGAGCCATAGACGCCGGGCGCTGCACGGCCAAGCCCACCACGCGGTACTCCTCCGGCTCGATGGGGTACACCTTGACGGCGGCCTTGCAGTCCCGCAGCAGCATCTGCGGCATGATGGAGATGCCAAGCCCGGCTTCCACCATGGCGATGTTGGACTGGTCGTCGATGACATGGCAGCGGCGCTCGGTGCCGATCTTGTATTTCTTGAGGAACTGGCGCATCTCGGCGTCGGTGGCGTCGCACTGCACTACAAAGCTCTGGCCGTTCATCAGCGCCGGGGTCATTACGCCGTCCTGCGGCTCCGGCCAGTCCTGCGGCACGATGCACAGCAGCG
>OJPS01002139.1_pt1 | contig 11694 bp, 9 predicted proteins | sample 1598551 | NCBI WGS metagenome assembly OJPS01 (sample SAMN03922488, study PRJEB24848) | human gut metagenome | isolation source: stool sample | host: Homo sapiens | place: Germany | collected 2011-05 | reverse complement strand
AGTTTTTGCTCAGTTGGTATCGGTTACAAGCTATACAGATGACGAAATGATGGACTTGATCCGACTCGCAAATGAAGTGAAACCATATGCAGTTTCCATGGTGGATACTTATGGATTGATGCATCAAAATAATTTGAAACATTATTTTGATCTGCTAGATCAATATTTGTTGCCAGAAATTGGGTTAGGATATCACGCACATAATAATTTCCAGATGGGTTATGCAAATTGCATTACCATGATGAGTCAGGTTACAGACAGACTTTTGCTTGTAGACGGAACCATCTATGGCATGGGCAAAAGCGCCGGTAATGCTCCTATCGAATTGATTGCCATGTACATGAACAGTAACTTAGGTAAAAATTATGATATTAGCCAATTCTTAGAGGCGATTGATGCCAATATAACAAGTTTTTATACTCCGGCAACATGGGGGTATAATATGTTCTTCTATTTGGCAGCATCTAATGATTGCCATCCAACATATGTATCGGATTTAATGAAGAAGAAAACACTTTCAGTTAAACAGATTAATGAATTGTTGGGACGACTTCAGGGAGATAAAAAACTGTTATATGATAAAAAATATATGGAACAGTTGTACTTGGAGTATCAGGAAAATGATATAGATGATACATTAGCTGTACAGGCACTAAAGGAATTGTTTGGTAGCAGAAAGCTTCTTCTTTTGGGAACTGGGGATAGTGTGACGGAACAGGAAGAACTCTTAAAGAACTTTATTAACGAGAATAATCCAATAGTTATTTCTATGAATTATATACCAGATAACATTTCGCCTGATATGATATTCCTGAGTAATTCGAAGAAATATGTGCAGATTGCTAGTAAACTTTCAAGACATCAAGGGGAATATAAGATTATAGCAACATCGAATGTTACAAAAACAAGCGGTGAATTTGATTATACTGTGCGTTATAAAGATGTTTTGGATACTGAGGAAAATGCAATTCCCGATGTCGCATTTGCGGTATTGTTAAAGACAATGGAAAAAGTAGGTGTCAAGGAAGTGTATTTGGGCGGAATTGACGGATTTAATGAAACACATAATGGCATATATTTAGATGATGAAGAACGCTGTGATTATGGAATAAAGCATACAGATGAGTTGAATGAATATGTAAATCATATGATGCAGAGAATGAATAAGACAATCAAGCTGAATCTGTTAACAAAAAGTATATACACATTGTAAAAACATGATAATGGAGATAAGGGATTATGATTAGTTTTAATGTACCACCAGTAACGGGTAAAGAAATAATATATATGCAGGATGCGATATCCAGAAACAAGATATGTGGTGATGGATATTATACAAAATTATGTAATAAATGGATTGAAGACACAACGGGAATTGCTAAAGCTTTGCTTACGACTTCATGTACACATGCGACGGAGCTTGCTGCGATTTTATGTGATATAAAGCCTGGTGATGAAGTTATTATGCCATCTTATACTTTTGTATCAACTGCAGATGCCTTTGTGTTGCGTGGCGCAAAAGTTGTATTTGTTGACATTCGTCCAGATACAATGAATATTGATGAAAAACTGATCGAAAATGCGATTACTGATAAAACGGTTGCGATAGTACCTGTACATTATGCAGGGGTATCTTGCGAAATGGATACAATTATGGAAATAGCTGAAAAATATAATTTGAAGGTTGTTGAAGATGCTGCGCAGGGTGTTATGTCAAAGTATAAGGGAAAAAGTCTAGGAACAATCGGTGATTATGGATGCTATAGTTTCCATGAGACAAAGAATTATAGTATGGGTGAGGGTGGTGCTATCCTTATCAGAGATGCAAAAGATTCTGATCGAGCGGAGATTGTACGTGAAAAGGGAACAGATCGGAGTAGATTTCTTCGAGGACAAGTTGACAAATATACGTGGGTTGCGGCGGGATCTTCCTATCTTCCAAGTGATTTGAATGCAGCATATTTATATGCACAGTTGGAAGCTGCACAGCAGGTTTTTGACGATCGTATGAATAGTTGGAACAAGTATAATGAGGCGTTTAAGTATCTAAAAGATAAGGGAGTTATTGAGACACCGTTTGTTCCAGAAGAGTGCGAGCATAATGCACATATGTATTATATTAAGCTTGATAATATAGAGGAAAGAACGAAATTTATTAATTATATGAAAGAAAATGATATATTAACGGTATTTCATTATATCCCACTTCATTCGGCTCCGGCAGGAAGAGAGTATGGTGTATTTGCAGGTGAGGACAAATACACAACAAAGGAAAGTGAACGAATTGTTCGGCTTCCATTGTATTATAACATGGGAGAAACTGTGGATGAAGTTATATCAAAAGTATACAAATATTTTGAATCGTAAATGGAGTAAGGATTATTTATGAGATTCTATACAAAAAAAATCTTTTTTTTGCTCACTGTTATCAGTGTATGTATGTTGATGTGTTTGAATGTGCATGCTAAAAGTGAAGATTTTACAGGAAAAGGGACAGGAAAAGAACCATATTTAATTCAAAATTGTGAAGATTTATATCATTTAAGAGATTTGGTGAATGAAGGGGAAACATTTCAAGGAATATATTTTCGACAGACATGTGATATTGATTTAAAAAGTGAAAAATGGGAACCAATAGGAAATACCTCAGGCGGAAAATCGTTCTGGGGCATTTATGATGGAAATGGATATGGTATTAGTAAATTATATATTGCAGAGCAAGGGCATGCTGGCCTTTTTGGAAGCTTGGGAGGAAAAGTAGTCAATCTCAAGATAATTAGTGGGCATATAGAAGGTAGGGTTGCGGGTGCGATTGCGGGGCAAGCAGTAGGGGAGAATGCCGTAATTGCTAATTGTATAAACTATGCAAATATATGTGGAAATAGTGCGGCAGGTATTGCGGGAGAGTTTTATCAAGGCACGATTGCGAATTGTATAAATAAAGGAACTATCAGTGGAGATACTTCGTATGGTATTGTGGCAATAGATAACGATGTGAAAGTATACAGTTCTTATTCCGTGAACTATGAACTAGCGCCCAAAAGTATTGTTGCTGCAAAAAGCGCGGTTGTTACAACACAATATTTATCAACAGAAAAATTTGCGGTCAAGAATTCTATTACTGCTGCGATTGCAAAATGGTTGTTCCTGGGTACAGATGACGTTGAGTTATTGGAGTGGGAGAATAATGGAAATTTAACATATAAGCGAACAGGTGTTATTACATTTTTGGCATATATGATTAATTTCATGCTTTTGCCGCTTTTATTATGCTGTGTTTTTCTGATGTTAGTGCATAAATATAGAAAAGACAGAAAAAATATTTATCAGAATAATAAATATTTTATAAATGCAATATTTATTATTTCAATTATAGTTTCTTATTTTTGTGATATATTTATATTTGTAAAGGGGACAACTGTTTTACATTTTGGAAATATTTTATTTGTAATATTAGTTAATCTATGTTCAATATTATTTGGCAAGATTATTTTTCAAAATAAATCTTCTTCAAAAATTAAAATTCCATTTAGTTTATTATTGGTTATAGGTGTTGTAATTGTTGTTGAATTGCTGCAATTTAATAATGTCCCAAGGTATGATGCAAATATTTATTATGGCAGTTTAGTAAGGGCAACAAAATTATTTAATTTGGATTTTTTATCCTTTTTAGGTGCATTTAATTGTTGGAAATGGGCACAGGGATTGGCACTGTTTGCGGCTCCTTTAGAAGCTGTTTTACCAGGTAGGATAATTGGAGTATATATAGCTAATCTTGTTATCACGGTTATTACTATATGTATACTTCATTGGCTAATAAAGAAGATATATCTAGATATTACAAACTTTCAGGCCTCCATGATTAGTTTGTTATTTGCGTTCTCTCCATATATTGTTGGTCTATTTTCATATATTGATATGGATTGGAATGTTACATTTTTTGCGGTTTGGTTCTTAGCTGCGGTAATAAAAGGAAATGATTTATTGATTTCGTTTACTGGATTTTTGTTGTCGTTTACCAAGATAACGGGCTTTGCTTTTTATGTGTTTTTTCTATTTGCTTATATGATAATAGATGTATATATCAATAAAAATAAAAAATCCTTTTTTAAACAGTTTATGAATTGGTGGTCATGGAAAAAAGTTTTTTTATGGCTGTTTCCAGTTTTATGTTTTATGGTTTTGTTTAAATATGGAGACTATTTTACATCGCAATCTTTTTATGGAACATTTGTAAGTACATCGATGATTAATTTGTTAGATAAGAATCAAATTATGAATACATTCTTGCAGACTTTTGTTTTTGGATTTCGTTGGTTATTGGTGTTATTGATAATAGTAGGGATAGTGTGGACAAATAAACGAAAAAGTGATTCATCTAATAATATGATTATCGTTTATTCGTTGTATCTTAGTTCTTTGTTGGTTTTATTGTTATTAATGTTATATAATTCTGATGCAAATTGCCCAAGATATACGACACTGTTTTCTTTGATATTTGCACTACTGATTCCTTTGTTTATTGAATCATTTACAAGCAGAAAGCTTAAAAATCTATCAATTATTTGTCTTGATATATTGATGATATTTCAGACGTTTTGGACAACTGATCCGTCTATTATATTATATGCGGATTCAATAAATACTGGGCAAAAAGAAATATATAAATTGGCATATAAATCTGATAAGCGGGAAGGCATGAATATTGTTTCGGGTGTAGATGGGAAATATCCGATATTGGGTGATTTATATGCATATAATTTGGAATATTCTTTTTATGATGATTTGTTGGATTGTGCATTTAAAAAAATGGATTTTTCAAAAACAAAAAATGTATTTATATTAGATATTATAGATTATGAAATAAATATATCGGGAAGAAATTACGGTGGTGCAGACTGCTATAAGATATATTGGGACGATAAAAATAAAAAAAGAATATTCAATAGTAAAGATACCGAGATGTTAAAGGTAAAAACATTATATTCTGATTTTATACTGTCGAGGGGAGACAAATACTTGGATGCAGATAACCGATTTTATTTTATTGTTCCTGCGCGTGCAAGCAATAGAGAAGTTATAGATAAAATATCGGAATTAGGATATAAAGTTGAGGAATTAGGGAAAATAGTCAATATGTATGGTGAAATAGACGTTTATTATTTTGAAAAATGAGAAATTGGTAATGGAAAATAAAAAATATAAAGATAATCGAATAGTTGTATTACGCTTTTTGGCGTGCCTTTTAATTACAAATAGTCATTGTGGTGATTTATATCCAATTTCATTGTTGGCGATTGGTGGAGGACAAGGAAACGTTATTTTTTTTGTTTTGTCAGGATATTGTTTAGCTAATATAAATATTGGGTTTAGAGAATGGATAAAAAAGAGAGCTAATAGAATTTTACCAGCAACAATAATTTTTCTTTTGTTACGAATTATACTTATAGACGGAAAATCCGAATTTGCAAATACTGATTTTAGTGTATTAATTAAAAGATATGTCGATTTATATTGGTTTGTTTTTGCAATATTGTTGTATTATGTTATTTTTTATTTTGCAATAAAGGGACAGAGTATAAAAAAATACATAGGGGTGCTGTGTGCATATGCGTTAATATATATAGTATCATATGTTTTTGGAATGGATTTATCAACATTTTGTGTTGAATTAGAAGGTTTTTCATTGTTTAAAGTTTTATTTTATTTTGGACCATTCTTTTCAGGAGGAATTATTCGAAAGATTATAAATAATAAAAATATGCAAAATGTGAGAAAGTATTCCAAATTTTATTTTGTCGGTGGTATTTGTGGTATTCTGGTATGGGCTATGGAATATATTGAAATTTTGATATATAATAGTGCCTACAAATATCAGTTTTTGATTCATTTAGGTATATATATTTTTGGGATTAATGTTTTACTTTATATGTTGAGCATTTCTGATATTAAAATAAGAAATGAAAATAAACTATGGCGATGTGTTCAGCTTATTGGAGATAGTACATTATCAATATATTTAATGCAGGTAACATTTAAACCATTATGTATTGGAATCCCTATGCCGTTTAATTTTTTGATTTTTTGGTTAATGGCTTTAATTGGAGGTTGTATTTATACCATGGTTAAGGAAAAAATAAATAAAAGGATAGAGGAATTATCATGAAGAAGTTATCATTTGTAATACCGTGTTATTGTTCAGAAAAAAGTATAAAAAAAGTTGTTGATGATATTATAAAAACAGTAGAGAATGATGGTAGATACACTTATGAGATAATTTGTGTAAATGATTGTTCCAAGGATGATACATATAGTGTGTTAGTTAATCTTGCACATAATTCTAAAGTAAAAGTGTTGAATATGGCGAAAAATTTTGGACAACATAGCGCACTGATGGCAGGATTTAATGAAGTAACAGGGGATATTGTTGTGTGTTTGGATGATGATGGACAGAATCCTCCATCTGAAATGTTTCGATTGATAGACAAACTGGAAGAGGGATATGATTTAGTCTCTGCAAGGTATAAAGAAAAAAAAAGCACATTGTTTCGTAAGATTGGAAGTAAAGTTAGTTTTTTTATGTCTACACATTTGGTTGGTATGCCAAAGGGAATTGAATTAAACAGTTATTGTGTATGTCAGCGGTTTGTGATTGATGAGGTTGTAAAATATAAGAATGCATATCCATTTGTGCATGGATTAATGTTAAGGGCTACGAGGAATGTAGCAAATGTATACATTGATCATCAGGATAGAAGTTATGGACAGTCAGGTTATACATTAAAAAAGCTATTAGGTTTATGGATGAATGGATTTACAGCTTTCTCTGAAAAGCCTTTGCGATTAGCTACTTATGTAGGTGTAGTAAATATTTTCATTGCGTTGTTGTGGAGTATTATCTTGATTATACAATTTGCAATGGGCATTTTGTTGAACTATTCGTTATTTATTGCGATAAACGTGGTATTATTCCTCACGGGAGAGCTTATGTTTTTGGTTGGGCTTTTGGGTGAGTATATAGGGAGAATGTATATATGTATAAATAATGCACCGCAATACGTAATTAAAGAAAAAATAAATATAGAAAATAAAGAGGAGGAATAGGTTGACATGGCAAAGAAAAGGGTATTGGTCTTAAATGGAAGTTTCTGCGAAGCTCCAATTATAAAGAAAGCAAAAGAAATGGGAATGTATGTTATTACGACTGGAAATGCTCCAAATTTGATAGGACATCAGTATGCAGATGAATATATTCCAGCGGATTATTCAGATAAAGAAAAGGTGTTGCAGATTGTAAAAGACAATGATATAGAAGGTGTTATTAGTTGCGCGAATGATTTTGGTGTTCTTACAGCAGCGTATGTTGCAGAACAGATGGGTTGGCCAGGATATGATAAATATGAGATTGCAAAATTATTACATCACAAAAATCTGTTCAAACAATATGTGTACAAACATAATATACCGGCTCCGCATTCATATTGTCCAGAAGATAAGGCGGATGCTTTAAATTATATTAAGCAAATAGAATATCCAATTATTGTCAAAGCGAATGACTTGACGGGAGGAAAGGGAATCAGACGTGCCAATACATATGAAGAAGCTGTAGAAGCTGTAGATTATTCATATGAAAAATCGAGAGATAAGCATATTGTTATTGAACCGTTTGTGATAGGAACACAGCATACATATGTAACATTTCTTATTAATAAAAAAGTATATGTTTCAACAAGTTGTAATTGTTATTCCCCTATAAACCCATATTTAATTCAGTCTGAGACACTACCAGCGGATTGTATAGAGAGGGTGGAGCCTGAATTAAAGATGATTATAGAAAATATGGCTGAAGATTTAAATTTGGTAGATGGAATCATAGCGTTACAATATATCATGAAAGACGGAAAACCATACATTATTGAAACAATGCGGAGGGCTTTTGGAAATCAGTTTTTAATGTTGGCGGATAAAACGACAGGGTTTCCATGGGAAGAGGCTTATATAAAGGCTGCGTTGGGTGAATCCTGTGATAGACTGGAATTTACAGATATAGAGTATAAGTATTGCGGACATCATGGTATAATGGCTCCTCATAATGGAAAGATAAGGAGATATGAAATCGATAATAGTATAATTCCCCATATTTTTAAGAAAATAGATATGTTGGGTGAGAATGGGGCAATAAATGATTACCTCAACGAACGAATTGCATATATTTATTATCAATATGAAAATAAAGAAGAAATGATAAATGCGGTAAAAAATTATAATAATAACATTAAGGTTATATTTGCAGATGAGTAGTTAAATGGAGAGATAATAATGAGAAAAGTATTAATAACTGGTGCATCTCGAGGAATAGGCAAAGCAATTGCCGAGAAATTCAAGGAAGAAGGCTACATATTGGTGTGCCCAACAAGGCAGGAGATGGATTTAAGTGATCCTAGATCAGTTGAGGTGTATATAGCTAACCATAAAGATGAATATTTTGATGTAATCGTTAACAATGCAGGTGTTAATGAGATTAATGAAATAACACAGATAAAAGATGACGAATTAACACAGATGATGCAGATTAACTTAATTTCACCTATTAGATTGCTTAGGGGTTTTGTAGGTAAGATGAAAGAAAAAAGATATGGACGTATTGTAAATATTGGTTCAATATGGGCAACTGTTTCTAAGGGAGGGCGATGTGTATATAGTGCAACAAAGAATGGAGTACATGGAGTTACAAATACATTGGCAGTAGAATTGGCACCATACAATATTCTTGTTAACACAGTATGCCCGGGGTTTACATTGACAGAATTAACATATAAAAATAATACATTAGAGCAGATTGAAAGTATCAATAAGGATATTCCAATGGGACGAATGGCAGAACCTAGAGAAATGGCGGAGGTAGTTTATTTTTTATGTAGTGATAAAAACACATATTTGACGGGACAAAAAATAACTATAGATGGAGGATATTCAGAAAAATGATTATTAAGGCAAGTTCGAAAGATTATGAAGTAACAGTAAATAATAATTTTGATGTTATAGAGAAGCTTCAAATTGATAAAGATACATATGTGGTAATTGATAAAAAGCTATATAATATATATGTCGAAAGATTATTTAATAAAATTCCAAAAGATCAATTATATATTTTTGAATCAATTGAGGAAAATAAGACAATTGAGTCTGCATTACAAATATGTGAAATTATGACGAATATTCCAGCTAAGAGAAATGCAAAGTTAATTTCTTTTGGTGGGGGAATTGTGCAAGATGTTACAGGTTTTGTAGCGAATGTATTATATAGAGGAATACATTGGACTTTTTATCCAACAACGCTTCTTGCGGCGTGTGATAGTTGTATAGGGGGAAAAACATCATTAAATTATAAAAAATTTAAAAATCTTTTGGGAACTTTTTATCCGCCGGATCAGATTCAAATATGTACACCATTCTTTAAAAGCTTGTCGGAAAAGGATTTTGAGAGTGGTTTAGGAGAAGTTGTAAAATTTAATGTTATGTATGGTGAAAAGGGAATAAAAAAGGTTGAAGAAAATATCAATTTGCTTTTGGCAAGAGATGAAAAAACATTAGAAGAGTTTGTGTATAATTCATTAGCCTTTAAGAAAGCGTTTATAGAGCAAGATGAGTTTGACAGAGGAATTCGAATACATTTGAATTATGCCCATACATTTGGACATGCATTTGAAACAATGAGTAATTATGTAATTCCACATGGAACAGCAGTTGCCATGGGAATGATTGTGGCAAACCGGATATCGTTAATGCGTGGATGGTTAAAGGAGTCAATAGTAAATAGAATAGAAAATGTAATATGGAAAATTATACATGTAGATATCCAGAGTATACCTATGAATATGGATGTAATAATGGCGGCAATAAGAAAGGATAAAAAACAAACAAGTACAGATCTTACAGCAGTATTAATGAAACCAGATATGAGCTTGTTGGTTGTACATGATGTAAAAACATCAGAAATAAAAACGGCAATAACATATCTTTTTGATAACCTTAGGAGAAAATAATGTATACATCTTATTATATGAATGGTAATTTAAAAATTCCCAATATTCAGTCAAATGCGTTATCTACTATTAAGTATATGGTTATTGATATAGATGGAACGTTAACGGATGGAGGGATTTATTATGATGAACAGGGGAATGAATTTAAAAAGTTTAATACAAAGGATGCTGCTGGTTTTTTTACAGCAAAAGCATGTGGTATTTTTACAGTTGTAATTACGGGACGAAGGTGCCAAGCTACGGAACGTCGAATGAAGGAAATGCAAGTAGATTTATTAGAACAGGGGATTGTTGATAAGGTAGGCTATTTGAAAAAATTTATTGGCGATAGAAAGATTAATTTTAATGAATTGGCGTATATGGGGGATGATCTTAATGATTATATGGGGATGGAACTAGCTGGATTTAAAGCATGTCCAAGTGACGCTGCTGATGAAATAAAAGAAATAGTAGACTATATTTCAACGAAAAAAGGTGGGGAAGGCGCATTTCGTGATGTTATGCAATATATCCTAAGGCAAAGAGGACAATGGGAACAAGCATATAAAAATTGTTATCATATTATCTAAATGTAAGAGGAAATGTAGATGAAAGTTTTAATCACAGGATCAAACGGATTTATAGGCGGACATGTTTGTAAATATCTGAAAGAAAAAGGTGAATATGTCATTGGTTTAGGGCGTAGAGAAAAGTCTGTACCAGAAGTTGATGAGTACATTTGTTGTGATATGGATTCAGAAGCGATAGATGGAATTATGGCATCTGTTAAAGTGGATAAGATTGATGCAATTATCCATTTGGCAGCGGATATGCGTAAAGAACCTTATAATGTGGAAGTTGTTGCACATAATTGTGTAGGAACTCAGAGACTGCTTGAATTTGCGGAACGAGAACATATCGGAGTATTTTTACAATTGTCAAGTTTACCGGTCATTGGAAAACCAGAGGAGCATCCGATTACAGAGAAACATTCTTTGAAACCGCCTACAGTGTATCATGCAACGAAAATTGCAGAAGAATTATTTGCAAATTATGCAGATTATATGCATGGGGTGAGAACAGCTAGTTTTCGAATATCTGCTCCAGTAGGACCGGGTGTGAATCCGAAGACAATATTCCCGACATTTGTAACAAAAGCAAAGAACGGAGAAGACTTGATACTGTCGGGAAAGGGAAGTCGGGTTCAGACGTATGTACATGTTCGGGATATTGCAAAGGCTTTATATCTTGCGTTATATAGTGGGAAGGCGCATGGAATATACAATCTTTCAAGTTATAATGCGGTATCAAATAAGCAATTGGCTGAATTGTGTGTAAAGTTGTTAGAGTCTGATTCCAGGATAATATTTAGTGGAAAAGAAGATTTTATGGATGATTATATTTGGGATGTATCTTTAGAACATATAAAAGAAGATATTGGATATGAACCGGAGATTTTGATAGAAGAAGCGATTTTAGAGTATGCAAACATGGCTTAAAAAGTATAGAAGGTTATAGTGAAGAAATAACATGGATTGAATATAACTTAATTTTGAATAGAGCTTAAATAGACAGGTTTAATTATAATAAATTGTATCGTAAAGGAGAAAAAGCTTATGAAGGGAATTATTTTAGCCGGAGGTTCCGGTACACGTTTATATCCATTGAC
>OJPS01002130.1_pt1 | contig 11764 bp, 9 predicted proteins | sample 1598551 | NCBI WGS metagenome assembly OJPS01 (sample SAMN03922488, study PRJEB24848) | human gut metagenome | isolation source: stool sample | host: Homo sapiens | place: Germany | collected 2011-05 | reverse complement strand
ATCCTGAACAGTCCCGCTGCTGTGAAGCTCCGTTTATATCATGAAAAACACCCTTGCCACTGATATGCATTGAAATATCGGGAAGGCTTCAGGATTAGGAGTCAGTCAGAAGACCTGCCATTCATTAAAGGCTGCCTTTGCTCGTGGGTTAGGAAGACAGTACGAAGATATTAGTTGAACATTTAAACAAGAAATGGAATGCCTTTGTTAAAGGTATGTCCGCATTGTGGTGTGACTATATATATCCTTTATATATTAAAGAAAAAGTAAAATGATTAAGAAAGTATTGATTGCCAACAGAGGTGAGATTGCCTTGCGCGTCATGCGTTCGTGCCGGGAGATGGGACTGCTTACGGTTGCGGTCTTCTCCGAGGCCGACCGCACCTCTCATCATGTGGCATATGCCGATGAGGCTTATCCGATAGGACCGGCCGTGGCAAAAGAGAGTTATCTGAATATTGAAAAAGTGATTGCCACGGCAAAGCGATGCGGTGCCGATGCCATCCATCCGGGTTACGGCTTTTTGTCGGAGAACTCGGAGTTTGCACGCCGTTGCAAGGAGGAAGGGATTATCTTTATCGGTCCCGCCGCCGAGACGATGGAGGCGATGGGCGACAAGATAGCTGCCCGCAAGCGAATGATTGCGGCAGGCGTACCCGTGGTTCCCGGAACGGAACAACCTTTGCAGAGTGCCGAAGAAGCCGTGCGCATCTGCAACGAGATAGGTTATCCCGTGATGCTGAAGGCGTCTATGGGTGGCGGTGGTAAAGGTATGCGCCTTATCCATAACGAGAGCGAAGTGGTGGAAGCCTACAACACGGCACGCTCCGAGTCCATGTCCTCCTTTGGAGACGACACGGTCTATCTGGAAAAGTTCGTGGAAGAACCCCACCACATCGAGTTCCAGATATTGGGCGACAACCACGGCAACGTCATCCACCTCTTCGACCGCGAATGCTCCGTGCAGCGTCGCAATCAGAAGGTGGTAGAAGAAAGCCCGTCACCCTTCCTTACGCCGGAATTGCGCCGGGAGATGGGAGAGAAGGCGGTTGCCGCAGCCAAGGCAGTAAACTACTCCGGTGCAGGTACCATCGAGTTTCTGGTAGACAAGAACCGTCGGTTCTACTTCCTCGAAATGAATACGCGCTTGCAAGTAGAGCACCCCATCACGGAAGAAGTGGTAGGCGTGGACCTGGTGAAAGAGCAAATCCGCATTGCTAACGACGAGGTGCTGCACCTCAAGCAGGAGGAACTGTTCCAGCGCGGCCATGCTATAGAGTGCCGCATCTGTGCCGAAGATACGGAAAACAACTTCATGCCGTCTCCCGGTGTCATCAAGCAACTGACGGAGCCGAACGGAATCGGTGTGCGTATAGACAGCTATGTGTACGACGGCTATGAGATTCCCATCTACTACGACCCTATGATAGGTAAGCTCATCGTATGGGCAACCACCCGCCAGTATGCCATCGAGCGTATGCGCCGTGTGCTCTACGAGTACAAAATTACGGGCGTAAAGACCAACCTTGCCTATCTGAAGCGCATCATGCACGTGCCCGACTTTGTGAAGGGAGAGTACAACACCCTCTTTATCGAGAAGAACGCCCGCATGCTGGTACGCACCAACACTGCCAACGAAGAGTTGGAGAACATAGCCATGATAGCTGCCTATATGGACTATCTGGTTAATCTGGAGGAGAATGTTTCGGCACAGCTACCCGATGCCCGCCCCATCAGCCGTTGGAGGGAATTTGGCTTGCAGAAGGGAGTGCTCAGGATTTAAGGAATGGATAATTGATAATGGATAATTGATAATGGATAATTAATAATGGAAATACATATAGGAGACCGTATCGCAGACATTACCCTGGTGGGTAAGGAAGGGAATAAGGTACAACTTACCATTGACGGAAAGCCCTACGAAGTGGACATTGTGATGGCAGAGAACGGAAGTTGCTCCATCCTGCACAACGGAAACTCGTTCAACGCAGGCCTTGTGCGCGGCGAGGGCGGCAAGAGTTATGACATCAGCATGCTCCAGCGTTCCTTCCACGTAGACATTGTAGACACGCAAGCCAAGTATCTGCACATGAAGAAAGGAGCCGACGAGAAGCAGGGCGACAAGATTTTGGCTCCGATGCCGGGCAAGGTAGTGAGCATCCCCGTCAAGGTGGGCGACCGACTGGCTGCCGGCGACATTGCCGTGGTGCTGGAAGCCATGAAGATGCAGAGTAACTATAAGGTAAATGCCGACTGCATCGTCCGCAACATCCTCGTGAGCGAGGGCGAACCGGTAAATGCCAACCAAGTATTGATTGAATTGGAGTTGATAAAGGAGGAATAATCCCGAGTCGCATTCAGTCCGTATATTATAAATCACTAAATTGTAAATGCAAATATGAACAGAGAAGAAATATACCGCCAGTTTGAGGAACTGGATAAACGTGCCTCGCTGGGTGGGGGCGTAGACAAGATAGAGAAACAACACGCCTCCGGCCGCATGACTGCCCGCGAACGTATTGACATGCTGCTGGACAAAGGCTCGTTCAATGAGCTGGACAAGTTCGTGAACCACCGTTGCACCAACTTCGGCATGGAGAAGAAACAGATTGCCGGAGACGGCATGGTGTCCGGTTACGGAAAGATAGACGGCCGCCTTGTATTTGTCTATGCCTACGACTTCACGGCGCATGGCGGTTCGCTCAGCGAGACGAATGCCGCAAAGATTGTAAAGGTGCAGCAGCTTGCCCTGAAGAACGGTGCTCCCGTCATTGCCCTCAACGATTCGGGCGGCGCACGCATCCAGGAAGGTGTGAACAGCTTGGCAGGCTATGCCTCCATCTTCTATCAGAACACCATTGCGTCGGGTGTCATTCCGCAGATATCCGCTATTCTGGGTCCGTGTGCCGGTGGGGCATGCTACTCTCCGGCGCTTACCGACTTTATCTTCATGGTAAAGGAGCAGAGCCACATGTTTATCACCGGTCCGGACGTGGTAAAGACCGTGACCCACGAGGAGGTGGACAAGGAGGAACTGGGCGGTGCCTATACGCATAGCAGCAAGAGCGGCGTTACCCACTTCATGTGCAATACGGAGGAGGAGACACTGATGAGCATCCGCGAGCTGCTGAGCTTCCTGCCGTCCAACAATATGGAAGATGCTCCCTTCACTCCCTGTTCCGACGATATCCATCGCCGGGTAGAGGCGCTTCAGACCGTCATTCCTGAGGACCCGAACATGCCTTATGACATCAAGGATATTATAGAACCGGTGCTGGACAACCAGTACTTCTTCGAAGTGATGCCTCACTTTGCCAAGAACGTCGTTATCGGTTTCGGTCGTCTGAACGGGCGTTCGGTAGGTATCGTGGCAAACCAACCTGCCTATCTGGCAGGTGTGCTCGATATTGATGCCAGCGACAAGGCGGCACGTTTCATTCGTTTCTGCGACTGCTTCAACATCCCGCTGATAACCTTCGAAGATGTTCCCGGCTTCTTGCCCGGAACGATGCAGGAGCACAACGGCATCATCCGCCATGGCGCCAAGATTGTCTATGCCTATGCCGAGGCCACCGTGCCCAAGATAACGCTGATTACCCGCAAGGCATACGGCGGAGCCTACATCGTGATGTCCAGCAAACCGACGGGTGCCGACGTGAACCTGGCTTATCCGCAGGCGGAAATCGCCGTGATGGGTGCCGAGGGTGCGGTGAACATCCTCTACCGTAAGTCCTCTGCCGAAGAGAAGCAGGAGATTATCAAGGAGTATGAAGACAAGTTCTCCAACCCTTACCGCGCCGCCGAGCGTGGCCTCATAGACGAGGTCATCATGCCGCGCGATACCCGCTACAAGCTGGTGCAGGCATTGGAGATGGCGCACAACAAGAATCAGAGCAATCCACCGAAAAAGCACGGCAACATGCCTTTATAATAGTAGTTATTTTTTATGTGTGAAATGCGTATCCCCGGAGAAGTGATTTCTGTGGGGATACACTTTTTAAATAGAGAATTAAGAATTAAACAATAAGGCTGAAAAGTAAAAACTAAAGATAGAAACTATGGAACTATTAAGAAACCTCTTTGAGGGTTATCCCAATCTTTGGGGCGGAGGAGTGGCACACTCTGTCCTGATTCTGTCCCTGGTCATCACCTTCGGTATCATGCTGGGCAAGTTGAAGGTGGCAGGCATCTCGCTGGGTGTCACCTGGATTTTGTTTGTGGGCATTGTCTTCGGACATTTCGACATGAACCTCGACGAACATCTGCTGCACTTCCTGAAGGAGTTTGGCTTGATACTGTTTGTCTATTCCATCGGTCTGCAAGTGGGACCGGGATTCTTCTCCGCTTTCAAGAAGGGCGGACTTACGCTGAACATGGTAGCAATGCTTTCCGTCTTTCTCAGCGTGCTTATCACCATTGTGTTGCACTTTGCCACCGGAATCCCCATTACTACGATGGTGGGTATCTTGTCCGGAGCCGTGACCAATACCCCCGGTCTGGGTGCTGCCCAGCAGGCAAACAGTGACCTCAACGGGGTGGATGCTCCGGAAATCGCACTCGGATATGCCGTTGCCTATCCGCTGGGTGTGGTGGGCTGCATCCTGGCGCTGCTAGCCTTGAAGATTTTCATGCGGATTAATACCCAAAAAGAAGAGGAGGATGCCGAGCACGGGCTGGGTCATCTGCAGGAGCTGACCGTGCGTCCCATATCGGTAGAGATACGCAATGAGGCAATAGACGGCAAGCGGATCAGAGATGTGAAACCATTGTTGAACCGTGCGTTTGTCATCTCCCGCATCCGGCACACCGGCAGTCAGGAAACAGAACTGGCGAATGCCGATACGGTGCTGCACATGCAGGATGAAATTCTGTTCATTGCCAACCCGAAAGATGTGGAGGCCATTGTTGCCTTCTTCGGAAGAAAAATTTCGGTGGAGTGGGAACGGGAGGACAAGAACTTGATTTCACGCCGCATCCTCATCACCAAGCCGGAACTGAACGGCAAGTCTCTGTCTCAGCTCAAGATACGTAACAACTTCGGTGCCTGCATCACCCGTATCAACCGTTCGGGCGTGGATCTGGTGGCAACTCCCCACTTGCAGTTGCAGATGGGAGACCGTGTGACGATTGTAGGCAGTGAGCTTGCCGTGAGTCATGCGGAGAAGGTGCTGGGTAACTCGCTGAAGCGTCTCAACCATCCCAACTTGATTCCTATCTTCCTGGGTATTGCCCTGGGATGTATCTTGGGCAGTCTGCCGTTCATGTTCCCCGGCATTCCCCAACCCGTGAAACTGGGACTGGCCGGTGGACCGTTGGTGGTTTCCATCCTCATCAGCCGTTTCGGGCCTCAATATAAGCTGATAACCTACACGACGATGAGTGCCAATCTGATGATACGCGAAATCGGTATCGCCTTGTTCCTGGCCTGCGTGGGGTTGGGTGCAGGAAAGGGATTCATCGATACCATTATCTACGAAGGCGGCTATGTGTGGATTGGCTATGGGGCCATCATCACGGTCGTTCCGTTGCTGGTGACAGGATTCATGGGGCGCTATTTCTGGAAGCTGAACTACTATACGCTGATAGGTGTGCTGTCCGGAGCTAACACCAATCCACCTGCATTGGCCTATTCCTCGGACTTGACATCCTGCGATGCCCCTGCGGTGGGATACGCCACAGTCTATCCGCTGGCTATGTTCCTGCGGGTGCTGACGGCTCAGTTGCTGATACTGGCACTGGCATAGTTTCACCATAGATAATCTATGGTACATAGGTTGATTTGATAACAAGTAATGTAAAGAGAGCTAACAAGTAATGTTAGGCTGCTTTACATTACTTGTTATTTTTGTTTGTAGTATTCCTCCGCTTGTGCCAGTGTCTCCGGTTTGCCGATGTCGAACCAGCGGAATCCTTGCAGCGGATAGCCTTGTATGTGCACCTTTGTGCAGGCGGACGAGTAGAAAGGAATGATGGAGAACTTGCCGTCCCATTGCTCATCATCCATCAGGCGGAAGAGGGAGGGGGAGATGACATGGATTCCTCCGAAGGCGAGTTCCCGGTACTTCGTTTCCCGGTAGTCGAAGCCTGCCGGTTTCACCTCTCCGGTGGACTTGTTTATCCAGCCGTGCAGGTGGTAGTCGTCGTCAAAAAGGAGATAGCGGGAAGTCTTGCGCTCGCTCACAAGCAGGGTAGACTCCGCATCGCTCTCCAGATGGTGGCGATAGAGACCTGCAAGGTCAATATCCGTCAGAATATCCGCGTTGTGCACCAGAAAAGGTTCTTGTCCGTCCAGAAAGGGGCGTGCCTTTTTGATGCCTCCTCCGGTGTCGAGCAGCATGCCGCGTTCGTCGCTGATGTGAATCTCCGTGCCGAAGTTGTCGTGGGTACGGAGGAAGTCGATAATCTGCTCCCCGAAGTGGTGGATATTGACCGTTATCTCGTTGAATCCTGCTTCCTTCAACCGCAGTATCACCCGTTCCAGCATGGGCTTTCCTGCTACGGGAACGAGGGCCTTGGGCATGTGGTCCGTCAAGGGGCGCAACCGGGTGCCCAGGCCGGCGGCGAAAATCATGGCTTTCATATTGGCATATTCTCACATTAGCACATTAAACTTTGGCCTTAAACGTCTGTTCAATATTCTGTTCTCTATGTATCAGGTTCACTTGCACGCCGAACTTCTTGTGCAGATGTTCCGCCAGGTGTTGTGCTGAGTACACGGAGCGGTGCTGTCCGCCGGTGCAGCCGAAGCAGACAGACAGATTGGTGAAGCCGCGTTCCATGTAGCGCTTCACGGAAGCGTCGACAAGGGCGTAGGCATGCTCCAGGAATACGGCTATCTCGCCGTCGTCTTCCAGGAAGCGGATAACGGGTTCGTCCAGTCCCGTGAAGGGTTTGTAACGCTCGTACTTGCCGGGGTTGTTCACAGCGCGGCAGTCAAAGACGAAACCTCCTCCGTTGCCCGTGGAATCTTCGGGGATACCTTTTTTGTAGGCAAAGCTGGTGACTTTCACCACGAGGCGGCGCTTTTGCAGGTCGTCTGTAAACTGTTTCAGCTCGGTAAGTTCGCGCAGAATCCGGCAGAGGTAGGGATATTCGGGATAAGGCTCTTGGAGCAGCTGGCGCAGGTTCTCGATGGCGAAGGGGACACTTTGTATGAAGTGGGGCTTCTTCTCGAAGTAACCGCGGAAACCATAGGCACCCAGCACCTGCATGGTGCGGAACAATACGAAGTGGCGAAGCTGGGCATAGAAATAAGCCTCGTCCACGGGCTGGTACTTGCGCAGGGCGTCGATGTATTCCTTCAGCAACTCTTGGCGCAGGCTGTCGGGATAGTTTGCTTTGGCTTGCCACAAGAAGGAGGCTACGTCGTAGTAAACCGGACCTTTGCGTCCGCCCTGGAAGTCGATGAGCCACGGCTCGCCGTCCTTTATCATAACGTTACGGCTCTGGAAGTCGCGGTACATGAAGGTGGCGGAGCTGCTACGGAGCAACACGTCTGCCATCTTCTGGAAGTCGTCCTCCAGCCGGTCTTCCTGAAAGTCCATCCCCGTAGCCTTGAGGAAGCAGTATTTAAAGTAGTTCAAGTCCCACAGAATGCTGCGGCTATTGAACTCTGCCTGCGGGTAGCAGTAGGAGAAGTCCATGCCGTCGGCTCCGGCAAACTGCACGGCGGGCAGCAGACGGATGGTCTTGCGCAGTAACTGCTTCTCATCCTCGCCGAATACGCTGGTCTTGCGGCCTTTCTCGATGGCATTGAATAGGAGCGAGTCGCCCAGGTCTTCTTGCAGATAATAGATATCATCTTCGGAGCGGATGAACACTTGCGGTACGGGCAGTCCTTTCTGGCGGAAATGTTCTGCCATGTAGAGGAAGGCGCGGTTCTCCTCCACAGACTCTCCGCTGACGCCGATAAGTGTAGGACTTCCGATGAGGCGGAAGTAACGGCGGTTGGAGCCGGAGGAGGGGAGTTCGTCAATCTGTTCCGGTTCGTGTCCGGTATGTGCGATGTAGAGTTTCTTAAGTTCTTCGGTTATCATGGTGGTATGTTTTATTTTGGCAGCTAAGATAAAACTTTTGTCGGAGATATGCTTATCTTTGCACGTTGAAAATGTGCTAATGTGCCAATATGCCAATGTGCCAATGACCTGCGGCATGGGGAAGTAGCGCAAGTATAGCGCAGCCGATTAGCACATTGGTACATTAAATCATTAGCACATTAATTATGCGTTCCATCCCTCAGTTTCTCATAGCCGCCCCTACATCGGGCAGTGGAAAGACCACCGTCAGTCGTGGACTGATGGCATTGTTTGTGAAGAAAGGTCTGAAGGTGCAGCCTTTCAAGTGCGGTCCCGATTATATAGATACTAAGTATCACGAGGCGGTATGCGGCCGTCCTTCCGTCAATCTGGATACTTTCATGGCATCTCAGGAGCACGTAAGCAGTCTGTATGCACGCTATTCGGCGGATGCGGATGTTGCCGTGGTCGAGGGGATGATGGGGATGTACGACGGGTACGACCGCGACCGGGGCTCGTCGGCAGAAGTGGCTCGGCTCTTGGGTATTCCTGTGGTGCTGGTGGCCGATGCCAAGTCGGCTGCCTATTCCATGGCTCCTTTGTTGTCGGGGTTCATCAATTTCCGTCCGGATATACGTATTGCGGGAGTTATCTTCAATCGTGTCGGCTCGCTCCGCCACTACCGGATGCTGCAGGAGGTCTGTGAAGACTTGAACGTGACTTGTCTGGGCTATCTGCCCAAGCAGAAGGAACTGGAGCAGGAGTCGCGCCATCTGGGGCTGGATTTCAGCCGTTCTAAGGAGACGGAGGGACTGGATATGCTGGCAGGCTTGCTGGAGGAACATGTGGACTGGGAACTGCTGCTCTCGACAACCGGGCTTCCATTGCCTGCGGCGGCAGTGAAGGAGAAGCCGGTACTATCAGAGCCGGGGAAGCTGCATGTCTCGGTAGCGCGCAACGAAGAGTCCTTTTCCTTCCTCTATGCGGAGCATCTGGATATTCTGCGCCGTATGGGCACGGTCACTTTCTTCAATCCGGAGCAGGACCGGGCTGTTCCGCAAGAGACGGATTTGCTCTATCTGCCCGGCGGCTATCCCGAGAACCGTCTGGAGGAACTTGCCGGGGCAAGGCTTGCCAGGGAGTCTATCCGCAGCTATATAGAGGCCGGTGGCAGGACGCTGGCAGAATGCGGGGGGATGATATATCTTTCGCAGTCCGTTCTTTCTGATGGGGATACGGACGGGGGAAGCGCCGGGAGCTGTGTAGGCAATATTGGAAATGAGATGGTAGGAGTATTGCCTTTCAGCATTACGAACGAGCGTAAACGCAGGAAATTGACATTGGGATACCGCCGGTTCGACTATAACGGATGGCGGCTTAAAGGACACGAATTCCATTATACGCAGTTTGCCGTGCCCGAAACCGATGGAAAAGAAGGTGGTGCGTGCAGTCTTCCTCTTTCGATAGCGCAGGTCTACAATGCCAAAGGAGGGAAGGTAACCACTCCCGTCTTTCGCTATAAGAACCTGATAGCCAGTTATACGCATCTGTATTGGGGCGAGGTGGATGTGATGGCTTTGTTCGGTGAACTCTAAAATAGCGCATTGATATTTTATGTAATTTCGTTTGTGTTCTTGAAATAGTGGAGTATCTTTGTTTTCATTTAAATATATTATGATTATGAAACTGAATACTTATCGCTTGTCTTCTTTGGAAGACCCTACTGATTTATCAAATAGAGTATGAAAAGAGTCTATACCAAAACTGGAGACAAAGGAACAACGGGTATTCATGGTGGCGCGCGTGTGCCGAAAGACGATATCCGTATCGAGGCAAACGGATGTCTTGATGAATTGAATGCCGTGATTGGTATCGTGCGCTCCATGCTGGCGGCAAAAGATGCCTGGCAGGAGTTGCTGCATGCTGTCCAGCGGGAACTGATGGTGGTGATGAGCCATGTGGCCACTCCCTCGGGAGTGGTGAACCCTAATCCGCTTTCTGCCGCAGAGCTCACGCTACGCTGTGAGCAGGAGATGGATGCCATGACCGTCCTGCTGACGGACAACGGCTACTTCCTTTTGCCTGGTGGCACTCCCATATCAGCCCAACTGCAGTTTGCCCGTACCGTGGCCCGCCGTGCCGAACGCCGTTTGTGGACACTCCATCGCCAAGACCCTGTGAACGAGGATATTCTGCGCTTCATCAACCGCCTTTCGGACTTGTTCTTCGTCATGGCCCGCATGGAGATGCAGCGGCAGGACTGGCCGGAGGAGAAATGGCAAGAGTTTGCCTACAAAAGGAAAAGACAGTAAGCACTTATCGCTAACCGCCGGGAAGCTGTTTTCAGCATAGGGGTTCTATTTGCTGTCCGAGCCTTAAATCATACAGACATGCCCGTACTTCCGCTTCGCTGCCGATATGCTTTCCTGCATCGTCGGACAGCTTCACGCATTCGCGCCATTCCTGGTTGACGTTCATCTTGCATTGCGTCAGTTTCATTACGATGTTGGAGGGCTTGAATCCGGTATCATTCGTCAGATTGGTGCCGATGCCGAAGGAGCAGCGGATTTTGCCCCTGCAATGCTCCTGGATGTCGAGTGCCTTGCCAAAGTCGAGCGCATTGCTGAAGACGATGGTTTTAGTGGTAGGGTCGATGCCCAGTTCGCGGTAGCGGGCAACGAGCTTGTCGGTGAAATCGAATTCATCGCCGGAGTCGCAGCGTACACCGTCGAATAGTTTGGCCTGCTTGCGGCTCAGGTTACTTAAGAAAATGCCGGAGGTATAGGTATCGGACAGTGCGATGCCCAAGTCACCGTCGTACACGTTCACCCAGTTTTCTAAGGCCATGTAGTTGGCGTGTTTGTAGCCGAACTGTGCGCCATGGAACATGAACCATTCATGCGGATGCGTCCCCATAGGCTTCATGCCGTATTTCATGGCGAAGTGGCAGTTGGAAGTCCCGGTACAGTATTCGGCGGCTTCCTTCAGACGGTCTATGACTTTGTCCTGTACCTCGAACGAGAAGCGTCTCCGGGTGCCGAACTCCGAAAAATATAGCTGGTGTCGGTTGGAGAGTGCCACCTTTTCGGACAGTTTGCAGAGTATGCCGTCCATGTCGGCCACGTTTCCCAAAGAACGGTTCTTTATTTCGGATACGATGGAAAGCAGGGGGACTTCGTAAAGGGTGGCCTTGTACAGATAGTCCGTGATTTCAATGTTCAGGTGCCGGTCCTCGTCCAGATGGATGCTTACCTTCTCCGGCTGGAAGCGGAAGGAGGAGAGCCACTCCCAATAGACCCTCGGCAGGAAACGGCAGTGGCGGGTCATGTATTCCAGCTCTTCGGCAGTAAGTACGGTCTGTGCCAGGCTGTCCACCGCCTTTTGCAGTTCCTTCAGAAACGTGTCCGTATAGGCGGTGTCGTCTCTGTCCTTGAAGCTGAAAGTGCCCATGGCATAGGGAAACAATTTGATGTAGGCATACGAGGTGGTGAATTTGTAAAGGTCTGTATCGAGTATGGTATGAATCATGGCAAAATATTCTTTAGTTATGATGTTCGATTTTGGGGATGAAGATAGTGAAAATTTCTTATTTGACCAGCCTCTATCTGTTAACAACGGCATATTCCTATTAAACCATGTTATAAATAAGACCGTTATGAGCTGAAATTTTGGAGAATTCGGAGGAGTCCGTATATTTGCAATGTGTTTTTCATAGTATTAGATTTAAGGTTAACAAAAAGATTGGCTGT
>OJPS01002125.1_pt1 | contig 11793 bp, 8 predicted proteins | sample 1598551 | NCBI WGS metagenome assembly OJPS01 (sample SAMN03922488, study PRJEB24848) | human gut metagenome | isolation source: stool sample | host: Homo sapiens | place: Germany | collected 2011-05 | reverse complement strand
GACGACGTGCTGGGAGGGATATAAATGGCGAAAGAAGAGCAGATCAAAACATCAATCGACCTTACAGGCGAAAAAGAGTATCGCGCCGCTTGCACTAACATAAATTCTTCCCTTCGCGAAATCGGATCGGAAATGAAGCTGACGACGGCGGAATTCGCCGACAACGCAGACAGCGTGGAAGCGCTGACCGCGAAACAGAAGCTATTACAAAAGCAGTTCGACGAACAGGCGAAGAAGGCAGAAGCGGCGGAAAAGGCATTGAAGAAAATGCGCGATAACGGTATCGAACCGACAAATCCCGCATATCAGAAAATGCAAACAAATCTGAACAACACCAAAGCCGACATGGTGAAAATTCAAAAGGAAATCGACGACACTTCTAAAAAGCTGAAAAGCTCAAAAGTGGATTGGGAGAGCGTCGGCGAAACCGTCGGCAAAGCAGGAAAGGCGATCGGCGCAGCTTGCGCGGCTATGGGTGCGGCGATTGCGGCGGCGGGTGCGGCATTCTTCGGGCTTGCCGAAGAAACACGCGAAGCCCGCGAAAACATGGGTAAACTTGAAACCAGCTTCACGACGGCGGGACATTCGGCAGAGGACGCGAAAAACACCTATACGGAGTTGTACGGCGTTCTTGGCGACGACGGACAGGCAACAGAAGCCGCCGCCCACCTTGCGAAGCTGACTACGAATGAAAAAGAGCTTTCGGACTGGACAAACATTTGCACGGGTGTTTACGCGACATTCGGCGACAGCTTGCCGATTGAAGGCTTGACCGAAGCCGCGAACGAAACGGCAAAGACGGGATCAATCACGGGCAATCTTGCCGACGCGCTGAATTGGGCGGGCGTTTCCGAAGATGATTTTCAAGCCAGCCTTGACGCTTGCACATCGGAGCAGGAGCGGCAAGCCCTTATCACGTCCACGTTGAACGGGCTTTATTCCGAAGCGGCGGACAAGTACAGAGAGGTAAACGGCGACATTATCGACGCGCAGAAGGCAACAGCAAATCTGAACAGCGCTATGGCGGCGCTGGGCGCGATTGCTGAACCGATCATTACAAAGCTGAAACAGCTTGCGGCGGAGCTTTTGCAGGAAATAACGCCGTTCGTCGAGCTTATCGGAAAAGGCTTGACGGGTGCGCTTTCCGGCGCGGAGAGCGCGGCGGAGGACTTCACAGACGGCTTGCTGGGTATGGTTACGTTCGCGATCGAAAAGCTAACGGAAATGTTACCGACCTTCCTTGAATTCGCGGTGAAGATGATCGCGAATATTGCTACGGGCATAGCTCAATCGTTGCCGACGCTTGTTCCTTCGCTGGTTCAGCTTGTAACGGACATCGTGCAAGTTCTGATCGACAATATCCCGTTGCTGATCGACGCGGCTTTACAGCTTGTAACAGGGCTGGCGAAAGGCATTATAAACGCGATCCCCGTTCTTGTTGCGGCGCTTCCGCAGTTGATAACCAGCTTGATCGACGGTTTGCTTTCCGCAATCCCGCAGATCATTCAAGCGGGTATCGACCTTCTGACGGCGTTAATTACCGCCCTTCCGGAGATCATCACAACGATTGTTGAAGCGATCCCGCAGATCATTGAAGGCATTATCACGGCGCTTACGGAGAACATACCGCTTATCATTCAAGCGGGCATTGATCTTCTTGTCGCGCTCATACAGGCATTGCCGCAGATTATAACGACGATCGTTCAAGCGATCCCGCAAATCATAAGCGGCATTGTAAACGCGCTGATCGGCAACATCGACCAAATCATTATGGCGGGCGTTCAGCTTTTCGTGGCGCTCATTCAGAATTTGCCGACGATCATAGTTGAAATCGTGAAGGCAGTTCCGCAGATTGTTTCCGGCATTGTGCAAGCGTTCGCGTCGCTGGGCGGCGAAATGATAAACGCTGGCGCAAACCTTCTTCACGGCTTGTGGGAAGGTATCAGCGGCGCGGCTTCGTGGTTGTGGGAAAAGGTATCCGGCTGGGCTTCGTCCCTTGTTTCGGGTATCAAGGACTTCTTCGGCATTCATTCCCCGTCAACGGTATTCGCTGAAATCGGCGGCAACATGGCGGACGGCGTGGGCGTAGGCTTCACCGACAACATGGGCGGCGTTGAAGGCGATATGACCGCCGCAATGGGCGGAGCGGGCGCGCTGACGGCGGCGGAAGCAGTAAACGCCGTGAACAACGGCATTATTGCGAACATTGAAGGCTTGTCCGGAGCGGTGAACGCGATTGTCGAGCGGGTTATTACCGGACTGACGGCGCAAGCCCAGCGTTTCAATCAAGCCGGACAGGACTTCGACAAAAACATAGCTTCTGGCATGGTGGCGGGTATCGTGCAGATCACGCAGAAAGTACCGCAGATCGCGCAAAGCATTATTACCGCATTCACGGCACAACATCAAAAGTTCGTAACCGAAGGAACGAACATCGACAAGAGCATAGCGCAAGGAATGATCGCGGGTATCTCGCAGATCACGGGCAAGGTTGCACAAATCATTCAGCCCGTTATTACCGCGCTTCGCTCTTACGTATCGCAGTTCACGGAAGCGGGCGAAGAGATGGTGCGCGGCATTTGGCAGGGCTTTCAAAATATGTCCGGCTGGCTTGAAAGCCGCGTCCGCTCTATGATGAGGGATATTGTGGCGGCGGTTGAAGAGGAAATGGACATCAATTCCCCGTCGAAGGTTTTTGCCCGTATCGGTTCGTACATGGCGCAGGGCTTGGGCGAAGGCTTCGTCCGCGAAATGCGCGACGTTGAAAGTTCGATCCGGCGCGAAACGTCGAACGCCGTTCCGGAATTCCGTTCCGGAGAGGGACGCGACACGCGCGGCGGCGGTACGCCTTCCGTTGAAGTCGTGCAAAACATCTATGCGAACGAAACGAGCTACGCCGAACAGCAAAGACAGGCGGCGCGGCAGTTCCGGCAGATTGCGCGGGAGGTTATGGCATGAGGACACAAGAAAAATTGATCTACACGAACGAGCGCGGGGAAAGCATAGAGTTTTCCCCCGCTTCTTCGTATCACGTAAACTTCAAGGACGTTACCGGACTTTCCGACGTGCGGAACGCTATTTACAGCACCAACAGCATGGGGCAGGACGGCGACACATACTTGGGCTATCGGATCGAAAGCCGCGATATTGACATCGTGGGATACATCAAGGAGCGGGACAAGCAAGCGGCGCAGAACCTACGCCGGAAGCTGAACCGCATATTAAATCCGCAGTACGAAGCAACGTTGACGTATGTTTTCGGCGACTTCCGGCGGGTGATCGGGTGCAAGATCGACGACGCGCCGATCTTCAAGCGAAAGCCGATCTTCGAGCAATTCACGGTTAGTTTGTCTTGCCTTAATCCGTTTTGGAGAGAGGAAACGGAAACACGCGAGGACATAGCAACGTGGATCGGCGGCTTTGAATTCCCCGTTCCGGACGGGCTGGAGCTTTACGACGGCTGGGAAATCGGCTATCGCCAGCCATCGCTGATTGTGAACGTCTACAATTCCGGCGACGTGAAAAGCGGTATCCGTATAGAGTTCCGCGCGCTGGGCGCGCTGACAAATCCCCAGCTTTTGAACGTCAATACGCAAGAGTTCATCAAGGCGAATATTTCGCTTGAAGCGGGCGACGTGCTGACCGTTTCGACGGGGTACGGCGAAAAATCCGTGAAGCTGACGCGAAACGGCGCGGAAAGCGACGCTTTCCGTTATCTTGACGTTGACAGTTCATATTTACAGCTTGCCGTGGGCGATAACCTTTTCCGCTATTCGGCGGATACGAACGCAGAAAATCTTGAAGTATCTATCTATCACAATAACTTGTATTTGGGGGTGTAGCGCGGTGGAATTATACGTTTATAGCCGCGATATGACACTTCAAGGGATCGTCGAAAAGATTTCGTCCTTGATATGGACGCGGCGTTATTGGAGTTGCGGCGAATTCAAGTTGCTTGTTCCCTTCACGGAGGAACACGCCCGCTTGCTGGTGAAGGAAAATATCATCATCAAGCGCGGCGGCAACGAAGCGGCGGAAATCCGCTATATTCACATCACGAAGAATTCACAGGGCATGGAGGAAATAGAGGTTCAAGGCAAGTTCCTTCTTTCGTGGATCGGCAAGCGCATTTTGACAACGCAGATCATCACGAAGGACACGACACAGAACATTCTATACGCCATTGTGAAGCAGACTTGCACGAACGCAGGAGCGGCGCGCAATATCCCGAATTTCAGCATATCCACGACCGACGCAGACACCGGAAGCGGGCAGATCGACTATACTTCGGAGCAGTACGCGAACGCCCAGCTTGCGGCGGAAACGGCGGCGAAGGCGGCGAAGCTGGGTATTCGGGTTCTGACAAATGCCCGCACGGGCAAGCATACATTTTCCGTTTACGAAGGGCGCGATCTTACGGCGGGCAATGCCGCAGGGAACGCGCCTTGTATCTTTTCGCAGGAGTTCGACAACATCGTGGAACAGGAATACACGAACAGCGTTGAAAACCTTAAAACAACGGCTTACGTCGGCGGAGAGGAAAAAGAAGGCGTAACGCGGAAGGTTGCCGAAGTCGGCGGCAGTTCGACGGGGCTTTCCCGCGACGAAGTTTTCATCAATGCAACGGACATCGTGCAGGAATACGAAAACGAGAGCGGGCAGACCGTAACGCTTACCAACGCGCAATATTTAGCGCTTCTTTCCGCGCGCGGCGTTGAAGAGCTGGAGCAATACGCGGAAACGCTTGCTTTCGGATCGAAGATCAACACGAACGCGAATTTGAAGTACGGCACGGACTACGATTTGGGCGATCGGGTAACGTGTATCAATAAGCGCTGGAACGTCCGCATTGACGTTCGCATAACGGAGATCGCGGAAACCTACGAAACCAGCGGCGAAGAAATAGATATTACATTCGGCGAGAGCTTGCCCGCGCTTCTGACACAAATTCGGCAGATTACGAAATAAAGGAGGGCTTCACAGCATGGAAAAATCAAGTTTCTTCAACAGCGTTTCGCACGATCGCACGTACAAGGCGGAGGATTGGGCGGAATACTTCGCTTCGTTCATCGGGAACGGCGTTTTCCCCGTCCCTTCGACGGGGCTTCAAGTCGTCGCAAACGACGGAATGAAGCTGAACGTTAAAACGGGCAAAGCGTGGATCAACGGTTACTTCTACTTCAACACGGGCAATCTTGCCGTCGAGCTTGACACGGCGGACGGACAGTTGAACCGCATTGATCGCGTTGTCGTGCGCTGGGATTTGACAAACCGCGTTATGTCGGTGAAGGTCAAATCTTCTTCGTTCAGCGCGTCCCCTACCGCGCCCGCATTGCAGAGGGACGCGGACGTTTACGAGCTTGCGCTGGCGGACATCTACGTGGGCGCGGGCGTAACAGCTATCACACAAAGCAAGATCACGGATCAACGCTTGAACACGTCGCTTTGCGGCGTTGTTGCCGCCGTCGTTCAGCAGATCGACACGGCGGCTTTTAACGCACAGCTTCAAGCGTGGTTCGCTGAATATCAATCCCTTTCGGCGGCGGAGTACAACACGCTTGTTTCGTATATGAATTCGCTGAAATTGCAGGGTAACACGCAGTACGAAGCGTTCGAGCAACACATGGCGGATTTTGAAACACAGGCGGCGGCGGACTTCAACGCATGGTTTAACGGCTTGCAAAACGTCCTTGACGATAACGCGGCAACAAATCTTCTGAATATCACGAACGCGCTTGACGCGCGCGTGGATATGCTGGAAGCGGTGCTTTTCAATGACATTACGACAAATCCGTTCTTGATCCTCTTCGATGATCTCGACGGCGTAACGTCTACGGGCATTTGGAACGAGAGTTTGCAGAGGATCGAATGCTGACGCGGTACGCTTGCACGGCGGCGGAATTGTCGTGCGTGATCGGAAACATCTTCGCGGAGCTTTCCCCGCCATGCGCGACTTGCGGCGCGGAGGTATTACAGATCACAGGAACAACGGTTACAGGGAACGCGGCAACGCTGACCGTTACCGAAGCGGGCTTCGATTTCGACGGGTGCGCCGACGATACCGCTATGATCGAGCGAATGCGGAAAGGACGGTGCATATATGCAAAGACCGGAGCGGGAGCGGAAAGAACCGACGGAATTCAACGTGATTGTGAAAGCGAAAGACCTTGTAAAGCACACCTTCACGATCACGAATTCGACGGAGCGCTACCCGAAGAAATACCGCTTCACGCTTGTAAACAGGATACAGGATAAAGCGGTGGACATTTACGAATGCGTCCTTGAAGCGAACGAATTAGACCTTCGGGACGCGCAGGAATACAGACAACGGCAGAAGCTACAAGCAAAGGCGCTGACCTATTGCAAGGAGCTTCTATTTTTCATAGAGCTTTCGCAGGAAATGGGCTTTATTTCTATGAGCAGTTGCGAATATTGGTCAAAACTTGCGCTTGAAGTGAAGTACATGACGACCGCGTGGAAGAAGCGGGACAAAACGAGAGCTTGAAAAACGTTCGGGGTACATCTTGATACGCCTAATTCGTCGAACGCCAACAACGTCCGCAACGTCAATTCGGACGGCTCTTTGAACAACAACAACGCGTACAACGGCAACAATGGCGTTCGCCCGCTTCGGTGGACTATGTGAACGAGTAGGCACAGCCGAAAGCAGAATACCACCATCAAAGGAAGGTGTATCCCGTCGCCGCTATCCACGGCGGGGACGAATACAGGATCGCCGATACCGGAGCATACCGCCTTCCGGCGGCTGGCAAAGGTTATAAACAGCGAGGATTTTTTATTATGACAGACTTTGAAAAGATACACAGTTTTGAAAGCCTATACAATGCCTACCGAAAGGCGCGGCAAGGCAAGAGGTGGAAAGGAGCGGCGGCAAAGTTTGAAGTTAATCTTCTTGAAGCGCTGAACCTATTAAGCGCGCAGATCAGAACGAAGCGCTATACCATGTCCCCGTATAACACGTTCGAGGTATACGAACCGAAGCGCCGCGTGGTTATGTCGAACAGCTACAAAGACAAGGTTGTTCAACATTCGCTTTGCGATAACGTGCTTGAACCGATTTTGACACGATCGTTCATTCGCGATAACTACGCGTCGCAGGTGGGGAAAGGTACGCATTACGGGTTAGACAGGCTTCAAGAGTTCATGCGGAGGTTTTACAGGAAGAACGGAATTGACGGCTGGATACTGAAAGGCGATATTTCAAAGTATTTCTATTCGATCCGGCACGACGTTTTGAAAACCTTAATCCGCGAGAAGATAACCGATCCGGACGTTTTGTGGCTGATTGATCTTATCATCGACAGCACCGAAGGCAACGTCGGAATACCGATCGGCAATCAAACTTCACAGCTTTTCGCCCTTCTCTACCTTGACGGGCTGGATCACTTCGTAAAGGAAAAGCTGGGTATCAAATATTACGGGCGCTATATGGACGACTTCTTTTTGATCCATCACGACAAAGCATATTTGCAGGAGTGCCGGAAGCAGATTGAAGCGTTCGTACAGGCGCGCGGGCTTTCGCTGAATGCGAAAACGAATATCTTTCCCTTGAAACACGGCGTTGATTTCTTGGGCTTTCATACATACTTGACCGAAAGCGGCGCGGTGATCCGCAAGGTGCGCCGCAGGAGCAAGAACAATATGAAGCGGAAGTTGAAGAAATTAGCCGCCCTTCACGCGGCGGGACGGATCGACGCAAAGACCGTTGAACAATCCTATCAAAGCTGGAGAGGACACGCCGAAAAGGGAAACAGCTATCACTTGATCCGGCGGACGGATCAGTATTACAACAGCTTAATGAAATCAAAGGAGGCGGCACAATGTCAAAAACATTAGGCAGTTTGTCGGTGGGCGCGAAGATTGAAGTTCCGGTTCTTTCGGCGTATCAATCGCGCTTCGGATCAAAGATCGTTTTCAAGATCGCCGACAAGAACCACAGCGGCTACCCGTCGAATTCCGTAACGCTGATTACGGAAAAGATCATTCAGAACATGGCTTCCGACGCGAAAGAACCGAGCAACAGCAACAACGACCGCAAGAATTACGGCAATAACCGACATATCTATTCAAACCTTCTGCAATGGCTGAATAGCAACGCGACGGCGGGCGCATGGTACAGCGCAAAGCACAGCGCGGATCAAGCACCGACGACGAAGAACACGCACGTAACGTATAATCCGTACACTTCGTGGGCGGGCTTCCTTGCAATGCTTGATCCGAAGTTTGTTGCGGAGCTTATGGAAACAACGCTGACCGTTGTTAAATCTTCGACCGACGGTGGCAGTTACGAAACCTTCAAGGCGAAAATGTTTCTTGCGTCCACCACCGAAGTGGGGCTTGCGAATGAAAACAATATCGCGGAAGGATCGCTTCTTGCGCTATTCAGCAACGACGCTTCCCGCGTCGCTTATCCTACGGCGCAATGCGTGAACAACGCCGACGGATACACGAACAGCAATTTCAGCACGTCAAAGGGCTGGTATTGGTGGCTTCGGACGCCTTATTCGTCGTACGCCCGCAGCGTCCGCTACGTCCTTTCGGGCGGCTCTTTGCGCGACGGCTTCGCGTACTACGGCCCCTTTGGCGTTCGCCCGCTTTGTAATCTTAAATCTTCTATCTTGGTATCTGACAGCCCGAACAGCGACGGAAATTATACGGTAATCTACAATTCCGCGCCTTCCGCGCCGCCCAGCATTACCGCGCCAGCAACGTGTTACAGCGGGCAGAACATCAACATTTCTTGCGCGGCGGCGACCGATCCGGACGGCGACGCGCTGACCTATTGTTTCGAGCGCTCATACAACAGCGGCGCGTGGACACAGGTTCAAGCGTCCGCAAGCAGGACGTTCACGGAAGCGGTATCGACCGCGTGGAACACGTTAAAATACCGCGTCCGCGCAAAGGACAGCTACGGCAATTATTCCGCGTACACCACAAGCGGAGATATTGCCGTAATCCATAACCAGCCGCCCGTGATTTCCGGCAGTAATGCCGATCTTGGGATCAAGCGCGCCGATTTCACCTATCAATACAGCGTAACCGATCCGGACGGCGACACGGTGAACGTTGTTGAAAAGATCGACGGAAAGACAATCGCGACGAAGAACGCAATCACGCTGGGCGGAACGCAGACGCTTTCCGTTTCCGGAAACACCTTCACGGCGCTTACGAACGCAAAGCACACGATCACGATTACGGCGACCGACAGCGCGGGGAATAGCGCCGTCCGGACGCTGACGTTCACGAAGTCGATTGCGGGCTTCGTTATCACGCTTTCAGCGCCGCTGGAAGCCAACAGCCAGCCGACACGCGCGAATATCAAGGTAACGCGAGATATTCCGGCGGGCGGCACGTTTAAGGTTGAAGCGACGAACAATCCGTTTGACGCGTCCCCCGTTTGGGAGGATTGCACGAACGCGGTTATTCAAGGCGTTGCACACGTTTTCGCCAACAAGATCAACACGGCGGCACAGTACGGAATGAATATCCGCGTAACCGTCGAGCGCGGCGACGCGCTGACCGCTTGCTGGGTATCGGGGATCGGGGGTAATTTTGAATGAGCGTAATTCACAAGAAGAGCAACGGCGGAGCTTCCGCCGAAATTGAAAAAGAGGTTCGAGAGGTCAAAGCGGCGGGAGAGCAAACCGCCGCTTTGCTTGCCCTTTCATTCAAAGCGCAGATCGTACAGGATCGCGCCGCCGGAACGAACGTCATTTCCGACGCGGCGATCCTGCAATCGGCGGAAGTGATCGAATACGACGAATACGCCGACAATCACGCCTATAACACCGTCGGCGAAATCATCAAGTACAACGGGCGGTATTATGAGATCAAAGCGGCACACACATCGAACGCGGCGGCTTATCCCGTCGAAACCACCTTCGCGTACTATCGCTTGATCGAGCTTTCCGCGACCGGAACGCTTGACGATCCGATCCCGTATCCGGAAACGGCGGGGATCGTCGTTAATGTCGTTTCCGGCTTGTATTACAGCTACAAAGGCGCGGTATACCTTGCAAAAGCAGATATGCCGAATTGCGTTTATCCGCCGGACACGGCGGGCTTGTGGCAATGGGAAAAAGTAACCTAACGGGAAGGAGGATTAACGATGGACACTTTCACAACGGTTCTTTCCGTCTTTTCTACCGTATGCGCTATCGTGTTCGGCTATATCGCTTTTGTTCGTAACAGGGACAAGGACAAGGAAAGCAATGTGAAGCACGACGCGACCGTTTTAACCGAGATCGGATACATCAAGGCGAACACGGACGAAATCAAGGCGGAGCAGAAGGAACAGCGAAAGACGAATACGGAGTTCGTAACGCGCTTGACCGACGTTGAAGCGTCGGCGAAACAGGCACACAAGCGGATTGACCACATCGAAAAACGAATGGATCAAGCAGAGTAACACCAGCGGCGGCGGGGGCTTCCCCGCCGCTTCTTCATTGCAAAGGAGGGTTCAGCAATGAGCAATAGCAAACTTATTTCATGTACGCTGATTTCGCCGAACAAGAACAGCCCACGAAATCACAAGATCGACACGATCACAATTCATTGCGTCGTCGGGCAATGTTCCGCCGAGAGGATCGGCGAAATCTTCAAGCCGACTTCGCGACAGGCAAGTTCAAACTACGGGATCGGCTACGACGGGCGGATCGGGCTTTACGTCGATGAAGCCGATCGTTCGTGGTGCAGTTCTTCGGCGGCGAACGATAACCGCGCAATCACGATCGAGGTTGCAAGCGACACAAAGCACCCATACGCCGTGAATGATAAAGCATACGCGGCGCTTCTTGATCTTGTCGAAGATATTTGCCGCCGGAACGGGATCAAAAAGCTGGTATGGAGTACAAGCAAGGACGACCGCGTAAACCACAAGAACGGGTGCAATATGACCGTTCACAGGGATTACGCGAACAAGGCTTGCCCCGGCGATTATCTGTATAACCGACACGGCGAGATCGCGGCGGAGGTAAACAGGCGGCTGGGCGTTCCGGCAGAGGATCAGAAGCCGGAACAGAAGCCGCAGGACGAACCGAAGCGCCTTTACCGCGTCCAGCTTGGCGCATTTGAGAAGAAGGACAATGCAACGGCGTTCGCGTCGAAGCTGAAAAAGGAAGGCTTCGATACGTACATCGTGCAGATCGGCAAGTATTACAAGGTTCAAGTGGGCGCGTTCAGCGTCAAGAAGAACGCGGAAGCTATGCTGGAGAAGTTGAAGAAGGCGGGACACGACGACGCTTTCATTACCTATTCCGGCACGTCCGGCGGGACATCGGCGCGGAAGATCACAACGGGAAGCAAAGTGCGCGTGAAAGCGGGCGCGAAAACCTATTCCGGCGGAAGCCTTGCTTCCTTCGTCTATTCCCGCGATCACATCGTCAAAGAGCTTTCCGGAAAGCGCGCCGTGATTACCTACGGCGGAACGGTTGTCGCGGCGGTGAACGTCGATGATCTAACGCTTGTTTAACACACGCACAACGCACGGTATGCGTTACACAACGCGCGCCGTGCGTTAATTGCGCTATGAAAGGGGACGCAATGAAAAACAAACCTTCGAGCGGGAAGCGGGTGGCGAAGCGCCGCTTCTTCAAGGCTGACGAACGCTTCGCAACGAAAGCCGTTATTGTGATCGCAATTACAACGGCGGCTTTCATCGTCGCGCAGTACGTTTCATTCCTTATCACGCGGCAGGAACAAACCGTTCTGATCGAATGGTATTTCCGCGCCGTCGTGATCGATGCCCCCCACACGGGGGCACGACTTGAAACT